>Ga0315285_10001241_pt1 | contig 26687 bp, 22 predicted proteins | sample YL17G09_36_MG_FD_203698 | JGI IMG/M metagenome (GOLD analysis project Ga0315285, IMG submission 203698) | Sediment microbial communities from Yellowstone Lake, YNP, Wyoming, USA - YL17G09_36 | ecosystem: Environmental > Aquatic > Freshwater > Lake > Sediment | place: USA: Wyoming | collected... | reverse complement strand
GCCATCGCGCGGGTTGTTGAGCACTTCATCAACCGTACTCGCTCACGTGCAAGTCGGCTGAAGCACCAGAAACCTGCGCTTCAACCCAACGCAAATGCACCACCGTAATGTGCCATTGTCAAATTAATGTGTTCCTCGGTAGCCTCTTCGCGCTCGCGTATACGCCACCATTCACGCAGCCCCAACTCTCTGTGTGCAGTGATGGCTGAGAATGTTGCTACCACTATGGCGAGAGTCCACCCTCCGCGGGTAACGTAGCGGTTAAGCTGGTCGCCACACCCCTCGAATAAGACAAGGTATGCGAAGACTAAGAAACAGATTTCCACTGGGAGAATGATCCAGATCCAGTGCTGGCAGATGAATGTTCTGACCTCTCGCACTATGCCACCCCCGATCAGAATTTAATACTAATGCTATTCCTCACCGATCTCCTGCAGAAACTCCGCGAACGGACGCACTGGCTCATCGGCGCGCTCGCGCAGGCTGTCCAGGTCTGCTTGGTCTTCCAACTGAGCCATGAGCCGTTCATACACCTGGTAACTCACAAGTACAGCCTTGGGACGCCCATGCTGGGTGATGTAGACAGGCTCACCACTTTCGTCTGCCTGTTGGAGCAGGCGAGCGGTATCCCGCCGGAGATCGCTGATTGGCACAATGGTCACAGTCATCATCCACCTCACCGTTGAGTGTACCTGGAATATACTCTTTTATAGCACATTTGTCAATACCAAATGATAGAGCCCAGCGCCAGAAAGGGCGCTGGGCTCTCGACCATCGTTCAGCGGTTATACACGTTCCCCCGGCCGGTCACTTGGTCTCGCGGCCGCGCAACAACTGCGCGAGGCCGCGAAAGGTCAGATACAGGCCGAACAGGGCGAACCCCCAGCAGACGTAATAGATCCCTCCCTGTTGAGAGGCGGTATTGTAACTGCCAATCGTCACCGCGACAGCCAGGACCGTGATGGCAATGCCGGCGATGAGATAGAGCAGGCCCGACTTGCGCGCCGAGATGGCCTGCTTGCCCGCGACGCTGCCGACCAGGTCCCTGGCGACGGCCGGGTCGTAGCCGCGCTGGACCAGTTCTTGCACTACGGCCTGGCGGGACGCCCCGGCCTTTATCCGGCCGGCGATGTAGTCTCGGGCGGTGTCGTCCGGGCGGCTTACCCCGAGCGTTGGCTCCCTGGATTCGTCCATCTCTCCCTCCCTCATGCACGCGCCAGTTGTTTGAGCCATCCGCGCGCCTGGCGCACTTTGGCGCGGTCACTCGACGCCTTCACATAGTTCTCCAGGTCGGCCTGGGCCTGTATGCTGTGGCCCAGTTGCATGTGTGCCTGGCCGCGGAAATACTGGGCCTCCAGGAAGTGCGGATTCTCAAAGCCCGTCACCTCGAGCACGCGCTCCACGTCGGCCAGTGCGCGGCTATAGTCCTTGGCCTGCAGGTACAGTTGCCCGCGCTCAAAGTAGCCCTTCAGGCTGTCCGGCGAGCGCGGGTTCTGCTCGTCAATGCGCCGTCCGACGGTGGCGATGGCCTGATTCAGCGGGACGGGCACCGGCTTGCCGAAGCGCAGCGCAAAAGAGACGATGCGCTCCAGGTTGGCCTGCCAGAACCGCTCGAAGTAGGGCTGGCTGCGGAAGGCCAGTTGGACGCCTTCGTTGCGTTCGTCAATGCGCCCGATGTAGACCGCCCGGCGGGTCTGGCGGACGATCACCAGCACGGGGGCAGCGATCAGCAAGGCCAGGATGCCCACCACCATGCCCAGTGTGCGCACGGCGTTGGCCGTGCTGGATGCCTGCCCAGCCTGAGCGCTCAGCATGGAGATGCCACAGGTGAACAACAGCCCCAACACAAAGGCACCCCAGGTGGCCCACAGGAGCGTGCGGTCCTGGCGGTAGCAGTCCTCGCAATAGGGAACCTCGTAACGCAAAGAGCCCCCTTTCTTTGCGCCAGCAATGGCCGCTCCAATGAAGCCGAACCAGAAAAACCACTGCTGTGCCGAAGGTTTCTGGCGTTGCATGCGCATGGTCTTCGTGGCCGGAGCCGTGCAACGAGCGCAGGCTGGGGGAAACTCGACGTCCCAGGGTACTTCGATCTTCGAACGAGCCATGAATTGCCTCCTTGTCAAATTCTTCTAGCGTTGCAGATGGAATACAATGAGCGTGCCGTTCAACCGAACCGCTTGAACATTGTAGCACACTTGAGTCTATATACCGTTACATGAAAGTGAAACATCTGTTACAGAGGCTCCTTGCCCATTCTCCTATCACTTCCCTCTCTCCCCATCACTCCCTCCCCGCCGCCAGCATCTGCGAAATGACCACCTTCTGAATCTGGCTGGTGCCCTCGACGATCTGCAGGACCTTGGCGTCGCGCATCCACTTTTCGACTGGATACTCGCGCATATAGCCGTAGCCCCCCAGCACCTGGACGGCGTCGGTGGTCACGCGCATGCCTATGTCGGCAGCGTAGGCCTTGGCCATGCTGACCTGGACATTGCACGGTAGCCCCTGGTCCGCTCTCCACGCCGCCCGCCAGGTCAGCAGGCGCGCGGCGTCAATCTCCGTCGCCATGTCGGCCAGTATGAAGCGGATGGCCTGCTTGGCCACGATCGGCTTGCCGAACTGCACCCGCTCCTGCGCGTACCCGAAGGCGTACTCGTAAGCCGCGCGGGCCACTCCCACCGCGCAGGCCGCGACGACGGGCCGCGTGTGTTCGAACGCCTTCATCGCAATGTAAAACCCCTGCCCCTCCTCGCCCAGCCGGTTTTCGACCGGCACCCGCACGTCCTCCAGGATCACGTCGCCGGTGTGGCATGCGCGCATACCCATCTTCTTCTCCTTCTTGCCCGCCGAGAGGCCCGGCGTGTCTCCCTCGACGAGGAAGGCAGTGATGCCCCGGTGGCCCAGACTGGGGTCCACGGTGGCAAAGATCGCGTACAGGTCGGCGATCCCGCCGTGGGTGATGAAGCGCTTCTGCCCGTTGAGCACGTAATGGTCCCCCTGGCGCACGGCGGTCGTGTGGAGCGCGGCCGCGTCGGAACCGGCTTCGGGCTCGGTGACGGCAAACGCCCCCAGCCGCACCTGTTCCGGGTCGCAGAACCAGGGCAGATAGCGGGCTTTCTGTTCCGCGGTGCCGGCGATCGTGATGGGCACCGCCGCCAGGCCGGCGCCGACGATGGCGGTGGCGATGCCCAGGCAGCCCCACGCCAGTTCCTCGACTACCAAGCAGGCGGTCAGGACGCTGGTCACGCCGCCGCCTCCGTACTCGTCGGGGTACTGGTAGGAGGTCAGGCCGACCTGGGCCGCCTTCTGTATCACCGGCCAGGGGGTCTCTTCGCTTTCGTCGTACTCAGCGGCGACCGGGCGCATCTCCCGCTCGGCAAAGCGGTGGGCCAGTTGGCGCATCTGCTCCTGCTCTTCGGTCAGTTGAAAGTCAATCATGGGGGTGGACTCCTGTTGCGTGTTGCGTGATGCGTAAATGTGCTGTGGCGTGCGGAGAGTGATTGTAGCAAGTTTCTGTGGCCGCGTCAAGTATGAGTGAGCCACCGTACCTGGTCTTCTGACCAAATCCGGGCCTGGTCAGATGACCAGGCTCGAAACTCGCCAGTTGGCTGGTGTGCCAGAGGGTGGTTTGTGTTACACTTGGGACAGTGTATAATTGCAGCAGATGGTACGCTCGTGGTGGATGCCTGGGTGGATCAGCAACTGCCCAACACACACCGGCGAGATACGCCTGGCGGACGGCCAGCACACGCTCGTCGTCGAGTACTACGAGCACGGCGGCGAGGTCAGCGCCCACGCCTGGTGGCAGTCGCGCGAGACCTTTCCAATTGAGAGGAGTAGCAAAAGTGTTCGACTCGATGTCTATTCATAACTTCCGCTGTTTCGATGACTTCTCTATTGGCTCACTGGGCCGGGTCAACCTGATCGCAGGAGCGAACAATGTCGGGAAGACGGCGCTGCTGGAAGCCATTTTCTTGCTGCTCGGTGCGACGAATGCTTCCCTCGTGGCGACGATCAGCGTCTTTCGGGGCATCGGGGAGTTCAAAGGAGATCTAACCTCCGTGCGCGGTCTACTATGGAGCCCGCTGTTCCCAAAGTTCGACAGCCAAGCAAAGATTCAGATCAGCGGCTCGCTCAGTATGGGCGGACAGTGCAACTTAGAGCTGCAATTGGTTCCAGGTACTTCGGCGCGGTTGGCTCTTGGTGAAGAGCTTGCTGCTGAAATCGGTCCGGGAGCCAATGGTCTGCCCGGGCTGGTAATGCAACTTCGATACACAGATCCGTCTGGTGAAACTCGCTCAGCAGAGATGTGGATGGATAAGAAGGGTGTACATATCGAACCGGCTCCTTCGCAACCGCCCTGTCCTAGATTCTTTCTGCCTGCTCGTCACCGCCCAAGCCTACAGGAAGACGCCGAACGCTTTGGGCAATTGGAGGTCATGGAGGAGCCCTACGATCTCCTGGAAACGCTGAAAATTACCGAGCCGCGCTTGAAGCGACTGGCCACTATATTTAGCGCAGGCATGCCGATAATCTATGGCGACATAGGGCTGGGCCGGATGCTGCCGCTGCCCCTCATGGGCGATGGTTTGGGGCGCCTGGCTTCGCTCCTGCTGGTGATTGCGAGTGCGCCTCACGGCGTTGTCCTGGTGGACGAAATCGAGAACGGGCTGCACCATTCCGTGCTAACAAAGGTCTGGCAGGCCGTTGGCGACGCAGCCCGCCGGTTCGATACGCAGGTCTTTGCTACGACGCACAGTTTTGAAGCCATCCAGGCCGCCCAACAAGCCTTTGGGAGCGGCGAAAGCCACGATTTCCGGCTGCACCGGTTGGAAAACGTCGCTGGTAAGATTAAAGCGTTTACCTACGATCAGGAGACACTTGCCGCAGCGATGAAGGTTGACATGGAGGTACGTTGATGCCGGTCCCCAGGGAAATCACTGAACCCAAACAACTGGTCGTTGAGGGTGGAGATGCCAAAGTGTTCTTCGGCGTCCTGTTGGATCACATGGGGCTGACTGGTGTGCAGGTCCAGGACTTTGGCGGCAAAGATGAGTTGGGGGGCTTTTTGAAAGTGCTGCGCATTGCGCCTAACTTCGAACGGATGGTGATCTCTGTGGGCATCGTCCGCGATGCAGAAACGAATGCGGCGGCTGCATTTCAGAGCGTTTGCGGCGCGTTGAGTGGCGCCGGCCTTCCTGTGCCTGCGCAACCTTTGATGCCAATGGGCCACGGCCCCCAGATTAATGTTCTGATCCTGCCGGATGCAGCAACGCCGGGGATGTTGGAAACGGTCTTGCTCCGTGCTGTCTCCAACGATCCGGTTATGGAGTGTATTGACCAGTACTTGAGATGCGTAGAACAGCAGACAGGCTCTCTGCCTGGGAACATGCCCAAAGCACAGGTTCAAGCTTTCCTGGCTTCGAGGCCCAGGCCAGGCTTGCCGATGGGCCACGCAGCTCGTGCGGGTTACTTGTGCCTGGATAGCCCGGCTTACGATGGTGTAAAACAGTTCCTGCAGGCACTGTAGAATCCTCGATCAGGAGAGACAATGTCATCGCGCTCAAAACTCATCACGGGAATTCTCTTGCTCGTCGGCCTGATCGCGCTTGTAGCCGCCGCGCGCGCTACTGGCTTGATCCCAATCCCTACGCCCACACCGACGGCGTCCCCAACCTCCACGCCCACTCTCACTCCGTCACCCACCGCGACCCCTACCGCCACCTTTACGCCGACCCCGACATCCACGCCTACGCCAACCCACACTCCCACCCGCACGCCCACGCCGACCCCCTCTCCCACTCCAACGGCCACCTCCACGCCCGAGCCCACGCTGCCTTCCTCCCCACTGCCTACACCCGAAGCGGGCGGGTCGAGCGATGTACCTACACCTGGCACCGGCTTGGGCGAGGCACCCACGCCTGCGCCGGATTGCTCCGGCCCCGCTATGCCCCCCTCGGCCATCGCCGGGCGGCGGCTGGTGGCCTACTACGGTGTCCCCATCGGGGGCGGGTTGGGTATCCTGGGCGTCCACGAGGTCACCACCACGCTCACGCTCCTGCGCGAGCAGGCCGAGGCCTACCGCCAGGTAGACCCGTGTACAGAGATTGTGCTCGTCTTCCACACCGTCGTGACGATCGCCGATGCTTACCCGGGCGAGGACGGCAACTACAACCATCGCCTGTCAGCCGAGACTTTGCGCTGGTGGCTCGATACGGCCGCCGCCCAGGGCGCGTGGGTCGTGCTCGACATTCAGCCGGGCCGCAGCCCATTGACGACCGAATTGGACTTTGTGGGACCTTACCTGGCCAAGCCCAACGTCCATCTGGCCGTTGACCCCGAGTTCATGGTCGACGACACAGGTATCCCTGGAACCAATCTGGGCCGCATTGACGGAGAAGCGGTCAACGCCGTGCAGGCCTGGCTCAACGGGGTCGCCGAGCGCGCCGGGCAGCACAAGATTCTCGTCATCCACCAGTTCGACAATCGCATGATCGTGAACAAGGAGGCCATCCAGGACTATCCGCTGGTTGACCTGGTGTGGGATGCGGATGGCTTCGGCGGCCCGGGGGCGAAGAAAGGGGACTATAACCAATATCGCGGGGAGGCGGGCTTTGAGTACGGCGGCATCAAGCTGTTCTACAACTACGACACGCCAGTAATGACGCCGGCGCAGGTGATGGCACTCGATCCGCCGCCGGCGTACATCGTCTACCAGTGACGTGCGCTCATGCCGGGAGATTCCCGCTAAAGCGGGGCGTCCGCATGCCTGGCAGGAGGCCCGGCTTCAGCCGGGAGATTCCCGCCAAAGCGGGGCGTCCGCGTGCCTGGCAGGAAGCCCGGCTTCAGCCGGGAGATTCCCGCTAAAGCGGGGCATCCGCATGCCTGGCAGGAGGCCCGGCTTCAGCCGGGAGATTCCCGCTAAAGCGGGCCGTCCGCATGCCTGGCAGGAAGCGCGGCTTCAGCCGGGAGATTCCCGCTAAAGCGGGGCGTCCGCATGCCTGGCAGGAGGCCCGGCTTCAGCCGGGAGATTCCCGCTAAAGCGGGGCGTCCGCGTGCCTGGCAGGAAGCCTGGCTTCAGCCGGGAGATTCCCGCTAAAGCGGGGCGTCCGCGTGCCTGGCAGGAAGCCTGGCTTCAGCCGGGAGATTCCCGCTAAAGCGGGGCGTCCGCGTGCCTGGCAGGAGGCCCGGCTTCAGCCGGGAGATTCCCGCTAAAGCGGGGCGTCCGCATGCCTGGCAGGAGGCCCGGCTTCAGCCGGGAGATTCCCGCTAAAGCGGGGCGTCCGCATGCCTGGCAGGAGGCCCGGCTTCAGCCGGGAGATTCCCGCTAAAGCAGGGCGTCCGCATGCCTGGCAGGAGGCCCGGCTTCAGCCGGGAGATTCCCGCTAAAGCGGGGCGTCCGCGTGCCTGGCAGGAAGCCCGGCTTCAGCCGGGAGATTCCCGCTAAAGCGGGGCGTCCGCGTGCCTGGCAGGAAGCGCGGCTTCAGCCGGGAGATTCCCGCTAAAGCGGGGCGTCCGCCGGGTCGGGCAGGAGGCCCGGCTTCAGCCGGGAGATTCCCGCTAAAGCGGGGCGTCCGCGTGCCTGGCAGGAAGCGCGGCTTCAGCCGGGAGATTCCCGCCAAAGCGGGGCGTCCGCATGCCTGGCAGGAAGCGCGGCTTCAGCCGGGAGATTCCCGCTAAAGCGGGGCGTCCGCGTGCCTGGCAGGAAGCGCGGCTTCAGCCGGGAGATTCCCGCTAAAGCGGGGCGTCCGCATGCCTGGCAGGAGGCCCGGCTTCAGCCGGGAGATTCCCGCTAAAGCGGGCCGTCCGCATGCCTGGCAGGAGGCCTGGCTTCAGCCGGGAGATTCCCGCTAAAGCGGGCCGTCCGCCGGGTCGGGCAGGAGGCCCGGCTTCAGCCGGGAGATTCCCGCCAAAGCGGGGCGTCCGCGTGCCTGGCAGGAGGCCCGGCTTCAGCCGGGAGATTCCCGCTAAAGCGGGGCGTCCGCGTGCCTGGCAGGAAGCGCGGCTTCAGCCGGGAGATTCCCGCTAAAGCGGGGCGTCCGCGTGCCTGGCAGGAAGCCTGGCTTCAGCCGGGAGATTCCCGCTAAAGCGGGGCGTCCGCATGCCTGGCAGGAGGCCCGGCTTCAGCCGGGAGATTCCCGCTAAAGCGGGGCGTCCGCGTGCCTGGCAGGAGGCCCGGCTTCAGCCGGGAGATTCCCGCTAAAGCGGGGCGTCCGCGTGCCTGGCAGGAGGCCCGGCTTCAGCCGGGAGATTCCCGCCAAAGCGGGGCGTCCGCGTGCCTGGCAGGAGGCCCGGCTTCAGCCGGGAGATTCCCGCCAAAGCGGGGCGTCCGCGTGCCTGGCAGGAAGCCTGGCTTCAGCCGGGAGATTCCCGCTAAAGCGGGCCGTCCGCCGGGTCGGGCAGGAGGCCCGGCTTCAGCCGGGAAGTCCCCGCTAAAAGAGAAAGGAGCGAACCAGATGAGTGTATCCGTGCGACAGCAAGGGAGCGTGACCATCGTGAGTCTGCAGGGCCAGATCACCGGTGATACTGCGATGCTCAAGGCAGTCCGTGCGGCGCTCGATACCGGTGCCCGGAGTATCTTGATGGATATGACAGGCATCACTGCAGTAGATTCATCCGGCATCGGCGAGCTCAACAACGTCCGCGCGGCAGTGACCGACCGGGGTGGAGCCATCAAATTGCTCGTACCCTCTGCGGTGACCAACGTACCGGGAATTGCTCAATTGTCCGGCTTTCAGACCTTTCGCACCGAAAAGGACGCCATCGTTTCCTTCGGCAGCGTGTGACAGGGCAGCCGAGACACCAGGACGCCAGCCCCTGCGGGTCACGCTTCACGTTTCACGCACTCACTGCTCCGTGACGGTAAACACCCCCCCGTCGCTCCGGCCGAACACCTCCGGAAAGTACATCTCGTAGGCGTGCGTGGGGATCACGCGGTACTCGCCCGGCAGGCTGGCGCGGATGAGATAGGTGTACTCGTACGTGCCGCGCGGCAGGTAGGTGGCGAAGAGCACCGCCTTCTCGTCGCGCAGTTCGGAGTGGCTGAACCACCACCAGCCGTAGCCGCCACCCCACGGATCGTACATGTCGGTGCGGGTGAACTCGGGCGCTTCGCCGACGACGCTCGTCGTCTTGAGGCTCTGGTCCACCCCCTCGGCGCCGGCCGGGAAGGGATCCTCGACCACCACGTAGTGCAGGTCGTTGGGCGCGATGATCGTCAACCTGACCTGGATCGCAGCGCCCACCTGCGCCTGGTCTATCGCCTGGCAGTCCTGTTTCTGCGGGTCGCACTCGGCCAGCGTATACTGGCGGCTGACGATGATGCCCCGGTTGAGCGCCGTCACCTCCTCCACCGGCTTGAAGTAGCGCAGGTACATGCTATAGTACAGCCGGCCGGTGCCCGCGCTTTGCCCTTCAGGTGCCCAGCGCTCGATGACGACGCGGTTGGCCTCGTCGGCCAGCAGTTGCGCGACGGCGATCTGCAGTTTGGTCGTCTGATCCACGTTCTCGCGGGACACGCTCCCCTCGCCCAGGCGCTCGCCGTTGACGACGACGTGCCAGTTGTACGCGCCTTCCAGTTCGCGGGTGGCGACCATCCAGTCGGTGAGCGCGATGATGGCCCAGGCCGTCTCCTGCGTCGTCTCCCAGTAGCCTTCCTTGCGCACGGCCATCAACCAGCGCACGGTGTTGGGGGCCAGCGCGTTTCCGGGATCCAGCCGCGCGAGCGCCGCCAGCACGATGGCGGTGGAGCGCGTGTCGGTGTTCATCGCATAGTAGTCGGGCTGCGCCTCCTCCCAGTGCGCACCGGTCGCACTGACAATCGCGTCGCCCGTGACGTCGGAGAGCAGCGTGTCTACGCGCGTGCGATTGTCCGGCTCCAGCAAGCCCAGGGCCATCGCCAGGTAGGCCTGGCCGAAGGTGTCCAGCACGCCGCGCCGGTCAAACAGTGTCACCGTGCGCCCCAGGTCGCCGCGGCCGGCCTCGGCCAGTACGTACAGGATAAAGGCCTGCCGGTTGGCCTGCCAGGGCTGCTCCAGGTCCCGCGGTACGCCCAGGTTGCTCCGCAGATAGTCGGCTGCCCGCTTCATCACGCCCTCGTCTACCACAAAGTCGGCCCGCTGCGCCTCGACCAGCCCGAGCAGGACGTAGGCGGTCAGGTAGGGATTTGACTCATCCTGGACCCACCAGCCCCAGCCGCCGTCGTAGTGCTGTTGGTTGTAGAGCCGCTGCAAGCCGACGCTGACCAACTCTGGCAGTCTTTCTGCCAGGTCGGGCCGCTCGAGCCCCAATTCCTTGAAGGCGCGGTAGGTGACGACGTTGGGCAGGAAGCGGCTCACCGTCTGCTCGGTGCATTCGTAGGGGTAGTGCTCCAGGAACTTGAGCCCGTCGGCCATGCCGGCCGCCAGCGAGGGGTCTATCTGCACCGAGAGTTCCCCCTGCGTGGGGTCGTAACTGGGCGGCAGGACGACCGCCTCCAACCGTTGCCCGTCGGCGTCGAACACACCCGCGGTGGCCACCACCTCCGGCGTGCTGTAGCGGTAAACGGGTAGCGTGAGCTGGACAGCGTCGGAGAGGGAGGGGAGGGAGGGAAGGGAAGGGAGGGAAGGGAGGGAACGGAAGGAGGGGAAGGAAAGGTGGTGAAGGTTGGCTGACTGGCCGGTGGCCTTGGCGCCGAAGCGTAACGTTACTTCGGGCCTGTCCTCTACTGTCACCTGCCACGTCACTTGCACTTTGTCGCTGGCGGGAATGCTGATTTGCTGATTCGCCGATTCGCCGATTTGCAACCCCTCCGCCTCGAACGCCACCTCTACCTCCAGCGGCTGGGCCGTGTTGTTGTGGATCACCGCGGCCAGTTCGGCCCGGTCGCCGACGACGAAGAAGCGCGGGGCCACCGGGCGCACCAGCAGGTCCTTGGTGCTCACGATCTCCACGTCGGCCTGGCCCACCAGCGTGTCGGCCGTGACGCCGCGGGCGCCCAACGACCAGGTGGTGAGGTTGTCCGGCAATTTCACGCTGACCGTCGCGTGGCCGTTCTCGTCGGTGCGCAGGCTGGGGTTCCAGTACGCCAGGTCAGGGAAGCGGCTGCGCACCGGCCCAAACTCTTCGCCGCCACCGCCACCGCCCAACCCCTTGACCTCGGCCGCCACCTGTTCGCTGACGCGGTTCCCCGACAGCGTCAGCCCGCTGGCCATGTTCACCCCCAGGCCACGCTCGCGCCAAAAGTAGCCCACGATGTCCGGCCCGGGCCGCTCGGCCAGCGTCAGCACGGCCTTGTCCACCAGCGCGAGCGCCAGTTCAGCCTCGACGGGATTGCCCCTGCTGTCGGTGACGTTCACGTCGTACGTCACCGTGTCGCCCGGCTGATAGTGCTGGTCGGGCGTCCGGTCGGGGGCCACGGCGATGTTCAACTCCTTCTCCGTCGTCTGGATGGACAGTTGGACGTAGCCGACTTTGAAATCGGCCCGGGGGGTCGTTTCGTCCATCCCTTTCACGATGACCACCGAGACGAAGACGTTAGGGATGAGGTCTTCGGTGATGGGGATCTCGAGTATCTCCGAGTTGGTGGCGAGTGTCTGCACCCAATAGCGGTAGATCGTCCCCCGCTCGAGCGTGACGAGCGCCTGGACGGGTCCCTGGTACGGGTGGGGGATGAGGATCGTGGCCGTGTCGCCGACCTGGTACTGCCGCTTGTCGGCGATCAGTTCGATGCGGTCGTTGTTCTCCTGCCGCCAACTGACGTACTCCTCCCCACTGACCCACACGTAGGTGGAACTGCGCACCCCCCCTGTATCCCCCCCTATAGGGGGGGATGGAAGGGGGGGCAACCCGCTGGCGGTCACCTTGTAGGTGCCGCCCTTTGCGGGGGTGAAACTGACGGCCGCCTCACCCTGGCCGTCCGTCTGCACCGTCGTGGTGAAGACCGGCACGTCCTCGACGGCGCCCTCCCAGTAATAACTGCCGTCTTCGGCCAACTTTTGGACGCTGTACCAGTTGTGCTCGTAGAAGACGACCGTCAACTCCCGCTCCGGCACGGGCTGGCTTTCCCAGTCCACGGTGATGACGTTGACGCGCGTGTCCTCGCCCACCGTACCGACGTACTGTTCGGGCCGCAGCCCGATGTAGTACAGCCCCTTGTGGACGACCGCCTCGGTGCGGTTGGAGACCTCCTGGTTGTTGACGTCGGTGACGGTCACCTCGAGCGTGAAGCGCTGGCTGGCGACGTATTTGGCGACGTCGGCCTCGATGCCGAAGGTGAAACGGCCTTCCGCGTCAGTCGTGCCGGTCCCTTCGGCGATCAGTTCGCCATAGTACCCGCCGCTCCAACTGCGGCTGTAGTCATAGTCCACAAAGTCCCACCACCCCTGGCCCTGGTAGTTGAAGAAATGGTCGGCCGATAGGACGCTGTAGCGCACCTTCGCATTGGCGACCGGACCGCCAAAGAAGTAGGTCGCCTGGGCGGTGACGTTGATCCTGTCGCCCTGGACGTACTCCGGCTTGTCGGCCTCAACCGTCACCTGGAACTCCGGCTTGCGGTACTCGGCCACCTGAAAACTGGTGTAGAACCCCCAGTCCTTGTACGTCGCCTGGATGGAATAGTTGCCCAGCGCCGCCTCTTCGCCTAAGGTCAGTTCGCCGTTCAGCGTGCCCATGTCACTGACGGCCAGGTCCTCCTCGAAGACTTTGGTGCCCTGCGGGTCCCAGATCACGACGTTGACCTTGTCCTTTCCCGTTGGCAACGAGTAGTGGGCGTCGTCGTCGCCGCGCACGATGCCCTTGAAGTAGACCGTCTGGCCGGGGCGGTAGATGGGCCGGTCGGTGAAGAAATAGGCCGCGTAGGGGTTCTCGTAATCCTCGACCGGCAGGTCGAATTCCCAAGGCGAGATGCCCGTATTCCACTGGTTGATGGCGGCGGCAAAGTCCTGGCCGGGGTGTTCTGGATCGCCGGTGAAGACGAACAGGGGAGTCCAGCGGTCCACAGACACTTGCTCGATGCCGGCGAAGACGCCGTCCCGATCCGTCGTTCCCTGCGCCAGGACCTCGGCATTTTCGTCCATCACGACGACGGGCACGCCCGGCAGCACACCGCCGGAGCGCAGGTCGGTAGCCCAGGCGAGCACTTCGGTTGCGCTCGTCTTCAGGCTCAGGTTATAGCGGGAGACGACCAGCATCTCCTTATTGGGCTCGAGCGACGTGAACGGCAGCGCCTCGGGGTAGACCGTCTCGGCGTTGGCCCACACCTTCAGGAAGTATAGCCCGGGTTCCAGCGGCCCCCCGCCCTCGCCGGACAGGTTGGTGCCGTAGGCGCGGCGCTGGTTCAGCGGCGGGTTCACGTCCAGCGACCACTGCCGCACGAGGTCGTTGTCGTTGCCGTCGTATCCGCTCCAATAGTCCCACGAATCCGACGCGTTGGCGCGCAAAAAGTCCCTCAGCGGCATGCGGTACAGCGCAAAGTTGACCCGGCCCACGTTGCGGGCAGTCACGTAAATGAGCGTATCCGTGTAGGCGTTGTAGGTGCCGATGCTGCCGGGGCTGTGCAGGCTCACCAGCGGGTCGAACGCGCGGGTGCGCCAGCGGATGGTCGTGTCCTGGCCGAGCGGGTGGCCGTAGCGCCCCCGCACGTCGCCGCTGATCGTCACCGCGTAGTCGGTGTTCGGGTCGATGGGGAACGAGAGCTCCAGTTGCGTGTTGCTGTCCCACCAGTAGGTAAAGACCTCCGTTGCCGAGACCGGCGGGCTGATGGTGAAATTGTCGTTGATGGACTCGGGGTCCATCGGGCTGGAGAAGGAAATGTCCAGTGTGCCCCATGGATCGGCGCGCTGCGCGCCGTCGGCCGGGGAGGTGCCGACGATGCGCGGGTACTCGAGCGTGATAAAGGTCCACCGGTATGGCTGGGCGGTGCCGGCTCCTCCCGTGGCCCCTTTGGCTCCAGCGGCGACCTGCGCCAGGTACGTCGTGCTAAAGTCGAGCGGCTGGTCCGGCGTAAAGCCCATCGTCTCCACTCCCACCCGCGCCGGCCCTTTGCCTGAACTCCACGACCACTGGTAGGGTTCGTAGTAGGCGGTCTTGCCTTCCGGCAGGAGCAACCCCTGAGCGTGCCACTCGAACGTGCCCGCGACGGCCTCGCCGGTGGCCACGTTCTTCAGTTCAAAGGCGGCCTCAGCCGAGGCGTGCTCCATCGGCTGGTTGAAGGCGACGTAGACGGTCGGCTCAGGGCCGACGTAGATCACGTCAGGCCCAGGGTGCGTGGCGGCGACGGCCGGCATGATGGTCGTGAACTGCCAGGTAAAGTCGTCGGCCAGCACGCCGCCGGTCGTGTCGGTCAGCCCCGCCGCGACGCGCGCCTGGTAGGTGGTGGCGGCTGCAAAACCCTCGTCGGGGGTGAAGACGTAGATGGAGGTGTTGAGCCATTCGCCCTGGCCGCGCACCGGCGGCACGAACGTGAGCGGCTGCGGCAGGTTAGCCTGGTCCTCGATGGCGACCAGCGGCACGACGGGGCGGTTGAAGAGGACGGTGACGGCCGCAGCGGTGGCGACTTCGGCCGTGTCCGGGGCGGGCTGCACGGCAGCCACCTCGAGGAAGCCGACGGTGTTGAAGCGAAATTGCAGCGGTTCTTTCAGCGTTAGCCCCGCCTGGCTGCGCGCGTTTTTCTCGAGCGTGACGGTATAGCGCGTGGCACGCGCAAAGCCCGCCCTGGCCGGCTCGAACTGCACGATGCGGGGGCTGAGCCACTTGAGGTCGCCGGTGACGGCCGGCTCGATGGCAAAGGCCTTCTCGACCGACGAGGCGTCCATGGCTTGGTCGAACACCAGTTGCACCGGCGCGTCGAGGGGTTGCTCCTCACCGCGCTCCGGCATGACCTGGACCACCAGCGGCGCAAGCGGCGGGAGCGGTGTGGGCGTGGGTGCCGGCGTCAGTGTCGGCTTGAAAAACCAGGATGGCGCCTGGCACTGGCAGGCCAGGAGCAGGATACTGATGATCGAGAACAACGTGATGAAACGTTTGTTGGGTTTCATTTGTAACCTCCTGATTGGAGATTAGAGATTGGAGAAGTGAGCGTCTGTTTCTCACCTTGCGGGCCAATACGCCGCAGTTTTACGTGACTGCCCACCTGGGCGTGCACAGTGAAACCAAAGCACTCCAGAATGTGGATAACCTCCGTCCCTGAAAGGCGACGCAGCTTAGGCATAGACGGGTTCCATCTCTAAGGTAACCAGTACAGGAGGATTGGGTACCAGTCCCATTTCTGTGGAATCTTCCCCATCCAGATGAAGCTGAATCGCCTCGCGCAAGTTCTGTACCGTCTCATCCAATGTCTTACCCTGAGTGACTACAGCCAGATTCAAGCACTCGGCTACGTATCCTGATTCATCCCCTGGATAGATCGCCGCCTGAATTGTGTATCGTCGTGTTCCCATTTTCCCTCCCAACTCTTGCTGTACCGAACCCTTGAGATGATTATACCCTGTCTGGCCCGTGACGGCAAATGTATCAGACCTGATAGGTCTCAGAGACCTGTCAGGTCTGGACTTTGTCGCGCGGCGGAGCGGCCAGCGAGCCAGCCGGTCGAGAATGCCGCCTGCAGGTTGTAGCCGCCGGTGTCGGCGTCCACGTCGAGCACCTCGCCGGCAAAGTACAGCCCCTCCACCAGCCGCGAAGCCATCGTGCGCGGATCCACCTCCCGCGTATCTATCCCACCGGCGGTGATGATCGCCTCCGTGAAAGGCCGGTACCCGCTCACCTCCAGCCGAAAATCTTTCAGCCACGTGCGCAGCCGCCCGCGCTCGAGCGCCGTGACCTGGTGCCCCACCTTGTCTGGCGGTATGGCCGTCAGGTCCATGCACACCGGGATCAGTGTGGCGGGAAGCAAGGCCTTGAGCAACGTGCGGGACTGTCGTTTGCCGTGCACGTCCAGGTCGCGCAGGAGGCGAGCGTCCAGTTTGCGCTCGTCGAGCGCGGGCTTGAGGTCAATCGAGAGCGTCACGCGCCGGCCCTGGCGCAGTGCGTCCACGACGGGCCGGCTCAGCGAAAGGATGATTGGCCCGGAGACGCCAAAGTGGGTGAAGAGCATCTCGCCGAACGCCTCGGCCTCCTTCTTCCCCTCCACCCACACGCGCACGCTCACGTTGCGCAGGCTCAGGCCCTGCAACCGGGGGGCCACGTTGCCGGCGGTTTCCAGTGGCACGAGCGCGGGCCGGATCGGGACGATCGTGTGCCCCACGGAGGCGGCCAGGGTGTACCCGTCGCCGGTCGACCCGGTGGCCGGGTACGACGCGCCGCCGGTGGCGACAATCACGGCGTCCGCGCGATAGACAGAGGAGAAACCAGGTTTTTCAGATACCTGCACCCCCACCACCCGCTTGCCCTCGACGAGCAGCCGCTCGACGGGCGAGCGGGTGCGCAGCGTCACACCCTGGTTGCCGGCCCACCGCACGAGCGCATCCGCCACGTCCTGCGCTTCGCCGCTGGCCGGAAAGACGCGCCCGCCGCGCTCGGTCACGGTCGGCACGCCCAGTTCCTCGAGGAAGGCTACCAGGTCAGAGACAAAGAAACGGGCGAACGCCTGGCGCAGGAACTGCCCATTGGGCCCAAAGTGGGCGATAAAATCGGACAAGGGCGCGACGTTGGTCAGGTTACAGCGCCCTTTGCCGGTGATGCGCAGTTTGCGCGCCGGGCGGTCCATCTTTTCGAGGAGGAGCGTCGCAGCCCCCTGTCCGGCGGCCTGCCCGGCGGCCATCAGGCCGGCGGCCCCTCCCCCGACGACGATCACTTGATACGCTGGCATAGTCTCACCCGCTAGGGTATCTGCATCGGATTGTATCACGGACAGTGCAAAGGGACAAACGCTTCTGGATGAGGTCACTTGCACAGGGAAGCCGGGAGTTATCGTGGCCGATACCCCTGAGCAAGCGTGATGTTGTAAGTCCATCCGTTTGTTGGTATAATCGCTATGAGCAGATTAGTTGGAGGCTTATGATGAAGGGGCAAAACAGGGGACGGGGTGGTGCAAGGCGGTCCTACCGGCGGGCGACGGAACGCCGCTCTCGCCCGGAAGTGCAATATCCCATCGCCACGGTGGCCTGCTATGGGCCGGACGACAAGACGGTGACCAAGATCGCCGTCGGTGTCTTTGAGTCGGAGGATGCCAAGCCCATCATGCGGCGCTGGGTTGGGCCGGACGTGACGGCAAACTCAGAAATTCGAGCGCAGATTGCCGAGTTCATCCAATCACACGGCGTACATGAGGTGGCCGTGACGGACGGCGTGCTGGGGTGCCCGCACGAGGAAGGGATTGATTTCCCCGCCGGCCAGGAGTGCCCGTACTGCCCGTTCTGGCACGGGAAGCAGGGCATCCAGGTTACGGATCAGGGTCAGGTTACGGATCAGGTCACGGATAAGCCCCAGGATACCGATCCACATCAGGAGCTGAAAACCTTAACGCGGCAACACATGCACCTGGTCTGGGAAAGCGCACAGTTGGGCGTGCCCTTCACGGGTGAGAAGGCCCGCATGGTGAAAGCGATGCGCGAGCATCCCGAATACTACGACCTACGGGAGCGTCTGGACGAACTGTCGGACGAGGAGCTCGAGCAGGGCGGCGTCAACCCGATCCTGCACGTCACCATTCACAGCATCATCGAAAACCAGATCGCTGGCGGGGAGCCCAAAGAGGTGTGCCAGGTCGTCGAGGTGCTGACGCGGCAGGGGCTGTCCCGGCACGAGGCGATTCACCAGGTCAGGGCTGTGTTGAGCGAGGAGATCTACCACGTCTTCAAGGACAATCGTCCCTTCGACGAGGCGGGCTACGTCCGGAGACTCCGGCGCTTGGCACAGTAGCAGGGCAATCGCTTCTGCGACCTCCCCTGTAGCGTCGCTGATGAGTGAGGATGTAATTTATGCGTTGTTCATTGCGCCGCTGGGGGGCACCCCGGCGCTCTACACCAGCATGTTCGGGATTGGCCTGGTTGCCTTGTTGGTGTACTCCTCCACAATCATGAAGGAGGCCATCACCCGCCTCGAGGTCATCGGTGCGCTTCTGATTGTCCTCGGCACACTGACCATCGGCAGCGAAGGCATTTTCGCCCCGTCATCGTGTTGGCCCGTATGGACGTCACGGGCACCGTGGTTGCATTGTGTATGGTCCTGGGCCTGGGCGGGGTATGCATGGCCTGCACCTCCAAAAGAGGCACACAGAACGCAATCGGGTTGACCTTTGGCCTGTTTGCGGGCGCCTGTGGTGGACTCGATCCATTCTTGAAAGCGGTCGGGCAGAGCCAGGGGGGAGCCAACCACGCCGTTCCCCACACTGCGCTGGGTTGGACCCTCTTCGCCGGCTCGTTCGTCGTCGGGTTTCTGGCCTTCCTGATCACACAGTGGGGCTACGTCCGCAGAGCGCGCGCCAGCGTCCTGGTCCCGGCGTACAATTGCACGTACGTCGGCTTGCCCGTGGTCCTGCAGGTGCTCCTGCTTCCTGGATACGGGTTCTACTGGACGACCGCCGTCGGCATAGGGCTCATCATGCTGGGGATTGTTCTAATGTGATAAGTCGCCCTTTTCTGGAATTTTTTCCTTTCCATGCAGAGCGCCAACTGCAGCCCCTACACGGTTTGGGAGATAGTCGCGGATTTCTCCATACCTGGTTCTGCGGTCCGCAGGCAACTGGCTTTCCGACGTACAGCCAAGCGCATCCCCAATGGCAAGGCCCAGCATCATGCCTTCGACGCGGCCAAAATCCAGGTTTTTTGGCATCGGCCCCGGTGACACATCGAATATCGAGCCGCGCCTCAGATTTATTTGGTGAGTTTCAAACAAAAAGTCCAGGGTTTGTTCGTTGCTATCCAAGGTACTCTTCTCCCGCCAACCGGAGGACTTGGGCGACCAGAGCTGGACTGAGATAAAGGCCGGCGTCCTGCAATTCTGCCAGCAAGGGCGCCAGTTGGGAAATCAAGCCCCTTTCCCGGGCCAACAGCAGTACCCCTAGTGTGCCGGTCAGCGGCAATCCCAGGCGTTGGGCATATCGGCGGCCCTTGAGCTCATCTATAATGACCAGCCGCGCTGCGCGTTCCTCCGCCAGCGCCAGAACTTCTGCTTCCCCTTGATCAAGCCCGATGTAAACCCGGGCGCGTTGCGGGTTAGCCAGGGGGGTAGATTTGATCCAGGGCGCGTTTTCCAGTGCTGCCTGACGCAATGCATGCTCGGTTGCCAGGAACTCCTCGTAAACTGCCTGGGGAATCAAGACCGCGCCATAGAGCTCTCGCAGCAGGTCCAGGCGACCCAAGACCCACAAGGCCACCAGAGGAGTATTATTGACGATGACTGGCCTGGCGGGCATTGTGCAAGTCCATCTCTAATTCATCGGCTGTTTCACCAAACGGGGAGAGACCATACCGGCCCAGCAGGAACATAAAAGTAATGCGAGGCATACCTGCCAGGCGGGCGGCCAGGCCTGTGCTGAGCTTGCTAGTCTTGTATAAATTCACGGCCAACAAAAGGCGGGCTTCGGTCTCAAATTCGTCAGGGTCTTGTTGCAAGGCCCAGAGCACTTCGGGGGGATACTCAATTGTCAACACATTCATTTGACTCCATCCTTCACCTTTTTCCCTGACTATGTTCTCATCTCATTCCTGATTGAGTATACCATAATACCCTGGCGCGGGCAATGACCTGCCAGTCACTCCTCCACCCACGTGCGCACATTCAGGAACTGGGCGGTCACAGCCTCGTCCCCAAAACTGCGCACCCACAACCCCACGTCGCCCACCAGCCAGGTGCTATCCTCGACGGTGGTGGCGTACTCATCGTTGATGTAGAAACGGCAGGCCGGCCCGGCACACGTCACGCGCAGCCGGTTGGGCTGCCGGCCCCGGCGGACGTGGGGGAACTGTTGCCAGTCCACCAGTACAGTCTCTTCATCTCCTGTCACGCGCAGGACGGCATAGTACCCATCGCTGCCGATGGCGAAGACGGTGTAGTGGTTGGTATCCTGTGCGCGGTAGACCAGGCCATAGCCGTTAAAGTCGGGGCCTGCGAGCGGCAGGACCTCCCCCTCCAGCGTAAAATTATCAACAGAATGGCCCAGCAGACTCACGGCGACCTCGTCGGGTGCGGCGACCAGGCGTACAGGGAGACCTGGGGCTTGCCAGTCGGGAGGGCGGGTGGGGCGGGGGCTGTGCCAGCCCAGGGCCAGCGCGACGATCAGCGCCAGCCCCGCCACCAGCACGAGCACGATACCCCCCAGGCTAGCACGCCACAGCCGGCGGTCCACGAATGGGGGAGTCCGCAACTTATTGGGGTAATTTCCGTGTCCAGGTGCTGGCCCGAACAAGTTCGGGACTCCGGATCCAGGACTCCGCAGTTGCGTCATCCTGATGGTTCAGACATTGGCCAATCCACGACGGCGTGGCGCTGGACGACGATGAGCGGCCCACCGCCCTCGGGTTCCAGTCCGAAGGCCCCCAGGTCCCACCAGCACACCCGCCCTGCCAGCGTCTCGCCGGTACGCAGTTCGAAGCGGGCCGTTGCCCCTGTTTCCAGCGCCCGTTGCAGGACGGCGCTGAGCGCCTTGCGGTACCGTTCCCGATGGAATTGCAGCCGCTCGAGCGGGACGCCGTAGACGGCGGCAATCTTTGCCAGCACCTCGTCGTCCTCGCCCGTGCGGCGATAGCGCTGTTCGATGGAGCGTATGGTGCCGGGCTTGAGGCCGGCTTGTGCCTCGATCTGCTGCAGGTGGATGCCGCCGTGGAACGCGCGCAGGTAGCGCAGTTCGTCGCCCAGGCTCATGCCGCACCCCCGGCCTTGCGGTAATAGGCGATGGCGAGTTTGTTGAGCGTGATCTCGTCGCCGCCAGCCTCACGGATGGTAATCTGGTAAGGGCCGAAACCGGCCACCGTGCCCTCGAAGGTCTGGCCGTCGAAGAGGGTGAAGTGAAGTAGCACACCGGCCTCTTGCTGCGCTTGCAGGTAGGCCAGCTCGAAGCCGTCTATCCCCTCGGGCAGGTAGGCTCGCCGCCGGTCGATGGCCTGCTTGGGCGGCCGTTCCTCGACGATGCGGCGCATGAATTGGCCGTTCCAGAAGCGGGCCTCCTTCAGTGTCAATTCCTCCAATGGCTTGCCGATCTCTGCCTCGAGCGCGGCCCGGTCTACGTTGAAGCGGGCCGCCAGCGCCAGCAGATGCGCGATCTGCGTGCTCCGCGCGGGGGCGGGTGGGCGTGGGGGCCGCTTTTCCTGCGGTGGTTTCTCCTCCCTGGGGCGTGGCGGCCTGGGCGGGCCGGCGGGTCGCTCCGGGCGGGCGGGAGGTGAAGGCGGCGGGGTCGAGCGAGGGTTGATGTCCCATTCGTTGGCGAAGAGCGGTTTGGCCAGCCGCCGCAGGTCGGCGGGGGGAATCTCTCGTTCCCCTTTCTCGTACTCGATGAGTGTGGCGATGGAAATGCCGGACTTGGAGGCCAGTTGGTTAAGGCTCAGTTTCTTTCGCTCACGGAGCGTGCGCAGGTCTTCGGGCATTTTCCCCCTCCATTCATGTGACTTTCTGCCGCATCTGTGCATGATACCGGAGTCCCTAACTTGGTGGGGGACAGCCCGAACAAGTTCGGGACTCCGATATAGCCCACGGTAGACTGATTATGCCATTGGAAAGCCAATTTGTCCAGTTCTAAGCAGGTCCAGAGCGGACCGCCGCCTGCCACAGTGGTGAGGCAAACAGCAGCAGGGTGACCAGGAGAATCAGGGCAGTGATGCCCCAGGCCAGGGTGTTGGCCAGCTGGCCATTGCGATACTCCCCCATCAGGTGCGCGTCGTTGGCCAGTTTTATCATCAACACCAGCAGGACGGGCAGGAAGACCGCGTTGAGTGCCTGTGAAACCCACATCAGCGGGAACAGCGGTATGCCCGGCAGCAACACCAGCACCGCGCTCAACACGACGAGCGCCGTGTAGAGGCCGAAGAAAACCGGCGCTTCCTGGAGTTCGTTATCTATGCCGCGTTCCCAGCCGAACGCTTCGCACACGGCGTAGGTCGTCGCCAGCGGCAGCACCGATGCGGCCAGCATGGTAGCGCCCAGGAATCCGATGCAGAACAGGTATTTGGCCCACGGCCCGGCCAGCGGCTCCAGCGCCAGCGCGGCCTGCTCTGCCGTCTCGACACTGATGCCGCGGGCGAAGAGCGTCGCGGCGGTGCAGATGACGATGAAGGCGGAGATGATGTTGCCAAAGGCCGCGCCCGTCATCACGTCCAGCCGGGTATAGCGGTATTCCTGCGGCGTGACCCCCTTGTCCACGACGGAAGCCTGCAAGTAGACGCAGCCCCAGGGCGTGATGGTCGTGCCGAGCGTCGCCAACAGCGCCAGGATGTAGCGGGGTTCCATGCGTATCGCGGGCGTCACCGCCTGCCGCAAGATCTCACCCCACGGAGGGCGCACCATAAATGCGCAGATGACGTAGGACAGCGAGGCCAGGCACAGCACCAGGAAAAACTTTTCCACCCGTGCGTAGGAGCCACGGACGACGAGCAGCCAGAGTAAAACTGCGGCGACCGGCACTGCCAGGTAGCGCGAGACACCCACCAGTTCCATGCCGGCCGCGACGCCCGCGAACTGGGCCACCGTCGTACCAAAGTTGGCCAGCAAGAGGCACAACATGGCGAAAGCGGTCACCTTGACGCCGAATCGCTCGCGGATCAGGTCGGCCGTCCCCTTGCCGGTGATGGCCCCCATACGGGCGGCCATCTCCTGCACGACTACCTCACCGATGGTGACGACCAGGATCATCCACAGGAAGGCATAGCCGTAGGTCGAACCGGCCATCGAGTAGGTGGCGATGCCCGAAGCGTCGTTGTCGGCACTGGCCGTGATCAGCCCTGGCCCGATGATGGCCACGTAAAAGAATACGCGTTGCACGACTCGTTTGACGTGATGCCACAGTGTCATCGTTGTGCTCCTCTTGGGTGCTAGAAGAAGCGCGGCAGACGTTTCTTCCAGGCGGTGGGAATAAAGGCGTCAATCGCATCGTCCACGGTGACGATGCCGTGCAATTTGTTTTCCTTGTCCACCACCGGCACGGCCAGCAGGTCGTACTTGGCGATCAAACGCGCCACTGCGAGTTGTGGCGTGTAGAGATCCACCGTCACCTGGTCGGTCTCGGCCACGTCGGTCAGCGACGTGTCCGGTGGGCACATGACCAGGTCACGCAGGTTCAAGATGCCGGTCAGGTGGCCCGCGGCGTCGGTCACGTAGACGTAGTAGAGCGCCTCGTCGTCCTGCGCCATCTCGGAGTGGCGCAGATAGTCGAGCGCCTGCCCGGCGGTGAGCCCCTCGGGGACGGTGGCGAATTCGGTCGTCATGATGCCCCCCGCGCTATCCTCAGGGTAGGCCAACAGGCGGCGCACGTCGTCCGCGTCCTCGTCCTCCATCAGTTCCAGGAAATGTTGGGTCTTCTGCTCCGGCAGGTCCGCCAGCAGGTCAGCCGCCTCGTCGGGGCCCATTTCCTCCAGGATGTCGGCGGCGCGCTCCGGCTCCATACTGTTCAGCACGGCGACCTGGAGTTTAGACGGGCTCTCTTCCAGCGTATCGGCCAGCGTTTCGTTGTCCAGCGCTTCGATCAGCGCCCGGCCGGTGCGCCGGTCCAGGTCGCTGATGATGGCCGCGATGTCGGCGGGGTGGAGTTTCCCGATCCGCTCGCGCGACACGCGCAGGCGGATGGGCGCGTCAGCCTGGAGCGGGGCGACGTCCTCCCAGGGGATGACGGCCTCGGGCAGGTGGCGCCGCAGGATAGAGAGGATCGCACGGGCCGGCCGCTCGATGCCCAGGCGGCGCAGCAGTCCCATCGTCCCGACGTCGGCCCCCACCAGGCACAGGTGTTCGCCGACGCGGGCCAGTTGCAGGTCGTTGACGCGCACCACCCGTCGCCCGTCTACGTCCACGATCTGCCGGTCGAGGATCTGGCGGGCCAGCCACAATTCGTCGCCCTGCGGTTCGTAGGGTGACAGGTCGGTCCGCTCAGATCTGAGGATGATGGAGGGGCGCAACAGGCTGACCTGTTCCTCCGCGATAAAGCGGGGGGCGTCAGGGCCGTCGCTGAGCACCAGTGCGCGCACGTGGGGGAAGGACTGCTCGGCGCCTTTTACCAGCACGTCCACGCAGCGCCCGACGCGTTCGCCCTGCGTGTCCCACACTGGCTTCTTTTGGATTTCGCTGAGAAAAATGGGGGCCATATCATTCTCCTTTCTTCATGTAGGACAAGATGCCATCTTGTCCACCTGGCAACAGGCAAACAAAAAGCCGCAGACCAGTCTGCGGCTTTCTCAAGTACCATCATGGCATTGAGAGTGTCGGTCAGTCTGCTCTACATATCAAGGCAGTGATAAGTTTGTATTGAACGAACTATGAGAGTCGCTATCCGCTTTATCGCCGGTCATGTGTTTTCATTGGGTGAATCTCAATCGTTGCACGTTTCCGTGCTGACTCTATTATACTCCAGATGGGAGGGGTTGGCAAGCCCATTCAAGAGATCACCTTGCAGGTAGATCAGATACCAGGCGGTATGATCAAGAACGATGCCCTGGCGTGTCTCGGCGGCCAATGCCAGCCAATCTGGATCTCCGAGTGCGTCAATGTCGAGCCGATACCAGACAGTATGGTCGTGCGCCGTAACTCCATCTGTGCTCTTCCGTCCGTAGTGGCCGCTCCAGGTCGTAGAGCCCTGGGGGGCGATGGCCCGGGCATGGAGGTAGTAACCGTAGGTACGGCTCACAGGCGCGCGCAGATTCAACGCCACCCACAGGCTATCGCCCAGACGGAGCACATACAAGTTGGCAATATCGGCCCCACCGCGCAAGCGACGTACGACGCTATCACTTACCGGATCATCGCACTCAGGCAAAGCGACGTCGTTCGGGAGTGCCGGAACACTGTCAGCATCAAGGAAGGTTTCACCCTCGACGACACTGAACACAGTGACGGCATCCACGTCCATATATAGCTCGTTCTGTCGCACGAAGCCATGTAGGAATGGGCCTAACACCCGCTGTTGAGAACGGTAGGCATCTACCGCCTCACGTTTGGCTGCCAGTTCCCCAGGAGATAACTGCCATTGTTGCCATGTGCCGATTGGTTCGAGCAGTCGAGGTGGGCACAGACTTGCCTGTGGTTTCAGGCCAAAGGGTTGAGGGTACAGCCCGTAGTGGACCAGGTATCCTAGCAGACGTGGCTGAAAAGCTGGATCCTCCGCCTGTTCCATTGCTACGGCCAGAATGGTAAATGCACCCAATGCACGGTGGTCGGGATGCTCGTCGTTGGGATGTGGCATCACAATCAGGTCAGGACGCTCCGCTGCCAGGATGGTGTGCAGGTCATCCAGCAGCATCTCGCCGCTGTACGGTGCGCTTGGGTGAAAGGTACGCGGATATAGGTTCTGTTCGCGCTTTGAATAGGGCGAGCGGTACGGGTGTTCGCTTTCCCAAAAGTCCCACCACAACGCGGCCAGTCCGCGCTCGGGGTATGTCAGAAACGTGATGGCACGGGCTTCCAATCCCAGCCTGGCGAGCGCATCCAGTGACTCCTGCTGGCGACGCTCTCCCATGGCGATGAAGTCTTCCGGCGTGAGGAAAACACGATGGAACTCGGCGATCGTAGCGCGGCGATACCCGTCGCCGGCGGTAGCGATGACTACGCGGACCTCCATTCCCTGCCGGAGTGCGGCCTGGATCAGGCCACCTGCGCCCAATACTTCATCGTCACAATGGGGAGCGAGAACCAGCAGACGGCGATATTCGTCGAGCGCCAGCACAGGGTACGTCTCTGGTGACCGGTCGGAACTGGCCACGTAACGCTCATAGTTCACAGCGTCCACCGTAAAGAGGAAAATGAACGCCAGTCCGATGGCCCAAGCCTTGCGAGAGCGCAAAGTCCGGCGCGCTATCCTGTATCCACTGTGAAGCCAGCGGAGAACACTGCCACGACACATCTGTCTCTGTCCATAGAGCCTATGCCGTAATTGCATCTTTGTGAAGCCCTCACACTATTTTACGCCCTTTGCGGTCAAAAGGTTCGGTTGCGGTCACGAGAGGTCCGGGGCACAGTGGGGGGATTATGCCACGAAGAGGCCAGTTTGTCCAGCAAGCGACAGACAAGCTCAATCAGATGCAAATTCCCTCTTGACAAAAATTAGGTTATATGTTATAATTCTTCAAAGATGACTTAATTTTCTTCAGGAGGAAGCGATGTATCCCGTTCCAACCGAGTGTCCCATCTGCCACGATGAACTGCTGGTCGCCCGGCTGGTCTGCCGCAACTGCGGCACCGCGCTGGAGGGACGCTTCAACCTGGGGCGGCTCTTCCAACTCACCCCCGACCAACTCCACTTCGTGGAGGTCTTTCTCCGCTGCGAGGGGAGGATCAACCGCGTGCAGGAGGAACTGGGGCTTTCCTATCCTACCGTCCGCAGCCGGTTGGTCGAGGTCATCGGCGCGCTGGGCTACGAGGTGGGCGAGGAGCGGGAGGCCGGCGACGAGCGCCGCCAGGAGGTCCTGGGGCGGCTGGCCCGCCGGGAGATCACCTCGGAAGAGGCATTCCGCCTCCTACAGGAAGAGTAACTCGTGGGGCAGGCTTTCTAGCCTGCCAGAGCGGCAGACTGGAAAGTCTGCCCCACATAGCAGGCTTTCTAGCCTGCCAGAGCGGCAGACTGGAAAGTCTGCCCCACA
>Ga0315285_10001239_pt1 | contig 26747 bp, 16 predicted proteins | sample YL17G09_36_MG_FD_203698 | JGI IMG/M metagenome (GOLD analysis project Ga0315285, IMG submission 203698) | Sediment microbial communities from Yellowstone Lake, YNP, Wyoming, USA - YL17G09_36 | ecosystem: Environmental > Aquatic > Freshwater > Lake > Sediment | place: USA: Wyoming | collected... | reverse complement strand
TGGAAACGAAAACCGAGTATTTCTTGTGCATGTCACATCCGATAAACTCAGTCATGCTGCAGCACCTCCTTTGTGCTTGCTGGCGGGTAAATTCTACTACCCGCTCAGGTGCTGCAGCGCTTCATAGCATCATGACGCAAGCCGTGGGGGGCAAAGCGTTAAGGTGCTGAAGCCTGCGAAGCGGGCGAAAGAGTGAGGCCCACGGCGTTCGCTGTCTGTGCCCAGCGCGGAGGGGCGGCATCCACTACCTTCTGCCGCAAAGAGAACCCTTTTCGGAACCGAGAAATCGCCGGCGCGGGCTTGGATCTTTCGCCCGCTTCGCGGGCTGACCGAGCGCTCGCAACCGATACCCACGGCTTGCGCCATGGGCTTTACTCTTCCGCCCGCTTCGCGGGCTGCGCCTTGCGCCGTTACACTTTTGGGAGAGGAACCTCCAGTGCTGGTGTCCCAAAAATGTAACGCATCATGGAAGACGCCCGGCATCCCGGAGGGATGGCTTTCGCACGGCCCGGCGGGAGCCGGCCCATTCCACGTTCGATGCATATCTTCCTTGCGCAAGTTCCACTCGTTGTCGAAATGGCCGCCGGAAGCCACCTTCCCGTCCTTGACCTGGACGTAATCGGGAAGCAGATGGAGCGGCATGATCCAGCCGAAGTGCAGGCCCAGATCGGGCGCGCTCAGCAGTCTGGCGCTCCAGACCACAACGTACCGGGAAGGGTTCTCCGGATTCGGATAGATGAAGATGCTGCCACCGTTCATCAGGGCGGCCGGCAGCGATCCGGCGATGCGTTTCAGGACAGCATTACTTTTCGGAGATCCAAACAGAATCAGGTTCGAGGATTCGACATCCTGGCGGGTCACTTTAGAGGCGGGCTTCATGGGGAAATCGCCGTGGATATCGAGGGGCCCCGGCGGATTCCGGATGGCGTCCAGCTCCGCAATGGCCAGATCGCGATCACCGTCGCCATAAACCGCCAGGAATCGCGAGTTGAAAGCATCGCCGATTGGTCCTTGCAGCCCGTGGCGCTTCACCCGGGCGCCGGACTTCCATTCGCCGATCTGCCACTGGCCCGGCTGCTTCGAAAGGTGAACCACGTCGGGCAAAGCCGCTTTGAGCACCTCGTTGCCATCAACCACCACCGCGGTGGGTTGGCCCTTCGGGACCGGCCCTTCGCCAGGCCGCAACGTGAGCGCGTCGATGTTCGTGGTGCTTACCTGGATCGAGCCGTCCTTGTAAGTGGCGGTGACCAACGCGTCGGCATTGTGCCGCGTCAGCCGGTCGATGGTGACCCAGTAGGCCTGGTTGTACTGCAGGGTATTGGTATAAAACTTGACCTCGGCGGGCTTGCGGCGGATGGGATGCGCGATCACTTCCGGCACGAAATTCGCGTACGGATATTGGTCGCCGAAGCTGTGCGGCATGCGCGGAAACACTTCCGTGGTTGCGAACCCGCCCTGCGCTACGATGCCGTCGGCAAATTCCGTGGAATTGCGCTGGATGCCCGCCCCGGCGTTCTTGAAGAAGACGTCCACGTTGCGGGCGTTGGGGTACAGGTTGGGGACGGAGACGATGGCGATTTGCGGGGCCATCCATTTCGGACTGGCCTCCGCCCGGTTCCACATGGCCGGGTCCCCCGCCGAGATTCCACCAAAATGATCCGGATAATGGAGCCCGACGGTGTACGAGCCCGCTCCGCCCATGGAATGCCCCATGATGTAGACACGGTCCGGATCCGCCGCAAATCGCCGCTGGGTTTCCTCGATCACCCTGAGCACGTCCCATTCGCCCATGCCCTGATAGAAAGTGGTCGGCCCGCCGAAGCAATGGGCGTAGATCACCGGCAGGTCGGTGTGAATCCACTGCGGTCCTCCCATGCCGCGGTAGTTCAAGCGCGAACCAGAGAGGACTTCCTTGAAGTTCGTCCCGTGCAATTGGATGACCAGAGGATACTTCCGCTCGCGCGAATAGTTGTTGGGGAGCCGTAAGGCATAGGGCTGCACCGAGCCGTCGAGGTTCGACCGGTAATACAGCGTGGTCATGACGCCGGGCGGGGGCTGAATATCCTCGCCCTGGCGGTAGAGTTCCTGGAGGCGGTCGTAATCCTGCTCGGTCTCGAAGGTCAGGACTTCCACCTCGCCGCGCTGGAACACGCGCGACGTCGCCGAGGCGTTCGGCCAGTTCCCCGCCGATGGCGGCCTGCCGGTGGGTGCCTTCTGGTCTTGTGCCGGCACGGCCAGCACCAGGAGAAGGACCAGCGTTGCGGTTCGGAGCACTGTGTTCATAAGTTCTTGTCCGGTCTTCCCTGTTCGAAGCGCTGGCGGAAGAAAGCCACGGCACGCCGCGTAGATTCCCTCCACTCGGGGATGTCCGGGCGCCCGAAGTAAAAGCCGTGCGGCCCATTGTCCGGAAGATAGGTTTCCACCTGTTTGCCCGCGGCGCGCAGCTTCTTGACATACACGTCAATGATCGACACCGGGGAGTTGTCGTCGTTGCGCCCGTTGATGATCAAAATGGGACAGCGAACCTGTGCCGCCTCGGTCAACGCCGAGCTATAGCCATACTTGGCGGGGTTGTTCTCGATTTCCTCCGCCGGCGCGCCGCGCTCCTTTTCCATGTCCGCGACCATCTTGTTCAGGATCGATACCAGCTTCTCGCCCCGGCCGAAGGCTTTCTTCACCTCGATGAGATCGAGGGCCGCGGGGGCGCAGAGAATCGTGCCGCTCAAGTCAACGCGCGATGCCACCCGCGATCCAACTTGCGCGCCGTGGCTGCCTCCCATCCACCCCACCCGCCGGGGATCAATGAAAGGGTATTTCCTCACGGTCTTCACAGCCTCGACGCTGTCGTCGAACTCGATGGGTTCGATCGCTATTCTGTCGGCGGGGCGGTAGTCGATGGAGTAGACCGCCCAACCCGCCTTGATAAAGTCCGCGGTGGGCGACTGCATCGAACGGCCCATGGCGACGGTCGGCGCTTTCCCGTACCGCCCGCCATGCGCCAGCACGATCACCGGGAACGGACCGGGGCCATCCGGCTTGCGTATGTAGGCCGGGATGGCGATGCCTCCGACTGCCTGGAATTCGGTCTCCCGTCCCACGGAGCCGTCGGCAAGCCGTTCCCATTCCTCGGCGGGCCCGGGAGCAGCGCCGGTACGAGGGGCCGCGGGCGGACTGCTCTGCGGGCGAACCAGGGATGAGCTGAAAAACGCGAACGCGCCGTCGCCCATGGTGTTCAGGCATTGGCCGCGGTTATGCCCCTTGACGTTGGTCAGGAAATAGAACTCGTGGGGAATCATGTTTCGCAGCAAAACCTGGTGCAGCTTCTCGCACTGCGGCCACAGCCAGTTTTCATTCTCCCAGTGGGCTACGATCCTGATGACGGTCCGGTCGCGGAGCGCATCGGCATTCTTCTCAGCCAGCGTAAACGGATCATTGGCCCTGAAATATTCCAGGTCGCCGGCCATTGCCGTGGAGAACAACCTCGACCAGGCGTTGGAGGGCAATGCCTGCTTGAGCTCGGGACCCAGCAACGGCGGCGCCATGATCGATATCACGCCGAACATCTCGGGGAACTTGAAACCGAGATGCGCCGCGCCGAAGCCACCCATCGAGAAACCATCGACCGCACGGCCTTCCCGCGACGCCACGGTCCGGTAGGTGGCATCGACATGTGGGATAAGGTCCTTCACGATCACAGTCTCAACGGGGTAGAGGCCATCCCTTGAATCGCAGTACATGGTGTTGCCGCGCAGACCGTTGACACCGACCACGATCATCGGGGAAATCCGGCTGGCGCGGATGGCTGCATCCACGCGCCTCACGATTTCGGGAAGGTCCCGCCGGGGCGTGCCGCCGCTGGCAGGCAAGTCGTAAAGGACCGGGTAGCGCGCAGTCTTCTGCTGCTCGTAATCCGGAGGGAGATAAACCAGGTAGCTGACCTCGGCATTTATGGTTCTGCTGCGAAACGTCTTGTAAGCTGTGCCCTCCGGCGCCGTGCGGTCGGGATCCACCCAATCCATTGAGCCGTATTGATACTGAATCGGCTTCCCCGTGTAGGGCGGCATTTGCCCGGCGGCAAGAACCGAACCCAGAAACACCGGCAACAGCCAACCCATAAGCGTCACAAAGCGTTTCATTTCTGCTCCTAGTTCAGCCCTCACTGATTGCTTTCAGACGGCCTTGCCGCACCGCTTCAACGAATCGGGATCAAGCCCACCGACGGTTGTGGCGGATGCTCCTTCACGTACTGCCGGCGGCGCTCCTCCAGTTGCTGGGCGTTGGGCCGCTGTTGCTGCAGGAACCAGGGCTTCGACGTCGGGTCCGTCTTCAGGAATTCCAGCAGCATCTTTGCGACTTTCTCGCATCCCTGCCGGGACGGGTGCATTCCATCGTTTCCGAGATCGTCGCGCAGCCAGGTGAGTCCGTCCTTGCGTGCCTTCAAGCCGTCGGCCCACATGTAGGGGCCCCAGGCGACCCAGGGTGCGCGAACGGGCCCCCTCGCCTGGTCGTAGTTCAGCTCGGGCCTGCCGGCAATCTGGTCCGCGATGACCCATTTCTCGGAGAAACCGAACTCGTAGGCGAACGGCTCGGGATTTGCCGGCGTGGCGGCATATCCGGCATAGATGCGGCTGGAAAGGTAAGCAATCTTCAGATTCGGGAAGCGCTCCTTCGTGGTGTGCAGGATGTCCACCAGCCAGGCCTGCAGTTTCTTTGCCTCGGCCGGGAACGGAAGCTGCGAATCGTACAGCGGGTATGTTTCCTTGATCCAGAGCGCCTGCACCTGCTTGTTGGTGACGCCGGTTTCGCTCATGCGCTGATCGGCCACCTGCCAGTAACGCGACTGAGGATCGGCGGCCTGATCGGCCGCCTGCCCCGGTTGCGCGCCATCGACCACGGCCAGGCGCGGGTTCAAGGCCTTGTCTTCCGCCGCCATCTTTTGGAAGACCCGGAATTCCATGGTTGTGTTCGACACGCCGACAGACATCAGCCCGATCTTTCCGTCCGGGGAGGGCTGGCCGTCGGCGTTCCGCGGCACGATCTCGTTGGCCATTTTCAGTCCGGCTCTGGAATGCTCGGGCGGCGGCACGTTGCTCCCCCCGGGGTACAGTCCGCCTTGCTCTCCCTTGTAGGCGCCCTTCGCGAGATCGTTCAGCGGGATCAGCCCCGTGGATTCGCGCGGCGGGTGTGTCTTGGCCCACTCGGCAATCTGCGCCGCCCGTTGTGGATTCTGCCCCCCGCCACCCTGCTGGTTGCGCAGCGCCGTCATGCGCTGGACGAAGGCGCGGTCTTCCGGCGTCAGTTGCTCGCCGCGATCACGCTTCGCCCTGATCTCCTCGATCTTTTTGTGTTCCTCGGGTGTTTGCGCGCCGACGAAGGGGATCATCAAGAGCGTGAAGAAGAAAATTACACCGATGACTTTCATGAGGCCTGCTCTCCTCGATAAAAGCCGAACGCTGTTTCCCGGAACTCTATCGCACCCGCACCATCCTCTTCCAGTGGGACACGGTAGCGCCCTGTAGCGCCGGCGTCTTGCGGGCTAAACCGGTGACCGCGTTGGCGGGGGCCGGCGGGCAGAAGCTGCAGCCTGCGGCGCACCCAGACGGACATATGTCTGGGCGTCGGAAGGCCAGCGCCCCATCGAACGGGTTGTGCCAGTTCTGATATAGATTCACGGAGAATCTCGGGGGCTATCGGGGAGCTCGGCGCTCTGCTGGGTATTCTGGTCATGCTGGCAATCGGGATCTGCGTACTTGTGGTGCTGTTCTTTTTTGCCCTGCCCCTCCTGCTTTTGGTTCTGGCCGTTGTCGTGGTCGTGCTTGTCACAGCGGCGATCTCTTCGCTGCGCGGGCGTTTCCGGCGAGAACGGCAGGCGCCTGCTCTCCCCATAGCGGCGCGGTCCGAAGGCCGGTCCATGCCGGACGCCGGTCTCTGTGCGCCGGGGCGAAGCAGATGGGCCGGCGCGCAAAAAGGCAAACTGGCATGGACCTGGACACCGTCCATGGAAGACCCCCGGGTGCATGAACCACTGGTGGCGGCCGACGGTGGCGCGATTGTTGTCCCCGCCCAGAGCGGGGGGCGGGACGTCCTGGGCATTCTCTCTCCCCAGGGCACACTTCAGCGCGAGATTTCCTTGCCCCATCCTCCCTGGAGCCGGCCCCTACTGGGTGAAGACAACACCATCTTCGCATCCGCATGGGGACTCCTGCTGGCCCTTTCCCTTACTTTTGCCGCCCCCACGAAGTGGCGAGGTTAGCAGGTCTCAAAAAATGAGCTTCAACCCGAATTGCAGGTTGCGCGGCGTGTCCGCGCCGGAGATTCTGCCGAAACTCGCGTTGCCCACCTGAGCGTTGGGAACACCGAATGCAGGCGTGTTCGTCATGTTGAAGGCTTCAGCCCGGAACTGGAGGCGCAGGCGCTCGGTGATGGAAAAGTGTTTGTACATCGCGAAATCGAGGTTCACCGAACCGGGGCCTTCCAAGAGGTTCCGGCCGGCATTGCCGAAGGTAAACGGAGCATTGGCCGCGAACGCGGTGGTGTCAAACCACCGGTCAAGGCCCCGCCGGTCTGGGCCCAGATGCCAGTCGTGGACAACGTTGGGGCGGTCCGCTCCGCCGGTGTTTGAGGGGTTGCCGGTCACGCCGAGATCCACACAGCGGCCGCTCGACAGAGTGGTGATGCCTGCCACCGTCCATCCGCCCAACACGCCCTCCAGGACCGAGTGCATGTCACTTAGGTAGGGCTTGCTGCGCCCGAAGGGCAGATTGTAAACGTGACTGAGCACAAAGCGATGAGCGCGGTGCTCGTCGGCGAGTGACCGCTCCACCCGCAGGTTCCGGGGGTCCTGCCCGGCGCCGGAGGTGCTCCCGGCACCCGATTCTCCATGACCGTCGCTGATGGTCTTCGACCAGATATACGAACCCAGCACGCTCAGCCCGTGCGACAGCCGTTTCTCCACCTTGAGTTGCAGAGACTGGAAGTTGGAGTTGGACGAGTTCTCATGACGGAAAGTGCCCGCCAGCGGCCCCACTACCACGCCATCCTGCGGAACCAGGACGGACTGATAGCGGCGCCGGGAGTTGACATTCCCCGGGCCCGGCGGCGCCCAGTTGCCTTCCGTGCGCCGCATCAGCTTGTGCGCCGCGTTGGCATAGTAGCCGGTCTCGACCAGGATTTCGCCCGGCAATTCCCGCTGGATGGAGAAACTCCATTGCTGCGCATAGCCGTGGCGGAGGTTCCGGTCGTAGGACGACGTTTGGATGTTGGTGGCGTTCTGCGGTCTCACCAGGTCAGGCGGCAAACCGTTGTTCAGCACGATGGTCGGATCAATGCGATTGGTGGCCAGTACCGCCTTGTAGGTGAACGGAGGATTGACCTCCAGATACTGCGCTCCGCCGAAACCCTCGTACTGCGCGAAATAAACGCCGTAGCCTCCGCGGACCACGGTGTTCCTGGCGGCGCGATAGGCGAAGCCGAAGCGCGGACCGAAATCGTCGGCATCGGTGCGAATGGTGGCGCGGTCAGCGCGCGAACCCTTCTTCGCCGGCACCAGCGCGGCCTGGGCCGGGTTGGTGTCGATGTCGAAGTTGGCCCACAGGTTCCGGGTCTCGACCCAGGGCAGGTGCGCCTCATAGCGAAGGCCGACGTTCAGGGTCAGCCGTTGGGTCACCCGCCACTCATCCTGCGCGTAGAAATCGTAGAACGGAGCGCGCTGATTCATGTAGGCGAACGTCGAGGTCTGGGCCTGGAAGGGATACCCCAGCAGCAGGTCCGCGATCGAATTGCCTTCCCTTGTGGTTCTGGTGTTGCGCGTGTAGCTGCCGTCGAACGAGAATACGCCCGGTGCATCCTGGGGATTGAACAGGTAACTCTGCAGCCAACTGAAGTTGATGCCCAACTTGGCCGTATGCTTGCCGTGGATCCATGTGAGGTCCGACACGAGCTGCCGGTTCTGCGACATGGCCAGGTTAGGCGTCGTGGATCCGATGCCGAGGTTGGTGTAGCCGGTCATGCTGAACTGAGCCATTCCGGCAATGGAGGTATTGACACCCTTCAGCCCCAGTTCCCGGTTGTACACGCGGTTGTCGGGCGGCTCGCGATCGGTGAGGAGTTTGTTCCAGGCCGCCTTCGTGGAAAGGATGAGGGTCGGTGTGAACACGCGGTTGTAGGCCACCATGACATTGTTGCCGGTATGGGTAAAATCGCTGGCATCCTGGCCGCCGCCCCAGGCAGGCCCCGGCAGCGACGGGGACTTCGGCTCCAGATCCCGCTGGTAGCTGAACCGGCCGTAAATGCTGTCCTTCGATGAGAAATTATGGTCGATTTTCGCGTCCCAGTGGTCGCGGTCGGTTTGGTTGGGCGGATTGAAAAGGAAATTTTGCGTGAGGCCGGGCTTGTTCGGAGCCGGATAGAAGCCCGCCAGCTTGGCCCCGATGGGGTCCATCCTCGATCGCGGAATCAGGTTGCCGGAGAACACATTGCGCAGTCCGGTGGCGGCACTATAGGTCGCCGGGTCGTAGACTTGAGTGCCCGGCAGCAGCTCGGAAAAATCGCCGCCGGTCATTCGGGTGGTGGGAACCGTGTTGTTGACGGTGCGCGATTCCCGGATCCGGGAAGCCTCGTAGTCGCCGAAGAAGAATGTCTTGTTCTTGATGATCGGGCCACCGACCGAGAATCCGTACTGGTTCCGCTTGAACGGCGGCCGGGGCTCATCCGGCAGGTCGAAAAAGTTCTTGGCGTCCAGTTTCTCGTTGCGCAGGAACTCGAAAACGGTGCCGTGGATGCTATTGGTTCCCGATTTCAGGCTCACGTTGACGATCGCCCCCGTCGCCCTTCCGTACTCGGCCGAAAAGGAATTCGTCATCACCTTGAATTCCTGAACCGCATCCACATTGGGCTTTACCGCTTCGCCCTGCCGGCCCTGGTAGGCGATTTGCGCGTTATTGTTGTCCACGCCGTCCAGAAGGTAATTGTTCTGAGTCGCTCTCATGCCGCTTCCGGAAAAGCCGCCGGCGCGGGCCCCGGGGGCGGGCTGGTTCGCACCGGCCGAAAGCAAAGCCAACTGGATGTAGTCCCGACCATTCAGCGGCAGGTCCACCACCTTCTGGTTGTCGATGACCTGACCCTGTGCCGCTTCGTTCACGGTCAGCAGCGGCGCGGCGGCGGTCACGAGAATCTCCTGCGTGACTTGTCCCAACTCCATCGTCATGTCCACCACCGCAGTCTGCTGAATCTGGAGCACCACGCCTTCGCGGACCGAGCGTTTGAAGCCCTTCTGTTCGACCACTACCCGGTAGTTGCCGATGCGCAGCGGCACGGACTCATACGTTCCGTCCGCCCGGGTAGTTGTCTGGTTGCTGATGTTCGTCTCCACGTTGGCAATCGTCACGGCGGCTGCCGGGATCACAGCCCCTGTCCGGTCCCTCACCGTGCCGATGATGCGCCCTGTCTCCACCTGCGCCAGAAGCAGCGTGCACGAAACCACAGACACCGCGAACAAGCCAAGAACTCTGCTAGACCTCATAAAACCTCCCCAACCCTGGCCGAAAACCAGGCATGGTCAGATATTGTCACTGGATACCAGACGCTGCAAAAATCTAATCAGGATTCCCGTTTGGGCCTCCTCGCCACCAACGATTGTATATCCAACCGTTGTCTGTGGCCAAAACCTCACGACGGTATGGAATCAGGACTTGCGGTCCGGAGCCTTTGGCCTGCCGAGGCGACGTCACGGCATGGTAGAACCATGCGTTCATCGTCGAATTCGTCCTCGCGCTCCTGGCCGCACTCCGCGTCTTCTTTCGCAATCGGGGCGACACCGCCCTTGAAGTCCTGGCGCTCCGACAGCAGGTCACCGTCCTCAAGCGGGGCGGCCATAGACGGCCCGGCTGCGCCTTGGAATCCGCCCGCCCCCTTCACGCCACTGGGCTTCCGGCAGTCCTTCGCCTCCAAGCTGCCCGAACCCCGCTGCGGCCGGTCCCGGATGGGGTTTCCGACAGGCACAGACAAGTCAAATGGTCTCAAGAAGCTCGAGATTGGCGAGAGGGACAGATGACCGATCACGGGTTTACCAGGGCGGCGACGCCGATGAACGGCGGGGCGACCATGGCATCGGCAGCCGACATGTTCGAATACATTACCTGCAGCGACGCGCCGCCGGTGGGCATGTAGATGACGAAGTCGTCCAGCCTGCTTCTGTTCAGTTCATCCAACAGCACCCCATCAGCCCACAGGAAGTTCACGTTGCGTGCCTGGTCGCGCGCTTCCCAATCCTCGAATTCCACCAGCGCAGCATTCCCGCTGTATTCCCCGTCGGCGTACACGAGGCGCATGGGCTTTTTGTCAGGGTTATTGCCGGTGGCCAGGTGATGGGAGTAGTACAGCTTGTACTTGACCCCGCCGAGGTGGACGGGCATGGCCGCCTGCACGCCCCGCATGAGCTTCGGACAGCCGTTGTCGGCGTATTGCACGACCCACCGCTTCCCATCCCACACTGCGTACCCGAAGTTCATGGAGAAATCACTGCATGCTCGGTCCACGTCCACGGTAAAGAGCATGGGCGTTCCAGGGACGCCGTTCCACGGCGAGGCGTCCTTGTTAGGGTAAGCAACCTTGAACTGCCGGGCATTCAGGACCTTGGGATTGCCGTTGGCACCGTCCGCCTCCACGCCAATGGCCACGGTCGGCTCGCAGCCGCCGCCCTTGCCGAAATCCTGCCACGAGGCGCAGATGGTGGAGGCGCCCTTGTGGAAGTCGCGCCCGACATACCCGTCCTGGCTGTCGAGGTACATGACGCGCGTCCTGCCGTCGGTACCCTGCGCTTCGAAAAACAGGCGCACCATGCCGCCCATTTCTGGCGCCAGCGGCACGGCCTGGTAGAGCGCGACGGAGGCTGCCAGACTCTCGCCGGGAGGGCAGCCTGGTTGGCCGGGGCGCGCCGACTCGCAAACTCGCAGCAGCCCGAAGCCGGACACCGGAGAGAATCGGGAAACGGATTCCAACGAGTCGGCTCGGGCGGCCACCATCTCGCCGATCTTCACGCCCTTTTCCTCGCGCTGCATCGGAGTGTAGTAGAGCTGCACCTTGCCGCTCAACCCAGGCCCTGCCCAGTCGCCGTACCGGAAGGCGTAGCAGCCGACGTTGCCATCCGGGATTAGCTTGTCGGCGCTCGAGAAGGAATTGCCGCTGCCCAGGACGCGCCAATATTCCTCCTCGGTAGCCGTGCTTGATTCTCCTTCGGTCTGTATCGTGAGCCGGCAAGCGGAATCGAGGCAGGCCCTCAGCCGGACCGTGTACTGCGTGGCCGACTTCAGGCCCGGGACGGTGACCGAACTGCTGTCGGCTCCCGCTGACACGGTGACTGAAGACCGGTTCTCCGAGGCCGTGACTTCGAAGTGGTCGAGCCCTTTGGGCGGTTCATCCCAGGAGACGATCAGGCGTGAAGATGAGGAATAGGTTTTTCCGGCAAAGGGGTACGCACCTGTTTTCTCGGCGCGCAGCTTTGAGGCCCAGGGGCGGCCAACCCGCACCGTAGCCGAATTGCTTTGCATGCCTCCCACACGTACCACGACCGGGTAATCCCCGGGCGCCAGTTCGGGGACACGCAGATTGAACTGCGCAACTCCCACCATGCCCGGCGCCAGGCCGGCGTACTGCACGAGCGCGTCCTGATTGCCGATGGTGGCCGTTGCAGGCAGTGCGGCGTGCGAGAGCGGGCTGAAGGGAGCCGCGGTCCCCGAGGGAACGGCCGGAGAAACTGCCCCCTGGCCGGTTGCATAGATGGTTATGAACCCGCCGGGAATGGCAGTGTCCAGGGATGCCAGATTTTCGGACAGTCTGAATATCCCGGGTGCGGCGGAAGCAACGGAGATGGCAGCCGAGGCATCGCCGATCGACACCGTCGCTGTGCCTTGCGGTGTTTCGTAAGGCAACTGGGCATTCACTTGGTTCGGGCTCACGTACAACAGCGGCGCGGCCCTGCCGTTCACCAGCACGGTGACGCCGCCGAGGGTGGTGGGCAGCGGCGCTGCCGCGGTGGCCGCGGTGGTGGCGGCCAGATTCGCCCCGAAGATGGCGACAATGGCTCCCGGAGCGGCCACGTTGGCATAGCTGGCTGCGTTGACAACAACCAGTTGCGCAGCCGAGCCGTGCAGCGAGACGACTCCTGCAATTGCGAGCAACAGCCGGGAACAGCCTCCAACTCCAATGCGCATTGCCAAGCCACCTGTTGGCCAGCGAAGATGCGAACAGATTGTACCGCGGCCTTGTGCCGGGAAGGGGATTCTGGCGAGGGACAGTCTCAGGATAGAGTCACGCCATCGGGGGCAAGCTTCACGCTCACTCCCCGGCGATAGGCGATGTTCGCCAGGTGCGGCGCGGCCACCGCGCTGGCCCCGATCTCGACCGTTGCTGTCGGCTGCTTGCGGGTGCGGAGGCACTCCAGGAAGTTTGTGACGTGGTCTTCGTCAATCACCCGCGCGGCGGCCTGCAGAACCGGCTTGCTGTGCTCGTTCCACCAGGTGCGGGTGATCAGCGCCCGCAGCGGCGGTTCTTCGTAGACCGAAAAGCCCTGGTCGTCGATGAGCAGCGTCGCCCGATCTCCCTGGAATTCAAAGGACCAGTGCGTCTGGTAGTCATTTGAGTAGTTCAGGGTGAAGGTGGCGACGAAGTTCGGATAATCGAATACCGAGCAGAACGCGTCGGGAGCCTCGCCCCCCAGCATCTTCGCTATCTGGCCGATCATCACCGCCGAACGCGGAGTGCCGGAGCCGGTGAACCACTGGATGACATCCATCAAGTGCGTGCCCTGATCGGTGGTGTTTCCGCCGGCGTAGTCCCAGAAGGAGCGCCAGCGCCGGAAGCGGAAGGGATCGAGCGGCCGCCGCGGCGCCGATCCGAGGAAGCGCTCCCAATCCAGTTTCCCCTCCAGTGGCGTACTGCTCGGCCGCCCGTAGTTCCCTTTCCACTGCGTGCGGATCATGGTGATGCGGCCGAGCATGCCGTCGTCGATCACCTTCTTGGCCTGGAACATCGCCGGCGAACTGCGCCGGTGCATGCCGACTTGCACGATGCGATTGGTCTTGCGCACGGCCGCCACCATTCGCGCGCTTTCCTCCAGCGAATGGGACATTGGCTTTTCCAGGTAGACGTCCTTGCCGGCGCTCAGCGAGTCCAGTAGTTGCGGGCAGTGATGGTGGTCCGGCGTAGCGACGACGACAAAATCGATGCCCTTCTGCGCCAGCAGTTCCCTGTGGTCGACGTAGGCCTTGGCGCCGGCGGAGTCCTTTAAGCCGAGCTGGAGATTCGGCTCATAGACGTCGCACACAGCCACGCACTGCGCACCCTGCTTCTGGCACAGGCGGTTGATGAAACGCCCGCGCAGCCCGCTGCCGATCAGCCCGTAGGCCGGCCGGTCGTTGGCCCCCCGCGCCGTGGCCGGAAGGATCACCGGGGCCGCGGCGGCAGCCTTCAGAAACTGCCTGCGGTTTGTCTTCATCACAGCCTCCCTGGCCCGCTCAAGCGGGCACGAACTGGCGCAAATAGCGGAGCGCCACCCGGAGTCCCGTCTTGTAGGCCTCGGGAAAATCGTCGCCCGGGTATGGCCAGCCGTAGAACTGGTCCTCGTGCTCGATGTTCATGGGACCTTCATAGCCTTTTTCCATCAGCACGGTGAAGAACGCCGGCCAGTCCACCGCGCCCATGCCCGGCAGCCGGAAGCGCCACCAGCGAGCGTTGTTGGGCGGGTTGATCCCCACCCGCCGCAGCACCGGCCACAGAATCTCGGTGTCTTTCACGGGAAGTAGCTCTCCGTGTACACACGGGCAATCTCGACCGCCTGCTCCTCCAAAGTCTTGCCCGGCATCGTCCCAGAGGTGGTGCTGACGAAGGGCGCGCCGAGCTTGCCCGCGAACTCTATGGTCCGGGCAAAAGCGGCGTTGGCGCGCTTGCGCGCTTCGGGATCCGGCGCGATGTGATTCTGCACCGACTGGATCACGGATAGATCAAGGCCCAGGCGGGACAGCGAGGCTTTCACTTTTTGCGCCTTCTCGTCGCCGGCGGTGGCGAAATCCAGCTCACCTTTTGGATTGGCTGTCAGTTCGACCCCTGCGAACCCCTCCTGCTTGATGAACTCCAGGTTTTTCTCGGAGTAACGCGCCAGGACGCCCAGTTTCGGTTTCCAGCTCTTCGAGCGCGGCATCTGCGCAACAGCTACCGCCGCCAGGCTGCCCAGCATGCTTCGTCGGGTGTATCTCATGATCGCTCCTTCACGGCTTCAGTTCCAAACCGTCTTCGGCCACCACCACTTTGCCGGCCTCCTTGGAACAAAGCTCCACGGTCCTGGGGAGATTGTAGTGCTTGAAGAGCGGCATCTGCCGCTCGAGGAGGTGCGAGAGCACCATGGTCTTGGGTTTCACCTTGGCGGCGACCTTGGCCAGTTCCTCGGGCGGGATATGCAGAGTGTCGATGATCAGCATGTCGGCGCCCTTGGCCCATTCGCAAAAGTCCGCGTTGTCTTCGGCTCGCAGATTGTTGGGGCCGCCCAAATCGCCGGAGAAGACCAGGGACTTCGTCGCCGTCTCCAGCTTGACCGCCCAGCAATCCATGTTGGCGTGCTTGACCTCGCGGAAGGAAACCTTGTAACCCTTGCCCTCGTAGACGCCGGCATCGCGGATGCGCGCGCGTTTGAAGGAGGGCATCTTGAGCAGCACCCGCCCCCTGCCATCCACGCCGTAGGCCGAGTCGTACAGGTCTACCAGCATCTTCTCGGTCCCGTCCGGTCCGAACAATGCCAGTGGCCGCGGAGCGGGGCGCTCCCCAGCGGCGGGCACCGGCCCCCCGGTGCGCCACAACAGCAGGACCGCGTCCAGATCCAGGCAGTGGTCGTAGTGCAGGTGAGAGAGAAATATGTGCGTGATGGTGTTCGGAGGGCGCTTGTAGTCGAACATCCGGGCCACCACCCCCGCGCCGGCGTCAAACAGCCAGCGCTCGGAGCCCACATCCACCACGATGCCGGATTGCATGCGCGGCTTGTCCGCGGCGATGTCCGGGTGTCCGGTTCCCAAAAACAGCACGTGAACCTCTGGGACCGGATTCAGCCAGGCCATGGCCAGGAGGGCCAGCAGCAGGGTCGCAGTCAGGATGCGCGGAAGAAAGGTGGGTGACATGGTCGGCGGTGTGATATATTATCACCGGAATTGTAACCACGTCAATGCTCAGGAGGCAGGTATGCAGCGATCTCACTTCCTGTTGAACGCTGGGATGTGCGTGGCCTTGGCGTTCGCGCTATCCGTGGCAAGCTTCGCCCAGTCGGACACCGCGCAGGTTTCCGGCTTCGTCAAGGATCCGACCGGATCGGTGGTTCCCGGGGCCAGCGTCGCGGTGAGGAACGAAGCGACGGGCCTGGAGCGGCACGCGGTGACGAACGAGACCGGCTACTACGTCATCTCCAGCCTACCACCGGGTTTCTACACTATTACGGTGGAGACTCCGGGATTCAAGCGCTATGTGAAGACCCAGAACAAGCTCGACCCGAACCTGGCTGCCACGATTGATGCCACGTTGACCGTGGGCGCCCTATCGGAAAGCATCGAGGTGGTAGCCGCCGCCGCCGGTGTGCAAACGGAAACCGCAACCGTGGGCAAGCTGATTGAGAGCTCGCAGATCCAGAACATGATGCTCAACGGGCGCAATGCGCTCTATTTGGCATTGCTGAAACCAGGCGTGCGGGGCGGTTCGCTGCAGACGTTCGACTTCGGGCTGACCTTGGCCGGCCTCAGTATCAACGGGTCGCGCGCCCAGGACAATCTTTTTACCTACGACGGAGCGGTGGCCATCCGCACTCGGGGCAACAATGCCAGTGTCGGGATCACAGACGTGGATACCGTGCAGGAGATCCAGATCCTGACGGCAAACTACAACGCGGAATACGGGCGTGCGGCCGGCGGCCAGGTGCGCATCATCACCAGAGGCGGAACTCAGAAGTTCCACGGGACCGTGTACGAATATTTCCGCAATGAAGTCCTGGACGCCAACACCTGGGCACGCAACCGCGCAGCGCAAGTGCGCCCGGCGAACAGGTTCAACCAGTTCGGCTACAACCTCAGCGGCCCCGTGTATGTTCCTCACAAATGGAACACCGGGCGGAACAAGCTTTTCTTCCTGTGGGCGCAGGAATGGGTGCGCTTCCGGCAGCAGAGCACCTCGATCCAGACCGTCCCCTCTCTGGCTATGCGCCAGGGCGATTTTTCGGAGTTGCTCAACGCCGCAAACCCTTTCTTCCGCCGTGTCCGGGCGGTGAACAATCCGGCCACCGGCCAGCCGTTTCCCAACAACGTGATTCCGCGGACCGTGCTGAGTGCCAACGGGATTGGCCTGCTGCAGGCCTATCCGGCGCCAACACCGGGCTTCCTGCAAGGCACCAGCAATTTCATCCAGACGCGCCCGCAACCTCAGGACCAGCGCAAGGATACCGTCTCCATCGATCTGCTGCCCAGCGAGAAGCATTCGATCCGGTTCCGGCACCAGAATTATGCCTTCAAGCAGAGTACTGCATTCACGACCGGATTCGATCTGGCCCCGACCATCAGCGACCGCCCCAACAAGACTGCCTCGCTCAACTACATCTGGACCCTCAACCCGACTTCGGTGAACGAACTGCTCGTTACCGCCAGTGTCGATCGGGTGCGGATCGACGTGCAACGCGAGGGAGGCCGCTATTCGCGCACCCAGTACGGGATCACCTACCCGTATATCTTTCCCGAGCGGAAGGAGATCCCGGACAAGATCCCGACCTTCAACATCTCGAACTTCGGCACCATCGACGGCAGTCCGTACCCATCGTCCTCGGCCGGACCCATCTACGTTTTTTCCGATAGCTTCACCAAGGTCACCGGCAGCCATACGCTGAGATTCGGGGTCTCTTTCGAGTATTCCGGCGAAAACGACTTCGATCAGATCAACGTGCAGGGCGTGCCCGGCGGGACCAATAACCAGAACGGCCGCTTTGTGTTCACGGATGCCCGTGCGGGAGCGGCCACCAGCGGCCTGGCGGTGGCGAACGCGGCCTTGGGACTGTTCGACACCTATGCCGAGATCGGCCAGCGCTCCTACACGCCATACCGCGGAAAAATGTTCGAGTGGTTTGCGCAGGATTCCTGGAAGGCGACTTCCCGGCTGCGCCTTGAGGCCGGCGTGCGCTACACGATCATGACGCCATTCTGGTACAGCTCATGGCGGAACATCGCCGAGTTCGATCCCCGGCGTTACGACCCGGCCAAGGCCGTAGTGCAGGATCCCAGGACGGGCTACATCCTCAGCGGCGAGCGCTACAACGGCGTGGTGATCCCGGGCACGGGGTGGCCCGCGGCCGCGCGCGGCCGCGTGGCTGCCGCCGACAGCGGCGCCTACGATTACCTCTTCAGCGGCGGCAGCAAAGCCTGGGGGCAACTGCAAAAGCTCAACTTCCAGCCGCGCCTCGGCCTCGCCTATGCCTGGGGCGACAAGACCGCTCTGCGCGCCGGCTTCGGACGTTTCTTCGCCCGCCCGGCCATGAGCGGGAATATTCTTCTCGGCGGCAATCCCCCCTTCCAACCGGTGGCCTCGGTCGCCAGCGGACAGGTGGACAACCCGGGCGGCGGGCAGGCTGCCGGCTTTCCGTTCTATTTCATGACCACCGAGCCGGTGTTCAAGATCGCGAGCGCCTACAACTGGAACTTCACCTTCGAGCGCCAGGTGGGCCTGGGAACGACTGTCTCGCTCAGCTACGTAGGCCGCGTCGGCCTGCACCTGGAGCGTACGCGCGACCTGAACCAGTTGCCGTTGGGAACGACGCTCAACCCGGCCAACAAGGGGATCAATGTCAACGTGCTGCGGCCGTACAAAGGTTACGCCTCCATCGACATGCGCGAGATGGCCACGCGGTCGAAGTACAACGGCCTGCAGATCGAGGCCAACCGGCGCTTTGTCCGCGGGCTGAGTTTCGGTGTGGCCTACACTTACGCCAAGAACATGGATAATGGCTCGGACTTCCGCGCCCGTCTGTACAACGCTTTCGACGCCACCAATTTCTGGGGTCCCGCCGACAACGACACGCGGCATGTCGCGGTGATCAACTTTATCTATCAGTTTCCCTTCTGGCGCACGAGCACGTCTCTGGCAGGCAAGTTGCTGGGAGGCTGGCAGGTGACGGGAGTCACGCAGTTCCAAACGGGCACGCCGTTTACCGTGGCCACCGCCGAGGACTTCGCCGGCATCGGCAGTTCGGATGCGCAGCCCTGGGAAGTGACCGGCGACCCGAAGCTTCCCCGAGGCGAGCGAAAGTTCTCGGTGAGCACCAGCGATTCCAACTTCTACTTCCGCACCACAAACGCCAGTGGTGGCGCGATGTTCGCAACCCCGGCCTCGGGAACCTTCTCCAGGACTCAGACGCGCAACTCGCTGCTCTACAATCCCGGGTTCCAGAACTGGAATCTGGCGCTGTTCAAGGATTTCACGTTGCGCGAGAAACAGCGCCTCCAGTTCCGCAGCGAGTTTTTCAACTGGCCGAACCATCCGAACTGGGGCGGCGCGGATGCCAACCCGCGCAGCGGGACGTTCGGCAAAGTGAACGGCAAGGCGGGTGACCGTAACGTGCAACTCGGCCTGCGCTACAGCTTCTGAAGGAGGGCAGGCCTCGACCGAAGATCGCGGAGGCGGATCACTTCGAGAACTTCCTGGCGCGCGAGACTATCCGGTTTCTGAGCGGCCAAACCCGCCTTGGGACTAGCGCGACTGGGTCCGATTGAGGTTAAATCAGAATAGATGCCGATGCTCAAAGAAAGAGAAGCACGGTCTGCGGGGCGCAGGCCGAAACGGGAGCTGGACACCAAGATCATTCATTCCCTGGACAAGGGACTGGAGGTGCTGGAATTGGTGGCATCCGACGGCGGTGAGGCGACGCTGCGAGACCTCACCCGGCGGCTGCAATGGGACAAGAGCACCGTGTTTCGGCTGCTGACGACACTGGTACGGCGCGGCTACGTCGAACAGGACCCGAACACCAAGCAGTATCGCCTTGGCTGCCGTGTCCTGCACCTGGAGCGGCACCTCTTTCAATCGCTCGATCTGCCACGAGTCTCGCGGGAACTGCTGAGGGAGTTGGCGAATGCCACGGGCGAGGCCGCCCATTTGGCTACCCTGCACAGGAATCAGGCGATCATCATCGCCCAACGCGAGAGCCCGGAGCGCATGGCGGTGAACGCCCATGTCGGCTCGACCGAGCCGCTGCATTGCACCGCCATGGGCAAGGCAATCCTCATGCAGTTTTCCGAGGAGGCATTGCGGCGCGCGGCGAAAAGCATCGACTACACCGCGTATACGCCCAACACGCTCACCCAGCCCCAAGCGCTGATCGACCATGTTGCGAGAGCGCGGTCAGCCGGCTACAGCGTCGATGATGAGGAGTTCACACCCGAAGTACGATGCGTTGCCGCGCCGGCGCTCATGCCGAGTTCACGGCAGTGTTACGCCATCGGCATCTCCGGCCCATCTTCACGCCTGGTGCTGGGCCGCATTCCCATGATCGCCGAGCAGGTGCGGGCAGCGGCCAAGCGGTTCACGGACCTGTTCGGCGGGTCAGGTGCGGAAACGGCATAGAGCGCCGATCAGGCTTTCCCCTCCCAGATCGCTTCCACGGCCGATGACCACGGTCCAACGTTCCACCGGCCGAAAGCCGCGAGTGCCGCATACTTGTCGCGTCCGAAGGCGACTTTCACGTCCACTACCGCGGGGCCGCCGCAGGCACGCGCGCGCTCCAGACACTCAACCACGGAATCGAGGCTGGAGCCGGCGCGGAAACCCGCGCACCCCATCGATTGCGCCATGGCGGCGAAATCCACCGGCGCGGCTCCCGGCGGGTCGCAGGTGGCGAAGCCGCGGTATTCCTGCGCCCACTGAAGAGCAGTAATGGCTCCCATGGCCTGGTTGTCGAGCACCACTACCGTACAGCGCGAACCGTGCTTGACCATGTCGCGGATGGCTTGGGCCTGTATCAGGAACGATCCGTCGCCGATGATGGCGGTCGGATACTTGCCGTCAGGCGCCAATCCCAGCGCGAAAGCGGCGCAGATGCCGAAGCCCATGGCTGAGTTGCCGGTGTCGGAGATAAAGGTCTTCGGCGCCGGGTGGCGGGCGACCTGGAAGCCGTGCGCCTGCACATCGCCGGCGTCGTAAACCTTGATGCCGCCGTGCGTGTTGATGAACTCGTCGATGGTCTTGATGACCGCGGGTTGGGTGAGCTTGCCATCCACGCAGGGGTGAGCGTAATAGTCCTCCAGGTAGCTGGCCCAACGCCGCTTGGCCTCTGCGATCTCGCCAAGCCATGCCGGATCCGGCTGCTTTTCGGGATGGGCGGCGAGGGCGGTGAGCAGGTCCCCGAGCACGGCGCCCGCGTCGCCCACTACCGAAATGCCGTCGAAACGCGTGGCCTCCACGGGGTTGAGGTTGACGTTGACGAATTCCAGGGCGGAGGTGTACAGCGTGGCGGAGCAGTCCGACTGGCACACGCCGCGGCCCCCGACGCTGATGACCAGCGTGGCGCTCTCGCTGGCGAAGTTGCCCGAGATGGAGCCCTTCGAACCGGCGGGCCCGACGTTCAGCGAAAACTCCGACTCGACCGCATCCATGGCCACCGGACCCATGACCACAGCGGCGCCGATGCGCTCCGCCAGCGCCTTGATTTGCGGGCCGGCGCCTGCCGCGCCTCCGCCGATGCGCATGGTGATTCGCGGGTGGCGCAGGATCGCCGCTACGGCTTCTCGAATCTGGGCCGGATCGGGGCGCAAGCCGCAGCGCGGCTTCGGCAGGGGCCGCAGCAACCGGTCGAGGTTGTACTCGTGATCGGCGGCCTGAAGGTTCATGGGAAGAAAGATGTTGACCGGCCCCGCGCCGGCGGGCTCGCGCGTCTTGGCCAGGGCTTCACGAGCGAGCGTGTAAACGTTGCGCGGGTCAATCAGGACATAAGCCGCCTTGGAGACGGCCCCGGCGGCCCGCAGGAAGCCGAACTGCCCGTCGCGCATAAGTTGCTGCATGTTCGGCCCCTCGTAAGTTGTCGTCTTGTCGCCGGCCAGCACAAGGAAACCGTAGCCGTTGCTCATTCCGGTGTTCTGGGCGATGAGGGTGTTGAGCCAGCCGGGGCCAATGGAAGTGAAGACCACGGACTCGAGGCCGTAGACCCATTTCAGTGCCGCGGCCGCGTGGGCGGCGATGGCCTCGTGCTGCACGTCGACCACACGGAGCCTTCCGTCCCGGTGGTAAGGATACAAGGCCTCCAGAAGCGGCGTGTTGCCGTGTCCTCCGACGCCGAAGGCGTAGCGGATTCCGTTCCCCACCAGGAACGCCGCGAGTGCTTCGGCCACGGTCATTTTTTGAAAGCGCGCCACTGACATGCCTCCTCAAAGTCCAATCCAGATGTACTTGGCGTAATGGAGCCTCAACCGTGAAGTACCCATGGCTCCTCGCGGGAAAACGATTCATCAGACCATTGATGGTTGCGCAACATAGTTGATATGATAGCACCCCGCGAAAGGAGGTTGCCGTGATTTTGCGTCACGCGCCGTTGCTGATTCTCACGTTGATTCCGGTGTTGCAGTCCGCTGCGCAGCAGCCCCGGATTCCGCCTCCGGGCGCGCGCGGAGCCCCGCTGGCAGGCCCCTTGGTGCGCATTGCCTCGCAGCATGCGGGTCCCGAAGGCATTTGGCTGAGAGTGGCCCCGCCGGAACGGCCCCGCTATCCGGACGGGGCGCCCGTGGTCGTCCATGTGCCGGGCGGATTGGGGCCGGGCGGCGTGGGGACGGCGCCGGCGCGGCTCGGGGATTTCGGCTTCATCGACATCGCGTTTTTGTTCCCCGGCGGAGAATCGGGACCGCCCGTCGATGGAAAGCCGTTGCGGAGCGGGGGCACGTACGACTCTCGCGGTCCGGCTTCGGTTCGCGCCCTGGCTGACGTGATCGCCTTCGCGCTGGGCCGCACGCGCAGCCTGGAGGGCAAGACCATCCAGGATTATGCCGGCCAAATCAAGGTGCTGACAGGCAACGTTGGGGTGATCGGCTGGTCGCTCGGCGGCACCACCATCGCGGCCACGCTGGGCATGCACGGCAAGGAGCTGTCCGGGTTGAGGTGGTACGCCAGCCACGAGTCGCCCTACGGCGAGGGAATCATTGACGGAGAATTCGGGGCCTGGGACCGGCCGAATCCTTTCTATGACGCGAACACGGGGAAGCTCGATCTGAGCACGCTGCGCTACGGAAAGGACCTGCCGGTGATGTCGGCCGGGCGGATGCTGGAAGGCGCGCAGCAGCTTCGCGGCGCGCTGTTCCTCGACGGCAACGGCAACGGCGCCTTCGAGCCGGCCTCCGATTTCGCTTTCAGCGGCATTTACCTTCCCGGCCCGCCTCCCAACGTCTTCTATTCCCCTATGCTGACGCGGGCGGCGCGCGGCCAGAAGGTGTTCGGCGCCGAGTGGCCCGCGCACATCGCGACGCTGGAAAAGGCGGAGGAATGCTGGCGCCTCAGGGACGGCGTGTCGCACATTCCGGGCGCGGTCAAGAACCTCCCTGACCTGGCCCTGATTGTATTCGCCGGAGCGAAGGATCACGTGCAGGCCACCGCGGACCACCGCCACATTCTGTTGCAGTACGGCGGCTTCCAGCAGGCCGGCGCGCGCTGGACCCGGTTGAATCCCGACGCGCGCTATGTCGAGATGGTGCTCGGCAAGAAGGTCCCGAGCGAGGTACAGAATCCGGCGGGTGCAAAGTTCGACCGGGCCAACATCCGCAGCGCGGTGATGCCGGAGCCGGAGGACGGCGGCCCGTCGGACCCCGAGGCGCTGACAGCAGCGGCCTGCGAACTCGCGGACCGGACCAAAAAGGGCGACTGGAAGCCGACTCTGTCGGCGCTCCTTTTCCCGGACGCGCCGCGCCGCACCAGAGCGGAGCGGCCGCCGCGCGGCGAGGCGCGCCAGCCGCGCATCGCGGTGGTCTTTAACATGCACCTGGACCCGGTGGTAACGCCGGACCCGGAGCGCAGCCGGGCGGAACTGACCCGCCGCCGCGACAATATGCTCTGGCTGGAACAGATGCTGAGCGGCGTGCCGGCCGACAAGCGGCCGCGGGTGAACATCCAGATCTCCGGAACGCAGGGCGAGTTCTACCTTCAGGATGAAGCCGGCCTCGAGATGCTGCGCCGCTTGTGGCGGCAGGGGCATGAGCTGGGAACTCATTTTCACCTGAATATCTATCTGGGCGAAGCTTGGCGCTGGGATCAGCTACGGCCTTCGCGAATACCCGCCAAACCGCCGCTTCCCCCCGGAGAGATTCTTACTCCCGGCATCCTTCCCGAACCCAACACGATCGAAGAGGTGCGGCGCCTTTGGCGCGACAACTTCCGCTTCACGGACCCATTGATCGCCAAGGTCACAGGCGTGAGCGGCCAGGCGGAACTGAGGAAGATCAACAACAACGGCGAGTTCTTCCTGCCCAACGGCATGGACGGGAAAGACGTTCTGTTCAAGGAATACGGGATCACCGTGCAGACGGGCGGGCGCAACGAACTTTTCAACATGATCTTCGATCATGACGTGTTCAATGCCTGGCGTCCCGGCACGAAACATGAGTTGGGGGAGGACCCCAAGAACAAGGCGTACGTTTGCGTCCCGCAACTGGCGGTTCCGGGAAACATCAGACCGCACCAAGGCATTCTCCAGGACCTCTCGATTCCGGCCCTGCAGCGCCGCTTCCTGCAGATCGTGATGGAGCGGCGCGAGCATGAGCGGCTGGGGCTGCCGCCGAAGGCCTGGACGTTCGGCTGGACAGTCCATGATTTCGACATCCCGCCGGGCGAGGGGCCGATGCGCCGGATGTCGCAGCGCAAGAACCTCGAGAAACTAGTCGCCTGGATCAACGAGAACTTCGTGCCGGATTCGGCTCGTTGGGACACGCCCAACGGAGTGGCCAACTCGTTCTACGAGCTGGAGGCGCGTCAACCGGGCGCTTCGCAATTTCAGTATCCGCATCGAAAGCCCGACTGGGAGGCCTACCCTTACCGGCTGAAGGGCGCGGCGAAGACGCTGCCCGGTTCCCATTTCCTTCGGGCCCTGCCGGAGGGGCAAACCCGGGGGATGCGCGTTTTCGAACTGGCCCGCGTCAGACCGGGCGCGGAGTGGTTCACCGACCAGAACAACGAGGTGCAGGTGAAAGGTGAGACGACGCGCTTGTTCCTGGCATGGTCGGACGCCGGCCGGCAGGTCCTGGACCTGAGCCGCTACGCCAAGGGGAAGGGGCGTTTGGTTCGCGGCGCTTCGGGTGAGAGCTCCGTTGTCGAGCTGACGGCAGTGCCGGTTGGTGAAGAGCCGGTCATCGTCGAGGTGGAGTAAACCTTGCACACCAGAAGAGCATTTCTGGCGGGGCTGGCCGGCGGCGCTCTGCTCCCGGCGGCGTCCCAGGTGTGGCCTACCGCCATCGGCCTGAACGGGTTCGGTTCTTCCGAGCGCGTCTTCGGCAAGAAGTATGAACTGGAGGGGATCCTCGCCTTCGCTCAGAAAGAAGGCTTCGACGGGGTCGAGTGGTGGCCGTTTCACGGGCCCTATCCGAGCCCTGCCGACGATGCGGCCGTCAAAGCGCTGCGCTCCAAGGTAGAAGCGTACGGCCTGCGGATCTTCTCGATACAAACGCAGCCGCGCGGAGCGAGTCCGCTGCACCCGGACCCGGACGTCCGTCAGAAATACGTCGAGTTACTGAAGGGGCAGATCGACCTGGCCGTGAAGCTGGGCGGCGAGGCGGCGGGTGTCTGGCCGCCTCCGGTGGCGGCTGCCAAGGATGCCTCCGAGGATCAGATCATTGAACGGCTGGCCGAGTGCCTCCGCCCCGCCGTTCGGCATGCCGCCGATCAGGGCTTGTTCGTGGCCATCGAGGGCGAGCCGCCGCTGGTGATCAATACTCCGGCGCGCTACAAGAAACTGTTCGCGGCCGTCGGGATGAAGGAGTTCAAGGTGATCTTCGATCCCAGCCACTTCGACCTGCTCACCGGCGGCAAGCTGCGGCCCGACCGCTTGCTCCAAGAACTCGGCGTTGGCCGGGTTGGGTACGTGCAGCTCACCGACGGTGACGGGACGCTTACGAAGCGGCCCGACGGCAGCACTGGCACCTCGAAACATCTGCCGGCAGGCGAGGGCAAGTACGATCTTCAGGGCCTGCTGGAGATGCTTTACCGGGGCGGCTTCCGCGGCTGGGTACAAATCGACACCTGGGAAACCGAAGATCCTTTCCACGCTTCGCGAGCGGGCAGGCAGGCGGTGCAAGCAGCCTTGCGCAAGCTGACTGCCGCCGCGCGCCCGGGCCTGTAACTACCGCCTTTGCCAGCGCGGGTTTCAGCCGTCCCTTTGCCGCCAAGGAGGCCAAGTCCATGAAGCAAGCGGCGCTGTTGTTGCTGGCGCTGTGCGCCGCGGCGCAGGCCGCGGACCTGGACCAGCGGCGCCTGGAAGGGCGCGCCTATGTCTGCGTCAACTTCGCAATCAACTGCCACGACTGGCTCGACCCGGACATGAGCAGCGCGGCAGTGCTGCGCGCGGCGCGGTTGTTCGCCAAACACCGCATCCACGCCGATTTCTATGTCACCGAGCCGCTGGCCTGCGCCTGGACGGAAAAGGCGCCCGGGACGATCGAGGAGCTGAAGAAGCTGGGCATGGGGTTGGGCTATCACCACCGGCCGCCGCATCCCATCTGGTTTGATTCCGAACATGCGCGCCGCATCCTTTCCCTGGCGCCCCAGGAGGCTTACCGCGAGATCGAGCGGTATGAGACCTGGCGCCTGGACCTGGAGACGGGCGGCTTGGACACGTCGGTGAAGGGCGGCTACGCCGGGACTGCGCAGTTGGCGGGCGCCCCGCCGCTGGTGCTCGGCGCGGGCGCCGCCGGGTGGAGTTCGAACAATAGCTGAAGCCGGCGTCCATGCCCTGCGGCCGCATCATCTTGAGCGGTTGACAGCCGGGCCGAATTGGCAGAGGCGGTGGGCCGCGACCTGGCGGGGCGCCAGCGCCTGTTAAAGGAAATCGACGCCGCCGGCTCACACGGCGGGCGTTTCTGGGCTTTCCTCCCGCCGGGTGTTCGATTAACCTGAGGTCATGAACAAGAAGCCCTCTGCCCTCGCCGCTTGGACACCGGAGCAAATCGCCCTGGGCAAGCGGTGGGCCGAGACGTGGAGGCTCGCGGGAGTGGACCTGGAGCGCATGCGCCGGAAGGAGATTCGGGAACTCGACACGTATCGAGCCATCGCGCGGCTCTGCGGTCCCGCCGACTACACTCGTTCACCCCGCGCGCCCCGGCCGGTTTCGGGCCTGGTCGAACAGCAGCGATGGTTCATGAAGGGGGCCGGCCGTGACTGAGGTCATCCAGGCCGCCTCTGAGCTTCAAGCGGTCTGCCAGGCGCAGGGCTGGCAGTTCTGTTTCATCGGCGGACTCGCGCTCCAGCGTTGGGGTGAGCCGCGGGAAACCGTGGACGCCGATCTGACCCTGCTAACCGGCTTTGGCGGCGAGGAGCCGTTCATTCGAATTCTGCTCCAGCATTTTGAGGGGAGGATTCCGGAGGCCGCCCAATTCGCCATCGAGCGGCGGGTGCTGCTGCTTCGCTCCCGCAAGGGTGTTGGCCTCGATGTGGCGCTCGGAGGGTTGCCCTTCGAAGAATTGGTCGTGCGGCGTTCCTCCTTTTTCGAGTATCCGCCG
>Ga0315285_10001238_pt1 | contig 26749 bp, 25 predicted proteins | sample YL17G09_36_MG_FD_203698 | JGI IMG/M metagenome (GOLD analysis project Ga0315285, IMG submission 203698) | Sediment microbial communities from Yellowstone Lake, YNP, Wyoming, USA - YL17G09_36 | ecosystem: Environmental > Aquatic > Freshwater > Lake > Sediment | place: USA: Wyoming | collected... | reverse complement strand
ATCCAAGAGTCCGTGGGTTCGCGGGTCAAAACCGCCCTCTTGCCCAACCTCTTCACAATCAGCTCCGAAACGGATGATTTGCCACAGCCGTCTATGCCTTCTATCACGACGAAGCCTGACATACAGGTCTGCGAGATTGAATCAGATTGTAGATAACCATTTGTGCGAGGTCACTTCCAGTACATGCCGGATGCTCACAAATATGCATCGGGCTTTGGACGAGCTATCAACGAATCGCCCAGCATCCACGCAGGGCTTTTTTTCGACCAGTTCCGATAAATCTTAAGTACGGAGGAGCCATTACCGCCAAGTCAGGTGGAATCCTGGTAATCGCCTACATACTAATCACGACTGCAACCGGCAGGGAAACCACTGTCCTGGAGCAGCTCCGAAAACTCCCGGAGCTCACCGATGTTCACCAGCTTTTCGGCCAATACGATATGATTGCGAGAGTGGAAAGCAAGGATTACGACGTCCTCTGCGATGTTGTCATCAGCAAGATACGGACCATCCAGGGCGTTACGAGCTCTCGCACGCTAATCTGCGCGAGGTTCAAGCGTTAGGCCTTCTACTTCGTCCTTCCTGCCGAGTCCAGCTTCTTCTCGTACTCGCGCCAGCTGAATATCATGTCCCTAGCGGCTTTTGCCTCCTCGATCCTCCTGCGGGCTGTGTTGACGGGAGCCGCCCTAAGGACCTCAGGGTCCTCCTTGAGAATGCTCTTGCAGGCGTCGACGAACTTGTCCAGGGTGTCTTTGGTCTCAGTCTCTGTGGGCTCGATCATGAGAGCCTCGTCGACTATGATTGGGAAGTAGATCGTCGGTGCGTGGAAGCCGTAGTCTAGAAGCCTCTTGGCGAAGTCAAGTGTTCGGAGGCCCCTAGCCTTCAGCGGCCTGCCGCTTAGAACGAACTCGTGCTTTCTCAGGCTTCCATATGGGAGCTCGAAGCTGTCCTTAAGCTTCTCCTTGAGATAGTTCGAGTTCAGGACGGCGTTCTCCGAAACGGACTCGAGCCCCTTTCCGCCCTGCATCCTGATATATGTATACGCGCGGACGAGGACGGCGAAGTTGCCGAAGAACGCTCTCACCTTTCCGATGCTTTTGGGCCATTCGTAATCCAGTCCATACATCCCATCTCTCAGCACGATCCTCGGGACAGGAAGGTATGCCTCGAGCTTCTTCTTCACGCCGACTGGCCCCGCCCCTGGTCCTCCACCCCCATGGGGTGTCGCGAAGGTCTTGTGAAGGTTAAAATGGACTATGTCGAAGTCCATCTTGCCGGGTGAAGTCTTGCCCATTATGGCGTTCAAGTTGGCTCCGTCGTAGTAGAGCAGAGCGCCTGCGTCGTGGAGTATCCCCGCTATCTCCTTGACATTCTTCTCGAACAGTCCAAGCGTGTTGGGGTTCGTCAACATGAACGCTGCCGTATCCTTGGATACCGCAGCCTTGAGCGCCTCGACATCCACGCATCCGTCCTTGGAAGGGAGCTCGAGAACGTCGTAGCCGACCATGGCTGCGCTTGCGGGGTTGGTCCCGTGAGCTGTGTCTGGCAGGATCACTTCTCTCCTCGTCTCTCCAATGGATTCGTGATATGCCTTGACCAGCTGGATCCCGGTGTACTCGCCATGTGCTCCCGCTGCCGGCTGGAGCGTTACCGCATCGACTCCGCCGATCTCGCAGAGCATCAGCTCGAGCTCATGCATCAGCCTCAGCGCGCCCTGAATCGTCGAAGGGTCTTGAAGCGGGTGAATGTCCGTGACTGTCTGCCATGAAACCACCTCATCGCAGATCTTGGGGTTGTACTTCATCGTGCACGACCCGAGCGGGTACAGGCCATTGTCAACACCGAAATTCATCTGCGAGAGGTTAACGTAGTGTTTCACAACGTCTCTCTCCGGGAGGTCTGGTAACGCGAGGTCCGCCCTCTGCAGATCTTTTGGGATCGCCCCTCCCACAGTCGGGTCGAATGGTTCGCCCACCTCCGGTCGCTCGCAAGGTTCGAAGATGACAGGGACGTCGTGAACCGCCTGATGGTATCTCATCTGACCCCCTCCAGCGCTGCAATCAGCTTATCATGATCGGCTTTGGTGTGCATTTCCGTGGTTGCGTAGAGTGCGGAGCTCTTGAGCTCCGGGAATTGCCTATCCAGGGCAAAGCCTCCCTGGATGCCCTTGGCCAGGAGCTCCTTGTTGACCTTGTCGTAGGGAATCTCGGTTGTCATCACGAATTCGTTGAAGTGGGTCGCTCTGAACCGAGGCGAAACGAAGCCCCGAACTAGGTTGATTCTGGACGAGAGCGATCTCATGTTCTCGACGTTCTTCGCTGCGATCTTCCTCAGGCCAGACTTGCCGATTACTGCGAGATACGCGGCTGATGCGAGCGCGAGCAGCGCCTCGTTCGTGCAGATGTTCGAGGTAGCTTTGCTTCTCCGTATGTGTTGTTCCCTGGTCTGGAGTGTCATGCAGAATGCTCGCCTGCCCTCGATGTCCGTGGTCATTCCTATGAGCCTTCCGGGCATCTTCCGCACGTGTTCCGCCTTGCACCCGAAGATGCCAATCATAGGTCCGCCAAGGTTCATCGGTGTCCCAAACACCTGCGCGTCACCCACAACGATGTCAGCTCCCATCTCACCGGGGGGCTTGATCAGCGCGAGTGCCATCGGGTTGACGCCGACTACCATAGATCTTGGTCCAAGAATGTTTCGAATCTCCTGCCACTGAGTCTCGATCGGGCCTAGGAAGTTGGGTGTCTCGAAGTAGAATCCGGATACGTCTGCCGATACCTTCGATTTCAAGTCGTTGAGGTCGACAAGTCCAGTTTCCCTGTCATATCCGACCTCGGCCAGGGCGATGTCAGCTCCTCTCGCGTAGGTTTTGGCGACGCTCTTCTTCTCCGGGCTGACGGATCTGCTGATTAAGAACTTGTTCCCGCCGGACACCCTGTAGCTCATCAGCACTGCCTCGCCTAGGGCAGTGGATGCGTCATACATGCTGCAATTCACGACGTCCATGGCCGTGAGCTCGGACATGAACGACTGATACTCGAACAGCGATTGGAGCATGCCCTGACTTATCTCCGGTTGATAGGGCGTGTACGCGGTGATGAACTCGGATCTAGACACTATGGTCCTCACAGCTGCGGGAATGAAGTGATGGTAGACTCCCGCTCCTAGGAATGACGGGTGAGAGGACACGGGCTTGTTCGGAGATAGAACGCTCTCCATCTCGCGTCTGAGCTCCAGCTCTGAGAGTCCGGGCGGCAGCTTCAGGCCACCGGTCCGAACTTCTTTTGGAATATCGGCAAACAGCTCCTCCACAGAACCTAGGTGAAGCTCTTGCAGCATCTCTAACGAGCACTTCGAGAGCTCCATATGTTTTTAATTGAGGTGCTACGCTAAAGCCTTTTTCCCTCAACCATTCTTAGGTCAGACACGCTGTTTCTGAGCCGCCAGTCTAAGCCTCTGAACATAGGTCGGGAGGCTTTCGATATCCTTGATCTCCTTCTTGGTGAGAATTACCAACTTTGTCCTCAAATCGTCAATCACCTTTACTCCATTCGCCTCGAGCCCATCCTTGAGCGCTCTGGCGAGTCTGCCGCCCTTGCGGTCCCAGTCAGTCAGAACAACGGCCTTCTTCCAGCTACGCGACAGCCTCTCGCAGAACTCGAATATAGAATGTCCTTGGCCGAGGGAGATCACATTCCTTTCTATCCCTAACCTCTTCACCGCAGCGACATCTCTGATGCCCTCCACTATGACTGGTGCGGTAGAACTCATATCCTCCAAGTCGTCAAGAATTGCCAGGACCTCTTCAAGGCGCTCTTCGGGGGTGAGCATTCAGAATCTCCCCAGTACCTTCTTCACTCTCTCTTCATCTATTGGAACATAGACACTCTTGAGGTGGCTTCTTTCGCCTCTGAGAATCCTGACATCAGTTTTCGGGACCGAGAGTTCGCTCGCGATGTGCCTGATCAATTCCTTGTTCGCCGCTCCGTCACGCGCTTCAGCGGCGACCCTAACTTGCAGCGCTCCTCGCCAGGGGTCGACTTTCACGATCTCTGTTTTCGAGGCGCCGGGCGTAACCTCAATCGCCAACACGCACCCTCCGTCTGGCGCGCGCCTGACGAAACCCTTACCAGACATCTTCAACACAGCGACATCTTACCCAGCAGTATTATTCTTTGCCTCGCGAAAGCACATGTGCGCATAACCATCAAATACGTCTAGATAGTATGCTCAAACCGATGGCCGAACAGTGGGGAGACATGAACTATGAGGAGATCATGACTCTTTTCAGGCAGGAGAACAAATCCCCTCAGCTGACCAAGGTCGACCCCGTGCTCTATGATAAGATAAGCTCGTACATCAAGAGCATCAGAAAGGAGAGCGAGCGCGAGATCGCCATGAACCCGAGCTCACACGCGAGCATGGTCCTAAACGACCAGCTGAAAAAGGCCATAGACAAAGCGAAGCGCGTGTACGAACTCCGCCAGAGGAAGATTGCATTGCTCGCTCTCAGGAAGGTCGCTGGGGACAACCCAGACACCTCAAACCTGACTCCTGATGAACTAGTCCTGTTTTCGAGCCTGACATCCGTTCTTTCCGCGCACAAGGATTCCCATGCTGACTTCGAGGAGCTCGGACCGAAGCCCGTGGGGGATGAGCCAGGAGTGGGACTGCCTCAGGCCCCTTCCAAGGACGCATGCGAACCCGCCCATGCAGGCGTTTCCGGAGAGCCAAAAGAGGATGTGGTGCTGGCTAGGGTTCTAGAAGATGTTCCGACCTTCGCTGGAGTGGACAGGGATTACAAGCTCCGAAAGGAGGACATTGTCTCGCTTCCAAGGAACATAGCGAAGACTCTTCTCTCCCACGGCAAGATCAAGCTCATCGGACCATCATAGGTCGAATGGCCCATTCATCCCCCCGTGCTCGGTGATGTCCAGCTTCGGATTCCTCTTCGCGGACTTCAACTTCCTGCCGACGGTTTCGCGCGCCTTTGCCGGGGTGTTGTTCTCCTTGCTCAGGTGCAGCAGGACCACGCGTTCCGTCCTGTCACATGCCGCCTTTGACGCCAAGAGACCAGCGTCATCGTTTGATAGGTGGCCGTGGTCGCTCTTGATCGTTCTCTTGAGGAAGTCCGGATAGCTTCCAGTCAGGAGCATATCGACGTCATAGTTAGCTTCAACGAGGAGGATATCAGAACCTGCAATTTCGTCGATTATCCTGCCGTTGACAGACCCGAGGTCAGAGGCTATGCCGATCTTCTTGTGCCCCGTGACTATCGAGAATGCTTTCGGCTCCGCCGCAAAGTGCTTGACGGGAAATGGTCTGATCTCAATCCCTCCGATTGAGAGAGAGCGGCGGTTCGAGATCGATATCATCTCTACCCCCGAAAGCGGCGTGAGCGAGAGTGTGCCATCCGAGCCGTATGCAGGCACTCCGTACTTCGCGCAGAATCTCTGTGCTCCACGTGTGTGATCAGTGTGCTCGTGCGAAAGAACGACCGCCTCGACTCGCGACGGGTCCTTGCCGACAATCGTCATCCGTCTTTCGAGTTCCTTGCATGAAATGCCCGCATCTATGAGGATTGATTCCTCGGAATCGACTAGAATCGAATTGCCACAGCTGCCGCTTCCAAGGATTGTTACTGAAACCCCGTGCATCCAGGCACTCGAAGGCGAAAGCCAACGATAAACTCTTGCCCTCCCCGAGTCAAATGCGTGCCGAGGTTTTCTTCAACCTTTCCGGACACTTTTATCTATGGAGAGGACATTCGCCAGCATGCGAAACGCACTTAGAGGCCACATCGCATGGTTAGAAGGGGTTGTCCGTATGGTTCTGAGATCGAGCCGTGTGAAACGCGCGACGAGGGAGCGCATGAGGCAGCTCTCGACCTCTCATCGCCAACCTGAGCCACTGTGGACCGCTGTGAGAAAGAGCATCGACAACCTCCTGAACGAGTATTCCAAGAGTTTCGGGGCGGATGCCCTCGAGAAACGTAGTTGCTGAGTCGCGTTCACGATGCGCCTCTGCTACAGCAAGTCTAAACTCCTTCTTAAGAAACACACTAATCGTCAGATGCCTGGTTCCAACCAGGAGGAAGTGAAGAACATGACCGAATTTGCCAACAGGTTCAAGGTCCAGAAACCAGCGAACTCAATCAGCGAGAACGAGATGCGCATGATCCACGAGGCGGCCCTCGATGTGATGGAGAAAACCGGCGTTAGGGTTCATAGCGCGAATGCTCGAGCGGCACTCAAGAACGCAGGAGCTATTGTCGACGGGAAGAGCCCGGATGTGAAATTCCCGCCAGATGTAGTCAAGTCTTTGGTCAGCAAGGCACCGCAGAAGATAGTGTTGGCGGGAAGGACAAAGGAATACGACCTGCCGGTTGACGGGACGCACAGCTACTACACGACAGACGGTTGTGGTATTTCCGTTTGGGATTCACAGACCGGCGGGAGGCGTAATTCTGTCCTGGAGGACATCAGAAGGACTGCGGTCATAGGTGACTACCTCCCCTATCTGAGCATCTACCTCCCAATGGTCGTCGCTTCTGATCTTCCCGAGAAGGTGCATGTCGTCAATGGGATGAAGGTGGCGATGGAGAACACCGAGAAACATATCTTCTCCGAATCGACCACGACACCGGAGGAGGCGAGGGCCCAGGTCAAGATGGCGGCGGAGGTCGTTGGTGGTCTCGAGGAGCTGAGGAAGCGCCATTACATATCCGCCATGCTTTGCACGATGTCTCCGTTGATGCTTGACGCCAAAGCGACAGACGCAGCGATGGTCTGGGCCGAGAACCACGTTCCGTTGCACATAACGGGAATGGCTCAGGCTGGAATCAGTGGCCCGGTTACCATTGCTGGCGACCTCGCTGTGAACCACGCAGAGACGCTTGCCGTTGTGTGCATCATGGAAGCACACTCGCCAGGCGCCCCTGTGTTGTATGGCTCAGTGTTGACGAGCATGGATCCCAGGACGGGTTCGTACATGGGCGGATCCCCAGAGAGCACTCTTCTCTGTTCTGGTGCGGTGCAGATGTCAAGGTATTGCAGACTGCCCAACATGGTCGGCGGGCTCGGCTCTGGCGCGAAGATACCAGGAATACAGGCTTGCATAGAGAACACCGTGTCTGCCATGGACTGTGCGAGAATCGGCGGCGAAGTCGTCAATGGTCTAGGCGTACCTGACAACTCGACATTGTTGTCCTACGAGCAATACCTCCTTGACCACGAGATCGCGAGGATGGTTGTGGCTACCTTCAGAGGCTACGAAGTCAGCCAGGACACATTGGCCTTGGATCTCATCAAAAAGGTCGGCATTGGCGGGAGCTATCTCTCCCAAATGCACACTCTGAAGCACATGAAAGAGATCTTTGTGCCAATGCTCTGGGACAGCGATCCCTACGACATGTGGGAGAAGAAGGGCAAGAAGGATCCGATGGCTCAGGCGAGAGACAAGGTTGACCAGATCCTCAAGACACACAGACCCGTTGCGCTTGACGCGAGCGTGTTCAAGGGCATCGATGCGATCGTCAAAGATTTCGCAAAGGCCTAGCTATTCACATCTCGGCAAAACCCTTTCCGCCTTCTCTATTTGTTGGCGCGCGCTGCGTTCATCCAAATATTAGTAATTATAATATTATCAATATTATATTCTTCGTTTGGACTCGAGTCGTCCGCTGCAACGATGAGATTGACCCGCCTGGAAGAGGGAGCCAGATGTCCGAGTCCGCCTCTGTCTCCACGATAGATTTATAAACGGTTAGCATATTCTGCGCACCTGCGGGCCTGTAGCTCAGCTAGGTAGAGCAATCGGCTCTTACTACGATCCCATCGAGTCGTTTGAGATACCGATGGGTCAAGGGTTCGAATCCCTTCAGGCCCGCCATCTATCCTGTCCAAAGAGGCAATCGGATGGCTGCGAAGAACCTGTATTTTGCAGGAACAGCTGGATGCGGGAAAAGCACCCTCACGAACGCCTTCCAGCTCTGGCTCCAGAACGAAGGATACGATGCCATCACTGTGAACCTCGACCCCGGCGTCGAGACCCTCCTATACGTCCCTGACGTGGACGTCCGTGACTGGATCCGCCTTTCCGAGGTGATGGCAGAGCATGGCCTGGGCCCCAATGGAGCTCAGGTCGTCGCCGCTGATATGATGGCTCTGAACATCAAGGAGATAGTTGACGTCATCGCAGGCTTCGATACAGACTACGTGTTGATAGACACACCTGGGCAACTGGAACTGTTCACATTTCGCCAGAGCAGCCGCCACATAGTCGAGGAGATCGGCCTGGAGTCCTCCGCGGTAGCTTTCCTTTTCGATCCGACCCTTGCCAAGTCTCCGAACGGCTATGTCTCATCGTTGCTCCTCTCAGCAACCGTCCACTTCAGGCTGCCGATTCCCCACCTGGCGCTTCTCGCAAAGGCCGACATGCTCTCTGATGCTGAGCGCGCAAGGATCCTGCAATGGGGCGAGGACTACTACTCGCTGCTGAATTCCCTCATGGATGAATCCGTCGATGCCCAGAGCCAGATTAGCGTGGAGTTCCTGCAGGCGCTCGAAACCGTTGGTGCAGGCAGGTCTGTAATGCCCGTGAGCTCGGACACGGGCGAGGGCATGGCCGACATATACTCCGCGTGTCAGGCCATTTTCGAGGGCGGGGAGGACATCGACAGATGATTCTCATATCGTACTGGGCCGTGCCGTGAGTCTCAATGCGCTCGCGACCTCCGCTCCAGTGTCTGTGAGCGAGACGATGACTTTACCTCCATCCACGTGCGCGTCCACGAGCCCATGTTTCTTCAGCTCTCTGAGAATCCTCTCCACCGGTTGCCTTCCACGCGCCTGGGTTCTGAATACGAGATCGTCCAGCGAGCAACCATCTCCGACGCTCTCGATGAACCTCGCTTGCATCGCCGTGAACCGATCTTTCGCTGTGGCGCCATAGATGACCGGGAGCCGCGTGATGTCGGAGTCGCAGTGGTACGCAGCTATGCCCAGGCGAAAAGCCGCAAGCAGGGCCGCGTCAGCCAAGAGCTTGCTCCCGCCACTGATGTTCAGCACAAGGTCCCTTCTCGCTCCCGTTTGTCGGTCCTTTCCGTGCTTGAGGATTATTCCGCAGAGATCCTCGACCATTGACAGAAAGTCGGTCCTGTCGACTCTCTCGAGGACCATCGTGTGTCCGGAGACTTCCTCAAGTCTGCCGAGACTCGTGAGTTCCTCCGTGTCGCTCTCGTCCTGATCGACGACCAACACCAACTGGTCGTAGGGCAAAGCCCGCATGGCCTGGGTCACCCTATCCATGTCGCCTTGCCTGAAAGTCGAGACCAGGACCCTCAATCAGCCTCACCCAGCAGCAGCTCGGTCGACTCTTCGACCTTCACAACCTTCTTCCTTGAGTCCGACGGATGCCTCTCAAGCCTCACTGTTCCCTTGGCAACGAGGTTCCTCAGATGATGGTTGATGGTTGCCTTGTGCTTCTTGAGGGCTCTCGCCAACTCGACCTCCGTCGTCGGTGTCGATTTCGTCCTCAGAAGGTACTTCAGGATCTCTTTCTCCTCGCCTGACAGTACCTGGCTGTACTCTATCCGTAGAAGAGGGAGCCTTATCTCCTCGTAAGTCAGGTCATGAATGTAGACCGTGGGCACCCCTTCTAGAATGCAGACAAGGAGAGCTGCCGATGATGTCGGCTTCGTCCCGCCCGCGATGTTGAAGACACCTATCTGTCTCCCATCCCTCTTGTGCTTCCTTATGTCACTCCTGATCCGCAGAGCGATGTTCTTGAAGTCGAATGGGTCGTCTAGATCGATGGCGTCGACAGCGATCTTCATCTTCCTGCAGTAGTCGACGACTTCTTGGCGCGCATCCTCGACCTTCCTCACGGCCTCTTGATCGCTCTTGTCTGCTCCGCAATAGAATACTAGCTTCTCCACATCCGGCATGGATCTGATTGTCGGAATCAATGACTTGGGACGGAAACCGAGGGTGCCAAATACCACGACCATTGCTCTTACCGTTGGATAGTATACTCTCGTAGGCTTTTAATCATTATCAGACGGTATTATAATAGATGATATTATCTTAATTGGCGGGGTTCGAGATACTGGCTCGGAGCCCGTTGTTTTTAGTATCATTATTTGTGATATCGTATTAGAACGGCTTCAATTGCATTCACCAGATTCCAAAGTGTCGTGGACGCCATGATCGAACCGAGACCCATGAGGTACAGGCACATTTTCTTGGACGCTGAAGGAACCCTCTATGTCCCTAGGCAGGGCAGGTCGAGGTGGGAGTTCTGGGCAAATCCGTCCCCTGAGGCCGCGGTGGATTTCTTCGAGCTTGACGATGGCGTTGTCACCGCCCTCGAATTCCTTAGAGAAAACTCAGACTCGATTTGCATCGTATCGAGGAATTCCGCCCCAATCCTGGACGCCCTGTTCGAGAAGTTCGGAATCCTTCACTTCTTCGACGAAGTCATCCTGAGTACGAACAAAGGGAAGAGCATCGAACGCTACCTATCCGATCGCGGGTTGAATCTAGATGAGGCGCTGATGGTCGGAGACATGCCAACGCTTGACCTCTACCCTGTTCGAGCAGTCGGGGTAGACGTGGTCCTCGTCGACAGACAATACAATAGGGTGGCGAGGGCGGAGAGGATAAGGGGCGTCAAAGATCTTCCAGCCTGGCTAAAGGCTGATGAGATAGCTGACAGGATGGAGAAGGGGAGGGTGAAGATGTCCACGCTGGACGATTTCTTCGCGCCGTTGAGACCGGGCACCAAAACCTTGATTGGGGTCCCTGGAGCTTGAGGAGCGCGAACGAAGTCCGAGCATTCCCGTGGAGGCGTATCGCATGACCAAAATCACGATGCATGGTGGCGTGAACGAGATCGGGGGGAACAAGATCCTCCTTTCAGACCGCTCCACGCGCGTGTTCCTGGACTTCGGGTTGAGCTACAACCAGTGGGGGAAGTACTTCGAGGAGTATCTCAAACCGAGGGCGAGCGCTGGGATGAGCGATCTCGTCAAGACCGGGTTGTTGCCAGACCCCTCTGTTCCCGACTTCAGGGGCGTCTTCAGGTCTGACTACCTGAGGCTCTTGGGGGCACAGCCGTCCAAGAGTCCGGGCGTTCAGGCGGTGCTCCTCAGCCACATACACTATGATCACTCCGCGTACATTGCCTTCTTGCACGAGAGCGTGCCAGTCTACGCATCTCCCGCTACGGCTGCTATCGCCGAGGCCCTGAGCATCTGCGGCCAGCGCGATTTCGAGAAAGAGATCTACGAATTCAAGTTTCGGCCTATCGAGAAGAGCACCGACCCGGCGAATCCTAGGAAATGGGTGGAAGTCATCCCGGGAAAGAAGACCAAGATCGATGGACTCGAGGTGTATGGTCTTCCCGTCGACCACTCCGTACCAGGTGCAATGTTATATGTCGTGTACAGCTCCGAGGGCTCACTTCTCTACACTGGCGATCTTCGCGTGGAAGGGTACGGAACCGACACTGTTGCCGCATTGAGATCACTTGAGGGAGAGGAGATTGACCTGATGCTTTGCGAGGGAACGAGAATAAACGAAGCGGACAAGAAGACGGAGGACTACATCAGGTCATTCGCGAAAGATCTCGCTCTCAGAGCCAGTGGCCTGGTGGTGGCCGACTTCGCCTTCAGGGATGTCCAGCGCCTCAAAACTTTCCTCGAGGTGGCCAAGCTCACGGGACGGACCATGGTCATCACCCTGAAGGACGCGATTGTGCTCCAGAAACTGAGGATCAAGGGTTACGACGCCCCTGACCCACTGAACGATCCTTCCATCGAGGTCCTCATCGAACGCAAGAGGAAGGGAAGGTTCGATGACAGCGACTACGACACCTGGGAGAGGGAGTTCCTGGGATGGAAGAACGTTCTCAAGAGCACCGATGTCGCCTCAAAAGGGAACAGGCGTATTCTACATGCTGGGTTCTTCGACATGACCACGCTGCTCGATTTTGAGATGCCCGAAGGCAGCAGATACATTCACTCGTCATCTGAGCCGCACAACGAGGAGCAGTTGATCGACCAGAAGCGGATGGACAACTGGCTGGAGCTTCTTAGGCTTCCCAAATTCCACGTTCATGCATCGGGCCACGCATGCAGGGAGGAACTGCAGCAGCTCGTCGATAAGACAAGACCGAGCAGGCTCGTCCCGATACATACCGAGCACCCGGAGATGTTCTCCCAGCTGCATCCGAGAGTGGCGTTCCCGATCCTTGGCACGCCTATCTCACTGAGGCAGTAATAGGGCGCGTGAGTCTTGCTAGTGCGGGCTGGGATGTGTCTTCTGAGTAATTTCAAATCGCTTAATAACCAAGACAATCGTCCTGCTCACAATCATAGGGAGCCGTGTGAGTCCGATGTACGCGGTCGTGAAGAGGAAGAGAGAACCTGGCGCTGAGATAGAGACGGTCGCCAAGCCAGATGTGGGAAAAGGCGAGGTCCTTGTGCAGACGAAAAGGGCGTCGATATGCGGCACTGATGTACACATCTGGGATTGGAACCACTGGGCCCAGAAGAGGGTGAAGCGGCTCCCGATAATCTTTGGTCACGAGCTCTGCGGAGAGGTGGTCGAAGTCGGCAAGGGCGTCAAATCCGTCAGGCGGGGCGACATGGTCTCTGCGGAGACGCACATCGTCGACGGCACGTGCTACCAGTGCAGGACAGGCAGGATGCACATCTGCAGGGATATGAAGATCCTCGGGGTCGACACCGACGGCGTGTTCGCTGAGTATGTTAAGCTTCCAGAGATGAACGCCCGGAAATTGCCAAAGGGCCTAGATGTCAGGCTGGGCTCCCTGCTCGAGCCCCTAGGGAACGCGACCTTCACAGTCCTTCCGAACGATTGCGAGCACGACATAAAGGGCAAGAACGTAGTTGTTGCTGGGTGCGGGCCAATCGGTCTGATGGCGATTGCAGTCCTCAAGGTTCTGGGAGCCAAGAAGGTAATCGCGACCGAGCTCGCCAGCGAGAAGGTCAGATTCGCCCTCGCCAAGAAGATGGGCGCAAATATGATTCTGGATGCCGCGATGGGCAGAGAGAAGCTCGTCGAGGAGGTCATGTCGGCCACTCAGGGGAACGGAGCAGACGTCTGCCTCGAGATGTCCGGTGCCGCACCGGCACTGCAGCAGGTTTTCGACATGCTTACTCCTGGTGGGAGAATCTCGATCCTCGGGCTCTATAACGACCCAGTAACGATCGACGTCAACAACGTGATCACATTCAAGTCAGCCACAGTTCATGGCATCACCGGCAGGAGGATGTTTGAGACCTGGGACCAGATGTTCTCCCTCCTGAGAAAGGAGGAGTTCAGGGCGAAGCTTTCATCTATCATCACGCAGACGTTGCCCATGAGGGACATGGCTCAGGGCATGCATCTTATTAGGACCAAGCAGGCGGCGAAAGTGTCCCTTTCCCCCGAATGGTGAGGAGATGACGGAGAGGGATCCCGTATCGTTCTTGAGGGAGGAGTACGAGCAGCTGGTTAAGAGCGAGCTTGACTGGAAGCTCAGGGTCCTCCAGGGACCGAGCTCGCCCAGATGCGTCGTCGACGGCAAGAAGGTGATCATGCTCTGCTCGAACAACTACCTGAGCTTGAGCAATCACCCGAAGCTGAAGAAGGCGGCCATCGACGCTATCAAGACCTACGGTGCTGGTTCTGGGTCTGTTAGACCAATCGCGGGCAATATGGATCTCCATGTTGAACTCGAGAAAAGGCTCGCGAGATTCAAGGAGGCCGAGGCCTCGCTAGTTTATCAGACGGGTTTCGCCACGAACGCAGGCCTGATACCGCAGCTGGCAGACGCTGGAGACCTGATTGTTAGCGACGAGCTGAACCACGGGAGCATAATCGACGGGGTACGGCTGTCGAAGGCCGACAGAGCAGTGTTCAAGCATTGCGACACGGAGGATCTGGGCATCGTCCTGGAGAAGGCGGAGAAGCACACGCCAACGTACAGGAAGATCCTTGTCATCACCGATGGCGTGTTCAGCATGGATGGCGATATCGCCCCGTTGGACCGCATCGCCAGACATACGCGGAACCACGGCGCGATGGTTTATGTCGATGATGCTCACGGTGAAGGAGTTCTCGGCGACGGTGGCCGAGGGATTGTATCTCATTTCAAGCTCAACAGGAGTGACGTGCATGTTGAAATGGGAACCTTTTCAAAGGCATTCGGCGTCGTTGGAGGGCACATCTCCGGCAGCCGGGACCTTGTCAATTTCGCCTTCAACAAGTCTAGGACTTGGCTTCTCAGCGGCTCGCACCCGCCTGCAGTCGCGGCTGCGTGCATCGCAGCTGTCGACGTCCTGGAATCCGAGCCCGAACACGTCAAGAACCTCTGGACGAACACAGACTATTTCCGGGCTCAGGTCAAGGCCCTTGGCTTCGACACAGGCAAGAGCCAGACACCAATCATTCCAGTGATGATAGGGGACAGTGGCGCCGCCAAAGAGTTCAGCTCGAAGCTGTTCGATGCGGGTGTGTTCGCACTGCCTATCGTCTATCCCATGGTCTCAAAGGACAAGGCACGCATAAGAACCATAATGAACGCTGCACTCTCCAGAAGGGATCTAGACGAAGCCATATCCGCGTTCGAGAAGATCGGCAGGTCTATGAGACTGATCTAGTCGTTCTCGAACTCCTCGGACTGCATCCTCTCAACGACTGTGACCTTGAACTCCTCCTTGGGAGTTACTACCTCGAAGACAAGGGTATCGACTATTCCCTTTTCCTTAAGTGACTGCGGAGGCGGCAGCAGATGGTGCTTCTCGAAGAACTTGGTTAGCTGCTCCCTGCCGTCATCGGACAAGGCCTTCTTTATCACTGCAGGCTTCTTCCAGAAGCCTGGGCCGAGCTTGCCTATGGTTCTTCTCCCGTCGATGTGGAGGACGACCATGTCGTTCCCCTTCCCGAAGAACTTGTCCCGGTCCCTCGTATTGACCTCGATTCCACGGGACCTGTTCGGCCCCTGCCAAATTGTCGCCTCGAAGGAGTCACCTAAGGCTGATGATGGTGCGCTCTCCGGGCCCCGAGGCGGGTGCGTCAGCACATGACATGACGGACAGAACATCAGGTCCGTTTCTCTCTTGCATCGGGTGCACACTCGAGTCATGCCAGACCTCGCTAGATCAGAAAAGGATTACTAGGCTTCAAAGTTTGGATGAGCTCATGAATGCGCTTCTCGTGCACTTGCTCTCGTCGAATGAGGAGGCCAAAGATGGCGCTAGGCTAATAAGGAATTTGTACATACACCCGGCAGAGCCGATTGTTGGAGGGAGAAACAATGGTCAGGATTTTGATATGCTACTATTCGAGATCTGGCAACACGAAGAAGATGGCGTACATGATCCAGAAAGGCGTCATGGAAGAGGATGTTGAAGTCGATACGATGAGCGTGAAGGAGGTCAAGGTCGATGACCTGAAGAAGTATGACGGGATTGTCATCGGCTCACCCACCTACTACGGCGGACCAGCAGCCCAGATAAAGGACCTGCTTGATAAGAGCATCAAGTACCACTGCAAGCTCCAGGACAAGGTTGGGGGAGCGTTTTCATCCAGCGCGAATGTTGGAGGGGGGAACGAGACAACCATCTTGTCTATTCTGCAGTCCCTGTTGATTCATGGAATGGTGATCTGTGGGGACTGCGAGGGAGACCACTACGGACCTGTAGCCATAGACGAGCCTGACAAACGCGCGGAGAAGAATTGCATCAGGTACGGCAAACGCGTGGCTAAGCTTACCAAGTCTCTTCACGGATAGAGCCGCTCGGCATCAGGTGACGAAGGGCCTGTCGAACTGCATTCCGACGAAATCCTCAGAGACCTTGCCAGTGGTCGCATATCTGTACAGCGCTGCCACAAGGATGGATTCTGCAGCTGTTGCAACGATCGCGATTATTACGATGTATACTATCGCCAAGGCCCAAACCACGACCGCAGCCGCAAGACCAGACGAGACCAGTACATAGATGCCAGCGATGATCGCCAGGATTCCCGGAATCATGAGCGCCGCGAATATGATCCCGATTCCGAGATTGCCCACGATTACCTCGCCCCAGGATTTCTTGAGTATCGACGCGCTCCGCTTGACCGATGCCCACTGGCCGAGTTTCTCATAGATTAGGACGGGCACGACGAAGTATGTGACCACCGTCCACGCTACCCCAACGGCGCCCATAATTATCCTACCGATGAAGCCAACCCTTTTCTGGATTGCCCTGATGATCAGTCCCACGGTTGCAGCGAACAGCGCCCATAGCAGTAGTCTCCCCAGGTTCTGGCCTGCAATCCTGAACCCGTCTGCCACCGTCGGGTCTCCGCCGTCCATACGGATCGTAGCACAGCCTATCATGCAGGCGTTGAAGTAAATCGCCACGAAAAAGCTGATGAAGTAGTAGATCGCCCAGAACACGTAGAACATCCAGCCGTTCGATCCCTGCGCGACCCCAGTAAACCCAGAGGTGAGGAAGATCCCCCCAATGAAGCTCCCGAGTATTAGGAGCATTATCAGGCCTGAGAGCACGGGGAATATCAGTATCTCCTTGTCCTTCCGAATCACTCTGAGGCTCATCTTAGTCAGTTGCCACCCACGGGATATCTTGCCTATTCTCCCACTCTCCTCAGCACATGACATGTGCGAATGATACTATAATCTTGACATCTCATCGCCCTTGGATTCCTCTCTTCGCCTCTGGTGTCTTCTCTTGGGCGTCGCTTCCTCGCGCTCCTCTTCTTGCTCTTCGTCCTCGCCGGGCGTCACATCTCCCCTGAGGGGCGAGTTGCATCTCGGACACCTCTCTGACCCGCGTATGCACTCCTTGCACAAGACCGCCTTGCACTTCACGCACCTAGCTACCGCAACTCCTCCATGGAAGAGGCATCTCCTTCCGATGAGGTCCGAAGGGATCTCAGGCTCGCGCCCTCCACCCTCCTCCTCGGCTCTTGCTCGGCGGTCCCTTGGCCGTTCCCCTGATCGGCCCTCCTCCCTGGCGTATCTCCTTGGAGGAGATACGCGTCTCTCCTCTTCGTCGTACTCCCTCTCACCTGGAATCGCCCTTCCGCGTTGCCTCGGAGCCTCGGCCGAAACCCGCCGTGAAGGCTCATCGAAGGGAGAGTACTGGCCGAAGCCCTCCGTCACTATGGACCTCACCGCAACAGCGGGCGTCTCGAATCCGCCTCCCTGGAAGGTCTGCAAGATCGTCACGAGTTGTCTCGCCTGATAGACTCCTATTCCCAGGTTGCGTATCAGCCCGAGGACATTCTTCTGATCATTTGGCAGATCGAGTGCTTGCCTGAGCTGGGTGTCCGTCTGCGCGTCCGCGCCCTTCGTGCTGAATTGATGCTCCTCGACCGCGTGAATGTAACTGAGTATCCTCTTCGCGCTCGATATCTTCAGTTCAGGGAAGTTCACGGAGATGTCGCAGAGCCTGATGCCATGCGCTGCAAGATCTCGTTTCTCCATCGAGTTGACGAGGACCTCCCTAGATATCTTTTCCAGGCGCTCGAAGTCCTCCTTCCCCAACCCCGACAGCGAGACCTCATCTCGCGTGCTCAGGTAGTCGAGGACCTCCCCGAGGAACGCATAGGGTATCCCGCAGACCTTGAACGCCTCCTCCTTCGTGACCGGCCTGCCGTTGGCGTACTCGAACTCAAGCACGGACCTGGAGTAGTCTTCGATCTTGGTGGTCCTAATGTCCTGTTCCGCCTGCTTCCTCCCCTCGGTCGCGGCCTCATGGTACGGGTCGATGCTCAACGCGTGGTCGAAGCATCTCAACGCCTGCTCAGGCCTTCCGAGTTTGAGCATAACTGCTCCCTTGTTCTTCCAGGCGTCTTTGTCGTTCGAATCCAGGCCGATCGCTCTGTCATATGAGCTCACAGCCTCCTCGAACATTTCCTGCTTCTCCATCGCGAATCCTTTGCTCATCCAGATCTTCGCGTTCGAGCTGTCTACGTCCAGAGCCTTGTCGAAGCACGTGTTAGCTTCCGTGAACCTCTCGAGCTCCAGGTGCAGCATCCCAAGTCTGTACCAAGCTGCCTGATCCTCCTGGTCTACCTCGAGGGCTTTGACATACGACCTTATCGCTTCCTCCTTGTCCCCGATCGCCTCGCATGCCTTCGCCCTGCTGGTCCAGAGGTCCTTGTCGTTGGAGCCGAACCTCACTGCCTCATCGAAGCAGCCACGAGCCTCAGTGATCCTGTTGAGTTTCAGCAATGCCATGCCCATGTATTTGAGAGGGGAGGCATCTTTGGGCGCCAGCCGCCTTGCCTCGTTGAAGGAGCCAATGCTGTCATCGAACCTGCCCATGCTGGCGAGCGCTCTCCCCAGATTAGTGTGAAACTCGGCGACATTCGGCAGGATCGAGATCGCCTTCTTGAAGTCTCCGAGAGCCTCCTCGGACCTCCTCAGCTCGAGGTATGCCTTTCCCCTGTTGTTGAGCACGAACGGCTGGTTGGAATCAAGTCTGATGGCGTACTCGAAAGCCTCTGCTGCCTGAGCGGGATTCCCTCTTCCCAGCAGCAGGAGTCCCTTCCTGTTCCAGAGGAACACGTCTTTCGGGTCCAGCGATAGGGCGCTCTCATAGCTTCGAAGAGCCTCGTCCGTCCGTCCCAGCCTCTCCAATGCTGCCGCTCTATCTGCAAGCGCGAGCTTGTTCTTGGGGCTCAACTTGAGAATCTTGTCGCAGACCGCTACAACCCCTTCCAGGTCGTCCAGCTCCTTCAGGGCCATCCTCTTGAGGTCGAGGGTGTCGAGGTCATCCGCCTTGATCTCGAGCGCCTTGTTGAAGCATACGATGGCCTCGTTTGGCTTCTTGAGGAACAGGGACGCGCTCCCTTTGTCCACGAGGGCCTCTCTGTCCTTCGGGGAAATCGCTAATATGTCGTTGCAGATCTGGACGATCTCCTCGTTGCTCTTCATGGACTTGAGCAGCTCCTTCTTGGCCTTCATGATGGTTATGTCAGCGGGCGATATCTGGAGCGCTGCGTTGTACGCGTTCAACCCCTCTGGCAACCTTCCCATCTTTGTCAAGAGATAGCCCTCACGAATCCTAAGCTCGGGCATTTTCGGGCTACAGCGAATGGCTTCCCTAACAGCAGCGAGGGACTCCTCATTCCTCTCGAGCCACTCGAAAGCAGTGGACTTCATGAGCCACACATTCGCGTCATGTGGGTCCAGAGCCAGAGCGTGCTCGAATGATGAGAGTGCTTCCTCGTACCGCTTCAGCTCCACGAGCGCTCTTCCCATCGTGACGAATGCGCTCTTGTCACTCGGCTGGAGCTCGGTCGCCTTCCGGAGCGCCTTCACGGACTCGTCGTAATTCTTCACGCTGAAGCTCGCCTCTCCGCGAAGCCTCCACAGAGGAGCGCTCGACTGATTGGAGGCGAGTCCCTGCTTCGTGTAGTCCATGGCCTCTTTCGGCTTGCCCGCACGCAAGTAGAGCAATGATATGTTGTAGAAGACGTCAGGATTTGAGGGATCGTACTTCAAAGCCAGTCTGTATGTCGCGAGCGCGTCGTCGAACTTTTCAAGCCTATCAAGTGCGACGGCCTTGTCGAAGTAGGCGCCCTTGTTCTTCTCGTCCAGAGCGACTATTCGGTCGCAGACGTCGATGACATCTTGGTCTTTCTGCAGCTGCTTGTAGGCCTCCTTTAGAGTGTCGAGCATCGGCAGCTTCTGAGGAGCAGACTTCAGCGCTTTCTCCAAAGTCTTCACGGCATCCTGAGGCCTGTTGACCTTCAGCTGAGCAACCGCCCTGTCATGCATGGTCGCGTGGTCGTTCGGGTCCTGGTCTAGTATCTTCGCCGACCAGGCTATGACGTCGTTGTGTTTGCCGAGCTTCATGAGGCAGTCCTTCTTCAACAGCATCGCCCCTCTCGAGTTCGGGGCGATGATCAAAGACGCGTCTGCGAAAGACACGCATTCGTCAAACCTTTTCAGAGCATGAAGGGCACGCGCCTTGTCATAGAGGGCCTCAGAATCCCGGGGGTTCAAGAGGATCATCTTGTCGCACACGCCGATGACTGCCTCGAACTTGCCCGCCTTCATCAGAGTCTTCTTCTTGTTGCCCAGGACATTCAGATCATTTGGATCGATTCGAAGGGCACGGTCGAAGGATTCTGTTGCGTCGTCTGTGAGATTCAACTCTTCCTGAACTACTCCGAGCTCGTTCCAGACGATCTTGTTCCCCTGGTCCACCTCCGCCGCGCGGGAGAAGGTCTTGAGCGCCTCGTCCCTCTTGCCGAGCTTGTGCTGGATTCTTCCAAGGTTGTCGAGGACATAAACATCGTCAGGAGCGAGGCTCAGTGCCTTCTTCAACGAGTGAGCTGCCTCTTCGCCCCTAGCGAGGGCGTTAAGAGCGGTCGCCTGACCTATCCAGAGGTCCTTGTCTTTTGGGTCGACATCAAGACCGAGGCGATACGCCTCAACAGCCTCTTCATTCTTCCCGGCCTTGGCGAGGGTTTGTGCCTTCTTCTTGATTAGGTCAACATCATCGGGCGTGTGGGCGAGGATCTTGTCGTAGTGCTTCACGCTCATCGGCTGTAGCGAGAGCACGGTCCGGTAGCTGGCGATTGCACCGGCAACATCACCGCATGCTTCCTGAACCTCACCCAGCATCGACCAGAGCTCGGAGGACTTGGGAGCAGCTGCGACTGCGCTCTTCATTGATGACAGAGCTTCGTCCTTCATGCCCAGCCTGAGGGCAGCTCGGCCAGCAACGCCCATGGCCTCTGGGTTGCGAGGATTCAGCTGAAGGGAGATCTTCGCCGCGTCATGTGCCATTCTTGGCTTGTCGAAGAAGATGTATCTTGCACCCAGCATTGCGAGAACCTGCGAGAAATCGTTCTTCTGCTTAGAGACGAACTGCATGTTCTCCCTTAGCAGCTGGTTGGTTCTTTCGAGTTCGTTCAGAGCGTCCCCTTTTCGCCCCGCCTTTTCGAGCTGGTCCACTCGTTCGAGCTCTTTCTTGACCCTTGCAAGGAGCTTGCTCTCCTTGTTCATCATGGAATCCAACAAGCCCAAACTAGTCCCACCTGGCCCTTGGGTCTTAATGAAGTTGTTTTGATAAAAGAGTTTGCAGAAGAGGCGGATTCCTGAGGATATTCTGCGTCGGACGGCATAGAAAGCATTGACAGCGACAGTTATTCGCAGATCTTGAAATCCATGCTAAGAAATCTCTTAGAGATTTCTAGCGGTTTGTTTGTGGAGCGAGTCTGACAATGCTGGTTTAGCCTTTGCGACATTTAGACAACCTATAAATAGAACTCAGCGATATACGGACATTCAGCTGACAAATCGTCAGACAAAACCTCTTTGGATGGGATGCAATGAAGCACAGGAATGCGGCAAGGGCAGCGGTCCACAACGCTCAAGCAGTCCAATGGGTGAAGACCCACACGCTTCAGGACCTCGATGATCTAGTATTCGAGATGTCAGGTCTTGGAGAAGATGTCAGGGACATCGCCAATCTCTTGGATGATTTGAGAGAGATTGACCTCAGCCTGCACCCGGAAACGGAATCTGTAATTCCTGAAGCATGTGAGTGCGCAGAGATCGCGGGATAGGTGTTTGAGATGGTTAGAACAAGGAAACTAAGAAAACAGAAAATCGAACCAGAGGACGACTTCGAGTATGTTGACAGAAGGAAGGTCGTCGGGTTTTACCCACACTGCGTAACGCCGCAGTTGGCTCTGGCCGAGGCGAAGCAGTACGATGAAATCTACGCCCTAGCACACCACCCTGTGCGTGGAGAAGAGGAGTACGAGGCTTAGACCTAGCTAGCAGAATTGCGAGACGGGCTAAACTGAAACTCAACGGAACGAAAGTGCAGGTGCCGGGATTTGAACCCGGGCCGTTGGCTTTCGTCCCTCTCCAATTTTTGTTTTTCTCTTGGAGAGTTGGAAGGCCAAAATCCTAACCAGACTAGATTACACCTGCTTGACGTGAGGAAACGCGTACCCTGATAAATACGTTTATCTCGGCTGCCCAGGACTGCACCCTCGTCTAGGTTTTCCGGTTTATTCTCCTGAGGACTTCCTTCCACGATTCTGTGATCAGGAAGCTCTCATCCATGTTGCCAACCATCCTCTTGAACTTCGCGAAAGGAATCGCCAACGTGAGGACATTCTCCCCAACATAGGGTCGCGCTGACACGTCGAACATGCCCAGGATTGCCCTTGGTTCTGGCTTGTCTTTCTCCAAGTAGGGATATTGAACTATCGAGTTGCAGCCAGAACCAAACGGTGATATCACGCCGTTTGGGTCAGCCTCATCGAAATTCGCCAGCGTGAACAGCCCCGAGAGCACATCGAACTTGGCGAAGAATATCACTATCTCGGGTTCGTCGATCTCCGTGAGTCTGTCCCACCTCTTGAACACGACGTACTTGCCAGGTGCCTTGAACTTGGGAGCGTTCCTGAGCATCTCCCTCACCAGCTCAGGCGATTTCTTGTACCGTTCACCTTCGAGTTTCCCAGGTATCCCGCATGAGAGGAAGTAATCGAAGTCCGGCCCCACCTTATCAGTGAACCCCAAATATCTCCTTGCCCCGAGACATCCCAGTGAATCTACTGAGAACGCCAATGATTCGCCTGATCTCACTCTCAACAGTGTATCGATGATGCAGGTGTGGCCAGAGGCTTTCTTGGCTAGCTCCGCCCTTCCTACTTCGTCGGTGTAGTAGAACGTGATTGGGAGCTCAGCGTTTCCGAAGTACATCTTCCACTTGTCTAGGAATTCGTTCCTCATGCGGTCAATCATCGTTGCCCCCCGATTCCTTGAACATCATGTATGCGTGTGCATCGTCATTCCTCTAGTTAAGTCTACAAGAGGAACTCATGTGTCCGTGTGCCTAGAATCTAGGCGAGGATCCCGAGAGAAGTGGGGTAGGCCGGATTCATTTTCGGGCACACTGGCTCGGAATCCAATTCGAGCATTTGTGGATTTCGGAGAATGCGTCAAACCCTTTTCATTTTCTAATCTCAATCAGTACAAAAACGCAGACCTAAGGGGATTCGAGCCCCTGAGGAGCCGGTGTGTAACAAAGCGAGTCAAGAGGGTCCTACTGGCTTTGGCACAAAATACTGGTGAACAACAGGGTCATCAGTGGTATCGTTTGTGCTCTGTATGTGCGCGAAGGAGGCCGTGTGTCTCCCAGCAAGGGCCGAACCTCTCAAAATCATCCCTTCTCTTTCCAGTCGGTTCTCAACATCGAGAAGAGGACATCGTCGGTGTAGTGCCCGAACTCGTCAAAATAACGTTCCCTGAGCAAACCCTCTCTCTTGAACCCGAGGTTCTTGACCAACTTGATTGAACGCTTGTTCCGAGGCATGATGAAGACCTCTATCCTGTGCAGCTCCATCTTCTCGAAGCCGAAGTCGATAACAGCCTTCATCGCCTCGGTCATTATGCCCTTGCCCCAGTGCTCTTTTACCAGGTCATAGCCCATCTCGGCCTGATAGCCCGCGGAAGGAGGGGCCTGATAACCCGCGGTAGGGGCCCACTTGTAAAAGCCCAGCGAACCGATAGGCCGGCCTTCCCCCTTGAGTGTTATGATCCATCGGAATCCTAGCCTCTTCCGGTACAAGTCGACCATGTATTTCCTGAGCTCTTCCCGCGCGGCACCGATGTTCCTCGGAGCAGGGTCTCCCCCTCCCCAGACAACCTCGGGCCTCGAGAAGTGTTCAAGATACCATTCGGCATCCTTCATCGATGGCTGCCGGAGAAGCAAGCGCTTCGTCCTGATCTCGGGGAACTTCCTGAATGCTGTCTTCCTGTTCATTGGGGATCTCTCGCATACGAGCCGTTACGTCGCTGCGGTTCAGTTGCATCGACCATTATAATCATTGGGGCATCCCTAGCTTGGCAGGCATGGAAGCTCCTGCAGGAGCCTTCCCACATTGAAATCCAGAAAGTGCAAAATTAGAAATCGGCCATTAAGACGAAAGTGGGGTAGGTCGGATTTGAACCGACGGTCACGTGGTCCCGAACCACGGATCATACCAAGCTAGACCACTACCCCTTTGTTCGGACGGTTGGGGATAGAGAATGGGCTTATTTATTCGTACTGCAGGCATAGGCGTTCAGTTCTACGCGAATGCGACTTGAAATCGGTCTGCTGTAGTCACGAAAGGAACGCGCCGGAACACACAATATCTCCTCCTTTGGGGATCGCCCCTCCTCTCACCTTGTCCGATCGAATCTCGAGGAGCCAGATGTAATCGTCTTTTGCCGTTTACTCTCTACGGCAAACTATATATATCGTCCAGTTGGTCCTACAAATATGCGGGATCAGGTTAGAGAGAAAATCGCGGGGGAGATATGTCTCTCTGAGGAGCCCGGAAAGACCATCAGGAAATGGAGAGAGCAGTTCAGGATCTCTCAACAGGAGCTCTCGAAGCATCTCGGTGTGTCTCCCTCAGTCATCAGCGACTACGAGGCGGGGCGAAGGAAGTCCCCGGGCATCGTGACCGTCAGGAAGATCGTCGACGCCTTCTTGGAGATAGACGAGAAGACGGGAGGCTCTATCCTGAAACAGTATTCTCTTGCCGCAAAGACGGATTCGATAATCTCGATCAAGGAGTTCGCTGTCGAGGTGCTCGCTGGCGACCTCGTCAAATCGATTCAAGGGGACAATCTGACGCCCGCGATATCCCTGGACATGCATATTCACGGATACACTGTTATCGATAGCGTCAGGGCGATCACATCCCTGAGCTCCTTCGACTACCTCAAGATATACGGCTGGAGCAGCCAAAGGGCTCTGGTCTTCACTGGAGTCAGGTTCGGAAGATCGCCGATGATAGCGATACGAGCTCATCCGTTGAAACCGGCTATCGTGGTGTACCAGAAGCCCGAGCAGGTTGACGAGCTGGCGATAAGACTGGCTGAGCTTGAGGGCATACCTCTCATCAGGACCGAGTTGGGAACTAGCGAGCTCGTCGAGAGGCTTCAAGCCCTGGGTTGAACCGGAGGGGAACGCAACATGGAAGTCGGAATCGTAAGCTACGGAGCGTATGTGCCACGCTACAGGATCACGCCTGAGGAGATAGGCAAGGTCTGGGGTGTGGATGGCAAGGCGATGGGCAAGGGTCTGATGATATTTAGCAAGTCGGTTCCGTCTCCGGACGAGGACACGATCACGATCTCCGTCGAGGCGGCCAGGAACATGATGAAGAGAACCAGCGTGAACCCGAAGGACATTGGCGCTATCTACGTCGGTTCTGAGTCACACCCCTACGCCGTCAAGCCCTCGGGAACGATAGTCGCGGAGGCCATCGAGGCCGCTCCAGAGCTAACAGTGGCGGACTTAGAGTTCGCGTGCAAGGCAGGCACTGCGGGCATCCAGGCCTGCATGGGACTAGTTGGCGCGGGCATGGTGAAGTACGGCGTTGCAATCGGCGCCGACACATCTCAGGGCGCCCCGGGAGATGCCCTTGAGTACTCCGCCTCTGCTGGAGGTGCCGCCTTCCTCATAGGCTCCGAGAATGTCATCGCGAGGATTGATCACACATACTCATACACAACAGACACGCCGGACTTCTGGAGAAGGGATGGTCAGATGTATCCCAGACACGGTGGGAGGTTCACCGGGGAACCGGCCTACTTCAAGCACATAATCAGCGGGGCGAAGGGGCTGATGAACAAGAACGGAAGCTCGCCAAAAGACTACACACACGCAGTTTTCCATCAGCCGAACGGCAAATTCCCCACGAGGGTCGCGAAGCAGTTGGGCTTCAGCGAGGATCAGGTCAAGACAGGTCTGATTGTCCCTCAGATAGGCAACACCTACTCCGGGGCGGTCCCTCTGGGGCTTGCCGCCATTCTGGACGAGGCGAAGGCCGGAGACAGGATCTTCGCGGTCGCCTACGGATCTGGGGCCGGCTCAGACGCGTTCGACATCACTGTAACAGATGGGATCTCTAAGTTCGAAAGGGACAAGGCTCCGACGGTCAAGAATATCATCTCAAACCCGAAGTTCCTGGATTATGCCACATACGCGAAATTCAGGGGCAAAATCCTCCTGGGGAGTGAATGAAGTGAGGAGAGTTGCAGTGATCGGAGTTGGAGCAACGGAGTTCGGCGAGCTCTGGGATTCGTCCTTCCGGGACCTAGGCATCGAGGCGGGGCTCTCGGCCGTGTCCGACGCGAACATATCTGCAGACAAGATTGACGCGCTATACGTCGGGAACATGTCCGCTGGTCGGTTTATCGAGCAGGAGCACATAGGCGCCCTGATCGCGGACTATGCGGGCCTCGCGAGAGATCACGTCCCCGCGACGAGGGTCGAGGCTGCGGGTGCCTCGGGGGGCCTTGCCCTGAGGCAGGGGTTCATGGCAGTCGCATCTGGTCTCCACGACATCGTGGTCGTAGGGGGTGCCGAGAAGATGACCGACGTCAGCGATGTCGAGTCAGCGGCAATCCAGTCCTCCGCTGCAGACCAGGAATGGGAGACTGTGCTCGGAGCAACGTTCCCGAGCCTCCACGCCCTGATTGCCCAGAGGCACATGCACGAGTACGGCACCACAAGGGAGCAGCTGGCTGATGTGGCAGTCAAAAATCACAAGCACGGTTCGCTCAATCCCAAAGCGCAGTTCCAGAGGCCGATTACGAGGGAGACAGTCATCGGTTCTCCGATGGTGTCGTCTCCGTTGAGGGTCTTCGACTGCGCCCCGAGCTCGGACGGAGCAGCGGCGGTCGTTCTGTGTCCTTT
>Ga0315285_10001237_pt1 | contig 26754 bp, 20 predicted proteins | sample YL17G09_36_MG_FD_203698 | JGI IMG/M metagenome (GOLD analysis project Ga0315285, IMG submission 203698) | Sediment microbial communities from Yellowstone Lake, YNP, Wyoming, USA - YL17G09_36 | ecosystem: Environmental > Aquatic > Freshwater > Lake > Sediment | place: USA: Wyoming | collected... | reverse complement strand
TATACTTCTCCTGACAGCGAAAAGGAAAATATTCCGTTGGGCTTTATTGGCCCTAGACCTTGGAAAAATGGGGGGCAGGGGATGAAAGAGGCAGGAGAAAAAATCAAGAAGCTGGAAAAAGAGCTGGCCGGTACCCTCGGGGCCGAGTGGGTCTCCAGGGAAGGCAACTCTCTGATCGTGCGGCCGCGCACGGCGGAGGAGGTGGCCGCCATTCTACAGAAGGCCAACAAAGCCGGGACACCGGTCCGCCCGAAGGGGGGAGGGACCGGGTGGTGGTCCAGTACTCGTCCGCCGGAGGGTGGGATCCTTCTCCATCTGACCCGCATGAACGAAGTGACTACGGTCGATGAGGACGTGATGACCGTGACCGCTGAGGCGGGGATTACTTTCGACAAGCTGGACGAGGTCCTCGCCAGCAAGGGATACCGGATTGTCCTTTTTCCAGAGAGCGGGAAAATTGCCACCTTGGGGGGCCACATCCAGACCTGGGGAACCGCTCCGCACTCGAGCAGTGTATTCGAGGATCAGGCCACACAGATCCTGGGCCTGAAGGTGGTCTTGCCCACGGGGGAGATTCTTCCCACCGGAACCGGGGCCTTCACCACGGCCCGGGGCCATTTCGCCCGCCGCTTCTTTCCAGCGGACCTGACGGGTCTTTTTCTGGGGTCTGAAGGGGCTTTCGGAGTGATTGTCCAGGCGGCCTTGAAGATCCACCGGCGCCCGGAGGTGATTCTGATGCGGATCGTGGGGTTTAAAGAAGCACATCCGCTTATTCGTCTGTTGCGCCGCCTGCAGGAAGGACAGAGGGGAGGGGGGCTCTCCACGCTTGTGGAACAGCGGATCGTGCCCAAAGAGATGATGGTGACGGCCATTCCCCGGCTGCGAGATTCCCTTGGGCGGGAAGTCCGGCACCTCCTGGTCCTCCGGGCGGAAGGCGACCGGGACGATGCCGAACGGCACCTGGCCAAAGCCTGCGCCTTCGCTGTCGAAGAGGGAGGCGAGATTGCCGAGGATGAAATCCCGGAATGGTGGTCGGGCCGATTCGTTGTCCAGGCGGCCAGTCTTGGCAAGGGCCAAAAGATCATGATCGTGGCTTTTGCCCCCTTCGGCCGTCTGCAAGAGGCCTTTTCCTTGACGGAGGAGTTCGGGAAGAAACACAACCTGAAACTCGGGTTGATCGGATATCCCTTCGGCGGCCCCGTTCTACTGGCCCATGCAGTCATCCCCTGGGATGCGACGAAACCGGAGACGCGGGAGAAGGCGCTGGCCCAGGCCAGGGAATTTATGGAAGGGCTGGTCCGAATCGGCTGTGTTCCTCACCGGGTGGGCACGGACTTTCTGCCCATTATGATTGAAAAGCTCGACCCGGGGTATTACGAGTTTGTGAAGCGGATCAAGAAAATGCTCGACCCGAACGGGATCATGAACCCCGGGGTCATTGTGCCCGCGTAGAGCGCGAGATGGGAACGAAGGCTTTTTCCCCTTGGAACCATAGAGGGCACAGTGCGACGTAGCCGCAAACAAAAAAATCACCCCCTCCCTACCCTCCCCCCTCGAGGGGGAGGGAGAGGGGGATTCTTTATAAAATTTAAAGAATTTGAATGTTATTGGTACAGAGAACCATTTTCTGTCCTCAAAAAAGTGGATAAAAAGGCAGAGGCTCGGGAGGTGGAAAATAGATCATTTCTCTGCGTTCTCTGTGGTTAGATTTTGGCAGTACCTCAAAGAGAAAAAGGAGAGAGGTCATGAGCACGTTCAGGATATTTCGGTCTCCAAGGGATATCGTCTGGGGAAGGGGGAGTATTGCCCACCTGGAAAGTATTCGCGGAAAAAGAGCCCTTATCGTTACCGATCCGGTGATGACGAAGCTGGGAACGGCTGCCAGGGCCAGAGATTATTTCCAGAAGGGCGGTTTGGAGGTGAGAACCTTCGATGAAGTGGAACCGGAGCCGTCGATTCAAACGGTCATGAAAATAGTAACCGGAAATAAGAATTTCAATCCGGATGTCATCGTGGGCATGGGGGGCGGGTCGGCGATCGATGCCAGCAAAGGCTTTCGGGTCTTCTTCGAACATCCCCATTTGACCTTTGAAGATGTCCATGCTCTGAACGGACCTCCCAAAGCCTCCATTCCCCCCTTTAAGCAAACAACCCATGTGGCCATCAGCTCAACCAGCGGTTCAGGATCGGATGCCAGCCATGTCTGTGTTCTGACGGACCCCGCGATTCATGCCAAATGCCCCATCGTCCACCCGGAACTGAAACCCAATATGACGATTGTCGACCCGGATATCGCCGACTCGATGCCCAAAGGAGTCCTGGCGGATACGGGGCTGGATGCCCTTACGCATGCCATAGAATCCTATGTGAGCGGAATGGCCAATGATTTTTCCCGGGGGATCTCGCTGGAGGCGATTGGCCTTTTGATGAAGTATCTTCCCCCGGCCTATCTGGAGAATAATCCTTTGGCCAAGGAGCATATTCATTACGCGGCGACCATGGCCGGCCTCGCCTTCTCGAACAGCGCCAATGGCATATGTCATACCGTGGCTACAAAAGTTGGGGGATCATTTAAATTGACCCACGGGCGGGGGAATGCGATTGCCCTGCCTTACTCCATCCAGTATAACGCTAAAGTGGTGGGGGACCTTTTCGCCACCATTTCCAGGGCGGTCGGGTATGATGGCGAGGATGCCTCTAAGGCCACGGATTATCTCATTCAAAGGATCCGGCAATTGCAGAAGCAATTAGACATGCCGGGAAGCTACAAGGAGGTGGGCATCAAAGAGAGTGCGTATAATGAGAAAATCAAGGAGTTTGCCCTGACCTCTCGTACTTACCCGACAACGCTGACGAATCCCCGGGCGGCAACGGTGGAAGAGTTCGAGTCTTTGTATCGGGCCTGCTATCAGGGGGATTATAGTTTGATAAAATAGGATGGAATCGTAAAAAGTCGTCACTCCGGTGGAAACGGCTCGGCTGAGCTCGCCGAAGACCGGAGTCCAGAGAATTTTTAAGTGTTTGAAATAACTGGATTCCGGCTTTCGCCGGAATGACGGAAATACGTCTTTTCAGACTTTTTACAAGATCATCAAATAGGGATTTGACCGAAAAATTCAGATTTCAGAATTCCTTTCTTTCAACCCAAGATCCACAATCCTGGATCTTGAATTCATCCAATCGGCAATCTGAGGTCTGCAAGTTTTAATCCCTTGCTGGCGGAAGCCGTCGAAGCGATCACGGGTTGGGATACCAGCCTGTATGAGTTGATGGAGCTGGGGGAGCGAATGACGACCATGGCGCGGATGTTCAACCTTCGTGAGGGGTTCTCCCATACGGAGGTCGTCGGAGTGAAGTTTGAAATGAGATGGGTGAGTGGACGATGCCGATAAAGAAAATCGCCGTGCTCGGCGCTGGAACGATGGGGGCACAAATCTCCGTGCAAATCGCCCAGCATGGATATGAGGTAAGCCTCCATGCGCGCCACCCGGAAAGATTTCAAAAAACGCTGAGGGACCTTCAAAGTTATTTGAAAGACACGGGAAGGATTCCGAAGCCGGTGCTGGAGGAATGGTTGAAAGGGGCTGAAAAAGTCAGGCTCTGTACGGATTTGGAGGAGGCACTGCAGGAGGCTGACCTGGTTGTCGAGGCCGTATCCGAAAACCTGGAGTTGAAGCGGAAGATGTTCGCCCAGATGGATTCCCTGGCTCCCCGCGGGGCCATTCTATCCACGACCAGCTCATCGATCCCGATCTCTCAAGTCGAGGATGCGACCCGAAGGCGGGATCGATGCCTCAATCTCCATTTCTATCAGTTACCCGTGCTGGTCAATATGGTAGATATCATGGGTGGGACCCAGACCGGGTCAGATGTCATGGAGGCGGCCAAGGAATTCATTCAGTCGATCGGATGTATTCCTTTGGTGGTAAATAAAGAGATCCTGGGTTTTTGTTTTGCCCGAATCCTACATTCCACGTACCAGCGTACGCTTTCTCTGTGGGCCGGAGGATACGCGGATTTCCGGGACATTGACCGGGGCTGGATGATTTTTACCCAAATGCCCCGCGGTCCTTTTGGGCTCATGGATGCGGTGGGCCTGGATGTGCTCTATGATTTGCTGATGGTTTATTACGGCGAATCGAAAAACCCGCAGGATCATCCTCCCCAGGCCCTGAGGGATATGATCGACCGAAAAGAACTGGGTATGAAGACCGGCAAGGGATTTTATTCCTATCCCAACCCGGAGTACGCCCGGCCATATTTCCTAAAAGGTTAGTTTTTGAATTCATGGCCGATTGAAGATTGTAGATCGCCGGTAGAAAATGAAGGGTTTTGCATCTCAAAAGAACTGATGTGGAAAGGGGGGAAATGAGGCAGAGTCAACTCGAGGGAAAAGAGATTTTGGAAGAAGATGGGGATTCAAAAGAGATTGGGCCCGAGAGGGATCCCCGAATTTTCAGTCTAACCAGAGACAGATTCAAAAAGGAGGGAAGAATGGTAACGGAGAAATTGCTTAGGGCGTGGTTCGTGGGGATGGTGGTATTTCTCTTAGGGGTTAGCCTGAACCCAACAGTGGGAACGGCCCAGGTTAAACCCATCACCCTAAAAATGTCTGTGTGGCTCCCGGCCCCCACTGTGAACGTTTTCGCGAGGGCCAACAGCTGGCTGGTCCAGGAGGTTGAGAAGCGGAGCGGGGGACGGCTCAAGGTCGATTACTACTGGTCCGGTTCCCTGGTCCCGGCGAAAGAGACCGTTTCGGGCTTGAAGACCGGGGTGGCGGACATTGCTTTCGTGAATGCCGGTTACGAGCCGGGCAAACTTCCCCTGTCTAATGTTGGAGGCCTTCCGGCCATCAGTCACGATTATTACTCTTCTGCTATGGCCTATGGGGAATTGCATAAAATGCCCGAATTGATAGCCGAGCTGGATCAGCACAACATCATGTATCTAGGCCACACAACCAACATCTCTTTGGGCATCTGGACGAGGCGCCCGGTTCATTCGATTGCGGAGTTGAAAGGAAAGAAGATTGCATGCTCTGGAGAAGCTGCGGTAGTGTTGAGAGCCATTGGGGCCATACCGGTAACGATTATATCCACAGAAGTTTATCAGGCGATCGAGAAGGGAACTGCCGACGGCGGCATTGCCAACCCCGGCTACGCCAGTGACTATAAGTGGTGGGAAGTTGCTCCCTATTATTTTGAACTCCTTCTCGGCAATAACGGCGAAATTTTCACGGGCATTAATAAAGACAGCTGGAAAATGATTCCTGCCGATCTTCAGAAGATGTTTATCGATCTGCGGGAAGAAGCCGCTAGAAAAGGCCATGAAATATACCAGACGAATGCCGAGAACCAGTTGAAAACACAAGTAGCGAAGGGCGCGGTCACAGTCAGCAAGCCTTCGGCGGCAGATGTCGCCCAGTTGGAAAAAGCCGCCAAAGAGGTGGTCTGGGTGAAATGGATAGAGAGAATGAAGGAAAAGGGGCTTGCGGGCCAAAAAGTCCTGGATACCTGGCAACAACTTTATAAGAAATGGGACGCCCAAAATCCGTTTAAAAAATAAGCGGATGGGGCAGGTGCCGCCGGGTTCTGGGGTGAACGCCAAAAGAAAGTGGTCATTGGGTGTCCGGTATTCCTGAACAAATTCTCCCACCCCCCTTTATGAAAGGGAAGGTGTGAAAAAATCCTTACCTCATCCCACCGTTATCGTGGTTCGGGAGCCAGGTGGCGATGAGCGCGGGCAGCATCGGCGGGAGAAAACGCCAACAGAAGATTCAACCTTGTCTCCGCAAAGGGGGGCGGGGTGCTTCTTCCCGCCTGATCCTTGGAAGGAAAACTGCCTCATGATGCCAAGCGAATCGCCATCTGGCTCCCGAACCGGGGAAGGCCATGGAATGTTGCTCCAAGCCCGGCAATTTGAAACCAGCAAAATTTTTTCACAGCTTCAGGGGGGCGAGGGGGGATTTGGCAGGAGGATTTCAGTTTCCGGTGCGAGTTGATCTTCATCGGCCGGGGTGAAGAACCTCAAGATGTGAGGGCCGAGCAGCAATTTTATAAACGGCCCACCATTAATGTATTCCGGGACGGAAGGAGAGATGTTCTTGGGCAAATTGGAAAAGGCTCAGATTGCCTTGGAAAAGGGGTTTAGCGGGATTTCGGCGGCCGTCATAACATTTATTATGCTCTTAACCGCGGTAGATGTTTTCCTCCGCTACGTCTTCAACAGCCCCCTTCCCGGGGCGTATACTCTATGCGAGATGTTGATGCTGGGCGCCGTTTATCCGGCGGTCGCTTATGTACAGCAGCAAAAGGGGCACGTAAGAGTAGATGTTGTGATCGATCGCCTAAAGGGCAGCCCGCGACTTTCCTTTGAACTGGGAACGCTGCTTCTGGCATTGGTGGCTTTTGCAGCCATGTGCTGGCAAAGCGGCCTGCTGGCCTGGGGCGCCTGGGTTTCGGGGGATTACGATATGGGCGAGGTTCATTACCCCTTTTGGCCGGCCAAGATGGTCATGACGATCGGGCTGGGTTTACTTTGCCTGAGACTGATCACGGATATCAAAGATCACGTATTCCAGCTAAGAAACAGCAGCCGGCAATGGGTGTTATGGCTCATCGTTTCCATCCTGCCGTTACTGGCCTTTTCGCTCTTTTTGGGCCTGATCAATCCGGGCCAGGTGGAACCCATAACCATTGGCTGGATAATGCTCGCGGCGATGTGCGTGGTGCTGTTCATGGGCATCCCCATTGCCTTCGGCCTTCTCTTTACCGGGATTTTGGGCTACTGGGTGCTGGCGGGCCCTGCCAGAACCCTTTCCGTTCTGGGCATTATCCCGTATGACAAAGTGGCCAATTACACCCTCAGCGTAATTCCCCTATTTATTCTTATGGGACACCTTGCGTACCAAGCGGGCTTTGCCACTTCCATGTATAATACCTGCCAGAAATGGTTCGGCCATCTTCCCGGAAGCATGGCCCAGGCTACCGTGGTGGGGGGCGCCGCCTTCGGAGCGGCTTGCGGCGCCGGGGTGGCTAGTTGTGCCACCCTGTCCAAAATTTGCATACCCATCATGCGCCAGCATGGGATCGATGACAAAATGGCCGTGGGCTGCGTGGGGGGTGTCGGAGGCCTGGCCGCCCTGATTCCCCCCAGCATTATGATGGTTATTTTTGCCATGATCACCTATCAGTCCGCAGCCAAACTGCTGATTGCCGGCGTCATTCCAGGGCTGACCTGCGCCGCGTGTTTCATGGTTCTGATCTACGTCATGGTCAAATTGAACCCCAAACTTGCCCCCCCATTAAAAATAAAGTTTACCTGGAAAGAGAGGTTCGTTTCCTTAAAAGACAGCTGGGGGATCGGGGTCCTGGGTTTTACGATTATCGGAGGAATCTTGACCGGCGTTTTCACCCCCACAGAGGCCGGAGGTTTGGGGGCGGCGGGAGCCTTTTTCTTGGGGCTGATCACCAGGCGGTTGACCTTTAAGAATTTCATGGAAGCGGTTATGGATACCACAAAAACCACGGCCATGATCTTCCTGATCATCGCGTCCGCCCTGGTCCTCTGTAACTTCCTGGCCATCAGCCGCCTGCCGGCTGTGAGCAGCGATTTCATAACGGGTTTGGATGTTCCCCGGGTCGTCATCCTTGCCGGGGTCGTCATTCTCTACATCATCGCCGGCTGCTTCATGGACATGACTTCCTTTATGTTTCTGACTATGCCCATCATCTTCCCGGCAATGATGAAACTGGGTTATGACCCCCTCTGGTTTGGGGTCATCATCGTTGTTCTGTGCGAGTTGGCCCTGATTACCCCTCCCTTCGGCATGAACCTTTTCATTCTGCGGGCGATGGTCCCGGAGCTTACCATGGGCGAGATTATCCAGGGGTCTTTTCCATTTATGATCACTTATGCTTTAGCTGTGGTCATACTTTCCATTTTCCCTTGGTTGGCCACTTGGCTGCCCAGCTTTATGTAGAGGAGCCAGGACGAACAAAATTGGAGGGAAGGAGAAATAAAATCTGGAAAAAGTTCAATGTAAGGCAATATATTTAGAGGGCAAAGAGCAAAGGGAATTACAGCTTCTTAAGCTTGCTGAAAATAGATAATTTCTCTGTACTACCAACAGGATGCGGAAAAACTCCGATTCTCCGTCACTCCGGCGAAAGCCGGAGTCCAGGAGGTCTTGGAAAGACTGGATTCCTGCTTCCGCAGGAATGACGACCTGAGGTTGAAAGGGACTTTTTCAGCAACCTGCTAAAACGCAAAAGCCTAAAATTTTGTTGAGAAAAATTTAGTTTAGAAACCAGCCTCTGAAATCCCCCCGAACCCCCCTTTATTAAAGGGGGGCGGGGGGGATTTCTGGAAGGCGTTTGGCCCCAGGCAAAACTGATTCCTTTGGTTGCGGTATGCCGCTCTGTGTCTTCGGTGGTTAAATTTCTTAAATGCCACAAAATGCGCAAAGAGGAAAAATATGAAACGGCTAAGACCATTTCGGTATTTTGAAGCGGGTACGGTATCGGAGGCTGTGGGGATTTTGACGAGGGAGGGCGTTGGCGCGCATCCCCTTGCAGGAGGTACGGATTTATTGGTGCGGATGAAGCGGGGGGATTTGGCGCCCGGGGCGTTGGTCAATTTGAAGCGGATTCCCGGTCTGGGTGGGATTGAACGGGAGCCGGGGGGAGGGATTCGGGTTGGGGCCTTGGCCGTCATTTCCGCGATTGAGCATTCTCCCCTGGTTCGCACGAGCTATCCGGTGTTGGCCGAGGCGGCGGGGGTTTTAGGGTCTCCATCGATCCGCAATTTGGGGACGCTGGGGGGAAACATCGGGAGGGCTTCGCCGGCGTCGGATATGGCGCCCTCTCTTCTTATCTTGCGGGCCCGGATGCTGGTGGAGGGGCCGCAAGGGAAGAGGGAGGTGGAGGTGAGGGAGTTTTTCAAGGGGCCGGGGGAGACCGTGTTGTCTTCCGGGGAGCTGATAACCTCCTTCCTGTTGCCGGATATGGCGCCGGGCTCGGGGGCGGTCTATGAGAGAATCGGGCGACGGGAGGGGATGGATTGCGCGTTGGTGGGCGTGGCGGCCTTGGTGACTCTATCGGGGAAGGATCATGGGGTGAAGGATGCGGGGGTGGCCTTGGCGGCGGTGGCGCCGGTTCCGTTGCGGGCGAAGAGGGCGGAGCAGGTATTGCTTTCGGGTTCGTTGACGGAGGAGCGGATGAAGGAGGCGGCGCGGGCGGCGGCGGCGGAGTGTTTCCCGATTAGTGATATGCGGGCGAGCGGTTCGTACCGGCAGGAAATGGTCCAGGTATTGACCTATCGGGCGCTGGCGAGGGCTCTGCGACTGGCGGAAGGAGGGAAGGCGTGAAGGTACCGATCGATTTGACGGTGAATGGCGAGCGTTACGAGCTGGAGGTGGAGCCGCGGGAGACGCTGGTGGAGCTTTTGCGGGAGAGGCTGCACCTGACGGGGACGAAGGAAGGATGCGGGACCGGGGATTGCGGGACGTGTATCGTCTTGGTGGAAGGGGTTCCGGTCAATTCCTGTCTGGTGTTGGCGGTGGATATCAAGGGGCGGCAGGTTTTAACGATAGAGGGTTTGGCGGGAGAGGGCGGGCTGCATCCCTTGCAGGAGAGTTTTTTGGAGAAGGGAGCGGTGCAGTGCGGTTTTTGCACGCCGGCGATGCTGATGAGCGGGAAGGCGTTATTGGACCGGGTTCCCGGGGCGGGGGAGGAGGAGATCAAGAGTGCCTTATCCGGGGTTTTGTGCCGGTGTGGTTCTTATAAGAAGATTGTGGAGGCGGTGAAGGCGGCCGGGGAGAAGATGGGAGGAAAGAGGTAGAGATGGAAACCCGGTATGTGGGGAAATCGGTAATCCGCGTGGACGGCCTGGAGAAGGTGACGGGGCGGGCGGTGTATGGTGTGGATGTAGAGTTGCCCGGGATGCTGTATGGGGCGGTGGTACGCAGCCCGTACGCGCATGCTCGGATTGTGGATATCGATACCTCTGGAGCGTGGAAGGTAGCCGGGGTAAAAGCGGTGGTTGTCGGGCGGGATGTGCCGTATACGTTCGGGGGGCAGGTCAAGGATCAGCCCTTTTTGGCGGTGGAACGGGTGCGATATGTGGGCGAGCCGGTAATGGCGGTCGCTGCCGAGACGGAACTGGCCGCGCAAGAGGCGGCGGAACGGGTGCGGGTGACGTATGAGGAGATGGCTGCGGTGTTCGATCCGCGGGAGGCTTTGAAAGAGAGCGCGCCGTTATTGCATCCGGATTTCGGGGACTATTGGCATGTGCCTCTCTATGAAGGGGTGGCCGGGACGAATGTGTGTATGGTGAGGCGGCTGCTGCTGGGGGATGTGGAGCGTGGGTTCGCGGAGGCGGATGAAATATTTGAGGATGAATTTTACATCCATCCGGTGGCGCACAGCCCGATGGAGACCCACGCCGCGGTGGCGCAGTATTTTCAGCCCCGGGATGAATACATCATCTGGTCTTCCACGGACCGCCCCTATCGTCTGTTAAAGGAGCTGGTTCAGGCGCTGGGTGTTTCCCTGAATCAGGTCCGTTTTATTTCGGCGTACTCGGGAGGCGGATTCGGGGGCAAAGGAGCCATGGTGGCTGAGATCATTGCAGTGGCTCTGGCCAAATTCACTAAGGGAAGGCCGGTCAAAGTGGTCTGTTCCCGGGAAGAGGAATTAACCGCCTCGCAGACCCGCCATGCCGCCTTCATGAAACTGAAAACGGGGGTGAAGAAAGACGGGATTTTCACGGCCCGTAAAGCGGATATCATTTGGGACAACGGGGCGTATTCTTCGCTCGGGCCCGACGTGGGCTTTCGGGGGGTTTTGACGATATTGGGGCCTTACCGGATCCCCCATGTGGAGCTTCTTTCAAGGCTGGTCTATACCAATAAGGAAATCGGCGGGGCCTATCGGGGTTTCGGGACTACGCAAGTAACCTGGGCTTGCGAGGTTCAGATGGACATGATCGCGCAGAAGCTGCGGATCGATCCTCTGGAGATCCGGCTGAAGAACGCCTACGTGGACGGGGACTCCTATATCAATGGGCAGATTCTGCGCACCGTGGGACTGAAAGAGACCCTGAAGAAGGCGGGCCGGGAGATTGGCTGGGGACAACCCAAGCCTGCTCCGAGGGGGAGTAAATTTCGGGGCAAGGGGATGGCCACAATGCTAAAACCCACGGCCACGCCGACGGATTCGTACTGCTTCATCCGGGTGAATCATGACGCCAGCATCGTCATCCTCTCCGGCGCCCCTGAGGTTGGGGGGGGACAGAAGACGGTGCTATCCCAGATCGCCGCGGACACGATCGGCGTACCCCTGTCCTCCATCGTGATTCCCAATCCGGATACGTATTACACCCCTTATGACATGGCCGTTGCTTCCAGCCGCACCACCTATCACATGGGAAATGCCATACGCCAGGCCGGCCAGGAAGTGCGCCAGAAGATCCTGCAACTCGCGGGCAAAAGCCTGGAGACGGACCCCAGCCGATTGAACCTTTCGGAAGGAAAGATTTTCGATGAGGGCGGCAGGGAGTTGATAACCCTGCAGCAGCTCCTCAATAAGATCTTTGGCGGAAGGGGGGGGTCGATCCTGGGGGAGGGGCATCATTCGCCAGCCGGATCCCCGCTGCTGGCCGCCTCCCCCGGCCAAGAGGCGATCAGTAGTATATTCTGGATGTTTGGCACCCATGCGGCCGAGGTGGAGGTGGACATCGAAACCGGCGTGGTGAAGGTTTTAAAGATCGCCGCTGCTCATGATGTGGGGCGGGCGATCCACCCGGCTTTGTGCGAGCAGCAGATCGAAGGGGCAGTCGTCATGGGCCTCTCCAATACTCTTTTTGAAGAGTTCAAGATGGAAAAAGGCAAGATTCTAAATGATACCCTGGCCGATTACAAGCTGGCCACCACGCTGGACCTTCCTGAAATCGTCACGATCCTGGTCGAGTCGTATCACGAAGAGGGTCCATTCGGTGCCAAGGGGGTGGGTGAGCCAGCGGCGGCCCCGACGGCTCCGGCCATCGCCAACGCGATCTTCGATGCCACAGGAGTTCGGATTCGAGACCTGCCCATCACCCCGGAAAAACTTCTCGCCGCCTTAAAGAGAAAAGAGCAGACGGAGAAGCTCTCACAAGAAGAAAAGGCAGTCCGGCCGGGATGATTCCAAGTTCCGGCGATCAGGCTATGAACTCGGGAGGAACATCCCTGAGACGAATCAAATCCGCGATCTTTTTGGCGACCGGAAATCCGCTTGGGCATCCCACCGGACAGGTCTCACAGTCATTACAAACATTCGCCGGCAGATGAAGAGAGAGCAGGAGGTCCTGGGCCGCTCCAATATTTCGATACCCATACAGGTACATATACGCCCGCATGAGATCGGGGATGGGAAGTTTTTGGAGGCAAGAGCCCAGGCACTTTTCACACCCCTGGCAGTAAAGGCTCGTCATCGAAATGGCCTTTTGTAAATAGGCCTTTTCGCGCTTGGTGAGGCTCATATCCTGCATGATTTTTACATCCATTTCCAGCTGATCGAAGGTCGTGAAACCGGCGATAACCATGTGAACGTTCGCGTCCTGTAGAACCCACTTCAATCCCACCCGGGCCTCTTCCGGCTCTCGCCCGCGCCCGTAATTGCTCTGCGGGCTCCCTCCCATTGCTTTCATGCCGACAACCCCCAACCCCGCTTCGGCGGCCCTGGCAATCGCTTTCTTTACTTCCTCTTGGTGCTTTTGCCGGAAGTTGTAGGCGGTTAACACGACGTCATAAAAATGAGAATCCACTGCGGTCAGGATCGCTTCCGGTTCATTGCGGTGAGTCGAGATCCCGGTAAAGCGGACTTTGCCCGCCTTTTTGGCCTTGGCCATGGCATTCATAATCGGTTCATACAATACGGCTTCCTTTTTCCAGACATTGTGGTGATAAAGGATGTCCACGTAATCCAGCCCGAGCCTTTTTAGACTGATATCCAGGCGGCTTAAAAAAGCCGCCTCCGTTGCGCTTTGATCATAGATGCCGGTCGTCTCATCCTTGGGCAATCCCACTTTGGTCGATAGGAAGAAAGAATCGCGGGGACGGCCCTTGATGACTTCTCCCACGGCTTCTTCGTTCCGCCCCCGCATATAGGCATGGGCGGTATCCAAATGCATCATTCCGGCGTCCAGGGCCGCCCGTATCAAACTGGGGTTGTCGGAATTCATGACGCCCATCGTGATCGCCGGCAGCCGGATCCCGGTCTTTCCCAAAACCCGCTGCGGATAGTTCTTGGGGTCCCGCTGCTGGGCTTCTTTGGCAAGCCCAGCCCTTTGACTGGCCGGGAGAAGAAAAACAAATGCCCCCAGACCCGTGGCTGAAGATCTCAAAAACTCCCTCCGATCCATTTCTTTTGCGGACATATCCCCCTCCTCTATTTTGTCCTTATTTTCAGCAAAGCGCCCATAGGCATAGATCCCGGATTCCCAACAAGATGTAACCCGATTATCTATTTTACAGCGGGTCTTTTTAAATTTGAATTCAAAAAGGCGGCTCGCCTGGACTCCCATGGGGGTAGAAATCATCTTGAAGACAAAGAACACTTGTGTTACATTGATACCATGGATACGACAATTCGGAACCTTGATAAAGAAGCCTACCGAGCATTGAAAGCCCGTGCGGCCATCACCGGCAAGACGATCGGGGAGGTGCTCAATGTAGCCATTCAATCCTATCTTGCCCGCCCCGAAACCATTTCCAAGCGTCGGGGTAGCCTGAGCGATTTGACCCCTGAGAAATATCCCAAAGGGAACGAACGTCTGAGCGAAGAGATTGATGCCATCGTCTACGGCCTGTAAGGGGACGGATCGTGCTGATTCTGGATTCGAGCTTCTTGATTGCTTACCACAATAAAAATGATGTTCACCACCCGGCCGCATCCAGAATCATGGAAGACCTGGTGAGCGGTAAGTTTGGTGGGGCGCTCCTGCTCGAGTATGTCTTCCTGGAAGTGGTCACGGTCTTGTTGGCCCGGCGAGGCTTGGCGGTGGCCACATCGGTTGCCGACACGCTTTTACAGGCCCGAGAGGTAGAATTCGTCCCCTGTTCCGATCTCTTTGGGGCCACCCTCGAAACTTTCCGGGCCCAGAGAAAAACGACCCTTAGCTTTACCGACGCCGCCCTCGTTATCCTTGCCAGGCTGCGGAAAGAAAGCCTCATAGCTACTTTTGATAGAGATTTCCGCCGTGTCGAAGGAATATCCGTGGTTCCATAGAACGGGATTACCATTTCAAAGTCCCTTCGCCCCGGCTCACGCCATATCCACTCTCCCTCTTGATGGGGGAAGGTGTGAAAAAATCGGAATATCCTCCCTCACCCTACCCTCTCCCGCCCGGGGAGAGGGTAAACATATTGAAATAAGAAAGAAATTCCCTCCCCCTTGATGGGGGAGGGAGAGGGTGGGGGTGATTTAGGGAATTTTTTCACAGCTTCAGGGAGGGCAGGGTGGGGGTGAACAGAGAAACGCTTCCATAAATAACCTCTAAGATCAGCCCCTGGGGAAGTCTTATAAAGTGCGCTTGACTTTACGGGAATAAAAATGATAGTGATAATAGCCAGTGTATTTAAAAGGGAGGAAAGCCCGTGCAGGGGGCTCATTCCATACCAACAAGTTCGGGTACACCTGTACGCCATCCGAGCGATACCCCGGGGGCTGTCCGGAAGCCGAAACTCCTGGACCCGCTCCGAGAAGTCCTGCGTTCCTGCCATTACAGTCGAAGAACGGAACAGGCCTATTGCCGCCGGGTTAAGCGGTTTGTATCCTTACCCAATATCCCGCCACGTTTCGATATCCGTTCGCAACGGATTTATTGGAAGACGCTTACGACCTTCGCAAATTCCAAGGACTTTTGGGCCACAAGGACGTGAAGACAACCATGATCTATACCCATGTTTTGAATCGTGGCGGAAGAGGTGTTTGAAGCCCCATGGATTCGCTTTGAGAGGGGGGGCGCTCCGGGGGTCTTATACGGAAACCATATAAGACCCCGGGGTGTCCTCGTTGCCAGAGCAAATTATTGTTAATGCCAACACTACCAAGTAAAATCACGTTGACGTCTTATGCCGACAGAACCTTGGTGCGGGGGCCATATACCGAAACCATATAATCCATCGTTAGGCTTCATATTCTAATGATTCATGGGCATGTGACGGATGGCTGTTCAACATGAAGATATAAGAGGGCTCCGCTCTATGGGCATTATTGAACCAGTGTGGACTGCAAAAGATATTGCACCACATGTAAATGATGAATATCCAAATCAGACTCTTGCGAATCATTCAGCCTGCGCATGCCATCAGAGCAGAGGATATCATTGCAAGACCAACACGAAATCACATCGTTTTGTACGATTAGGAAACGGACAATATTGTTTACCCGAAGAAAGTCCCGATGTTTGCCCTATACATAATGCTAAATCTATGATGGCTGCGAATCCTTATATTCCTACGATTTTTTCTAAAACTCGCATAAGCACACCCAGAACCGGCCCTGTTGCCTCCGGCCAGCAACAATTATGTTCAATAGTTTCGGATCTAAGGAAGGCTATCGACAATGAGACTCTGGATGTTGATTCCGTGACAATATTTAGCGAAGCCCTTTCCAATATTGGTTTTCCATACGATATGAAAACATATCCAGAGCTTAGAGAAAAAGTATTCATACGACCTGACACAAAGGATTCCCCACAAAATTTGGCAGAAGCCTTATTGTGGAAGCTTGGCAAATGGACCTCCTATAAAAATTTCGTTCGATATTATGAGCATGATAATACCATGCCAGAAAAAACAGATGTTATATTCTACGCTTTTGCTATGCACCTGAAAAAAAATAATAATCCAATTTTTGATCAACATACCCTGCGATCCATGTGGGCGGTTGACAGCACCTTAACAAATAAAGAAAGGGAACTATGCAAAACCTTTTTACTAATGAGTCCATAATAGTCTAAACATCATTGGTTGGAGGACCTTTCCTTTTGAAAGCCTCGGACTGGACTCCGGCTTTCGCCGGAGAGACGAACATTAGAAAGGCATGGTTCTTTGTCGTCATTCCGGCGGAAGCCGGAATCCAGGATGATTTAAAAAAGATGAAATCCATGTCTAGACAATTTTGGCCTCATTAGTAATGAACAAAAAGGGTAAATGGAAGCAAAACGGAGCCGGTTCTTCAGGCATGCAATGCTATAACCTTTACTTAAGGTTTATAAGAAAGATGCAGAAATTTAATATTGGGTTAAAGAAACTTGACACATTATTAATGCCGCTTGGTCAAGCTTTGAAAAGAAACACTGAAAACTATTATAAATTTTGCGACATTTGCGGCTGGGCTCACAAAAAAAAGCCTAACCTTGCTCTTGCAGCCGACAGCTAATCGCTGCGGCTGAAGAGCCCGTTCGGGAGAAGGAAAGAGTCCCGAGAGCAACATGGGCCTCGAACGCTCGGGATGCTGGGGCATGCTGTGAAGATGAAGAGACAGAAGAAACCACGGCCCGGAAAGCATAAGAAGTCAAGCCAGGTCCGGGAGCCGGCCGCCACTTACCACGCGTCACGTCGAAGGCAGATGTCTAACGCCCTACTGCCGGGATTTGAGCTAAACGATGTCGCAATGCCGCAATCGGATGTGATGCAGTCTGTCGAAGCTGTATTCCGGAGGTATGGTCTTGAGGGTGAAGATGTCTTTCTCGCCATTGCTGCGCGATGTGTGCAGGAGTCCCATGCAAGGCAGAGTGGGTTTGAGTTCTTCAAATATGAACGTGGATTACAAGTCCTCGATCTTGTCACCCACGACCGGCAGATAGACTCGCTTCTCGCCAGAGTCTGCGCTGGTTCAGACGCGGTTGTTCACCTTCCTGTGTGGTACCAGTATTTTCTCGGGCGCCGCTTCCGTGAAGGATCGGGAAAGTTCTTCACACCGAAGTCAGTGGCTCGATCCATGGCGACTCTCCTACCGCTTGAAGGCGGACTCACTTTCTGTGATCCCACGTGCGGCGGGGGTACATTCTTGTCAGAGGTGGCCAGACTATTGAACAGCACGCCTTGCCAACTGGTGGGGAACGATGTAGACCGCACCCTAGTCGGACTGACCGAGGTGGTCCTGTCCTTGACATGTAGCACCACGCAGAAGAGACGCCTTTTCTGCAACAACGTCTACGATCGAGGCCCGTTTCTCGAAGCCTACACGAGACGCGTTGACTGCATTCTAGCGAACCCTCCCTTCTCGCTGCCACTTGACAGTGTAGGGGTGCAAAGTGCCCTGTTCAGCATGGGATACCGCAACAGCGATGCGGTTTTCTTGGACGTGTGCCTGGAACTCTTGAAAGAAGGCGGGCATCTCGTATGCCTCCTTCCCCATTCAATCGTTGTCAACACGGACTATTCAGAACTGCGCGCCCGTGTTGAACGGGAATGGGACTTGTGCGGTGTCATCACATTGCCCGAGGGCGTGTTCTACATGACCGCAAATACGACAACCCGCGCAGACATAATCCATCTCCGCAAGAAAACCGCAAAGCCATCAAGTCCTGTGAGAGTCTACTTTGCGAATGCCCCCACAGCGGGAATTGCGCTCAACTCACGTGATACGATGTCGACAAACAATGCCTTGGAGGAAGTTGCCACAACTGTTCGTGCAAGGGGATGCATAACAAGCATGGCGGATGCCAAGAAATGAAGAAGAACGGCGCATATTTCTTGTCGATTGTAGAGAGGATGTCCCTGAAACCTGCAACCTGGGATCCTTGCTGCTATCGAGAGAAGAGGCAGTCGCAGACACTTGGGTATTTCGCCTCCGTTCAACCTTTGAAGGCGACCAAGCTTCCGCGGCACACGTTCAAGTTCGCCCCCCTTGAATATCGGCACATCGGTCGCGGGCATGTCCCGGCATTCACACTCGAATCGTCAGGCGGCGGACTTCAGAGCAGTTGTCATGGGGTCGGCGAGGGTGCCCTTCTGTTCGGTACAATGCGCGCCTACCTAGGGAATGTCGTTGTCACGCCTCGCGCGAACTGGATCGGAGAACACAGCCCCTTCGTTTTCGCCGTGAAATCTGAGTTCGTGCAGATAGTTCCAAAGGACGGTCTGGTCTACTTCTGGTGGGCTTATCTCCAAACTCAGTCATTCCTTCACAGCTTGCCTATCGGCACGGGAGGGACGCGGCCTCGACTCCACGCGTCTGCACTCGCCCAGACTCCGGTCGATGTGCCAACCAAGGACGTTCGGGGAAAGATTCACGCACAGATTGAAACCTTCGCAACGAGTTTGTGGTCGCAGTATATAACCACAGAGCGACTGCTCGAAAACACGATTGGACCATAACATGCCGGACATCACACAGGACGAACTCGAAGCACTGCGTCGTGCTTTCGCCCCATTGGTCGGACTGCGTATATCGTGGCTGTCCATCCCGGGCCGTGCCTTGGCTGGGTTCGAGCCAAGCCAAATCGCAGTGATCGTCAACACCCTTCTCGACGCAATACTGCCACAGATTGAGTTTCTTGCCTCAGACAAAGAGAACGCGGCGAAACTCGCAGGGGTTGGCCTGTCAAAGGCACCCGGAGTCATAGGCCAGCGCGAGACCTATCCTGACTACGTGCATGTCTCTGGGAGAAGGGTGGAACTCAAGGGACTGTTCGTGGACAATCCATCGCTTGCTCTCAGGAGACCTCCGACGGACCGAGAGCCGAGTGCATGTCTGAAGGAGAATATAACGATGGATATCATCGACCCTGTGAACGACGCCTTGCTGGTGGCTGCGGTCCAACTGCGTCCAGATCAAAAAGGACAATGTTCCCCCTACATCACAGATATCGGCGTCTTTTCCATGGTCGAGTGCGTGCGTGCCCGTGACAAGAGGCTCGCTGACAGCGGGGGGCGATGGATCAGTGGTGTCCCGAAGGTGGTGAAGAAGGCAAGCATCGGGAAGTTCAAGAAAGGACGCCGGCTCCAGAATTCAGACTTTGAAAAGGACACAAACTTCGGCAAGTTGAAGCGAATACCATACGCTCCCCTTCAAGACTTCATGCGCAAGCACGGGGCAATATAGACAGACTCCCGAACAAACGGGTGGAGGCGACGCGGAAGACCGCGCGCCTCACCCGTGACGTTCGGGGAGCAACGTAACAGGAATATAATCCGGTTTGGCACCATGTGCAAAGTGTTCATCAGTTATTCTCAGGACTCATTTGAGCACAAATCCGCCGTGAAGGGGCTAGCAGACCAGCTCAGAGCCGCACAAATAGAGTGCGATTTAGACCAGGATGAAGAGTTTCCCGAGGAGGGCTGGCCCACCTGGATGATGCGCAAGATTCGGGGCAGCAGATTCGTTCTCGTCGTCTGCTCTGAAGGATATTGGGCCAAGTTCCACCATGAATCGCCATCGGGAAAGGGGGTGAAATGGGAGGGAAGCATCATCACTCAGGAGCTTTACGAGGCCGAGGCAAGGAACCAGAAGTTTATCCCGGTTCTGTTCAGCGAGGCGGACGCGCGTTTCATCCCTATCCCCCTTCGACCATACACTTACTATGTTGTGACACAGGTCAACGATTACGAAGCACTGGTCAATAGGCTCTCGGGCAGGGCCACCGGAAGCAGACCGAGACATAATCACAGTCGACTTAAGGCGTCCACGGGGCAACGGCCGGATTCTTCGATTTCGTCTCCTGCTGGACCAGGGAACGTTCAATTCAATTCTGGGGACGGCAACGTGCAAGTCGGCAATCTTAGCGGGAGCCTGAGCATCCAAGCGACGCAGAGGCCGGTCATCAAGTTCTCATTGCCCAGAGGGACCATTGGTGACAATGATCTCCTCAAGAACAGGATTTCTGAGCTTTTCAACAAGGTGGGCGAGGAACGTGAGAAGCGCTTCGGCAAGACCGCCTACAGCGTAATGTACCGCAATTTCAAGCGGGATTTCGGAATAGAAAGCCAGCCTTGGACAATCATATGGCAATGGCCCGAGGCAACCGCCCAAGCGATAATCAAATACCTCTCAGAAAAGTACGCAAATACGATAGCTGGCCGCGAGGGGCGAGCTGGAAAGAAGGGAGGAGAACTTCCGAAGCGCCCCCAGCTATATAAGGAGGAGAAAGGACTCCTTGAGCAGATTGGTATTGAAATCTCAAGTCCAGAGGTGAAGGAAGCCCTTTCGAAGTACTTCGGAGTCGACTCCCACACCAAACTGACACAATATCAGCACTGGCTCTGCGTATGTCGTTTAGAGCGGGAGGTGAGAGAAGCAGTAGGAGAGCAAGACTCCGAACAAGTGGATGGACACGGATCGTGAAACTGCCGCCGCTTCGCATTGGCAGTTGATACGTCCGGTGATCTTCGCCGATGGCGCGGATGCTTCGCGCCGCGCCATCAGGGCTGCGGATTGACATCCGCTTTCTGTCCGGTGCTGCGCGCCGGCCATCAAGCGGCTGCAGTCAGGAATCAGGGTCACAGGAATCAGGGTCAGGTCTATTTTCTTTGCATTTTGCGTCTCTGATTCATGATCCTGCTCCTTCACCTCTGCCCAGTTCGATTCCTTCCCGATTCCTCTTCGCACAAACTGCCGGAATTCTTTTTCGGGTTTCCCCTTGTCTCCGTTGAATTGATCTTAAAACTGTACATCTGAAGGGCATACCCGGATTCCTAATTCGACCTCTGAGTGAAACAAAACGCGCCGGCGGCCTGTTCCACCGCAGTTCCCGGTCTTTACCAAATCTTTATTTTTTCTTTATTCATTCTTTAATTTTTCAGCATCGCGTGATCATGGGGCCTGAAAACGTAGTGGGGCGGCGTCACCTGGAGCGCGGCAAAGCCTTATAAAATGAAGAGGAAATATCCGTTGGCCTTACACCATTTTTACATTGCAGGCAGGCGTCACAAGTGGTAATTGTTTATAGGCCCCGCGGGCGGATTGGCTACTTTACCCATCAGTTGCATAAAATGAGATTGCCAAACAAAGAGAACCGTTGTTATTATTGCATCTAAGCGTAATTATTATGCTGTGTCTGGATACGACTTTTAGAGAACTTTGGGTTCCGTCATTCCGGGCTTGACCCGGAATCCAGTCTTTCTTCCTGGATTCCCGCTTTCGCGGGAATGACATTGTGGAGATCATGCTTGCTTTATGCAACGTTTAGGTTTACACAAAATCAGAGGATACCATCGCCCAAAGAAGTAGGAAGGATTTTTAAAGATACATTCGCCATGATAAGGAAGGGCGGATCTCCCATGAGAAAATCGCTGAGAATCGTACCGCTGGTTCTGCTCCTTTCCCTTTCCCAGGCATGCCTGGCTCAAATACCGGCCAAACCCGATGGAACCCCCATTGCGGAACCCGTCCTCCAGCGACTCGAGCGCGAGCTCACTCGCTTGGCGAAAGCCGCAGGGGGGACTGTCGGTGTCAGCGCCGTCCATATTGAGTCGGGCCGACGGGTCGCGTTGAACCCAAGTGAGCGCTTCCCGATGGCGAGTACCTACAAAGTTCCCATCGCGGTTCAACTCCTGACCCGGGTGGATCGGGGAGAGATCCCGCTCGATCGGATGATTGAGCTCAAGCCCAGCGACCTCCATCCGGGGAGCGGGATGCTGACGCCCCTTTTGCATCAGCCCGGAGTGGTGCTTTCCGTCCGGAATCTCCTGGAACTGATGCTGCGCGTTAGCGACAACAGTGCGACCGATCTGCTGTTACGCCTGGCCGGGGGCCCAGAAGCAGTCACCGCTCGCATGAGAGCCCTGGACATCCGGGATATGGAGATCAGTCGACCGATAGTAAATTTGCTTGCCGATTACGAGGGCTACACATTACCGCCCGAAAGGGAATGGACGCCGGAACTCTTTCAGAAGCTCTATGAGGCCACGACACCCGAGTCCAGAAGGGCCGCCGCCCGGAAGTTTGAGACGGATCCGCGGGATACATCCACGCCTGAGGCCATGGTGATGCTGTTGGAACGGATTGGCCGCGGGGGTCTGCTGAAACCCGAAAGTGGGGCGCTGCTCATCGATATTTTGGAGCGGTGTCAAACGGGCGAGGTCCGGCTCAAGGGCATCCTGCCCCCCCAGACCGTCGTGGCTCACAAAACAGGTTCGATTGGCGGTTCAACAAATGATGTCGGGATCATCACGCTCCCGGATGATGCCGGACATGTCGCCATCGCAGTCTTTGTGAAGTCATCGGTGAAAGGGATGGCCGAGAGAGAACGGGCGATTGCGCAGATCGCCCGGGCGGTGTATGATTTTTTCCTGTACCAACCTTCCACTCCGGCATTGGTTAGACCATGAGCGCATACCGAACCGGGATAAGAATCGCGCCGGTATTTACCCGGCCAGATAAAAAGGGGGCCCCCGATGTCTGGAGGGAAGAGGGTTAATTCGAATCACCCAAGAGGGGAATCCCCGGTAAGTATCCGCCATTGCCGCCAAAAGGGAGCGAGAAGATGAAAGAGCTTAGAACGACCGAAAATTTAATTATAACTGCGGCCACAACGGGTGGGTTTCACGGAAAAGAGGCCAATCCCAATCTTCCCGAACTTCCCGAGGAGATTGCCCAGGCCGCCTATGAGTGCTGGAATGAAGGTGCTAGTATCGTCCACATTCATGCCCGTGATCCGAAAACCCGGAAGCCGACCTCCGACCCGGAAGTCCTCCGCGAGATCGACCGGAGAATCCGGGAGAAAAACTGTGACATTATTATCCAGCACAGCACCGTGGCTGATTATATCCCCCGCCTGGGGCCGGAGCAAAAGATCCGCGCCATTGAAATGAACCCTGAGATGGCCTCCCTGGACATCTCCATCACCCGGTTGGTCACCTTCGGGGGGAACGAAACCGTCTGGGTTATGACCCTCCCGGAGATTGAGGCCGGCGCCCGGGCCATGCTGGAGAGGGGAATAAAACCCGAACTGGAGATCTTCAATCCCGTCTTGATTGAAGACGTCGACACCTTGATCGCCAGGGGCCTTCTCAAAAAGCCCTATTACTTTGGCTTCGTCATGGGGATGCGGCGGATTAATCGGGCCTATATGCCTTACTCGCCAAAGCTGGTAATGCACCTGGTGGATGCGCTGCCCCCGGATTCCATGTTCAGCGTGTTGGGGATCGGGTCGGACGAGCTTCCAGCGACCACCCTCTCTATCCTTCTGGGGGGCCACCTCCGCGTTGGGTTTGAGGATAATGTTTACTATGGAAAGGGCAAGTTGGCCGAGAGCAATGCCCAGTTGGTGGCGCGGGCTGCGCGGCTCGGCAGGGAGCTTGGCTGTGAAATTACCACCCCAAATGAGACCCGGGAGATGCTGGGGATCGCTCCATTGAAAAAATAATAAATGCCTAACGTGCGCTAGAGTGCATAAAATTGGGTCGCCCAAAATATTTATATGTATACATAACGTCGTAAATAATTGCGCATACCGAGAAATATTCTTTTCGTAGGGGCGGGGTTCACCCCCGCCCGATGACTCTGATTCGCCAGGGTTGCGGGCGGGCATAAAGCCCGCCCCTACAGGGATGATTTTGGACCATCACGCGCAAGAAATAATGACGCTGTGTATAGAACCTCACGGGCGAGCAGCCCAGAAGTTATTGAATCGGGAGATCGGATCAAAGGGAGAAAATACATGGGAGAGGATTTCAGAAGTTTTTTAAAGGAAATGGAAGAGACGAAAGAAGGGGGATTCATCCGCATCACCAAAGAAGTGGATACCCGGTATGAAGTGTCGGCTATTGTCACCAAATTGGAGGAAGCCCGACAGATCCCGCTCCTCTTTTTTGAAGGGGTGAAAGGGCATGACATGCCGGTGGTCGTAAACTGCTATGCGGATCGAGGCCGGGTGGCTCGGGCCTGCGGCATCCCGAAACGGGATTTAAGCGAAAGGGTCGCCCTGGCTTACCAGAAGCCCATCCCTCCGGTCGAAGTCTCCCATGCTCCGGTTCAAGAAGTCGTCTGGCGAGGAGAAAAAGTCGACATAAAGATGCTTCCGGCGATGGTTTATCACAATACCGACGCGGCCCCTTACATCACGGCGGGAATTGTCCTGGCGAAAGATCCCGATACGGGGGATTACAACCTGAGTTATAACCGTCTGATGGTCAAGGGGAAGAACCGCCTGGGAATCTTCATGACCCTGGGAAAACACCTCCATTCCATTTTTTTCAAAATGGAGGAACGGGGCAAGCCTCTGGAAGTGGCCGTTTCCATCGGCAACCACCCAGCCTGGGCGATCGGTGCTCTGGCCATCGGACCGTATCATGAGGATGAATTGGGGATTATCGGGGGGCTCCAGGGAAGCCCTCTGGAGATGGTCCGGTGCAAAACGGTGGAGTTAATGGTCCCCGCCGGGGCCGAATTCATCCTGGAGGGGGAGATTGCCCCGAACGTCCGGGAAGAAGAAGGGCCTTTCGGTGAATTCACGGGATACGCCACGCGCCCGGGAAATAATCCCGTGCTCCGGGTGAAGGCCATCACGCATCGCCGGGACCCCATTTACCAGGATATCTGCGGCGGACAGCACCGGGAACACCTGACCATGGCGACCATTCCCATGGAGGCCAACTATTACCGGGTGATCAAGGGGGCCGTTCCCGAGGTCGAGGCGGTGCGGGTGGCGGCGCCGTTTACGTTGATTATCTCCATTCGGAAGAAATATGAAGGGCAGGCCCGCTCCGCCCTGCTGGCGGCTTTTAGCGCCGACCTTTATTTAAAGCACGCCATTGTAGTCGACCACGACATCGACGTCACAGACCTGCAGCGGGTTTTGTGGGCTATGGCTACGCGGGTCCAGGCCGCGCGGGATATTTTCATCATCCCCCGGGCTCGCGGCTCCTCCCTGGACCCCTCTTCAGAACCTTTAGGTGTCGTGGACAAGATGGGGATCGATGCCACAGCCAAACCATTCCTGGAGCGTTTTGCTCCGGTCAACACCGTTCCCCAGGAAGTCATGGACCGGATCAAGCTGGAGGATTACATCGGAAATTTTTTAAAGTCTTCCAAGCCGGCAAAGTAGCAGAACCGCTTACCCAAAGCACTATTGATTCAGGGAGTAGTAATCCCGCATTCCGCAATCAGTGCTTAAACGCCCGTTGGCCCGTAAAGACCATGGTCACCTGGGGCCGGGCCTCGTTGCAAGCCTGGATGGATTCGAAATCGCGGTCCGATCCCCCCGGATGAACGATGGCGGTTACGCCCTCTTTGATGCCCACGTCCGCTCCGTCGCGGAAGGGGAAGAAGGCGTCGGAGATCATCACCGACCCTTTGATGCCCCCGCGGTCTTCCCGGGTCTGCCGGTCGATCTCTTCCTTGGTTGCCGGATCCCGTTTGCCCTGTCCAATTTCCATTTCCAGAGTTTTATAGGGAATTCCGTATTTTCGGAAACAAAGGGCGTCGGCGTATTTGGTGTACGCTTTGAACACGGCGATCTCAGCCACCCCCACGCGATCCTGCTCGCCCGTACCGATGCCGACGGTAGCCCCGTTTTTTACGTAGAGGACAGAATTGGATGAGACCCCCTGCTCCACAGCCCAACCAAAGATCATATCGGCATACTCATTTTCGGTGGGCGGCCGTTCGATGGTGTACGTTTTTCCTTTGTAAGCGGCCGCAGCCTTCTGGAAATCCTTCTTGGTTTTGATGGCATTTAAAGAAGACTGCTGGATGATGATGCCTCCATCCATCAGGGATTTGATGTCCACAAAACGCGCATCCCGATACTCTGCCAGACGGTCCATTCGGGGCACGCGGACGATGCGCAAGTTTACCCGGCGTTTCAGGATGTCTACGGTGGATTCCTCATACTCCGGCGCCACAACGACTTCCAGATAATTTTTACTGACCATCTCCGCCGTGGCTTTATCCATCGCCCGGTTGACCGCCAGGCATCCTCCGAAGGCCGCGATGCGGTCAGCCGTGTCCGCCCGCTCATAGGCTTCGGCCAGAGTTCGGCCATAGGCGACGCCGCTGGGGTTGTTGTGTTTCATGATCGCCGCGGCCGGCCGGTCCATCAGGTATTTCAGAATATTCAGGGCATTGTCGGCGTCGGTGAAATTGATCTTTCCGGGGTGCTTTCCCGACTGGACCATCTCCTCCTCGGAGATGGCGCTCACCAAACCCCTTCCCGGCCCGATGAACTCGCAGCCGCCGAGAGCCAGGTTGCCCTGGATCAGTTCGTACAGCGCTGCCTCCTGCCCGGGATTCTCGCCGTACCGCAGGCCCTTCTCGATCATATCGCCCGTCTTCTCATCCGGGATCTTCCAGCTTCTTTTCCGGTAAACCAGAGTTTGATTGCCCAACTGAATGACCATGCGTTCGGGAAAATGATCATCCATAACCGTCCGGTACATCTGCTTCAACTCCGCCATACCTTCCTCCACGGATTCATTGATGGTAGATTTTTTCCTTGAACCCTTTTCATATTCAAGTTGCGCCCCGATCTTACCAGAGTTGGGGATGCATTTGAAGGAAATTTTGTTTCTCATTTTTTTACCTTATTGTTGCAAAAATTTTTTCCAAAATATTCTTTGCGTTCTTTAATTCAGGTGGAAGAAATGCTTTTCCTAAATGGCAGCTAGACCTCACCTTTGGTGACTTTTGCCCCCCCACCCTCACCCTCCCCCTCGGAGGGGGGAGGGAAGGGTGGGGGTGATGTTTTTCGAGATTTTTATGCAACGTTTAGGTTTACTTTCCCGGTTGTTCCCGGCCGCGGCTGGACTGGAGGGCAAAAGAGATT
>Ga0315285_10001236_pt1 | contig 26755 bp, 22 predicted proteins | sample YL17G09_36_MG_FD_203698 | JGI IMG/M metagenome (GOLD analysis project Ga0315285, IMG submission 203698) | Sediment microbial communities from Yellowstone Lake, YNP, Wyoming, USA - YL17G09_36 | ecosystem: Environmental > Aquatic > Freshwater > Lake > Sediment | place: USA: Wyoming | collected... | reverse complement strand
GGGGCCTCGTGCCCCCCCGCCTTTACACCCCCGGGGGGGGGGCCCTTTCCCCCCCCGCCCGTGCACCGGTCCGGGAGGAGGGGTTGCCTCCCGCTACACCTTCCGCTGCAGATCCTCGCCCGCGCCGAGGAGCGGTGGGCCTAGCACGCGCTCTCGTCGTCACCCTCCCTCAGCCCCTGGGGTCGCCGCCTCGCCTGGCGCCCCGCCGGCCCCCGAAGCCAGACCAGTCTCTTCCCGCGCCCCCTCGGCCCCGGGAACGATGACCGCCCCCCGGCCCAGGTAGCGGGACCGCGTGCGGCCGCCCTCCTTCCAGTAGGCGTACCAGTACGGGCCGTGAGACGGTCCATGCTCCTTGCACTTGGCGCACTTGCCGCAGCTGACCATCTCAAGGCGGTACGTCACCGTGCCGCGCGTCCGCGTGGTCACCACCGCCCGCGTCCGGCGCTCCGGCACCCGCACCGTCTCGACGTAGGCGCCGCACATGCCTCCCGGACCGAGCACGATCGCCCCGGCGGCGCAATCGGACATGCCTCTCCAGTTGTTGCAGTTGCGAGCCAGGCAGCGGATGTTTGCCATGGGTCCTGCACCTCGCTGAGGCCCGTGGCGGCCCCGTTAGTTCTTATGTAACCGCCCCTATTCTAGCATGAGGTCTTATGTACCGTCAATAGCCAGTTGAGGAATTCGCAGGCTCTTCCTCAATTGCCCCGGTCGCGCTATAATATCCTTGTGTGGTGCAAGGTCAGGACGGGCAGCGCGGGAGGTGGGCGCATGGCTTCAAGCGAGGCGCGACCGGCGGCGGGTGCGGCGTGCGGTCCCGAGGGCCTAGTCATCCGCGCCGCGCGCCCGGATGACCGGGCGGCGGTGCTCGACTTCTGCGCCCGCGGCAGCGACCGCGGCGACTACATCAGCGAGGTCTTCGACGCCTGGGTGGCCGACCCTGACGGCGATTTCCTCGTCGCCGAGCTCGACGGGCGGCCGGTGGGCGTCGCGCGCGTGTTGGCCGACGACGGTCAGGCGTGGTTCGAGGGGCTGCGCGTGGATCCCATCTACCGCCGGCGGGGCATCGCCCGGCGGCTGACCCGCGCCGAGATCAGCTGCGGCCGGCGGCGCGGCTGCCCCGTGGCGCGGTCGATGATCAGCGACGATAACGGCCTGTCGCGGCGGGTCTCCGAGTCTGAGGGGCTGGCGCGCTTCTGCGGCCTCAGGTTCCTCCTGAAGGCGACGGGGGCGCGGGCGGACGACCGCCCGGCGGCGGTGATCGCCGGGGGCATCGGGTCCGCCGGCGTCCCCGGTCAGATGTGGCCCCTTCGGCCGCTGGCGCCGGACGAGGCAACCGTGGCGCGGGTGGTGCGCGACCTGCACGACGGCGCGCTCCTGCGCTGCCCGGACGGCGCGCCGGGCCTGCTGGTCGGCAGGCGCTGGCGCCCGGCGAGCGATTGGGTGGTGCGGCAGGTGGCGGCGCAAAGAGAGCTGTGGGCCCTGCCCGCCGCGCCGGCGGCGGCGGCGCCGGGCGCGTGGCGCCTACTGGCCGCGGTGACGGTGCGCGGGGACAAGCGGCTGGACGTCGTTCCCCTGACGGGTGACCCCGCGGCCTGCCGCGAGGTGGCGCGCGCCGCCAGGCACGAGGCCCGGCGCCTCGGGTGCCCGTGGGCCCAGGTCGTCGTCCTCCAGGGCTCACCCCACGAGGAGCTGCTGCTGGCGGCGGGGTTTCACCCGCCGCTGACCTGGACCGGGCGTATCGGGGCCTATGAGATGAAGCTCCAGCCGTGAGCGCCCCCGCCATGAAGCCCTACAGGCCCCAGAAGCCCCATAAGCCCTAAGAGCCCTGGTCTTCACGACCCTCGTCGTCGGCGGCGGTCGCCGCCTCCTTGCTGGCCCGCGGCGGCGGGATGGGCCGGCGGGTGGCCAGGTCAAACCCATACTCCGCCGGCAGCACCTGGACCCGCAGGTCAAGCAGGGCCGGCATCGCGCCCCGCCGATCGGTCCGCCGGCCGGCGCGGGCCGGCCCCTGCGCCTCGACCACCAGCACGACGCCGTCGCCGGCGACGCGGAACTCGTCGGCGGGACCGAAGACCGCCGCCGCGCCCGCGGTGACGCCGATGGCGACGCTGCCCCGGAACAAGGCGCGGGCGAGCATGTTCAGCCGCGCGGTGAGCCGCCGGCTGGGGCCGACCGCGCCCATGTCCATCTCCTCGAACCCGGCCATGTCGGTCCACACGCGCAACCCGCCCGGTTCGGGCGGGCCGTCCCCCAAAAGCCCCACCAGCAGCGCGGCCGCCGCCCCGCGCGCCGCCACCGCCACGCGCGCGTTATGGCAGTCCCGCAGCGCGTCCCACAGGCCGTCCAGAAGGACGCCCCGCAGGGCGGCGCGGTCGGTGCCGCCGTCGACGAAGACCAGGCCGCAGCCGGCCAGGGCGGCCCGCCATGCCGCGGCGCCCCGCGGCAACCCCGGCCCGGGCGCCGCCTCCGGCGCCAGGGGCTCCAGCGACCCCTCCGGACCCAGGGCTTCAACGTGCCGGGCCCCGAAGCGCAGGAACGCCTCGGGCACGTCGCACGCGCCCGCGCACCATGTCACCGCGATGCGTGCCCGCCGCCCACCCGCCAGCTTCAGGAGCTGCACCACGACCTCGTCGCCGGGCCGCCCCTCCCCCACCAGCACCACGGCCCCCCGGACCCCGGTCGCCCCAGGCGTCCCTGCCGCTGCCGCCGCACCCGCGGCCTCGCCGGCGCGCCTCTCGCCCGCCGCCCGGCGCCGCGCGCGACGCCACGCCCGCGCCTCCTGGCGCAGGGCGTCCGGGCGCACGACGATCGCGTGCAGCAGCGTGCTCGCGAGGTCCTGCATCACACGCTCCCAATCCCTGAAGCCCACGCTTCTCCTCCCCCGGACCGGGTCGCCCCGGCCGCCGCTGCCTCCAATGCTGGCTGTAAGCTGCCGCAGCTGCCGGCAAGCCGCCGGCGGGCTACCGGCGGCGCCTGTACAGCAGGCGCTCGTCCTCCACGAATCCTACTGCCTCTCCAGCATCGACGAGGTGGGTTAGGTAAGATTTGATGGCAGCGGTCATAAGATAATGTTCCCCCGGTGCGGCCACCCGGACCCCGAATCCTCGCCAGACGATGGCCGCGGCGTCAGAAACGGTGCGGGGCTCGTCGAGGACGGCGCTGCCGATGAACGCGTCGCCTGATAGGGCCTGTAGCCGCATCGAGTCACCCCCCGCCACCCCGGGCGCTTCCGCCCCGCTACCCCGCACCAGGCCCACCCCGGTTACTTCTTCAGCCGGCCCCGCCCCCCCTGCCCGGCGCCCCAGGTGGCTTCCCCCAGGTGCGACGCGCCGACGGACCGGCGGAGCCCCAGAGTGCGGGGCCGGCCGGAGCCCCGCGCCCCGGCCGGCCCGATATCCATGTCGCCCCGCTCGCTGCCCCGCTCGCCGCCTCGCCCGGTGGCTAGCGCTTCACCCGCCCGCCGCCGGCGACACCAGCACCAGCTCGCAGGCGCGCTCCACGAGGAAGTCCTTGAGCCGCGCCTGGCCGTCGATCAGCGCGGACACGAACAGCGCCGGGTCAGAGCCCAGGCGGCCGACGATCTGGGCGATGGTCTCAGGCCGCTCCAGGGTGACCTCGTACACCTCGCGGTTGCCGGGGACATACTCGCGCACGTGTCCCAGCACGCGGCACGTGACCACGAACACCGCTGTCACCCCCGCCTCACCTGGCTCCGATGCCCGCCGCCCGCCCGCCTCACTTGGCCCCGATGTCCGCCACCACCGCGTCAAGCCCCAGGCGCTTGAGCGTTTTCGCCGCAGGCCGGCCGTCCTCATCCCAGCCACGCAGCTTGTAGTAATCGTCCAGCAGAAAGTCGAGCTTGTCGCGGCCAATGACCTTGCCCTGCGCCGGCCCGCTGGGCACCGGGTCCTCGTAGAAGCGCGGCGCCGGGTAGTCAAAGCCCCGGCCGAAGCCCGGCACGTGCCTGAAGTTGAAGGCGCGCGTCAGGTTGAACACGCGCTCGGAGACGCCCAGAAGGTCGTCCCAGGTGTACGGGATGCCGGTGATGAGCGGGAAGATGTCGGCGTAGTGCTGGAGCTCGAAGGCGATCTCGACCCACGGCAGCCGGCACAGGCCCAGGGCGTCGAAGAGCGGCCTGATATGCTGCAGCTCGATGACCTTCGCCGCCTTGCCCTCGAGCTTGTCGCGGCCGACCGCGGCGTCGAACGTGATCGCCCACGCCCGGTTGTGGTGGGCGCCGATGTCCGCCGTCATGTAGGCGAGCATCATCGCCGGCGCCCAGCGCGACTCGTAGCCCGAGAACTCCATGCCCTTGACGTGCGGCGCGAACCGCTCCGCCCCGCGGCCCCAGCGCTCGGCGCAGCGCTTCACGCCCAGTGAGAGGGCCTCGCCGATGCCCTCGCGCCGCGCGATGTGCTCCAGCAGGTACACGACGCTCTCAAGGTCGCCGAACCGCACCTCGCGGCCGACCTCCCTGGCGCCGATGATGCCGCGCTCGAAGCACTCCAGCGCGAACCCGACCACGGCACCCCCGGAGATGGTGTCGATGCCCAGGTCGTCGCAGACGTGATTGGCGTAGGCGACCTCGGTGATGTCGTCGAGCATGAGGTTCCCGCCCAGGAGCGCGATCGACTCATACTCCGGCCCCTCGACGTAAAACTCCTTGCCGTCGAGCACGCCGCGCGAGTACTTGCCGCACGGGATGGGGCAGCAAAAGCAGCCCTTGTGCGTGACCCATATCTTATCAAGGAGCGCCTGGCCGTTGATCTTCTTGTGGCCCTCGAAGTAGCCGGTGGAGAAGTCCCTGGTCGGGAAGGCGCCCATCTCGTTGACCCAGTCAGTGACGCCGGCCGTGCCCTGCGTCATCCACTCCTTGAAGCCGGGCTTGGCAAAGCACGCCCGGAACATCTCCTTGCCCTTGGCGAAGGCGCCCTGGGGGTCGGCGACGCGGATGGTCTTGGAGCCGCGCACCGCGAGCGCCTTGACCTTCTTGGCGCCGAGGACGGTGCCGACGCCGGTCCGCCCCGCCTGGCGGCCCCAGTCGTGGCTGATGCACGCGTAAAGGCAGCCGTTCTCGCCGGCCGGGCCGATGCTCGCGACCTGGAAGTCCTCGCCGAGCTCGGCCTTAAGGGCCGCCTCCGTCTCGAACGACCCCTTGCCCCACAGCCGCGCGGCGTCGCGCACCTCGACCCTGTCATCGTCGATGAAGATGTAGCAGGGCTTCGGCGACGCGCCCTCGATGACGATGGCGTCGTAGCCGGCGTACTTGACCTCGGGGCCGAAGTGGCCGCCCATGTTGCTGTCGCCGTAGCCGCCGGTGAGCGGCGACTTGGCGCCGAAGGCGACCTTGCCGCAGGCGGGCAGGAAGAGCCCCGACAGCGGCCCCGTGGCGATGATGACCTTGTTTTCAGGCCCCAGGGGGTCGGTCCCCGGCGGCACCTCGTCATAGAGCAGCTTGGCCACAAACCCGCGGCCGCCCAAGAAGTCCTTCGCCAGCCCGGGGTCGAGCGGGTCCTTCCTGGCCGTCTTCGTCCCGGGGTCGACGCGCAAGAGGCAGCCGGCGTAGCCTTCAAGCGCCACGTTCCATCGCCTCCTCGTCCACCAGGGCCCCGCGCGGGCAGAACTCGATGCACGTGCCGCACAGGGTGCACTTGAACGGCGCCTCGCGGTCGCGGTGGGTGAACATCACCCCGCGCGGGCAGGCCTCAACGCACAGCAGGCAGCCGGTGCACTCCTCGGCGTTCACCTCGTAGTGGCCGTCCACCTTCTTGATCGCTTCCACCGGGCACGCCTCGGCGCACTCGCCGCACTGGTCGCACACCGCCACGTCGTACGTCCCCGGCGCGGGGAAATGGCCCCTGACCCTGAGTGCGGCCTTCTTGGGGTTCTCCTCGCCGAAGACGGCCATGGCGCACGCCGCCTCGCACACGCGGCAGCCGGAGCACAGCCCCTCCTTGAACTTGAGCTTCACGAGCGCGACCTCCCTCCCTGTCGGCGCTTCACACGGCCCCCCGGGCGTTGAATGCCCACAATGGAACGCCCCATCCCAGGTTGTTCTACGCCGCCCCCCTGTTTCCTCCCCCCCGTATCCTTTCCCCGTTTCCTCCTCCCTGTCTCCTCCCCAGCGTGGTGGGCACGGATGGCAGCCGGGCCCAGCGGTGACCAAGACGCCGGGCGGCGGCGGCCGCGGGTGCAGCGAGGAGTCAAAAGTCGTCCACTTCCCTGTGCCTCTAGAGGAAAAGCGCGCTGAAAGCGCGAATACTTGTTGGCTGGGACCAACGATAGACTCTACTAGGAGGGGGATACCCAAGTGCGGAGGTTCATCGGCATTCTCCTGGTGCTCGCCCTCTGCGCCACCCTGGGCGTCGGCTGCGCGAAGAAGGCACCGCCGGCCCAGGAGCCGACCGCGGTGCTCAAGGTCGGGACCGAGGCCGCCTACGCGCCGTTCGAGTTCGTGGACGAGGCGACGGGCGACTACAAGGGCTTTGACATCGAGCTGATCACGGCGATCAGCAAGGCGCTCAACCGCAAGGCGGAGATCCACAACATCGCCTGGGACGGCCTGCGGCCGGCCCTGGTGAACGGCGAGATCGACTGCGTCATCTCGGCGATGACGATCACCGACGAGCGCGCCCAGGCCGTGCAGTTCTCCGACCCGTACTTCACCGCCGGCCAGGTGATCTGCGCCGCCGAGGGCACCGACATCAAGGGCATCACTGACCTCGTCACCAAGCGCGTCGGCGTGCAGGCCAACACCACCGGCCACTACGCCGTCGAGAAGATCGAGGGCATGCCCGCGAACAAGATCCTCAAGTTCGAGACGACCCCCGATGCCTTCCAGGCGCTGATGAATGGGTCTGTCGACGCCGTCGTCGCCGACATCCCGGTCGTGCTCGAGTTCATCAAGAACAACCCGACGGCGAAGATCGTGACCGTGGGCGGCGCGTTCACGGTCGAGTACTACGGCATCGCCATGAACAAGGAGAACACCGAGCTGCACAAGCTCATCAACCAGGGCCTGGCCCAGGTCAAGGCCTCGGGCGAGTACCAGACCATCTACGACAAGTACTTCGGCAAGTAGGCCATCCGGCCGGGCCCCCAGGGGTCCGGCCCGTGGCGGAATAGGCGCCCGGCAATGCGTAATACCCCCCCGTCGCAGGGCCGCGCGGTATTACGCATTGCTTTGCGGGCGAAAGGAGGGCGTGCCGGGTGGATTTCAGCTTCGAGGTGGTCAAGCGCATCCTGCCCTACCTGTGTCGCGGCGCCGTTCTGACCGTCGAGCTGACCACCGCCTCGGTCGCGCTGGGCATCGTCCTGGGCATGTTCGCGGTGCTGGCGCGTATATCAAAGGTCAAGCTCATCCGCTGGCCGGCCATGGCGTACATCGACTTCTTCCGTGGCACGCCGCTTTTGGTGCAGCTGTACCTCATCCACTACGGCCTGCCCCGCATGGCCCATTACACGCCGATCGCGTGGTTTTCGGGCATCCTGGCCCTGACCCTCAACTGCGCCGCGTACATCGCCGAGATATACCGCGGCGGCATCGAGTCCATCGAGCGCGGGCAGATGGAGGCGTCGCGGTCGCTGGGCATGACCTACGCCCAGGCGATGCGCCACATCATCATCCCGCAGGCCCTGCGCCGCGTCATCCCGCCGCTCGGGAACGAGTACATCGCCATGCTCAAAGACTCGTCTCTGGTGTCGATCATCTCCATCGAAGAGCTGATGTGGCGTGCGCGCCTGTTGAACGGGTCGAACATGCGGTCGTTCGAGGACTTCTTCACCGCCGCCATGCTGTACCTCATCCTCACCCTGTTCTTCACCCAGTGCCTGGGGTTCCTGGAGAGGAGGCTGAAGATCGGTGACGCACGCTGACGCGGAGGGTGGCGCGGCCGGCGGGGCCATGACGGAGGGCGGCGCGGCCGGGGGCCGGCGCGCCGTCGTCGAGGTGCGCGACCTGCACAAGAACTTCGGCCGCCTCGAGGTGCTCAAGGGCATCGACCTTGACGTGTACGAGCAGGAGGTCGTGGTGATCATCGGCCCCAGCGGCTCGGGCAAGAGCACCTTCCTGCGCTGCCTGAACATGCTCGAGGAGCCGCAGTCGGGGCGCATCGTCATCGACGGCACCGTCCTCGACCTCAAGAAGGCGAACGTCAACGCGGTGCGGCAGAAGATCGGCATGGTGTTTCAGCTGTTCAACCTCTTCCCGCACCTCACGGCGCTGGACAACGTGATGCTCGGGCCGCGGGTGGTCAAGAAGATCCCGCGCGACCAGGCGGAGGAGCTGGCGCTGGGCCTGCTGCGCAAGGTGGGATTGGTCGACAAGGCCAAGAACTACCCGCAGCACCTCTCCGGCGGCCAGCAGCAGCGCGTGGCCATCGCCCGCGCCCTGGCCATGCAGCCCAAGATCATGATGTTCGACGAGCCGACCTCGGCCCTGGACCCGGAGATGATCGGCGAGGTGCTCGCGGTCATGCGCCAGCTGGCCGAGGAGGGCACGACCATGCTCGTGGTCAGCCACGAGATGGGGTTTGTGCGCGAGGCCGCCGACCGCATGGTGTTCATGGACGAGGGCCGCATCCTCGAGCAGGGGAGCCCGACGGAGGTGTTCACCAACCCCCGCGAGGAGCGGACGAAGGCGTTCCTGAGCAAGATCCTGTGACCCTGTGAGGCACGAACGCATCTGCGTTCGCCTGAACCGGCGGGCATAAGATTGGGCAGGGCGGTCACCGCGCGGGATGGGAGGCGGTCAAGCTGGCAGCCGACGCGAGGCTTGTGCCGGTTATATCCACCCGTCTTGATTCCCTGGACCAGATGCGCGGCCTGGCCATCTCGCTGATGATCATCGTCAACTTCCTGGCCACGTACTCCTGCACCCCGGCCGGGCTGCGCCACGCCGCGCCATTGCACGGGTTGGCGTTCGCCGACCTGGGGGCGCCGTTCTTTTACTTCATGATCGGGATCGGCTACCGGATATCGTTCCGGCACCGCCTGGAGCGCGACGGCCTGGCCCGCGCGCGGCTGCACCTGGTGAAGCGCTACCTCGTCCTGCTGGCCTTCGGCTGCGCCGGCGCGCTCGTCACCCGCACGCACGTCATCTGCGCCTGGAACGTGCTGCAGGCCATCGGCTGGGCGGGCCTTCTGGCGCTGCCGTTCATCGGGCTTGCCCCCCTGCCGCGGGCGCTCGCGGCGCTGGGGATTCTGGCCGCGTGGCAGGTCATCGGCCTTCTCGGGTACAATGAGTGGCTGATGAGCTATGATACCGGCGACCTGGGCGGCGTGCCCGGCGGCCTGGCGTGGGCCTCGCTGGTGCTCCTGGCCTCGCTCCTGGCGGACGCCCTGGGCGAGCGGCCGGACCGCCGCTACTTCACGTGGCTTCTGGGCTTCGCCGCCGCGGGGATCGGCGCCGGCCTGCTCTTGGGCCTGGCGCTGCCGATAAGCAAGCCGCTGGTCACGGCGCCCTACATACTCCTGTGCACTGGCCTGGCAGGGGTGACCCTGGCCGGCATCACCGTGCTGGCGGACCTGTGGCACCACCCGGTCCCGCTGCTTTCGGCTGTGGGCCGCAACGCCCTGTTGCTGTTCATGCTGCACGGCGTGCTGAGCCTGCTGGTGGGCATGGTCGTGCCGCCCGACGCGGCGCCGCTGGTCGTGGCCGTAAGCGCGCTCGGCATCTTCGGCGCCTGCCTGGCGCTGGCGGTCACCCTGCAGCGCAGAGGGCTGTACTGGACGGTGTGAGGGGGTCAGCCGCCGACTGGTTCGCCCGCGGCCCCAGGGCCGGCTGCGCATCATAGGAGGCGCGCTCATGAACACGTCCAGGTTGACGGACCCCCCACACTGAGCCCTGCTTTGTCGACCCCCCGCCCCAATCCGCCTCCGGCCGGCACGGCCGGATGCCTTTTCTCGCGCACCATCGGAACCGGTAGGAGGAAACCGGAAGCGGCGTCGAATTGGTTTCAGGTGTCCCTCTTGGCCCTGCCGGATCCAGTTGCCGGAGGGTGGGAGTCAGCACAGGGAGACTGCCCGGAGTGCAGCAAGCCAAGCCGATCCAGACATGAGAGGTGGTCGCGATGACTTCCCCGGCACCGACCAAGAAGGACAGGCTCGGCGCGCCGGCCGAGCACGAGACCAACGTCGCCGCCCTGTGCGCGCGTGCGGTGGAGCTGGGCGCCCTGGCCGCCAAGCCGGTGCCCCCGTCTGACGTGGTCACCGGCGAGTGGGTCCGGCTCAAGTGCCAGTTCGGCTGCGACGGGTACGGGCAGTCCCTGAAGTGCCCGCCCCACTCCCCGCCGCCGGCGACGACGCGCAAGGCCCTGGACGACTACGACACCGCGATCTTGCTGCACCTGCCCAAGGACTGGCGCCAGATGCAGAAGATCGTGGCCACGCTCGAGCAGGAGGCCTTCTTCATGGGCTACCACAAGGCGTTCGCGCTGGGCGCCGGCCCGTGCAGCCTGTGCGACACATGCGATCTGACCTACCCGTGCAAGCACCATAAGGAAGCGCGGCCGTCCATGGAGGCCTGCGGCATAGACGTCTACCGGACGGCGCGCAACGCCGGCCTGCCGATCGAGGTCGCCCGCGACAGGGACTGCGCGACCAACTACTACGGGCTGCTGCTGGTGCGGTAGCGCTGCCGGTGGCCCCGGCGCCGGGCGGACGCGACGGGCGCCGCGAGCGTGATGGAGGCGGCAGGCCTGTCGGGCGCGGCTCGTGAAGCTGCTGTTACAGGGGGGCTCTGTGAGATGTCGTTGCCCGATAGGGATCGCAAGGTGCAGGCCCTGATCGACCTGGCGCTGGAGCGGGGCGCCGCCGCCGCCCGACTAGTGGCCCCGTCGTCAGTGGTGACGGCCGAGTGGGTCAGGCTCAAGTGCCAGTTCGGTTGCCCGCACTACAACTGTTGTCTCACCTGCCCCCCCTACTCCCCGACGCCGGCGACGATGCGCCAGACCATCGACGGGTACGCGACGGTCATCCTCGTGCACATGCAGAAGGAGGCCCAGCGCCTGCGCAAGCTCATGCTGAAGCTCGAACGCGCGGCTTTCCTGGCCGGCTTCCACAGGGCGCTGGGGTTCGGCGTGGGCCCGTGCCACGTATGCGACGACTGCGACACGTCAAAGCCCTGCCTGCACGGGCTGCAGGGCCGCCCGTCGATCGAGTGCAGCGGCATCGACGTCTACACGACGGCGCGCAACAACGGCTTTTTCGTCCAGGTGCTCACGTCCAGGGACGAGGCGCCCAACTACTTCGCCCTGCTGCTGGTGGATTGAGCGTAGACGGCGACCGATAGCCGCAAGTATCCCGTACTGTCGAGGAGATGCCCTACGGGGCGCGGGGGGGGAACGAGCGGTGGCGACTGCGCCGGTGCATCCAGATTCGGCTGGTGTATTCCCCGGTGGCACTGAAGCCGCTAGCCGCCATGAGGCCCTGGACGCCACCGTGCAGGCCGGAGCGGCCGCCTTGGGCGGCCTGAGGGTGGCGCGCTATCGCATCGTGCTGAAGGCCCGGGAGCAGCTGCTGTTGCCGCCATACAAGGGCTCGACGATGCGCGGCGCATTCGGGCGGGCATTCCGCCGCGTGAGCTGTCGAGTGGACTGCGGCAGCGACCTGGACCTGTGCCCCAGCTGCAACCAGCGGGAAGCATGCCCGTACGTGTATGTGTTCGAGACACCGCCCCCGCCGCAGTCTGAGGTTCTGACCAAGTACCGCGCCGTGCCCAGGCCCTTTGTCATTGAGCCGCCCCTGGACAGCCGCACCGCGTATCAGGCGGGCGAGCAGTTGTCCCTGGGCCTGGTTCTCATCGGCCGCGCCGTCGAACTCCTGCCGCTGTTCATCATGGCCTTTCGTGATATGGGTGCGGTCGGGATCGGGCAACGCGCTGGCCGTCCCCAGGGCGGGCGACTGGATGTCATTGAGGTTCGCGGCGTGGCTGGCGAGGTTATCAGGCCGGCCGGCCTGGTGCGCGGGGTGGTCAATGCCGACCTGCCCACAGATCCCGAACTGGAGCCGGTGGTATACTCGTCTGCCGCGGGACGACTCCACGATGTCAACGTCGTGCGGACCGCCGCCGATCTTGCCCGCGAGGCAGCGGCGCTGCACGCGCAACTGGACGCGCTCGGCCCGGGAGGCACGCCCAAGGGAGGTCGAGATGCCGGGCCGGGCACCCCCAAACACCCACGGGACGGCGGCCCCGCGCTCGGCCTGCGCTTCCTCACCCCAGCCCGCCTGAAGTACCAGCGCGACCTGGCCACGCGAGCGGAGTTCCCCATTCTCATCCGCAACCTGCTGCGGCGTGTCTCGGCTTTGAGCTACTTCCATTGTGGGGTGCGGCTGGACATGGACTTCCGCGGGTTCCTCGACCGGGCGGCGTCAGGGCGAATCCTCCACGACGAGACGCGGTGGCTGGATTGGGAACGCTACTCCAACCGTCAGGAGACGCGCATGGCGCTGGGCGGCTTGGTCGGCCGCATCACCTACACCGGCGACCTGACGCAGTTCCTGCCGCTACTGGTCGCGGGTGCCTACGTTCATGTCGGCAAGGCCACGACCTTCGGCCTCGGCCAGTACGTGATCGAAGTCGGCGCTCCGGCCGCGGCCGCCCGTTGTCGGACCGGCTCGACGCAGGCAGGACTGTAGGGGCTAACTGTCGAAGGGGGTTCCGGCATTTGGAATAGCATCCATGCCCCGGCCATGTACAAGCAGGGCCAACAGTCTGTAGCTACTTAAGCGACCTGCCAGGGTCGTTTTTTTGTCGCTCCATGGCGAATTGGGTCGGCTGGGAGGGAGTCACTGTGAAGGCAGGGGCAACAAGAAGTAGAACGGTTCGCCGGAGACCCTCGGGCCGCCCTGCTGGCGCGAAGCCGCTGATCATGGAACGTCATAGCGTCCCCCTGTTCTTTCGCACCTACCTGCTTATGAAGGAAGGGACATGCCCCGATGCCCGCCGCCTGGCTGAGCACCTTGAGGTCGGGCAGCGAACCGCTGAGCGCATCTTCGAGTACATGCGCGACAGGCTGGGGTACGACATCGTGTACGACCGCGACCACCGGAGATACCGGTTCGCCGGGCCGGCACCAGAGTTCCCCGGCCTGCGGTTCACGCAGGGCGAGGTGGTGGCTGTGGTGCTGGCGCATCGCGTCCTGAGGCACTTCCTGGGCACGCCATACGAGGCAATGGTGCGCAGTGTCATCGAGAAGATCAGCATGCTGGCGCCAGATGACGCGGCGGGGACGCAATTTGGCGCGAGAGACCTCGACGACATGCTGTCGTTCGGGATCGGCCCGCTCCGCGGCGGGGAGGAGCGCGTGGCAGGCCTCCTGTCCCAACTGCAAGCGGCGCAGGCCGAACACCGCGGCGTTGACGTCGTATACTACAGCGCCTCGCGGGACGAGGAGTCCCTGCGGCGGGTCGACCCCTACCACCTGCGCTTCCACCACGAGGCGTGGTACCTGGTCGCCTACTGCCACGTGCGCCGCGAGATCCGCGTCTTTGCTGTCGATCGCATACGGGAGCTCACGCTGACCGACGCCCTCTTCACCGTGCCTGATGACTTCGACATCGACGGGTACCTGGTCGCCGCGTGGGGCATGGAACGGGGATACGAGGCGCACGAGGTGGTCGTGCGCTTCGACGCGTACCAGGCGCGCTGGGTCGCTGAGCGCGTGTGGCATCCGACGCAGCGCCTGGAGCGCTTGGCCGACGGCGCGCTGCTCTGCCGCTTCACGGTCAGCAGCACGGGCGAGATCAAGCGGTGGATCCTGCAGTTCGGCGGGCACGCGGAGGTGCTGGAGCCAGCGGGGCTGCGCGAGGAGGTCAAGACCGAGGTTGCGGCGATGGGGGGGATTTATGGGGACGAAGCACAGAGTGTCACCGAGAGGAGTTGCAGTCAAGGGGATCCCACAGAGGGAACCTGAAAATGCAGGCAGCGCTCTTGCAGCGCCCTGTTCCTACGGGTTCCCCTTCGGCTTGCCGCAGCATCCCCGCCGGTAGCGGAGCCCCGCTTTTCTCGCACCCCGTCCACTGGCGGCGGTGCGCTCGAGGTACAATGACATTCGGATGCGTTGACGTGAAGAGGCGCATTCCCCCTGCCGCGTGCCGGGATCACGTGAGCGCTTGCCGGCACGAAGTCGTTGCACACTGATTCTGGGCGCAGGAGGAATCGACGTGGCTTTGGCACAGCACGCTCCCACTGGTGACATGGAGTCGCTGCTGAGGACGTTGATGGGAAGGGATGCCTCACTCCTCCCCTTCCAGGCCGAGACGGCCGGCCACCTGCTTGAGGGTCGAAACGTCCTCCTCCGCGCGCCCACCGGTGCCGGTAAGACATGGGCGGTCCTGCTGCCGTTCGTGTGGTCCTTTCTGCAGGGCCGCCCCATCGCCGACCGGCTCATCTATGCCCTGCCCCTTCGCACCCTGGCCACATCTCTCTATGCGAGCACCGGTGAGGCCATCGCCCGGGTGAAGGGCGCTGCACTGGGCAGGATCGCTTCCACGCGACCACTGAAGGTGACCATCCAGACCGGCGAACAGCCGGATGACCCCTTCTTTCGGGATGGGAACATCATCTTCTGCACCATCGACCAACTTCTGTCCAGCTACCTGAACATGCCGCTGTCGCTGCCCGCCCGGCTCGGGAACATCAATGCGGGTGCCCTCGTCGGGGCCCTCATCGTCCTTGACGAGGTGCATCTGCTCGACCCCTGGCGGGCACTGGCGACCTCCGTTGACCTTGCCCGCCGCTTGCGCGACTACAGCCGCTTCGCCTTCGTCACGGCGACCCTGTCGAGTGCGGCGGCTGACCTGCTGTCTGCCGCCAAGCTGCTTAACACAGAGCGCGTCGACGTCAGGCCCGGCGACATCGCCAAGATACCCAACCTGGCACAGAAGAAGCGGTTGGTCAAGGTGGTCGCCGTGCCACTCACCCCTGCAGCAGTACTCGCCCACCATCGCAACCGGACGCTGGCGATCTGCAATACCGTTGGCCGGGCCCAGGAACTGTACCGGGGCTTGCGCGACGCCCTGGGGGGCGGGCCGCGGGCTGATACGAAGCTCCTGTTGCTCCACAGCCGGTTCATGTCGCGGGACAGGCAGGAGCGCGAGCGTGCCCTCAAACCTTTCCTCGGCCCGGGCAGCACGGCCGGCAATGTCATTGTGGTGTCCACGCAAGCCGTCGAGGCCGGCGTAGACATCAGCGCCGACGTGCTTCATACGGAGGCGTGCCCCGCCAACTCCCTCATCCAGCGATTCGGCCGGTGCGCGCGTTTCGCCGTGGAAGGACGAGGCGAGGGCGAGTGTCGCGTATACGGCCTGCCACTGGGGCGCACGGGTCAGCCCTCCTTCCGCCCTTACGCCAGTCTGGGCATTATCGAGGAAGACCTCGGTGCGCTCTCATCGGGGTGGAGCGGCAAGGATCTAGCCTGTGAAGATGAGCAACGGTACGTCGACGCAGCCCTCAGTGACCGTGAACGGGAGGTAGTGGCGGGGCTCGGGTCGCTCAAGCACAGCACGCTGGTACTCACTGCTATCAGCGGCGGCAAGCCCGGCTACTTGAGGGAGCTAGTGCGGTCGATTGACGCCGTGAACGTCATCGTGCGGCGGCTGCCGGAGCAGCTCGACGCGACGAAGTTCCCGCTGGGGGTCAGCATGACGCGGCGGAGCCTCTCGCGCCTGAGGGAGTTCTGGACAAGTGCACCCCCGCGACCTGAGGGGGTCGGGTCTGGAAGCGAACCCGCTGCCGTTGCCGGGGGCGACTGGGTGGCCAAGGTGCCCGTGCCCGCCGGCGAGGACGACGACGAGGCGGAACACGAAGCCAAGCTGACATGGCGGGTGGCGGCGTACGATGATGTCGCCGTGGAGCCCTGGGTGGTGGCGCTCAATCCCCAGTTCGCCTCCTATGACGCCGAGCTCGGGCTGGTGCTCGGCACCCCGGGGTACGAGACGCCCATCCAGTACTATGAGCGGCCAGAGCGGCGTGGGTACGCTTGCCGGTGCGAGGCGTGGGAGGACCACGTGCGCAGGACGCGCGCCTTCGCCCACGACGTCATGGGGCGGCACCAGATCGGCCGCGCGCGCTGCGAGGAGGTACTGCAGCTCCCCTCCGGCGTGTTGGAGGGACTCTCGGCACACGCGGCCCTATTGCACGACGCCGGCAAGCTGGGGGTGCTATGGCAGAACGCCGCCCGCAAGGCGCAGCAACAAGTCGATGCCGCCCATCCCCTGCTGACCGGGGGCCGTCACCTGGCCCATACGGACCGCAGGCCAGACGCAGATGCAGGTGGGTCCAACGGCGCGCCCGGCGTGCGCATACCCCCGCATTCGATGGAGGGGGCGTTCCTGGCCGCCCTTGCGGTCGGCGCCGCGGGGCGGGAAGGCCTTCTGAGATGTGATACGGCCTTGGCGCAAGTGCTGGTGGCATCCGCGGTCGCCCACCACCACGCGCCCAGGAACTCCAGGGCACGCCCGTTTGCACTGTGTCCCGGCGGTGCTCGGGCGATCTTGTCGGTCCTTAAGGAGGACATGCCTGCCCGCTTCGCGGAGACCGTTTTCAGGCCACTGACTGACACGCTGGCCGCCACCTTCCCCGATGACCTGCTAGAGCCCGTGAGGGACCAGACGTGGCTGCCCGCCTACTGGCTTCTGGTCCGCGTGCTGCGGCTGGCGGACCAGGCGGCCAGCGCCGCCGGGGGTGGCAAGACCCTGGACGACCAAGAACCTTGAGGAGGTGGGACCCTGATTAGTGAGCTGTTCGTGCCGAAGGCCGCCGGCTCATACGCCGACGCGCTGGAGGCGGTCGGCCTGGCCGACCTTGTCGCCAGCCTGGCAAGTGATTCTGCTGCGAAGGTGTCGATCGCCGACGACGGGGCCCGCTACCGCGTGACCATTTCCCCGCCGCTCGACGAGGAGGAGGTTCGTTCAACGCCGGTGGGTCCGGGCTACGACTACTTTCTGGTGAAGGCCCCGGACCGCAATGCGCCCGCTGCTGGCAGGGTGTTCGACTACCCCGGCCAGCGCGCCATAGAGCAGACGTACATCCGTGCCATGGCGCTCCAGAAGAAGTCGGGCAAGAAGAAGCGCATCACTCCGCCGCCTGAGGGGTCGGCCGACGCACCCTCGCCCACGCTGGCGCTGTTCAAGGCGTTCAACTCCATGCGCATGACGAGCAACGCCTACAACGACCTGCACCGGGCACTGCGCGATACGCCGGGGTTGGCATCAATCGCGCTCGCCAGGCTGCGGGAGTACGGGGCACCGGAGGGGCGTGCGGCCAGGTCGCCGGCCAGCGGCAGCGAGAAGGCCCTGGAAAAGGCAGCCGCAAACCTGCAGTTCTTCAACCCGGCCACGGGCAAGGGCACCAACCGCCCCAAGCCGGACAGCACGAGCGTCAACTCCCTGCCGGGACAGCTGGTCGATTGGTTCGCGGAATGGATGAAGTTCCGCGCCATGAGCCGAGCCATGCTCGCCTGCCCAGCCGACAAGGACTACAAGATCATGGTGCTGGCGCCCGCCCAGATCGATTATCAGGCGTTATGCGTGCTGCACGACGGCCTGCTCGGCCAGAGAATGTGGGGCAACCTGCAGCTCGAGATCCGGGCGATCCTCACGCTGGCGGGGCTGATAATCCGGAACTCCAAGGAGTTTGCCGGTGAGGGCGGGACCGTGATCATCGCCCGCCGAACCCCGCGCGACATCGTCCGTGGGCTGCACGTGGCGCATTTCAAGAGCCTGGGCAACGCCCGCGCGGTCATGAACGTGTCATTCCTGGGGGTGCCGGGGTGGTTCGCCATCGCGGACCGCGGCGACGCCGAGGCCTGGCTTTCATCCCTGCAAGAGCATGAGAGCTGGACCCGCACCATGCGCGAGGACCACTCCGATGACGTGCCCCTGCTGCAGCTGTGCCGGGACTTCATCTCCAACGGCGGGCTGGAACACGCGCTGGCCTTCTACTCGGCGTGGTCGGCGGACCTCATGGGTCGTCTCAACCGCGACGGGCCGCCGCCGTGGTTGTTCTCGGAATCCATGTTGAGGAGGGTGTTTATGACCTACTCGGACCAGGAGAAGCCCCTGGCAGAGATCCTGGAATCGGAGGGCTTCCAGCGCCTGACATGGGCGGTGCGCAACGCGACGGTCACGGCCCAGACGCACAAGGCCGATCGCAAGCCGTGGCCGTTCACGGCGCGGTACGGCATGGCGCAGGAATGGAAGCGCAAGGCGCGATATCGCGATGACTTCGTCTTGGCCCTGGCTGACTTTGTGCAGGGGTACAACGCTGACATCGTGCGTGACCTCGAGCGGCATCGCACCGACTCGGTCCTCGCGAAGGGCCTGAGCGGCAAGCCCACGGCGGAGGGCGCGTTCATCCACAAAGCCATCAGCGAACAGCACCTGGCAGACGTGATCAGGCTCATCGACACGCGCGGATCGCGGCTTGTCGCCCAACTCCTGCTCGCCTTCGGCTACAGCCGGCCGGCCCCGCGTGAGACGAAGGGCGACCGGAGCGGCGAGAGCGAGGAGTAGGCGCGCCCGCGCAGCCCAGGAGAATACCCGTGGCAAGAGAATACCCCTGGGAGGTATGTGAAGTGTCGTCGCGTGTCATTCATTCGCTGGCCATCAGTGGCCTCTTGACCCTTGAGCTCCACAGCCTGAACAACGAGGGCGCGGAGGGCAACTACCTGCAGACGCGCCAGGTCGAGATCGTGAACAAGAGCGGGCAGATCGAGTCCGTCAACGCCATCTCGGGGGACATGCTCAAGCACATCCAGGCTGAACACCTGCACGACGTGGCCATCCAGGACGGGCTGCCCCTGTGCGAGGCGTGCCGTAGGCTGGACGCCAACCGCGTGCTCGGCGACCAGGAGTTCCTGAAGGGACTGCCCCAGGGGGCGTCTGATTCAGCGATCCTCGACGCCGTCCTGAAGCGCTGCGCCATGGATGACGCTGAAGGCATCCTCATCACCAGTGAGGTCGGCGGCAAGAAGCGCGCCATCCCGCGCAAGTCGGTCGTGGAGTTCGGGTGGGTGGTGGGCCGCCCCGCATCCACGCACACAGAGTCCTACTTCCATGTCAAGTACGCCCCCGAGGGGCGCGGCAAGGGCTCGACCGATGACCCGAGCAACCTGGGCCAGAACATATTCCACCGGCCGGCGTCGAGCGGGCAGTATGCCGTCGTCCTCTGCGTCGACCTGTACCGCCTGGGCCGCAATGACATCACCCTGCGCTACGCCCTCGACGCCGGCGAGCGCCGCCGGCGGGCGGCGGCGTTGCTCAAGAGCATCCTGTTCACGTTCGTGAAGCCGACCGGCGCCCACCGGAACACGCAGAACCCGCACATCCTGGACTTCACCGGCGTGGTGACCCTGAGCAAGACCAGCCTGCCGGCGCCGACCATCAGCGCGTTGAACGACGAATTCGCCGCCGAGGTGAAGCGCATCGCCGCCAGCCTGAACCGGCTCCAGGCGCAGTCGGTCGACACGCTGGAGTTCTCCTCGCCGGCGGGCTTCGCCGAGCTGGTCGCCGAACTCGTGCCGGCATGCGAGCCTTACGAGGTGCAGGCGTATGGCGAGTAAGGACAAGACGGCCGGACGGGCGGCCCCGGCGCCGCCACCGGCGGATCGCGGGATGAGCGAGTGGCTGGTCATGCAGTACCGGCCCACATCGCTGTTCTCGCTGCGGCTCACGCACAGCACGAGCTCGGGCGGCAAGACGCTGCTGGTGCCGACCCCGTACGCGGTCAAGCTGGCGCTGGTCGACGCCGCCTTTCGCGCCGGTGGCCCGGAGGTCGCGCACCGCGTCTTCGACGTCGTGAAGGGGCGGGAAATCAGGTTCCGGCCGCCCCGCCGGCTCGTGGTCACCAACACATTCGTCAAGCTCTTGCGGGAGAAGCGCGCGGACAGGGCCGGCGGGGGTAAGGCCGGCGAGGGTAAGGCCAGCGAGGGTAAGGCCAGCGAAGACGACGAGCAGTCCGCCGTCGCCGACGATGACGGGGCGAGCGCGGGGCCGTATCGCCGCACCATCGCCTACCGCGAGTTCGCCTACTACGACGGCGACCTGTTCGTAGCGTGCGGCATCGGCGGCCTCACGGACAGTCAGGTCCAGCTGCTGGTGCGGACGTTCGCCCACATCACGTACCTGGGCAAGCGCGGCAGCTTCATGCAATTCATCGGCTGGGAACGGCTGCCGCTGCTCGCGGCGGACGAGTACACGTTCCCCGCGGACGACCCGCCGGCGACGGCTTACCCGCTGGGGGTGACGCAGTACCTAGACGACATTGGGGGCCTTGACGATCCGGAGCTGTTTGACCGCATCAACACGTTCAGCCCGAAGCGCGTAGAGCTCAATCGCCATCGCGTGTTGAGGCTGACGATGATCCCCTACCGGCAGGTGAGCTCGAGCACCCACTATACGTACTACAGGCTCGTGTAGGCACTGCCGCGGCGCGGGGGCGTGGCGATACAATGGTGCGGCTGTGGGGCCCCGGCCAGCGCGAGGGGGCCCGGTGCTGGGTGGTTGACCAGAGGAGGGGCGGCGATGGGGATTCACGTGATCGTGATGGAACGCGGCTCGTTCATCGGCAAGAAGAGCGAGCGGCTAGTCGTTCGCCACCGTCCGGATGCGAGCGCGGACGCCGGCGGCCAGGGTGACGGCCGGAGCGGACCAGGGGCACACGGGCCCAGGGGCGCGGCGCGAGACGCCCCCCCCTCCCCTGCCACCTCCCCTGCCCGCTTTCCGGCTGGGGCCGTGGAGGAGTTCGCCCTTGCCGACATCGAGCAGGTGACGGTCGACGGCATGGGTGTGAGCATCTCCACTGACGCGATCTACGAATGCATGGAGCGCGGCATCCAATTCAACCTGCTGACGGGCACGGGTCAGCCCTACGCCAAGGTCAGCGCACCCACGCTGACGGCCACAGTGGCGACGCGGCGCGAGCAGGTGCTAGCGTTCCTCGACACTCGCGGCGTGGCTTTCGCGAAAGCCGTCGTAGACGGCAAACTGCGCAACCAGGCCGCCGTTCTCAAGTACTTCGCACGCCACCGCAAGCGGGCCGACAAGGCGGCATACGACCGCATCAGGGAGGCCGCCGCGGCGATCGACGATGTACGCGGCGAGCTGAACGGCATCGACGGCCCGCGCATCGACGCTGTCCGCGAGCAGCTGCTCTCGATTGAGGGTCGGGCCGCCCGCGTATACTGGGAGTTCGTTCGCGCGCTGGTGCCCGAGGCCCTCGAATTCGCCGGCCGCGAGCACCGCGGCGCCACCGACCCGCTCAACGCCATGCTCAACTACGGCTATGGCATCCTCTACTCTCAGGTGTGGGGCGCCCTGGTGCTCGCCGGCCTGGAGCCGTTCGCCGGCTTCCTGCATGTGGACCGACCGGGCAAGCCCAGCCTGGTGCTTGATTGCGTGGAGGAGTTCCGGCAGCAGGTCGTCGACCGGCCGCTCCTGGGGGCCGTGGCCAAGGGCTACCGGCCGAAGATGGACGAGGGCAGGCTGGCCCTCGAGGCCAGACGTGAGGTGGCGCGGCGCGTGCTCGACCGCCTCGAGGCCCACGAGAGGTACGAGGGCCAACACTGCCGCCTGCGCGTCATCATGCAGCGGCAGGCCCGGCACCTGGCCATGTTCCTGCGCGGCGAACGCGATTACCGGCCCTTCGTCGGCTGGTGGTAGGAGATACAGGCATGAACACCCTGGTCATCTATGACATACCCTCGGACCGCCTGCGCAACAGGGTCGCCGAGGCCTGCAAGGACTACGGTCTGTCCCGAATACAGTGGAGTGCGTTCTTCGGGGACCTGAGCCACAACCGGCGTGAAGAGCTCGAGATGCGCTTGCGGCGCACGCTGGGCAGGAAGGCGGCCAACGTCCAGCTGTATCCGATGTGCGACAAGGACGTGGGGCTGCGCGTGGTCATTGCCACGGGCAAGCGGGGTGAGGACGACGATGAGTGACGGGGACACAGCGCCGTTCATGCTGCGGGTGACTGACGTGAAACAGTTCGTTTACTGCCCCCGCATCCCGTTCTTCACCTACGTCCTGCCTGTTCCGCGCCGGGCGACGCGCAAGATGGAGTACGGCTTGGAGGAACACGCCGACCTGGATCGCCTGGAGAAACGCAGGCAGCTGAACCGTTACCGGCTCGAGCGGGGGGAGCGCCAGTTTCACGTGCCCCTGAGTTCGACGCGGCTGGGCGTGTCCGGCGTGCTGGACATGCTCATACGCACGCCCGCGGGGGCGTTCCCGGTCGAGTTCAAGTTCACCAGCGGTCCGCCGGCGCTGAACCACAAGTACCAGCTGCTGACCTACGCCCTGCTCGTTGAGGCTCAGCTCCAGACCACAGTGCGCAACGGCTTCCTGTACCTGGTTCCCGGGAAGCGCATACAGCCGGTGTTTCTGACGCCAACGGCGCGGCAGCGGTGCCACCGGCTGATGAGCTCGATCCGGAAGACCATCGCCAGTGAGCGCATGCCACCGCCGCCGGCGCGCCACAGTCGCTGCCGGGAGTGCGAGTTCCGCCTGTACTGCGGAGATGTGTAGGAGCCTCCATGAGGCAAAGGACCGGGAGGGATGGGCGTGTACTACCTCAGTGACGAGGAACGCAAGGAGGTTCTGCGCGGGCTCTTGCCCAGGTCACGGGAGCTTGGCGTGACCGAAGAGCTCAGGGGGTGGAACTGGTTCCAGCCGCCGCTTGAGCCACCGTTCGCCGTCCGCCCGGCGATGCACGAGGTGGCCAATCGTTACTGCCCCACCGCGCGGGACCTCTACCTGCGCCGCGTGTGCAAGGTGCGGGTGCAGCCGAATAGCGCAATGGTGGCGGGCAGCTACCTGCACGGCATCGCGGCCGCGGCCATCCTTGAGGCCAAGCGCCTCATCTACTCAATGGGGGTGGCGAGACACCGTGAGATCATTGCGTCGCTGACGGCACCGCCGGCCGCGGGGTCTCCTGGCCATCAGGATGTCGAGGATGGACTGAGCGGATTATCGGCCGACGACCGGGCGCAGCTTGAAGGAAGAGCCCAAGTCCTGCGCGAATTCCAGTGCATGAGAGTGGCGGCGCGCATTGAAGACGTTCTGGCCAGGCATCCATACATCGGCGAGGATTCCCTCGTGGCGCTGGCGATACCGGTCGTGACTGAGCAACGGCTCGACGGTTCGCTGCTGGGCCTCAGCAGGAACCTCAGTTCTGACGCCCTCACCTTCTCTGAGCCGATGATCTGCGACATCAAGTTCGGGGAGCGGCGGGACTTCCACCGGCTCAGCACGACGGGGTACGCCCTGGTCATGGAGAGCATCCACGAGTACCCCGTGAATATCGGCTGCCTGGTCTACGTGCGGTTCAAGGGCGACCGGGTCTTCGTGGAACGGGACTTCCACGTCATCGACGACGAGCTGCGGCAGTGGTTCGTCGAGGAACGCGACGAGAAGACGCGGCTCATCGAAGAGGAAATCGATCCCGGCGTGGCCGGGGAGTGCCCGCCGCACTGTTCCTACGCCGAACACTGCAAGGGCACCAAGTAGGCCGGCACGCCGGCGGGCCCGGCGGGCTCGGCGGGGAGATGGAGGCCCTGGGGGTTGCCCAGCGCGGGCGACGCAAGGGCGAGCGGACTGCGAATTGGAGCGGCCCCCGAAGTGTCGAGGGTGACTAGTAGTCGAAGATCGCTCTGTGCTTGACCCGCATTCACCATTATCTGGTGGGTGAGACACCGACCGCTGATCGGAAAGGCGCGTCAGCACAGCAACAAGCCGGGTTCGAGCCGTGCGTACTATGCCCCCTGTTTTGGTGCAGAATGGGCACAGTCCGCAGGAGTCAAGGCTCAGCCGGCGCGAGGAGGTGGCGCAAAGCCAAGCGGACCAACAAGTTCACATGGCCCACACGGTCGGTTGCAACCTCAGACCTCATGAAGAAGGGACTGAAAGACAGTAGACGTCCATGCCCCTCTCCCCCTTTTTCTGTGTTGCAACCTCAGACCTCATGAAGAAGGGACTGAAAGCCCATACGTTCTCGAGCTTCTGGAAGTTCGTCACCAAGTTGCAACCTCAGACCTCATGAAGAAGGGACTGAAAGACCACGCCTCGAAGCACCTTCAGCCCCAGGGCCGCGATGGTTGCAACCTCAGACCTCATGAAGAAGGGACTGAAAGATTCCATTCTGAAAGGTGGTCCCTAACCATGGCGAAGGTTGCAACCTCAGACCTCATGAAGAAGGGACTGAAAGGGATTTTTGGTTGGTAATGTGGGACTGGAAGTAAGTTTGTTGCAACCTCAGACCTCATGAAGAAGGGACTGAAAGTCCATTATGCGACACCCTAAAGACGCGCGAAGCCAACGTTGCAACCTCAGACCTCATGAAGAAGGGACTGAAAGGCTCAGGAACCGGTCCAATGCGAGCGCCAGTCAGGGCAGTTGCAACCTCAGACCTCATGAAGAAGGGACTGAAAGATAATGACGCAGCATCGCTGGCTTCTATACTAGTCAAAGTTGCAACCTCAGACCTCATGAAGAAGGGACTGAAAGCTAAATGGGGAAGAATCAAGTCAGCCATAGTTCAATGGTTGCAACCTCAGACCTCATGAAGAAGGGACTGAAAGACTAAGGAGGACGTACAAAATGCGTCTAAGTTTTTCGTTGCAACCTCAGACCTCATGAAGAAGGGACTGAAAGGCAACTCAAGTTCGTGGACGGTGTACCCGTCGTCGGAGTTGCAACCTCAGACCTCATGAAGAAGGGACTGAAAGCACGGACGAGGACGCCCACCGGCTGGCCGGTGAACTCATGTTGCAACCTCAGACCTCATGAAGAAGGGACTGAAAGACAGTGGGCAAGGGTGCTCCGCATCCTCGCCCCAAGTTGCAACCTCAGACCTCATGAAGAAGGGACTGAAAGCTCTCGGAGTCAAGGTCCTCGCCAACCTGAAGGATTTGTTGCAACCTCAGACCTCATGAAGAAGGGACTGAAAGCTCGTTCAATGAGCCGGATGAGCCGCCCACTGTACCAGTTGCAACCTCAGACCTCATGAAGAAGGGACTGAAAGGCATTGCAGCGGCACATGAAGCATTGGACGGCCATCTAGTTGCAACCTCAGACCTCATGAAGAAGGGACTGAAAGCCTTGAGGATGTCGCGCAGCTCGGCGGCTCCTTCGCGTTGCAACCTCAGACCTCATGAAGAAGGGACTGAAAGCCTCGAAGGTTGCCCCACACCCGTCACGGCGGGCGAAGTTGCAACCTCAGACCTCATGAAGAAGGGACTGAAAGAAGCTGGTGGTGCAAGCACATGGGCTCACTCATCATCGTTGCAACCTCAGACCTCATGAAGAAGGGACTGAAAGTCGACTGTGGGTAGAACCCCCGTTGCAAGGTCAAGGTCAAGTTGCAACCTCAGACCTCATGAAGAAGGGACTGAAAGCACTAATAGTTATTTTCGATAGCATAGGGTAAATCTTAGTTGCAACCTCAGACCTCATGAAGAAGGGACTGAAAGCCATAACCGTAGGGTATCCCAGACACCTACAATAGATGTTGCAACCTCAGACCTCATGAAGAAGGGACTGAAAGCCGTTGAGAGGGCAGAGGAAACATTGGACGGCCATCGGTTGCAACCTCAGACCTCATGAAGAAGGGACTGAAAGCCGTTGAGAGGGCAGAGGAAACATTGGACGGCCATCGGTTGCAACCTCAGACCTCATGAAGAAGGGACTGAAAGGCTGCGGCGCGACGACCTTCAGCCGCGGCGACCCCGGTTGCAACCTCAGACCTCATGAAGAAGGGACTGAAAGAGCGGCACCTGCTGCCCATTCAGTTCCATGCACCACGTTGCAACCTCAGACCTCATGAAGAAGGGACTGAAAGCTGACAGCGCGTGGCGACGACCTTCCCGGCGCGGGCAAGTTGCAACCTCAGACCTCATGAAGAAGGGACTGAAAGATTGACTTGCCGGGGCAGCCGGTGCATCTGATTCAGGTTGCAACCTCAGACCTCATGAAGAAGGGACTGAAAGGAGGGCGACCGTCGCCGTCTTGTCGAGGGTGTTCCTGAGTTGCAACCTCAGACCTCATGAAGAAGGGACTGAAAGACCCCCTGCTGCTCCGCCATACATTGCCTCCTGTACCAGGTTGCAACCTCAGACCTCATGAAGAAGGGACTGAAAGACTGAAGCACACGTCGAAGAAAGAGCATGGTTAATGAGTTGCAACCTCAGACCTCATGAAGAAGGGACTGAAAGCTGGCGTACTGCGGTATTCCGCCCCCCGCCGCGACTATCGTTGCAACCTCAGACCTCATGAAGAAGGGACTGAAAGCAATCGACACCTCCCGCCCCCTGTGGGGGCTAATCTGGTTGCAACCTCAGACCTCATGAAGAAGGGACTGAAAGGCTCCTGGTCATGCTGGACGCCGGCCTACGGCTGAGGTTGCAACCTCAGACCTCATGAAGAAGGGACTGAAAGGCCACCCGCCGCCCTTGGCCTGCCACTCCTGTCCCTTGTTGCAACCTCAGACCTCATGAAGAAGGGACTGAAAGTCAAGTAGATGGTGACCTTCACCAGCACATCGCGCGCAGTTGCAACCTCAGACCTCATGAAGAAGGGACTGAAAGGCAGCCACTGCGGCGGCGCTATGCACCAAAATTCTCGTTGCAACCTCAGACCTCATGAAGAAGGGACTGAAAGGCCAGCTCTTGTCGAGGTGGTGTCCAACCTCGTGCGCCGTTGCAACCTCAGACCTCATGAAGAAGGGACTGAAAGATCCAGCAAGCCATTCGGTCAGGAT
>Ga0315285_10001235_pt1 | contig 26772 bp, 21 predicted proteins | sample YL17G09_36_MG_FD_203698 | JGI IMG/M metagenome (GOLD analysis project Ga0315285, IMG submission 203698) | Sediment microbial communities from Yellowstone Lake, YNP, Wyoming, USA - YL17G09_36 | ecosystem: Environmental > Aquatic > Freshwater > Lake > Sediment | place: USA: Wyoming | collected... | reverse complement strand
GTCGAGGAACTGCTGCCAACTGCGGTAGCGTTCCTGACCCAGGTGGACGTGGATAAGAGGATTGTGCCTGGGCTTGATGGGCTTTCGGACCAGCGCCAGGCCCGCCTGCTTGGGCATTCGGCCGCCTGCCAGACCAGTCGCCTATGCTGTCCGCCCACACAAGCGCACGCAAGGGGCACTGGTCGATAATCTTTCCCCCGCGTCTTCCTGTCGGAAGACAGGAGCGGGGGTCTGGCCGCTGCCCCGCGGCCAGCGCAGCGAACTGCTATTTCCGGCTGCTTTTCCGCTGCGCCTTCTTCCTCTGGCCCTTGGGCGCGGGCTTGATCGTGTGCTTGTCTTCCTCCGTAAGCTTGTTCCACTCTGCCAGCAGCTTTCGATGCCGCTCTATCTCCGCGGCGAATGCCGTCTGCCCGGCCAGATTCTTCATCTCGCCGGGGTCCGCTTGCAGGTCGAAGAACATCTCTTGGCTCTGGCCGCCCGTGCCGGGGAACGCCATATACTTGTACCTCTTCGTCCGCAGCATGAAGCTCCGCGCGGGACCGTTTGCCATCTCCGACACGACATACTCGTGCCCCCCGTGCTGCCCCGCCGCCAGCGCAGCGAGCTGCGGCTTCTCGATGATCTCCCGCAGGCTCTGCCCGCGCATCACCGCCGGGCCCTTCACCCCCGCGTAGTCGCAGATTGTCGGCAGCACGTCCAGCGATGAAACCAAGTGCTCGCGGTCGATCCGCCCGGCGGGGGTCACGCCCTTCCAGCTCACGATCAGCGGCACGGCGGCCTCTTCCTCATAGTACATCATCTTGCCGGTCCACCGATGCGACGCCAGACCTTCGCCATGATCGCTGGTGAACACGATGATCGTATTGTCTTGCTGCCCGGTCAGGCGCAACGCCTGCAGCACCTGCCCGACCTGCCGGTCCACATCCTCCATCATGCGGTAATACGCGTAGATGTACTTGCACCAATGATTCTCGTCCCACGCCTCGTGTCGCGTCTTGCGACTAAACGCCTCGGGCGCGCCCTGAGTATCGCCGAAATTCGCGGGCAGCGGCGGCAGCTCAGCCCCAGCGGGCGGCTGATATCGCTTCCATACATCCTCCAGAAGCGGGCTGCTCTCTCCCGCCGGCAGGCAGATATCATGCGGGTTGATGAACGATACCACGGCCAGAAACGGCCTTTCGCGTTTGCGCCGGATAAACTCAATTGCCGCGTTCATCGTCGCTTCATCCACCACCTGCGCCAGTTTGCCCTGCCGCGTGGTCTTGTTCAGCACCTCGTAGCCGGCGATGCCGTCAGCCGGATACGTATCGGGGCAGTGCCACTTGCCCGCATAGCCGGTGTCATATCCGCCCTCGCGGAAAATCTGGCCGGAGATGGGAATCTTCGGATCGATCGCCATGTTGTTATGGTCCACTCCGATCTCATGCGGCATCCGGCTGACATGCAGCGCGGCTCGCGACGGGCTGCACAGCGGATACGGGCAGTAGGACTTCGTGAAATACACCCCGTTGGCCACGAGCGAATCCATGTTGGGCGTTTTGACCCACTTGTTCCCCACCACGCTGATCGCGTCTACGCGTTGCTGATCGGTGGTGATGATCAGCACATTAGGCCGTCTCTTGCTTTCTGCCGCCGGAAGTCTTCTACCGAGCGCCAGCGCGCAAAGCCCCGCCACACCGGTCTTGATCAACTGCCGCCTGGTGATCGTATTCGACATCATTGCAGCCTCCCCGGGTTCAGTTTACCCGAATTCCCAGAACCAATATTTCCCAGATGACTTCCTGCTGGCGACCGCCGTCAGCAGTCTCCCTGATTCGTATCTGTCTGTAATCAGGGACGATTGAAGATAGTGTAGCGAGGATGATCAGAAAAGGCAAGTCAAAAAGTGTAAAGGGGCAGAAGGAGATGAGTAGAACGCAAAACGGGCCGCAGGTTGGAGAGATCAAATATCTCTGGTCAATGACCCGCCACGAATGGGGCGCCATTCATTTCTATAGGGAAACCCCGTCATAGTGATGACGGGGTTAACCGGTTAGCCCCCAAATGTATTTGGGGGTTTCCCCTCTGCTTGTTATGCTGATGGCCGTGCACATCGTCCTGCACTGGACCTGGATAAAGTGCTCCTTGAAATCGCTCTTGGGTTTTTCGCGAAAGGCAAGTTGAGTCAGGTATGCGTATGGCCGTCGCCTGCACTCGTCTCGGTGAAGCGCCAAGCCGTAGCCGGACGGCGACAACTAAACAATGACTGAACCCAAATCAGCACTTACTCCTCGATGTCACCAGGATTATTTCAGCTCGACGGACCAGTAGGCGTGGTCGAGGAACTGCTGCCAACTGCGGTAGCGTTCCTGACCCAGGTGGACGTGGATAAGAGGATTGTGCCTGGGCTTGATGGGCTTTCGGACCAGCGCCAGGCCCGCCTGCTTGGGCATTCGGCCGCCTTTTTTAACATTGCAGTCCGTGCAGGCGCAAACCACATTTTCCCAAACCGATTTTCCGCCCATCGTTCGCGGAACGATGTGGTCCAGTGACAGCTCGCTGGTTGGATAGCGCTTGCCGCAATATTGACACCTATTCTTGTCACGCGCGAAGATGTTGCGCCGGTTAAACTTCACGTCGCCCGGCGGCAAACGGTCATAAAATAACAGCCGGATGATTCGCGGCACGGCAATATAAAAATTGACCATAGATACCCAATCGTATCCGTCCGGCTCGAAAGTCCGTCTGAATCGGCTTACATCGCACCAGCTATGAAAATCATAATTGGCATATTGGCCCTGCTCTAAAGAGATCACCTCAGCGAGGTCGCAGAACAGCAAAGAAAACGCCCGTCTGGCTCCGACAATGCGGATAGCCATATAGTTCTTGTTCAGCACAAGGACACTGCAGTCTAATCCGGATTTGAACTCAGCACCGATCATAATCCATATCTTAAATCGTATCTATCGTCTGGACAGTAAGTATATTACTTATGCGAGCGGAACGCAAGACGCATCAGTTACTACGACGCACAACAAAACCTATTGCTACTATTGCTTGTCCGGCTTTATTAGGCAAATAAGGAGTGAGAAGAAAAGCAGGAGTTGTTTACAGCCTCCTCGCGGGGTAAAAAACAAAAGTAGCTTTGCGCATTGTCATCTTTTATTCCTGCGGCTCACTTTTAACTACGTTCTCCGCCCTTAGACCCTTGTCACCCTCGACTACATCGAAAGTAACCGGATCACCCTCGACAAGACTTTTGTATCCGTTTCCTGAGATACTTGAATAGTGGACAAAGACGTCACGGCCATCAGCAGTGGCAATGAAGCCGTAGCCCTTCCTTGGATTAAACCACTTCACTTTTCCATCTGCCATCAAAATGCTCCTTCCGAAAAAGCATGCTCAAACAATTACCTTTTGCGTGCCGCCATCTGCCGCAACTGAGGCTGAATGGCTGAAATTGACTTGCGTTGGGAAATGCCGCTGGTATTGGAAATCATTTCTTAGCTTCCGCAGACTGGGTGGTACCGACACCAAGCTTCTCTCTCATCAGCCGGCCCATCTTGAATTTGACCGTTCGTTTTGCAGGAACCTCGACTCGCTCCAGAGTTTTAGGATTCTGCGCAGTTCTGGCGGCTCTGGTCTTGGTCTCCAATACGCCAAAGTCCCGGAATTCTAAACGGTTATTGTTCTCACAAAGCTCGCTTGTGATCTCGTCAAGGAATGTCTGAACGATGCGCTTGACCGCGATTCTTTTGGCTTGTGTCTTCTCTGCAATCCGATCTATAAGCTCTTTCTTTGTAATCGTTGCCATACGCTACCTCACTTCTGTAAAGGACGGTTGGGACACACTAAATTCCGCTTATGTTCCGAAAGCTGCGGTCTGTCACATTAACATTTGGACCGTTCGGCAGCCGATCACCGGCTCGTGCAAAGATACTCACGCCGGCCACTTCAACAATAATCTGGACAAAATAATTCTCTACTAACGGCAAAACCGGGTAATAAAACAATAACTCAATGCTACCACAAGGTACTATACAACAAAGACTTCTACACAGCAAGCAATTTTTGCACAAAAATTTCCCACAGCCCCCAAAATCCAACTGTGCACCAGGATAAGTAAGAGGTTCAACTCTGCCGAGGCCGTCATAACTACCATAGAGGGCTTGCCCGCCTGGTGCGTCAACTGTAATGTACGGATCACAACCATCGACACGCATGTCTGCCGGGAAAAACCACTATTCATAACGCCTTTACTGCAAAGAGGTTATGCAGGAATTTATCTGTGCGGCCGGCTCGATGGGCAAGAAATACGCTTGAGCCGCCAAAGGTGCACCGTCAGGCACAGCAAAAAGGCGGGTATTTAGCGATGTCCTACTATGCGCCAGGGGCAGCTACTTGGCTGGCTCGGGCAGAACTACCGCCGGCCGTTGTGCAGAGCTCGCCTCGAATAACAGACACATAGTTTATTGACCTATCGGCGATTTGTCGGCATAATTAAAACCGTTGCGGTTTTCGGCACAAAAGTTGATTCCGCGGCGCAGGCTCGACGTTATTTTTTGTGCTGCGAACAGACGCCTGAAGGTTAGGTTAGCCTTGCTGGAATTTTGAATTAAGGAAGACATAGTCCCTCTGCATCAGGATTTGGTATTTATGCCTCCAGATAAACCCGAAAAGGCCGGCTCGAACAAGACTGTTCAAGACAAAAAGGACAGAGTCGCTGAAATCGTAAACACCCTGGAATGGCTGATAACCGCTTTCATACTGGCTTTCGTATTCCGGGCGTTTGTAATGGAGGCATTTCGCATACCGACCGGCAGCATGGCCGACACGCTTAAAGGAGCTCACTTCCGACTGCGTTGCAGCCAGTGCGGCTACAGATACGAGCACGGATTTGTGCCCCGAAATTACGGCTATCCCGAGGATACGATACCCGCAGGCAGCGTCCGGCTGAGGGACCCGACGCGCTGTCCAAATTGCGGATACTATTGGCCGCAAGGCTACCCGCCGACCGCCGCCGAAACGCCGGTGGCCAACGGCGACCGTATACTTGTGCTAAAGTGCATTTATCAGCTCTTCCAGCCTAAACGATGGGACGTAGTAGTGTTCAAAAATCCACTCGATCCCACGGTAAATTACATCAAAAGACTCATCGGCCTTCCAGGCGAAAAGTTGGAGACCATAGATGGTGACATCTATGTCAACGGCCAAATCGCCCGAAAGCCTCATAAAGTCCAGAACGAGCTTTGGATGCCGGTCTACAATAACGATTATCAGCCGGTTCAGCCGCGCCAAGGCTCTTTTAACGGGCACCCCTGGCAGCAGCCGTTCAGAAATGAGCCGGGCTCAGAATGGATAACCGACTACCCAAACAATCCGACTATGTTTGCCTTACAAAGCGCCCCCGACCGGATCAATACGTTGCTTTATGACAGCTCAATCGGCAATGATTTCAGAACGGCCTATGCTTACGATGAAGTCTCGCGATACAACGATATGCCCTATTGCAGTGATCTGATGGTGCGTTTCTACGCCCGGTCAGCCGAGTCCGCCGGACGCCTCGGCATCGCCCTGAGCAAATACCAATCGAATTACAGGGCATGGGTCGACCTTACAGGAGAAATGGTCATCGCAAAAACTGCGGAAGGTAAAGAGACAATATTAAAGAAAAAGTCAATCACGCCGGCGACTATCAACAGGCCGACGCTGGTAAAATTTGCCAACATTGATCACCAGCTCATTTTCCAGCTCGGCGGCGAAAATTTGACCTACGACCTCGGACGTTCTGCTGACGATGCCGGCAGCATAAAAGAGGACATTGTCCCGCAAGTAAAGATTTTTGGCGCAGGGCAGCTTACACTGTCACACGTAGCCATATTCAGGGACATCCACTATACGGAAACCGACGGACCTAACAGGGCGGCTAAAGGCAATCCTCTAACTCTGGCAGAAGATGAGTTTTTCGTGCTCGGTGATAATAGTCCCAATAGTGAGGACGGCAGGCGGTGGAGTCAAAGGGGCCTAGGAATCAACGGCCAGCGCGTCTATCGTGAAGGCATTGTCCCCCGGGACTATTTAGTAGGTAAGGCGTTGTTTGTCTACTGGCCCAGCGGTTTCAGGCCCTTTGCTAAATCTCCGTTTGCGATTATTCCTAATGTCGGCCAGATGCGCTTTATCTACGGCGGCTCCAGGTGACGGACGACCACGAAATGGTCACAGAGAGCACAGAGAAAAGAAACAAATAGGAGCATTAACCGCAGAGAACGCCGAGAGCGCTGAGATTTAGAATAAAGACGATTTTTTCTGCGAACTCTGCGGGCTCGGCGGTAAATTTTCTGAGTTCTCTGTGGTCTCTGTGTCCTGTGTGGCAATTTTTTGTCTTGTCCTTTGCCGGATACAAAAATACAAAAAATGCAGACTGTGGAGGTAAATACAGATGAATCGGCTCAACGCAATTCTATTGGTCAAACTCCTGCTGGTCGTGGGCGGCTGCGCCGCCTTAACAGATATTCAGCAATACACCTTTGGCCACAGCGACGTCACGGTAACGGCGCTGCGCTGCGAATACCGGGTCAATCCGCTGGGTATCGATGTGGCTGAGCCGCGATTAAGCTGGATTATCGAATCCGAGCAACGGCAGCAGAAGCAAAACGCTTACCAGATATTGGTCGCCGGCAGCCAGGAAAACCTCAAGGCAGGCCGCGGCGATCTCTGGGACAGCGGCAAAGTCGACTCCGACCAGACCGCGCACATAGTCTACAAAGGCAAGCCCTTGAGGTCAGGCGTGCGCTGCTATTGGAAAGTGCGGGTATGGGATAGAGACGACAACCTTTCGGTGTGGAGTAAGCCGGCATACTGGACGATGGGTTTGCCCGACCCCAAGTACCGCCAGGCTAAATGGATAGGCTACGATGCAGCACTGTCGCCTTCTGACAAAGAAGCGCAAGAGCCGAATCAGGCAAATCCCCAAAAAGCAAAGACAGGCAAAGACAAGCTGGTTTTGCCTCCGCCGCGATATTTGCGCAATGTCTTCTGGGTCTACAAACCCATCAGGCGAGCCACGGTTTACGCCTCTGCGCTGGGATTATATGAGCTGCGCATAAACGGCCAACGCGTGGGCGAAGATTATTTTACGCCCGGCTGGACCGATTATTCCAAGCGCGTGTACTATCAAACATACGATGTCGCCGACCTGCTCAGAAAAGGCAGTAACGCCGTAGGGGCTATAATTGCCGATGGCTGGTACGCCGGTTATATCGGGTTCGGGCAAAAAAGAGAGCACTACGGCAAAGACCCGCGGTTTTTCATGCAGCTCGAGGTCGAATACGCCGACGGCACCAGACAGATTACGGTCACCGACGCATCCTGGAAAGCTACATACGGGCCGCATTTGGAAGCGGACTTTTTGATGGGAGAAACTTATGATGCCCGCAAGGAGATGCCCGGCTGGGATAGGCCAGGCTTTAACGATTCGGCCTGGGGCGATGTGGTTGTAACCGAGACAATTCCGGGCCTTTTACAATCTTATCCCGGCGTGACGGTGCGAAAACAACTGGAAATCGAGCCGGTGAAAATCACCGAAGCGAAAGAAGGCACGTTTGTCTTTGACCTGGGGCAGAATTTTGCCGGCTGGGCCCGGCTACAAGTTAAGGGACAGGCCGGAACGAAGGTAGTGCTGCGCTTCGCCGAGGTGCTCAATCCCGACGGCACTATTTACACCACCAACCTGCGAGCGGCACGCTGCACCGACACCTATATCCTCAAAGGAAATGGAACCGAAATCTGGGAGCCGCGATTTACATATCACGGCTTCCGATACGTGGAATTGACCGGCTACCCTGGCAGGCCCGGAGCGGACGCCATCACCGGCATTGTTGTACATTCGGATACGCCGGTCGTCGGCTCGTTCGAGTGCTCTAATCCGATGGTCAACAAGCTATATAAGAACATAACGTGGTCGCAGCGTTCCAATTTCCTCGAAGTGCCCACCGACTGCCCGCAGCGCGATGAGCGGCTCGGCTGGACGGGCGACGCCCAAATCTTCATTCGCACCGCCACCTACAATATGGACGTGGCGGCATTTTTCACCAAATGGCTCGTCGACCTGGAAGATGCTCAAAACCCAAATGGGGCTTTCCCTGATGTTGCCCCTCGCAAGGTCGCTATGGGCGACGGCGTACCCGCCTGGGGCGACGCCGGAGTGATTTGTCCCTGGACGATGTACAAGGTTTATGGCGATAAGCATATCATCCAGAAGCACTACGAAGCGATGAAAAAGTGGATCGCTTACCTGCGAACCAATAGCAAGGACCTGCTGCGACCGGCTTACGGCTACGGCGACTGGGTGGCCGTAGGCTCGGACACGCCAAAGGACATAATTGCCACAGCCTACTTTGCCTATAGCACGCGCCTGCTATCTGAAATGGCTGCTGTCATCGGCAAAAATGAAGATGCTAAGGAATACCAGGCACTATTCCAGCAAATAAAGGACGCCTTCAATAAGGCTTATGTCTCTGACGATGGCAAAATTAAAGGCGATACCCAGACCTGCTATTGCCTGGCACTTTACTTTGACTTGCTGCCGGAACAAAAACGCGAGCTTGCCTCCGGTCATTTGATCAAAGCTCTCGGCGAAAAAGACTGGCATCTTTCCACCGGCTTTGTGGGCTTGAGCTATTTGCTGCCCGCCCTGACGCAGATGGGACATCTTGACATCGCTTACCGCCTGCTGGCAAGCGACACCTTCCCCAGCTGGGGCTACAGCATCAAGCACGGCGCCACCAGCATCTGGGAGCGATGGGACGGCTGGACGGCGGAAAAAGGATTCCAGGACCCGGGCATGAATTCATTCAATCACTACGCCTTCGGCTCAGTGGGTCGCTGGCTGTTTGGAACAGTCGCCGGCATCGAAACCGATGTCCCTGGCTACAAAAACGTCATTATTCGCCCCCAGCCCGGCGGCGGAATGACGTATGCCGGGGCAGCTTACGACTCCATCGCCGGAAAGATCGAAAGCTGCTGGCGGATCGACTGCGGAGAATTCGAGCTGGACGTCACGATTCCGGCTAATACTACCGCCACTATTTATATTCCGGCCAGCGACGCTGAAAGTGTGCTTGAGAGCGGCTGGCCGGCCAGCACCGCAGAAGGTGTGCGCCCGGTCGGGATGCAGGATGAGACCGCAGTCTTCCAGGTAGGCTCCGGACAGTATCGATTTGTATCGAAATATCCCTCTCCGTAGCAGATGCCGCGAAGGATGAATCCTCTTTGAAACTACGTAGGCCGCCTGTACGGTATGCGGGGTATATCCTGCATCGTCTTTTGAAGCAAAGAGTTTAGCTCCCCGCGTTCGCGGGGACAAGCTTGCCCCTGCGGAAGCAGGGGCCGGCACGGCGACGGTCGAACAACATGCAGGCCATGCCGGGCATATCTTACTTGGCAGCACTGTTCAAAAGGCTATGAAAATAATCCCACGTCCAGGCTTTGGAGCCATCCGGCCTTATAAGCCAAAAGCCGCGCACGGCATCGTTGCTTTTCACCGGAGGCTTGGCTTGGGCATCTTTCAACTCATTGCAATATAGCTGCCAGTACACGATATAGGGACATCCCCAATCCAGGCCGGTCTTGACGACGTTGGGAATCCCCTTTTGAATTCGCTCGGCAGGATACAAATTTTCCGGCATACCAAATTCGCCGATATAAACGTTGCGGTCTCCGAAATCAGGACTATCCGGCACGTGGGTAGCTATAAAATCCAATGCGCTACGCAGGACCTGGGGATTCTCAGAATGCTCCACCGCGGCATCCCACGCAGAATACGACACCAAATCCAGATTAGTGTGCGGCAGAACACTATTGACCATGTTCGTAGCACCCTGCTTCATAGACTGCACAACCCGGTTCACCTCGGTAGCGTGGTACACACGAACGCCAGGTTCAGCTATCTCGGCTCTTGCCTGATTCACTCCGGCCTGCCGGGCATTAAGCCATTCGATCATGCTCTTTATCGCAACAGGCGTGGGCGTGACCTTCGAGTCGACGCCGCCCCGAATCATCCAGTCGCCCTCCCAGTGCTGCAGAACAAAGGTTTTGCCCGTGCCTTTGTAGGCTGTGAGAAAATATTTAGCCAGCTCATAAAATTGTTTTTGTTCATCCTGTTTTTGCTGCTCGGTGATTCCGGTGCGCCAATAGCCATCCGGGCGTCCCAAAGCCGTGACCACCAAAATGTAGGTGGTGAAAGGCTTATTAAAGAGCTGCCTGTAGTACGGTGTCTGCGCGGCCTCGACCAAGGTTTTGACCTCCGGCCAATTCGAGTTGTAAGGATAAACCGATGCCGGCCCCTCATGTCTTTTGCCGTAGAACCAGACCTTAATCACTCGTGAGCCTAAAGCCAGAATCTGGTCGGCGCCTTCGTTGAGGAAATCTTTGTCCGTTAGATAGTATCTGCCGGCAACATGCGTCACTCCCAAGACATCCGGCAGCGGGCGCTCCGCTGCGCAAATACCACAGATTACCGGCACTAAAATTATCCGAGAGAAATTCGCCATATTGTCACCCCGACGGACCCCGCAATGAATTGCGGGGCTAAATATGTAACTAACGTTCGATCTTACGAAAACTTTTCCCGGCGGCTTCTATGGTCTTCTCTATGTCCTCTTGCGTATGGGCCAGTGACACAAACATTGCCTCATACGCGCTGGGGGCAAGATAAACGCCCTGATCCAGCATGCGGGCGAAGAATTTCTTGAATTGTTTTATATTTGTTGACTGCACGTCGGCGAAATTTCGGACCGGCCTATCGGTGAAAAAACAGCTCATAATTGAGCCGACACGATTAATTGTGACGGTGACACCCGCTTCTTTAGCGGCGTTTGCCAGGCCGACTTCCAATATCGCTGCTGAAGATTCAAGCCTCTGGTATACGGGCCTCTGGATATGTTTAGCCGTCGCCGGCACGGCGACGGACCCCGCAATAAATTGCGGGGCTAAATATTTAGCCCCACGTTTCACGTGGGGTCTTTCTTCCAAAATATCAAGCGTCGCATTTGCAGCGGCGGTTGCGATTGGATTGCCGGAGAGGGTTCCTGCCTGATAAACCGGCCCGATCGGGGCCAGCATATCCATAATGTCGGCTCTGCCTCCGACTGCCGCCAGCGGTAGTCCGCCGCCTATTATTTTGCCCAGACAGGTAATATCGGCTTTTACACCGAAAAGCTCCTGTGCTCCGCCGTATGCGACGCGAAAGCCGGTTATCACCTCATCAAATATTAAAATCGCTCCGCCGGCATCGCACAAGTTTCGAAGTGCCGCAAGGTACCCGTCAATCGGCGGAACAACGCCCATATTGGCAGCGATGGGTTCGACCAGGACTGCTGCGATTTTGTCTTTGTGCCCGGCAAAAGCCGCCTTTGCCGCATCGATATCATTATAAGGCAGCACAATGGTGAGCCGGGCAAGCGAATCGGGCACGCCGGCACTGGAGGCGATGCCCGTTTCAGCGACGCCGGAGCCGGCCGCAACCAGGAGGCAGTCGCTGTGGCCGTGATAACAGCCGGCCATTTTGATTATCAAATCCCTTTTGGTATATGCCCGCGCCAGGCGGATAGCGGTCATTACAGCCTCGGTGCCGCTGCTTACGAGGCGCACTTTCTCGATCGAATCAAAGGCGGCAGCTATCTTTTCAGCCAGCGCAGTTTCAGCCGGCGTCGGTGCTCCGAAGGACGTGCCGTTTTTTGCCGCTGTCCGGATAGCGTCCAATACTTTTGGATGGGCGTGCCCGAGTATCATCGGCCCCCAGGAGCCGACATAGTCGATATACTCATTGCCGTCTATATCGTAGATTTTTGAGCCGGCTGCACGCTCAATAAAGAGCGGCGTCATTTCCACACCGCCGAAAGCCCGTACCGGCGAATTGACGCCGCCGACCAGAAAACTGCCGGCACGCATCCAGGCCTGAGCAGATTTTGGATATGCCTTTTGTCCGTTCATTTTCGATTGTCAATTTTCAATTGCCAATTTATAATTGTCAATTTACAATTGCCAAGAAATTTGGAGTATAGTCTATGAACTTAGTCAAATGGCTTCGCAAAAATCAGTCAAAGGTGATGGCTATTGTGGTCATCGGTACACTAGTCGGCTTTATCGGCGGTAGTGCATTAACGTACCTTCTTAGCCCAGGAAGGACGGTCGGATACAAGGCCGTAGCTTATTTCGGGGACAACAAGAAAATAACCAACTACGATCTGATTAGTGCCCGGAACGAGCTTGATATCCTGCGAATGCTGCAGATAGAGCAACTGCTGAGGTCACAAGATCTGCAGGGAATTCTGCTGGGTGAGCTGGTTTTTTCAGATACCAGAGTCGCACCGGCAGTTATCAATTATGTCAAACAAATGATAAGAGCAAACGGGTACAGAATCAGTGACGAGCAGCTCAGAAATATCTACAAGCGTTCGTTGCCAAGTGATATATACTGGATACTGCTGAAAAAGGAAGCAGAGCTGGCGGGCATTAGAATATCCAACGAGGATGTGGGCAGACGCCTTGGAAGAATGATACCACGGCTATTTAACGGCGTAACATACTCACAGTTTATTGGGTCATTGGTGAACCAGCGAGGGATTCCGGAAAAACGGCTGCTGGAAACGGTCGGCGAACTGGAGGCGGTATGGCAGTACGCCGAATTGGTCTGCTCTACCGAGAATGTCACCAACTCTCAGCTGAGCCATCTGGCCAGTTGGCAGAATGAAACCGTTAACGTAGAATTTGTGAGATTTAACGCCGACACATTTGTCCAATCCTCGCCCGCGCAGGGACCGGTCGAGCAAGAATTGCTCGAGCATTTCAACAAATACAAAGAATTCTTCGCCGGCGACATAACGGAACAGAACCCTTACGGCTTCGGATATAAGCTGCCCGCTCGGGTGCAGCTGGAATACATCGCCGTCAAGCTCGACGATGTTTCGTCGATAGTGACGCCGCTTACGCCCCAGGAGACGGAAGAATATTACCGCAAACATGCCAAAGAATTCACCAAGTCCGTTCCGTCGGATCCAAACGACCCGAATTCGCCGGCGCTTTCCCGAACCAAAAGCTACGCAGAGGTAGCGCGGGCTATCTCGGAACAGCTTATGCAGGACAGGGTACATTCAAAAGCAGATAGTATTCTTCGCGAGGCAAAAACACTTACCGAGGCAGGCCTACAAGATATAGATAGTGACGTTGACAAGCTCAGCCCCGAACAGTTAAAGCAGAAAGCCGGCGATTACAAGACTGCCGCCGAACAGTTGCGCAAAAAGCACAATCTCAAGATATACTCCGGACAAACCGGTCTGCTCAGCCTCACCGATATGCAGATGGACGAGTATCTCGGCAGTCTGTTCGTGACGGGCTACGGATACAGGCCGGTGCCGTTGACTCAGATTATCTTTATGGTCGGCAATCTGGATACCGGCGCAGCCGAGCTGCTCGACCTCCAGAAGCCCAGAATGTACGAAAACATCGGGCCGGTCCAAGACCCATCAGAAAAGATAATGGCAATGGTAAGGATAGTTAAGGCCGAAAACGCCTCGCAACCGGATACCATAGACTGCACCTTCAGCAAAGGCACGCTTGAGCTGGACCAGAAAAAGCCTCAGTCGAAAGAGGCAGCCCCCGAACAAGACAAGCATGACGCGAACACCCCCCCTGTCTATTCGGTAAAGGAAAAAGTAGTCGAAGACGTAAAGAGGCTCGCGGCGATGGGTGCCGCCCAAAATAAGGCCCAAGAGTTCGTTAAGCTGGTGGCTGAAAACGGCTGGGACGGCGCACTCAGCAAGCTCAACGACCTTTATAGACAGCAGCGCCAACAAACCGGGCAAGCCAAACCGGCTGAAAGTGAGCCTAATATGTTCAGGCTGGAGAATCTAACCAACCTGCGGAGAATCCCAAGCAGCGCGCTGGAAGCGTTGGTCGTGCAAAGCAGCGGCAGTCCGGAGGACCGAGTATTTGTCAGGGAAGCTCAAGAATGGCTGACTATTAACCAAGCCAGAATAGAAAGCCGCTTCGTAGAACAGCTTTATTCGCTCGTGCCCCAAGACAGCAACACGGCTCCGAGCTTGCCCGTATCTATCGAATTCAAGCCGCACATGAGTTTGTACGTGATCAAAAACATTTCAATTAACCGCCTCAGCCGGCAGGACTACGAAAAAGTCAGGGCCGCGCAGGCGTACAGGGAAGACCACCTTCAGAACCAAAACTTGGCGGTGATACACTTCAATCCTGAAAACATAGTAAAACGTATGAACTTCCGTTCGGTCGACCAGAGCAAAGAGCCGGCAAGCGCCGATGCCCCGGCAGAACCGGAGGAACCATAATAATGGCACATCGCCGGCAAGAGAATCACCCAGCATCCATACTGGCAGTGGCGGTTGCAAGCTGGCTCGCCCCGGGCGCAGGATACTTCTTGCTGGGCGAAAAGAAACGGGCAATAATTATATTTGTCACCATCGTCCTAACGCTGTGCACAGGCTTATACATAGGCTCAATCGGAGTAATCAACTTTAAGGGGCCGGCGGCGTTATATGTCAAGGCCGCACAGATTATGAATCCGCCTATCGTGCTAATACTGGGGCGTTACACCGCCGCTGGAGCTTATCCGGTCCACGGCTGGCCAAGCGAAATCGGACAGATATACACAATGACATCGGGCTTGCTCAATCTTTTGTGCATCGTTAACGCGGTCTATCTGGCTCATCTGCGCGAAACCAAACCTACCGGAGGCTAAAGTGTCAGTTATAGCAGCGTGTATTTTGGCGAGCTTTACCGCGCCGGAGAACATCGGCACAACTCCACAGTCTATGCTGTGGCTGCTGCCGTTGGCGGCAGCGATAGCGGTCATCTATAAAGCTACAAAAGTACAGACAATTATCGCAGAAAAATTCACCAAGGAAGCAGTGGTACTGTTCGGCTCAATCATCGTTTTTATTACTGTAACTGCGCTGGCCCTGCATGCTCTGGCGTGGCTGATTACAGAGTGACGCCCGCCTGCGTTAATCCGCCTTACGTCTGGCGGATTAACTTGACCCGGCCGGCTTTTCAATCATCATTACCCTGCACGGACTGTTCGATCACACCTAACTCCACCAGCGCGTTAAAGGCAGCTTTCTGCTCAGCTTCTTTCTTGTTTGTGCCCCAGGCGCTGGGGAAATGACGCTGTGCGATGACTACTGCGGTCTCAAAGCATTTGTTATGGTCGGGTCCCTGCTCATCCAGCAATACATAAGCGGGCGTGACATTGAATTTCTCCTGAGCGTGCTGCTGCAGCATAGATTTGTAGTTACCCTGAGCCTGTTCGGCGTCGGCCTGGTCTATTAGTGAGCCAAAAACTCTCAAAATGAAGCTCCGGGCGACATCAAAACCACCGTCAAGGCAGATTGCAGCGATAATAGCTTCCAGAAGGCTGGCGGCCAGAGAACCTGACAGAGCCCGGCTGGAAGCCATTCCTTTGCCGACCTTTAAGCACTTTTGCAGGCCGAGCTGCCTGGCAACCCGAGCGCATGTGCCGCGGGAAACAAGCATGCTTTTCATCTTCGTCAGCTCGCCTTCCAGGTAGTTAGGGAAGCGCTCGAAAATAGTCTGACAGATAACCACGGCTAAAACAGAGTCGCCCAGAAACTCCAGCCTTTCATTACTGAGCAGACGATTGTCAGCCGCCGAGGAGTGAGTTAGTGACTTGTCCAACAGATTGCGATTGAAAAATTCGTAACCTATGATTTGCTCGACTCGCTGCAGAGCTTCGTTGTCCATTTAGCTGTATCCTACATTTGGGAGTTTCTTATGGCCACGCCGGCCACACGGCCCAACCGGCAGGCAGTGCATAAGGACATATTTTCCAAAATATGCGCCGACCGTCAAGCCTATTGTCGGGCCCTTGCCTCCGGCGGGCTCCTGCGCCGAACTCCCACTGGCGAGGCGCCAACGAGCGGCAGTGCCAAAACCGCAACATAAACCGGCGGTGAAACCGCCGGCTAAATATTTATCCGTCATACGTCTGGCGGATTTGGCCCCGTTTTTTACACGCGGTTGAGTCGCTGCGATTGAGGACGCTGCCCACCGATCAGCCTACCATCTGGAGGCTGGCTAAGGCAACAAACTTGTCGTCAGCTACCTCGAATATTCCATCGAGACCGGTCACCGTAAAGATTCCCCTTGTTGCCGGAGCGACATTGCACAAAACCAGCCGATGCCCACAGTCACCAAGCAGCTTACGCAGCTTCAGCAGCTTCGAGAGGCTCGAAGAGGTCACAATGTCAATATTGGAGAAATCAACCACCACGTCACAGTCGCCCCTGTCACGGACAACCTCGGTTATGGTCTTGAGCTCATCGCCCATTTCCGGTTCCTGAGGCAAATCAACCAGAACAATATCCTCAGACCAATTCTGAATGGCCATTGCAAATCTCCTTTTCACTTTTGAACCCAATACAGAATTCCAGAACCTTAACTGATGTATCGGCACAAGCTTAGGCCGGATTCAGTAAAAACGCGGCGGTTCCCGCCCGTCTGGCGCAATCGACCTATAAAAACAGACGTTTCGGTATCATAACGCTCGATATAGGATGCTCGTATTGCGTATTGTGCAGTGCGTCGTGCGTTTTTTCCTTTTCGCAATACGCTTCACGCACTACGCCGGACGAGATGGGCAGCCCTGATCGGCTCTTTTATCGCAGCCTGTCTAACAACTTCATGAAATTCCGTTTGGCTTTGAATTTAGTCTTCAAAGAAAACACGTATTCGGCAAATTCCTCTTGCTTGCCCAGGCCTTTGGCAAGCTCCCCGATTTTCTTAATCAGGCGTACCGCCTCCACGTAAGCATTATTGCTGGTTCGCTGAACAATTGGTTCGACCCGGGCCTGGTAAACGCCTATGGCATCCGTCGGATGACCCTTTTCTCGCAACTGTGCCAACTGCATCCAGAGGTCGTCGCTGCAGCCTCCCGTGCGGGCCTGGTGCCAGGCGGCCTCGACATCCTTTTCCCAGATAAATATTTGAACAAGCGTGGAATGATCCGCACCCCTGTGCCAAGATCGGTCTGCTGGGGTTCTGCCTTTGTTCTCGTGGGCGACCGTCTTTCGAATATATTCAAGCGCCTGCTGCCGCCAGTTGGGCCATTCTCTGGCACGGTCTGCGTGTTTTTTAAGCTGCTTATAGTTTTCAAGATGCGGGTGCTCGGCGAAATTTGCCCAGATAAGCTGCATTGCCTCGGCGTGGCGTTTTCGCTGCTGATATTCATCGGCAAGAAATTCCCGCAATCGGCTGTCGGTATTCTTAGGAAATGCCTGCAATCCTTTTTCAGCCCACTCCAGAGCCTGGTCTGGTTTGCCGGCATCTATATACGTTTGAGCAATCTGAAGGAATCGGTACTCGCTTGAAAGGTCTCTGCTCTGCACAGCTACAAGCGATTCGACATCGTCATCGACACAAGCCAGAGCCTCCATAATCGAAGTCAGCCGATATCGGCGGTGGTCATAAGCCCTTTCCATCTGGCCAGGTCTAAGTGCCGGCACTTTTGCCCACTCAGCCTCTGCCAGATTCCGGTAGACCGCCAGGCCTTTTTCACCGAGCACATCAGCATAGGCTTCGGCTGCGCCGCCAAAAGTGTCCCAATCTGTGGTCAGCTCCCACTCGAACAGCCGCCTGGCCAATGCTTCAGGGTCCGGCTTGGCTTTTGCACACGCTTTGTGGTGAATTTCCTGTAGGCGTTCCAGAATAGGGGTCATATATCCATCCGAATCGTCCATTTCACCCAGAGCTTCCTCAACTCGGCCCAGAGCATGTTCTGTCAAGTCAATAACCTCCTGAGCGTAGCCATCCGCCAGCAGCTCATCTATGCAATCAACTACGGTGTTTATCTTTCTGGCAAAACCGGAAGCAGCCTCGTAATCGACAAAACCCCGCGTCTTGGTGGCTTGATTGATCGTTTGCTTAAAGAATGCCAAATCCGGGCCTTTTTGCTTCGACCGGGCGGCCTTGAACATCAGTCGGTCACACAGTTTCTCGTCTTCCATCATCTGCTCTACGATGATCTCAACCAGCGCGGAAATCTCCTGGCCGGATAAATACTCCCGCACGTCATCAAGCGTGATGGCTGGCTTGGATTTTTTGGCTTTTGCCTTTTGCCCGGAAGGCGGCTGCCTTGCAGAATCCACGCCCCCTTCAAGATAGGTCAGGCCCACGGCTACGCAATGTTTGCAGAATACCCCGGCATCTCCCATCGGGCAATCGCACGAACCGTCAAGCTCGGCATCTTTTACCCGCAGCTTTACATTGTAATCGTGCGTACCAGCAACCTTAGCGAACAGCGTATTTTTGTCTTCCAGCAGTGAAATTACTCTGCCCTGCTGATGGTAATCCAGACCCCGCTCCCACGACCGGCTATCGGTTAGTTCCTTCAGTTGTGCCTTTGATAGCTTCACTAAGTTAGACAAACCTCATATCAAATCATAATTTCCGGTCCAATTTTCTATAGCTTACAGCTTCGGCGATGTGCTCGGGCGCAATATTCTCGGTGCCGGCAAGGTCGGCGATTGTCCGGGCGACCTTGCAGATTTTGTCATGGGCGCGGGCGGAAAGACCAAATTCGGTCATCGCCTGCTTGAGTATCAGCTCGCCAGCAGAGTCGAGCGTGCAGAATCTTTCAATCTGCTTGTGGGTCATCCTGGCATTGGTCATCCCGACCCTGTCGGGACTGCCATCACCGAAGCGCTTCGCTTGAACATCTCTGGCCCTGGTAACGTCCTGCCGCATCGTCGCTGAGCCAAGCTGGCCCGCCCTCGAACGGAGCCTGCTGAAACTTATCGCGGGCACATCAATATGAATGTCAATTCTATCCACCAACGGGCCGGATATCTTCGACACGTATCGTTCTATCTGGCCGGGCGTGCACCTGCACCTTCTCGAATCCGTGCCAAAATATCCACAGGGGCAGGGATTCATCGCCGCAACGAGCATGAATTGAGCGGGAAAGCGAACGGTGCCTTTGGCCCGTGAGACGGTGACGAAACCATCCTCCAACGGCTGACGAATCATTTCAAGAACGTGGCGTGGAAATTCGACAAATTCATCCAGAAACAATATTCCGAAATGGCTCAGTGACAGCTCGCCCGGCCGCGGCACCGTTCCGCCGCCGACCAACGCCGGGCCGCTGGCTGTATGATGCGGCATCCGCACCGGACGAGTGGCCAAAAGCGCCTTATTCTTGCCCAATAGGCCCACGGAGGAGTAAATACGGGTGGTCTGGAGCGATTCTTCAAGGCTCAAAGGCGGCAGAATGGTCGCCAATCTTTGGGCCAGCATCGTCTTTCCCGCCCCCGGCGGGCCAATCATCATAATATTGTGTCCGCTGGCGGCGGCAACGGTCAGCGCCCGTTTGACACTCTCCTGGCCCTTGACGTCCGCAAAATCCACCTCGTAGCCGGACGCCTCATTAAAAAGCTCCTCGATGTTGATGGTGGTGGTCTCAAGAGGCAACTGTCCGGAAAGAAAGCCCACCGCCTGAGCGAGCGAGCCGACGCCATATACCTCCAGAGCCGCGACCACAGCGGCTTCTTTAGCGTTGTCCAACGGCACGAGCATTCGGCTGAAACCGTTTGCGGCGGCGGTCATCGCCATACTCAATACGCCGTTGACGGGTCTGACTCGGCCATCCAGGGCCAGCTCACCGACGACAATGAAATCTTTGGCCGGCGGGCCGACCAAAATGCCCTGGCCGATCAGCATTCCCAGAGCGATGGGCAAATCGAAGGCGGGGCCGGCTTTTTTCACATCCGCTGGGGCCAGGTTTATTAGAGACTGTGTTTTGGGATATTTGTAGCCGCAGTTGACGATTGCGCTTTTAACTCTTTCGGTGCTTTCTTTTACCGCCGCATCGGGCAGTCCAACGATGATAGACTTTTCGAGCCCGCCGCGCGCAACATCAACCTCAACCTCACAGATTATGCCTTCGATCCCTTCAAGCGTAACACTGTGAAGCCTGGCTAACATATTCTTCCTTCCTTCGCCTGCACTCGCGTAACCCCAGGTGCGAGCGTTTCTGCGAAAGAATATCAGATGATGAGAATTAAGTCAAATAGCCCGAAGAGTTTACGGCAGGCAAATTTTTCTAAAAAATACTGTCTTTCTCATAATTCTCTCATTTTTGTTTTGCCAATATCGTACTCGACAAAACCAGATGTGTCGGGTAGCCTAACCACGGTGACAGGCTGTGAAATTCTTGGTGTTTTTAATGAAGGAGATCAATTATGAGACTGAAATCGGGTTGGCTTGACGCAATTCTCATCGCTGTCGGGTTGTCCACGACTCTGCTGGTCGTGGGTTGTGCATCTCAGGCTGCAGCACAAGAGAGAAAAGTTTCTCTCCTACCGGCAGACCTGCCGGCTGCCATAAGAAAGGCTATCGAGGAAGCCTTTCCGAGGGGGGAAATCATGGCAATTCAAAAGGAGGTCGAAGGGGAGGACCCAGGCCAGTATGACGTGGACATACGTTCCGGCGGAAAAGAGTACGAAGTTGAAATCTCCCCGGAAGGCAAGGTGATTGAGACCAAGGAAAAGATGCCTGCAACAACAGCCACGGGCGGCGAGCAAGGCAAGAAATGGACGGAATCTTTCGGTCAGGAGAACTGCACCTTCTCTTCGGTTGGCAAGAATCGGTTCTTCATTCTGCAGCCTGGTCATCAACTCGTACTGGCAAGTCGTACAGAAAAAGTAGCAATTACCGTCCTGGATGAAACAAAGAAAATAGGCGATGTAGAAACCAGAGTTGTGGAAGAGCGCGAAGAGCTGAACGGAGAACTGAAGGAGGTGTCGAGGAACTTCTTCGCCATTTGTAAAGAGCATAGCGACGTATTCTACTTCGGGGAGGAGGTGGACATTTACAAGGGTGGTAAGATAGTCAGCCACTCCGGACAGTGGAGAGCGGACGAGAAGAATTCCAGAGCGGGAATCATGATGCCTGGGACAATTCTTCTGGGGGCCAGACATTACCAGGAGATCTCGCCGAACGCCATGGATAGGGCTGAGATATTAAGTGATGACGTGACTATGAAGACGCCGGCCGGAACATTCAAGAACTGCATAAGAATAGAAGAGAGGTCCGGAATAGATCCTGATGAAAAATGCTACAAAACCTATGCACCAGGTGTGGGCCTGATTCAAGATGAAGATCTGGTGCTGACTAAATATAGCGAAGCGAAATAGGCAAGCATCTTACTTAACAGAAAGAGTTTACAACAAACGAAAACTCTTCAAAAAAATTGTTTCTGTCACAGTTTTCTCACCTTCATATTGGTACTATCGTAGTCGATGAAGTTGCGAAATTCAAACTGAAAATTTGTCGCTCTTTTTTTGAATAAGGAGAAAGAAAATGTTAAAGAAACACTGGAAACTGGTTGGTATCATGGTTATGGTCGTTGCTGGTTTAGCACTGTGTATTGGGGCAGTGGCTAATAAGCAAGTCGCAGAACAAGCGAAGACTCTTTCCGTCGATCAGGTCCCTGCCGCCGTCAAAGCGACCATTCTGGCCCAAGGCGGAACCATCGAGGAAATCGAGATGAAAACTGAGGATGGCCAGACCGTCTACGAGGCCGAAGTCGTCATAGATGGGCAAGAAAAGGACGTGAAAGTCGCTGCCGATGGAACAGTGCTTAGCCAAAAAGTGGACGATGATGACGAGGAGGATGAAGCTGACGATGACGAAGGCGACGATGATGAGGACGAGAATGATGACGAAGACGAAGATGATTAGACACAAGAGAACTAATGGCACATCAGGTTCTCGCACCTAAAATATACACCGTTGAGTAATAAAAGATTGTTGCTCAGCGGTGTTTTTTTGGTCCTTCAAATGCGGTTGCTGCTTATTGAAGACTACCGGCCTTTGCAGCAGTCCCTTGCAAAGGGGCTGCGAGAAGCAGGTTTTGCGGTGGATACCACAGGCGACGGCCAGGAGGGCTTGTGGTTTGCGATGGGCAATGATTACGACGTGATTATCCTTGACCTGATGCTGCCCGGCATGGACGGCCTGAGCCTTCTCAAGAAGCTAAGGGCTGAAGGCAGACAAAACCACGTATTGATTCTGACCGCCAAGGACACTTTGGAAGACCGCATAAAGGGCTTGAACCTCGGCGCCGACGACTATCTGGTAAAGCCCTTTTCTTTCGAAGAGTTGTTGGCACGAGTCCGCGCGTTACTGCGCCGAAGCTATCGGGAGAAGAACCCCGAGATCAAAGTCCAGAATCTGCGGATTGACTTGACGACACAGAGGGTCTGGCACGGTCGGGACGAAATCCGGCTTACGCCGAGGGAATATGCGCTTCTGGAATACTTGGCCCTGCGAGCCGGGCAAACGGTGTCCCGCACAGATATATGGGAGCATGTGTACGAGTTCAAATCCGCCGCATCGAGCAATGTGGTCGATGTTTACATCGGCTATTTGCGAAAGAAAATCGAACAGCCAGGCAAACCTCCCCTCATTCATACGGTGCGAGGCCGTGGCTATACTCTGGGAGTCCAGCCGTGAAGCCTTCCCTGCAGATACGTCTCGTTGTGGGCGTAGTGAGCGCTGTATTGTTGCTGCTGACCGTCTTCAGTGTGGGCATCTACAGCGTTATTCGCAGCGCCTTGCTCAGTCAGTTCGATGCTTCACTGGTATCGATAGCCCAAATATTGGCCGGCTCGGTGGAAGTTGACGGTGACCAAATCGAGCTGGAGATCGAGGTCCAGCAAATGCCGGAGCTCCAGGACCGCAACAAGCCGACGTACTACCAATTGTGGCGCCATGACGGCACGGTGGCGGCAAAGTCCCCGCTGCTGGAAAGCAGTAACCTGCCGCGTCTGGCGGGATCCCCAGAAAAACCCACCTTCAAAACGCTCAGAGCCGGCGCCGGCCGAGTTGAACGTGCGGCGGGCTACGGCTTCACGCCAAGGCTTTCCGACAACGACCGCAAAACGGCAGAGCCGCCGCGACTGATGTTGACTGTGGCGCGAGACAGCGCTGCGATATTGAGCCAATTACGGTTTCTCCGATGGGTGCTCTTTCTCGCGTCGGGGGCCGTGATATTGTTATCTATCCTTGTCGCGCTGCTGACAGTCCGTCAAGGTCTTCGCCCATTGACTGCAATCGCCGGTGAGATCGCGGCTGTCAGAGAGACCGATTTAGCGACTCGCATCGCCGCTGAGGATGTGCCCGGCGAGCTGCTGCCGATCAAAGAGCGTTTGAACGATCTTTTGTCCCGACTTGAAGCTGCATTCAATAGAGAACGCCGTTTCACCGCCGATGTTGCCCACGAGCTTCGCACCCCTCTGGCGGGGATACGTTCCACAATTGAGGTAACGCTGTCGCGCGGGCGTGACCGGAAGGAATACAAAACAGCCCTTTCCGATTGCCTGGCTATCATTGAAAACATGCAGACAATGGTGAACAACCTATTGATGATCGCCCGTCTCGACGCTTGCCAAGCGGCTTTGCGCCGGGAGCAGGTTCACCCGGCTGAACTGGTGAGCTCCTGCTGGCGGCCGTTTTCAGAAAAGGCTAAGCTGCGCAGGATCGCCTTTGACAATCGTATCCAGACGGATGCAGTCATCAATTCCGACCCGCAAAAACTCTCCATGGTTTTATCGAACCTTCTCGGCAACGCCGTTGAATATGCGAACGACGCCGGCCAAATTTGGGTCACAACTCACCACAGCGACGACTCCATAGAGATCGCCGTTGCCAACACTGGTTGTCGGCTCACGAGCGACGAAGTCGCACGGGCATTTGACTGCTTCTGGCGCGGTGATTCATCTCGCGCGGGCACAGGCACTCACTGTGGTTTGGGGCTGGCTCTGGTTCAAAGGCTTGTCGGGGCGTTAGGCGGTTCTGCTGCCGCCGAGGTACAGCTCGGCGGGGTGTTTACTGTTCGGCTGACCCTGCCGGCATCAGCCCCCTAATATGGCCGGGAGAATCCCCAAACAAAAAAGGCCATAAGTATAACGCTTATGGCCTGTTAGTTCGTAACTGAAAATATATCTTTGTAGGATCAAGTAGTTTGACTGCGGAAAACGCAGGCGGCGGTCGAATCCGGATCGGAGAATGAAGTTTATTCGGAAAAAAACCTTGCTCGATTGCTTGATACTGCAATCGATCTGTGTGATTCGTTGCATCCTCAGGAACCGATGCGGCGAGAATAAACCATATCGTCCCGACTATAGACTTTCTCACCTTCATAATCTACCCCCTGACAAACCTATTGATTGTATCGGCTGTAGGTATATTTTCCCCTTAGCCAAATTAGCGATGAACCTGTGGTAAAGCCGCCGCCAAATATTTAGCCCCGCAATCCTTCGACCCGGCTCAGACCCGCCCCGAGCAAGCCCGAGGGGAGGGGTTTATTGCGGGGTCCGTCGCCGTTCCGGCGACGGCTAAACTCCCCGAACACGCGTTTTCAGTACTGATATCGGCCTTTTTGGGGAAAGCTTTTGCGTGAGGACCGGATGGAACCGGCAAAAGTAAGGAAGTGATAGAAACCGGTGTCGGCATTTTCTGGCTGATTATTTCGTCCTTTGCAGCAGGCCTATTGCCAGTTGCCGAAGCGTATCAGCTTTGGGGCCGAAAGGTTCTAATACCGCTACCGCCTCATCGGCCAGATTTTTGCCCAATTGTCTCGATTTTCCCATCCCTAACACAGCCGGGTAAGTTGCCTTGCCCGCTTTCTGGTCCTTGCCGGCGGTTTTGCCCAGTTGCTCGCTCGAAGCGCATACGTCAAGAATATCATCGGCTATCTGGAAACTCAGACCGATCTTCAATCCGTATTCAGACAGGCGGTTTAATTGCCGGGCATTAGCCCCGCCGCAGATGGCCCCCATCGCCGCGGCACAGCGAAACATTTTCGCGGTCTTATTGGTGTGAATATATTGCAGAATCTTTTTACTGCCGGCATTTTTTTCCGCTTTTAGGTCGGCTATCTGGCCTGCAATCATGCCGGCAGGCCCAGCCGCCTCCGCCAATTGAGCAATCAACCTTACCGCAATGCCCGGGTCATCAATCTTCTTAGCCAAAATCTCGAAAGCGAGCGTCAAAAGGGAGTCACCGGTAAGTATGGCGGTCGCTTCACCAAAGGCCTTATGGCAGGTAGGCTGACCCCGGCGAAAATCGTCATTGTCCATAGCCGGCAAATCATCGTGCACCAGCGAATAGGTGTGCACCATCTCGACCGCTGCCGCTGCAATTTCAGCGTTGGGATTTACCCCGCCGCCGACCAGCTCGCAACACCAGAGCACCAGCACCGAGCGTATGCGCTTGCCCGGTGCGACAAGAGTGTACCTGACGGCTTTTTTCAAATCACCGTCGATATTTCTCTGCTCAGCCAAAAGCTGCCGCAGAGTATGATTGACCAATTGTGCCTTTCCCCGCAGCAGCGCACTGACATCGGAATTGGTAACCTTCGTTGCGGACATAGCGGGCACTATTTTCGAGAACCTAAAATCTGTCTTGGTAAGTTGTATTCTTGTATTATATGTCTTGTCGCAGATTTTCACAGCCATTTATGAGGCACAATATGATTTTAATTCTTGGCGTTACCGGTTCCGGCAAAGGGCGCTTGGCTTTTGATCTGGCCAGAGATTTGGGGGCTGAAATAATCAGCATAGACTCGATGAAGGTCTACCGCCGAATGGACATCGGCACCGCCAAGCCGCCCAAAGAGGCACGCGCCCAAGTCAAGCACCACCTGATCGACATCATTGAGCCAAGCGATTCATTCAGTGTGAGGAGCTTTCTGGATAACGCCCTTGAGGCAATAAAGCAGATAAAGGCCGGCAATAAACCCGTAGTCGCGGTGGGCGGAACCGCGCTATATATAAAGGCCCTGCTGTACGGCCTGTTCGAGGGCCCGGCAGCCGACAAGCAGATTCGGGCCGAACTGAGAGCACGCGCGGAAACTCAGGGGCTGGATCAGCTTTATCGTCAACTAACACAAGTCGATCCGGAGGCGGCTGCTCGCATCCACCAAAACGATGCCAGGCGTATAATCCGGGCTCTGGAAGTGTATGAGCTTACCGGCAAGCCAATCTCCAGCTTCCAGCGGCAGTGGAACCCACAACAGACGAGCGACGAGCTACGAGCGACGGACTATGACTGGACGATAATCGGCCTACGAAGAGACAAAGCCGAGGAAAACAAGAGGATTAACGCCAGGGTCAAGAAGATGATTGCTGCCGGCTTGGTTGATGAAGTCAAATCTCTGCTTAGCGAGGAAAAACCGCTAAGCGCGCAGGCTCGATGTGCAATCGGCTACGCTGAGGTAATAGACCATCTCAGCGGGAAAATAACCCTGGAGGATACGATGGAGCTTATAAAGAAGAACACTCGCCGGCTGGCCAAGAGCCAGCGAACCTGGTTCAAAACCTTCCGAAGCGTCCACTGGCTTAACATCGGGCCGGAAGAACCGGGTGAGAAAATTCTCGACCGGGTAAAGGGAACAGCGGACAGCATCGGATCACGTTGATTTGTGGGCTGTTAGCGATTAGAATGACGTAGGAGTTAAGCTAATGGACACGATAATATGAGCACAGAAACCCTGAAAAATATTCTGGATGAATTGAGCGCTCTACCAAAAGAAACTGAGTGGATGGAGTTCAAAGTCAACTACGTAAATCAGGAAGAAATAGGGGAACACATTTCAGCATTGTCCAACTCCGCTTGTTTGCATGAAAAGCAACACGCATATCTCGTCTTTGGAATCGAGGATGAAACACACAGAATTATAGGGACGGA
>Ga0315285_10001233_pt1 | contig 26783 bp, 16 predicted proteins | sample YL17G09_36_MG_FD_203698 | JGI IMG/M metagenome (GOLD analysis project Ga0315285, IMG submission 203698) | Sediment microbial communities from Yellowstone Lake, YNP, Wyoming, USA - YL17G09_36 | ecosystem: Environmental > Aquatic > Freshwater > Lake > Sediment | place: USA: Wyoming | collected... | reverse complement strand
TCAACGATACTGTAGTTAGCTCTGCCGCGATTGCGGAACTGCGGGTAGGCGAGTCCTACACCCTCAATTGCGCTTGGACACCAACGGGGGTAGGAAGCTACAATATCACAGCTTACGCTCCACCAGTTCCAGGAGAGGAATGTGTAGGAAACAATGCCGTAACCAACTGGGTCAACATTTTCTTCTACCAGCGGTTGTATCTTCCACACGAGTGGGTCGGCCTCGGAGATCCCATGGGCCGGTATGCAGACGACTGGAGCTGGGAGCACACTTTGCCTTTTGACTTTCCATTCTACGGAATCACCTATGAAACAATCTACATCTCAAGCAACGGCCTAATAACCTTCAAAGGTCCAGACTCCAGCTCCGCTAACAGCTTATCTGAATTGGCTGGCAAGCTGGCAATAGCGCTAGCATGGGACGACTGGGTAATAGATGAACCGCGTGAGATATACATATGGGAGAACGCAACACACATTGGCATCCGCTGGTATGCCCGCGCTTATGGCTCAAACACGATCGCTAACTTCGAAACCATACTAAGGTCAGATGGCGTAATTCAGTTTCATTATGACTATAATGATGGCCCTGTCTCTGTCACCATTGGTATCTCAAATGGCGCAGGTCACATTCTTGCAGAAGATGTCACAACCATCAACTGCACCGACACAGTAGTTTTCTTGCCTTACCCCGGTAAACATGATGTAGCCATCATGAGCGTTGTGCCATCTGCTAATGAAGTAAGAGCCGGAGACACGGTTGACATTGCTGCTGTCGTTGAGAACCAAGGAAACTTCACCGAAGACTTCGCAGTAACCGCTTATGCGCTTCTTCAAGGAAGCTTTGGAACAACCACTTCTTCAGCTTCCATGATTTCAACTAGAATGTATTTGGATCCACCCAGCTACATATTCAGTACGGAAACAGTGCCTGTTGGGTATAGGTTTAACGCGACAGTTAAAGTGGCTGATGTTGAAAATCTTTGGAACTGGCAAGTTAAACTTTATTTCAGCGCAAGCATAATACATTGCGTAAGTGCTTCAGTCCCGCCAGATAGTCTATTCAACTTTGCCACTAAACCTCTACCTGTGATCGACAACGCTTCAGGCTACGTCATGTTAGGTGCATGCCGACTAAGCAATGAACCAGGCGTTAACGGTAGCGGAACACTATGCATAATAGAATTTGAAGTAATGGCTGTTCCACCGGAAGGCGAAACGTACTCATGCCCCCTAAACATCAACAACGAAGATACATATCTACTTGACTCAGATATGATTGAAATTCCAGCCAATAAGGAAGACGGGTACTACGAATTAAGTTCAATTTTGCCTCCGGGAGGTTACGTTATAGGAACTTTGGTTGTAACGGGTCTCGCCCCTGGAGAAAGACTGACTCTAACCTTTACTTGGAATACTACCGATGTGCGGCCAGCAGATTATGTGATATTTGCGGTGGCATCTAATGTTCCATTCGAAGTAGACAGAGATGACAATACGTGCTATGATGGGGTAATTACGGTTAAGCCTGCAATAGCTATAGTTCATGATGCTGCTGTAGTTGATGTGACTGCTTCGTCAAATGTCGTCTATCAAGGATGGGTTGTAAACATAAACGTGACTGTGGCGAACTTTGGAAACGCGACTGAAATGTTCACTGTGACGCTGTACTACGATAGCAACGTGATAGACACGCAGCTTGTTCAAAATCTAGAGCCGAATGCAACGTTGACTCTGAGCTTTGCTTGGGACACGGCGAATGTTCCGTACTGCCACAACTACACGATAAAGGCTATGGCAAGCACAGTTCTTGGCGAAACTAATACGGCTAACAATGTGTTCGTTGATGGACAGGTTAAAATTAAGATTATGGGCGACGTTAACGGCGACGGCAAAGTGGACATGAAAGACATTGGAATTATATGTCAAGCTTACGGTGCAAACTACGAACATCCAAGATGGAACTTCAACGCAGACCTAGATCGGAATGGCGTAGTAAACATGCGAGACATAGGATTCACTGCGCTGAACTTTGGCAAAAGCTGCTAATCCTCCTTTTTTATTTTTTTGTCTCGTTATGGGAAGTTAAGGAAAGTTAACCTGTTTCCCTATCTAAATCTAACCAGAGTACGTCATAGCTTTCTTTAATGGACAAGTTTAAATGTTCGAAACGTCAAAATTATTCATGGGATACTAAAGTCTCATACAAAATTTTTTGTGGATGAGAGCAAGGGAGAAAAGAGAGAATGATTAGAAAACTAACTAGCTTGTTGATGATACTGCTTATTTTCGCCGCAACGTTCAACACAGTCTTCGTTTTAAAACCCGTGTTGGCAAAGTATAATGGGAATGAAACAATTTCCGGCGTTGACTACGCAAAAGCGGAAAACCATTCTGAAGGTTACTCTCAAAAACCTGCAGAAAGCGAGAATAAATGGAATTTTAATGACACAAACAAGTGGTATCAATTCGCTTATGTTGATGATAACATAACGAGATTAATTGTCGGAATTAACACTGAAAATTCCGCCAGCTACGCAATATTAGAGAAAATCGCAGCTAGGTACAACGCCGAAATCGCCAATGTTATCTCAATTGGAGGCAAAGTCAAAGCCGCGGTTGTTGAACTTCTTTTGAGAAATGTCTCCACCTTTGTGAAAGAAGTACGCACTACAAACATAGCAAGATACATTGAACCTGACATGAAGGTTCAAGCCCTATTCGTTCCGAACGACCCATACTGGAGCTTGCAGTGGGCGCCGCAAAAAATAGAGGCTGATTGGGCTTGGAACATAACAGTAGGAAGCTCCAAGGTTCTTGTAGCTGTCGTAGATACAGGAATAGCCTATAACCATTCAGATTTGGCAGCAAACTATGTAGGGCTTGGTTACGACTGGGTAAACAACGACACTGACCCAATGGATGATTTTGGACATGGAACCCACTGCGCAGGAATAATTGCTGCAATCTTAAACAACAGTCTAGGCATAGCTGGACTAGCTCAAGTTCGGATTATGGCTGAAAAAGTCTTAAATAGCGAGGGCTGGGGCACATGGGATTGGGTGGCCAGCGGAATCATACACGCAACCGATAGCGGAGCCGACATAATCAGCATGAGCCTAGGCGGGTATAGCGACAGTGAACTGGTCCATGAGGCTGTTGGGTATGCTTATGATTCTGGAGTGCTGTTGATTGCCGCTGCAGGAAACGACAATACGGATGTGAAATCATATCCGGCAGGATACGACGAAGTTATCGCTGTAGCCGCGACAGACCGATATGATAACAAGGCTTATTTCTCAAATTGGGGAGACTGGATTGAACTTGCCGCGCCTGGCGTTGACATTTATTCCACGGTTCCTTGGGGCTACGAGTCTTGGAGCGGCACTTCCATGGCTACACCACACGTTTCAGGCGTGGCTGCCCTTGTATGGAGTCGATATCCAAGCAAGACAAGAGACTGGGTGAGGCTGTGGCTACGGTATACTGCTGACGACTTGGGCGACCCAGGCTTCGACGTATACTATGGGTGCGGAAGAGTAAACGCGAGGAAGGCTGTTGAGCAGACTCCGCTAAGCCATGAACTGATAGCTTATGAATGGGGAACCCCGCCCTACGTAGAACCCGGAGCTTTAGCGACCATAAACGCTACTATAGTTAATTTCGGAGAAAGCAACAAGACTGACATAACGGTGCAACTTTTAGCAAATGGCACCATGGCCAACTCTACGTCGATAGGCTTTCTTGCCGGTGGGAACTCTGCTACAGTCGCTCTCACCTGGAACCCAACAGTCGAGGGGCAACATAATGTTACACTTTACGTGGTGCCAGCATCTGGTGAAACAAACATAGAAAACAATGTGCTCTGGAAGTATATTTATGTTGGATTTCCAATGAAAGCTGTCGTGTTACATTCTGCTGGAAACATCAGGGATGAAATCATTACTAATTGGCAAACGTTGAACAGCGAATGGTATCGATTTGGCGACGCCATGATCTACATTGACTATACGACTTTGGACAAACGAGACATTACCTATGTGGATATTGCCGCCACAGGAGCGGACGTTTTGATTATTTCATGTGCCTACAGCCCATCGATGGGCTGGGAGTTCACAGACTCAGAGATTGAGGCAATAGAACGGTACGTTCATGAAGGCCACGGGCTAATAGCCACTGCCGGAACGTTTTACAACGGGGTTCCAAACAACAACAAGCTGGCGCCACTGTTTGGACTAAACGAAACTACACAATGGGATGCCACTGCAACCGACCTTTTAAATTTGCTTAACACTAGTCACCCCTTATTTAGGAACGTTCCAAACCTCTTTGTCTTCCCGTCCGTCGGAACGTCTATTCCCTTCGACCAGAGATGGGATTCAAGCGAACTAGCGGGTGGAACGTATGTTGCCAAGGGGCATTTCGAAGAAAGCGCAATCGTCACGTACAGAGGCTTAGTATACATTTCTCCATGGCTTGAAGTCATACCACCATACTACCACTATCACCTACAACTACTCTATAACGCGATTACATGGTCACGCTACCAAAAACCAGGACACGAACTTGTCGTATCTCTCAAGGCTCCAAAACGCCTTAACCCAGGTGAATCCACGCTACTGAACGCCACGGTCTCTAACGAAGGACTGAACAAAGAAACTGATGTCGAGCTAGAGCTGTTTATTGATGGTGCACTGGTTGACTCTGCGACTATATCCGAGTTATTAGTTGACTCTTCCTGCACTCTCAGTTATCGATGGAATCAAACGGTTGAAGATATTTATAACGTTACAGCATATGCGCCACCCGTACTTGGGGAAGAGCTTGTAGAAAACAACATCGTTAAGAAAACGCTCCTAGTTTTATCAATCGCTGTGAGAAATGTTCTCGTCTACACGGATGACTACGCGGTTGCTCCGACTTCACGGTGTGTTATCGTTGCTTTGAACAATTTAGGAATAGAATACACGCACTATGCTGACGACCCTCCGGGATTCGGTAGAGCACTGATAAGCCAGCCTTGGGATCTGGTGATTGTCGACCACTGTTACTACTACTCATTGAAACTCTACTGGCCAGAGCTTGAGGAATATGTGCGCAATGGCGGTTTTCTTGTTATGAGCACATTTGACATTGGATCCAGTTCAGGGGCGACTCTGTGGGATGCTCTCGGGGTTCGATGGGTCTCGGAAATGGGGTCGCCGGAACCAGTATACCGATGGATACCTTCGCACCCGATATTCAATTTTCCAAATAGCGTTAGTGGCCTCACCTCTTACACAAAAGGATATTATGATGACGGAGACCACGTAGCCGCAACTACTGGCACACCGATTGCAGGCTTTACGATACAACCTACGGACGGCTATGCAGGTATTGTCGTAGGTAATAAATATCCAACAGTGCTTTTCAGTTTTATATTGGACGAGTTTCGGTACGACCAAGACGGTGACGGGAAGGTCGATGCTATCGAACTTTGGGAGAATGCAGTTGTCTACCTAGCCAGAAGCTACGACCGTGACGTAGCTGTCTTAAGCGTTGAACCCTCTGCTAATGAAGTGGTAGCCGGGGAAACCGTTAACGCTACCACCATCGTAGCAAACCAAGGAAACTTCACCGAAAACTTCACAGTAACCGCTTATGCACTTCTTCAAGGAAACTCCACAACGACCACTTCTGCGGCTTCTTTGAATTCAACTCGAATATATTTGGATCCATCCGGGTACATATTCAGCACAAGCAACGTATCCATCGGTTATAAATTCAACGTGACAGTGAGGGTAGGGGAAGTCAAAGACCTAGCATTATGGCAGGTGAGAATGTACTATAACAATAATATGATTAACGCGACTCGCTGCTTTGTACCTGAATGGGACTCAGAATACGTTTTCTACGGAAAACAAACATTGACAAGCGAGTATCAAGGCGAAAACTACATCATGGTCGGTGCTACCCTATTTCCTTGGCCTCCTGAGCAAGAACCATTTAATGGTAGCGGGAAACTTTGCATAATCGAGTTTGAAATAGTAGCTGTTCCCCCAAGAGGCAAGACATATGCTTGCTCCTTAAACATCAACAACGAAGATACATATCTACTTGACTCAGATATGATTGAAATTCCAGCCAATAAGGAAGACGGGTACTACGAATTAAGTTCAACTTTGCCTCCTGGAAGTTATGTTATAGGAACGTTGCCTGTAACGGGTCTCGCCCCTGGAGAAAGACTAACCTTGACCTTCACTTGGAATACTACGTGTGTGACGCCAGGAGATTATGTGATATATGCGGAAGCATCTATTGTTCCATTCGAAAGAAACAGAGAGAACAATATATGCTATGATGGGGTAGTTAGGGTTAAGCCTGGAATATTTATAGTTCATGATGTTGCTGTGAACAACTTGGTTGTTTCTTCAAATTTCGCCTATCAAGGATGGGTTGTTGGCGTAAACGTGACTGTTGCTAACCTTGGAAATGCAAGTGAAACATTTACTGTAACAGTATACTACAATACTACAACAGTGTCGTCAGCGATTGTTCACGGGCTTGAGCCCAATGCGACCCTCCTCCTAAGCTTCTATTGAAACACAACCGGGATTCCATGCCACTGTAACTATATACTCAAGGCTGCTGCGACTATTCTTCCAAACGAGATGAATACGACAAACAACGAACTTACCTGCACTTTTAGATTGAAGTTGCTAGGCGACGTAGATGATAATGGCATAGTTGACATGCGCGATGTAGGACTCCTATGTGAAGCCTTCGGAGCCAACCGCCAGAGTCCAAGATGGAATCCGGACTGCGACGTGAACAACGATGGGAAAATCGACCTTGTAGACATAGTAATAGCATGCAAGAACTTCCAAAAAAGCGCGGGCTGAACTTCCCCTTTTTCCATGATTATTAAACGACACTCAATTCGTATTATGGGCAGGGCTTGGAGCAGGCTTTAGTCATAAATACATAAAACCTTTGTTTTTCGATCTATAACGGAGTTTATGCTACGGATCCGTTTTCTTGAATTCAACGGCATAATCATCGATTTTTGTCGGTTTCTTTGGATCTTCATGTTACTTTTCGGGCCTTAGGACCTGTAGAAAATTTTAACGAAAATGCCGTACAATGCAAGACACAAAACAATAGTTGCTAATGGAGAACCAATCCCTGCCAATGGATAAAGAAAAACGGCTTGAATTGTTAAAATCTCTTTAACAGATTGGTACATAGGTCCAATGCTAACTCCGTACTCTTTATAGGGCACCATCGCTCCTATTTCACGATACATCAAACATACTGCAGCAACGCTGAATAAAATTACAGATAGAGATATCATAATAACACCGACATCGATTTTTGATCTGTTCCCCGCCCACGCTTCAGTGTGCACCAGCAAACCAACAACAATGAAGACAACAGCAAATACGAAACTTAAAGAGGCGACTACTTGTTCAAACATGGTAGTGCTCATAAATCCTATCACAAACAATGACAATCCAACAAGCATCAATATTCTACCTATGTGTGGACGAAGAAAATCATACGAAAGTACAAGTGCCCGCCTAAATGGAGAATAAGTTTCCTCAATCACTTCCTCCTTTGGTTGAACTTCAACTGCACCGCGTTTGCTTTCTTTCTTTTTTGCAAATGCCAGTGACAAAATGGTTAATAGGGCTATGCTTGAAACGACTAAAGCCACAAATACAGGGTTGTGTGCCAACCAACCAATAAAACTGACCGACCAAATATTGGTCTCAATCAGCTTTAACGAAGGAAAATAGCAGTTGCCGACTTTTGCTAAAATTTCAACAAGTAAACCAGTTTCTCTATCCCAATAAATGATTCCCTCCCCCTCAAACATTGTGGACATGTTTGAGGATGAGGCATATACAACTGTTCTCTTTACCCCAGCATATTCCTTTAAATCAGTGCCATTGACCGCTAACTTCGGATAAGCTGAAGGTACTGGAATTGAATCTCCTACCGATAAATTAGCGGGTATGAAATACATGAATAGATTATTACCGCCGCTTTCGACATCAAATGTTCGAGATGTCTCATAGTATGGCGGGTAATACTCAACACCTAGTTCTGTGCGCAAACTCATTCTATAAGGACTCCGTAAATTATAGTGAATCGATAGTTTCACTTCGGTTCCATTAACCTCTGAGACTAAGATGTATATCCATTCGAATTCTTCGTATGGAACTGATCCGACATATTTTGCCCAATATCCAACTTTCATTCCAACCGCAGGGTTTGTCGGTGCTTGCGCGTATGTCATAAAGTAACCTAATAATATTGTCACTGTGAGTAATAACATTAAGTAACCTTTGAAAAACTGCATGGCTTTCACAACATATTTTGTGATTTTGAATATTTAAGTTTGTCGAGTTTACCATTTGCTTATTCCGATTTGAAGCATTAAGCAATTTTAGAGGAACAGATATGTGGCGAGGCATTAATCGTGATGGGGCGTTATTAAATAGGAATAATGAATTATTGTGGTCTCATATGCCCTGTTTTAGTTGATGTAAGTATTGCGAAAGGCTTTGATAACATTTATGTTCTTTATTCAACGTCGCCACTGAACTCTAAAAATTTCGGTCTCAACATTATCCAAAAACATTAAGCCTTTTTCCGACAACGCGTATCTGTACCCATCGATGATGACGAATCCGTTTCGGAGCAAAATGTCTATATACCTATTTATCTGGGTGGAGTTAATATTCGCCCTTTGCATTATCTGACTTTTGTTGCTTCCTTTCTGGGATTTTGAAATTGCCTTTAAAATGTCAACAACTATGGAATGGCGATCACGATATTTAAAAGTATGGAATGGCGTTTTTGACAAGATAGAAAATTTGGATGTCATCTACTCCTCCCTCGCCATTATTATTTTTGCATGTACAGTCGTAAAAAGCTTTTGGAAACGCGATAGGCCCGAGTTTAGGCTTCAATAAGTTTGGGAAGCAATGAGCACCATAATCTCGGCGCTACTATTAAACGAAACTAATGAGTTTTTAAGTTACTTGTTTCTACTAAGAGTTTGAGGGCTTGATGTGAAGAAGAGTTGGAGCAACCAGAATGTTGATTTAGAATTACTGGTAACACGTATAGGTGATTTTTTTAAGGAAAAGGATTTTGAGGCGGTAAAGGGTAGGGTGGCAAACGGTTATCAGATTCTAGCAAGCGATTCTTCACATTTTAAGCTGAATGGATATGTTAATGTGACGGTTGAAGGAAAGCCCAATGATTTTTCTATAACTTTAGATCTATGTGGAGAAAAAGAAAGAGGCTTTAGGGTCTCACCCTTCCTTATGTCTATGTTTGGGGGTGGATATTTTTTCTTGCGGCGGTTGAAATCGGATGAAGATTGGATCAAAATGGAAAAAGAATTTTGGGGTCATGTTGAGAATATTTTATCTGGGTTGGTTGGTTCTGCTGAGAATTCTTTTCGTGATTCTGAGTGATGTTTTCAACGAAATTGTGTAACTGATTTTTTCTTTAAACTTGCCTGAGACTTAACACTCGCTCCCATAAGCCTTTTTCGCGGAGATAATTTTCTAGAAATCTTTGTATTTCTCCTTCGTTTACGTCTCTTCCTACCACTATGCGGCTTAGTTCAGGTTTTGGTTTTGTTCTGAACTTTGGCATTATCTCGTCTGGTGATATGTTAAACCGTCTTACTACTTTGACTGTGAAGCGTTCCAGTCCATGTTCTGGACATGCAAGTTCCACCCGCATGCCGTTCACGTTTCTTCTCCCCTCTTCTGACTCTGTATGCAGTTTAAGATAGGTGGAAAATAAAAAGTTTGTGACACATTGTTGCTGGAATTAGAATGGAAACCAGTCTCTAATGTATACTGTGACTTTTTGGTCTTCTAAATTCCAGCTTGTTTCCTCACACCACAAACGAATAGTAAAATTGTATCCATCTTTCCATTTTAGAGCCAATACCTGAGTCTGATAATTTATTTCAGTATACTCAGTTTGATTGCACTTTATTTCTGGGAAGTCGGGCCAATCGTCCGTCGGTATAGCGCCTCCAGGGTTAATATGCACCCAGTGCGCGTCGCCTTTTATTGATGTTAAATTGAAGCTCAGCATTTTTATTTTTAGTGTTTGATTCTGGGGGCTAGGTGTACCCCATGCGAATACACCATCGATCTTGAAGTATTCTCTTGCTGGCGGTTTGGTTGGAGTTTGGTTTTTCTGACCGCTGAATATTGCGATTATCAGTATCACTGCTAAAAGTATTAAAAACGTTGTGACAGCCAGTGTGCTCTTTTTAATTTTTGTTTTCTTTTTTCTCTTCATTTCTTCCCCTTCGATTAGTCGTTAGTTTGGTTGTGGTTGTTTGCCTTTAGAAATAGTCTTTTTGTTTTAGATAAGGTTTTCTTTGTGGCAGCGTTAAGCATAAATATTTTGATGTAAATTCATATCTAGAGATGGAGTGGGTTGCTTCTTAAACAAAGATGGTTTTGGAAACAAGTAGTTATTTACGTTATAATATTGCTTGTTCCATTGACGGTTGCTTGGATTGTTATTAGTTTGCCTCCACTTGCCATGTGGTCTTTTGTTATCGCTTTAATTGTGGTTTGGTTTTTGTTTAGAGGTTATAGGAGTCAGATGGCGAAGAATCGCCAGACCGGCGAAGATGATGGGAATGGGTAATATCAGTTTTATTTTTTTGTAGAAGAATCGACTGAAACAATCTTCCATAACGAATAAATACTTCTTAAAGCTTCTAATTTTCTAGTTGAAATGAGGAGAGAAGAGAAAATGAAAAAAGTTATGCTATTGGCTATGATTTCGATGTTCCTAATGCTTGGATCTTTGCTGCTTAAACCTGCCTACGCTGTACCAGTGATCAAGAGACGGGACACAGTTGCCCACACGGATAGTTTTGTTCAGGCAACGATTGAGGGTGGCGGCCCTGAGACTGTTGACCCAGCATGGTGTTACGACACAGCAAGCGGTGAACTAATCGATAACGTTTATGATAAACTACTTGCCTTCGACGGAGAAGTACTGGACAAATTTGTTCCAGAGCTTGCGTTGTGCTATGATATTGAAAACATAACTGGAACCACAAGCCCAGAGGGATTACCATTATACTACAGATACACTTTCAGGATAAGAGGCACTTCGGGTAACTTTACACTTGAGGCTGCGGGTTCTAATCCGTATCCAGGAACTGGCAGTCCATTAGGCTGCACCTTCAATATAGCTTCCTGCGCTCTGTGGCCGGATGTAGTGGGCAAAATAGCCACGGTGGAAAGTTGGACGGATAATGACGACGATTTACTTAGCCCGTGCGACTACATTATAATCAAAATTTGGATTGGATGTGATTGGTGGCTTATAATCGAAGTCCACGTTGAGGAGAAGACACCCGGCGGTTCCTTCATATGTCTTGAGCAAGCACCCAAATTCCACTCAATAGGTTATACTTTAACGCCAGCGGATGTTGAGTACACCTTTGAGCGGGCTATGGTTCAGGACAGAATCGGCGGTCCAACATGGATGTTCTACGAGCCTCTGCTTAACACTTGGGGCGCTGAGGGACTGGGCGACATCGGCAACTGCACACACCCAGGACCAGACGTAGCCTTAGTAGGCAACATGATAGACCACGCTGTAGAGTCAAACGCCACGCACGTCATGTTCAACATCGGCTTTCCAGGAATCTACGCACCGTTCCTGCAGATCCTAACCCAGTCATGGTCGGGCATCCTAAGCAAAGCATGGGTAAACGACTATGTCATCGGCGATCTTACCCTACCGGACTGGCCTGGCGAATGGGGAGACCACTCGGGTTGGATATGCTACCACTATCCAGCGGTATCACCACTAGACACTCCAATTCCACCGATAATGTGCGGAACAGGCCCATTCAAATATGTAATCCTAAACACCGATGAGATGTACTGGTCAGTTACGAAATTTGACGCCTACTGGAGGGGTTGGCCCTCAAACTGGCCTGCACCACCATACCCAACAGACCCAAATAAAAACATAAAGCCAGCAGGATATATTACAGACGCGAAAGTTACATGGGCCTTTACATGGCCACTTAGAAGCGCCATGTTCCTAGCAGGAGACTGTGACATCGTTGCGGTTCCAAGAGAAAACATAGGTTCGATAATTGGTCAAGACGGAGTGCGCTGCACCTATCCACTTCCAAGCCTAAGTGTTGGAAACATGTTCTTCACATTTGACATTGACCCGACAAGCGCATACGAAAACATATATGAATCTGGCTTCCATGAAGATGGAATGCCAAGGGACTTCTTCGGCAACGAAGCATGGGGCATACACACAAGACTTGGCTTCACATACGCCTTTGACTTTGACACCTACTTGGCAACAACGTTCCTGGGAGAAGCCATCGCCCCCGCAACAGCAATCATACCGGGTCTCCTATGCTACGACCCGTCAATCCCAGCGTACAAGTTCAACTTAACAGCCTCTGAAGAAGAATTCAAGAAGGTTCCAGGATTGTGGGACACAGGCTTCACGCTGAACATCCTATACAACTCGGGTAACATAGCAAGGAAGAATGCAGCACTAATGGTCGCTGCCAATGTCGCCTTGTTGGGCAACGCCAAGTTCCACGTAAACGCTGTCCCCTTAGACTGGCCGACAATCTTGGGCGCAATCGTTGCACACCAAATAGCGATGTTCAGCATCGGCTGGATGGCCGACTACCCAGACCCCCACAACTTCGCATTCCCATTCTACCACAGCCAGGGCACATTCGCAGCAGCTCAAAACTACGACAACCCAACCATGGACGCACTCATTGAAGAAGGCATCAGAGCAGCACCTGCGTTAAGATGCGCAATATACCATGACATACAAGACCTGGCAAGACAAGAAACACCAAGCTTTCCAATATATGACGCTATTGGACGCCACTTCGAAAGAGACTGGGTTTGCGGCTGGTACTACAACACAATCTATTCAGGCACATTGTTCTATAACCTGTGGAGATGGTACTATCAACCACAAGCCGCCGCTAGCTATGCACCATATGTCGTTAGCAACCGCTACCCATCAGACGTAAACTACGACGGTAAAGTCGACATGAAAGACGTAGGCTGGGTATGCAAAGCCTACGGATCCTACTACGGTCCGCCACCACATGCGAGATGGAACTTCAGATGTGACGTCAGCAACGACAGAAAAGTCGACATGAAAGACGTAGGCTTCGTATGCCAAAAGTACGGCGCAGTATCCTTAGTTTGGACACCACCATAAAACAGGGAACAACAACACAACTTCCCCCCCTTTTTATTTTAATGAAAAATTGATCATTCAAATCGGCAAAGTTAAATATTAAATTGTCGCACTTCTTGGTGAAGGAGAAAAAATGGGCCTAATAACGTATGTGGTAAGAAGACTAATACTTTTGGTGCCAGTATTATTGGGCGTTAGCATGCTAGTATTCGCTCTCACAATGTTTTTCCCGCCAACTGTAAGGGCGTTGCTGTATGTGACAAGTGAGAAAGCACTCACTCCAGAGAATCTTAAAAACGTTATAAACCAGTATCATCTTAATGATCCATTCTACGTGCAATATTTCACCTGGTTAACCCAAGTTTTGCAGGGAAACCTCGGGTGGTCGAAAGTAGGAAGGATGCCGGTTACAAACGCTATAATTGGTAGATTCCCCGCAACTTTTGAAATAATAGTATTTGCAGCGCCTATAATTATTTTTTTAGGGATATATTTAGGCATTCAGTCTGCAGTTTATCGGGATAAAATGGTCGACCACGTTTCAAGGACAGCGTCCATAATCGGTTGGTCACTTCCTTCGTTTTGGCTCGGCCTTATACTTTTAGCGGTATTCTATGGTTATCTAGGCTGGTTTGGGCCTGGGAGAATATCTTCAGATGTGGCGGATTTTATAAACAGCTCTGGTCAATTCACTAGATATACTGGCTTATACATTCTTGATGGTATTTTGAATGGGCAATTATGGGTTTCTTGGGACGCTTTTAAACATGTTATCCTGCCGGCCACAGTTATAGTTGTAATTGACATAGCCCTCATTGTTAGAGTGTCGCGTTCATCCATGCTTGAAGCGTTAGGCAAAGGATATGTGATTGCCGCTAGAGCTAAGGGTTTGACTAAAAAGGAAGTTGTAAATAAGCATGCAAGACGAAACGCGTTGATACCAGTAATCACTCTTTCAGGTCTCTTAGTTGGCGGGCTGCTAACAGGAGTCACAATAACTGAAACTGTGTTCGCGTTTGGTGGGCTTGGCAGTTGGGCCGCACAGTCCGCCCAGCAGCTGGACATGCCTTCAGTTCTAGGCTTTGCGATGTTTTCAGCCATAGTGTTCGTCATAACAAACCTCATAGTTGACGTGCTTTACGCATATATTGACCCGAGAATAAGGTTGGTGTAAAGCATGACCGCGCGCTCAAGATGGGAAGAATTCAAAGTTTCAATGCAGCCGAGAATTAAAGAATGGAAATTTATGTTTAGAAGGATGCGAGAAAGTCCACTTTCAGTTCTTGGGCTGTCGATAATATTTGGCTTCGCGGCTCTGGCAGTCTTGGCCCCTGTATTGGCACCTGCAAATCCACAAGACCCTTTTCTGATTCCACAAGATACTGAAATCTATAAAGTCTCTCCAGTTCCAAGTCCTCCATCGCTCCAGCATCTCTTTGGTACAACAGGAGATCACTATGATATATACTACGCTTGCATTTGGGGTACAATCACCGCCTTCCGGGTAGGAATAACTACCGTTGGAATTTCTCTAGTAATTGGAGTCATCGTTGGAGTATCGGCTGCATACTATGGCGGTCCAGCTGACGAAATACTTATGCGATTTACAGATGTAATAATAGCTTTCCCAGGGCTTATTCTTGCAATGGCTCTAGTAATAGCCCTGCCAGACGTGTTATTTCTGGACATATCACTTATGCTGACTATCATCCTCGGCATAACAATGCTGTTCGCGATACTGTCGCGTGCGAAAACAAAAATGACTTTAACCGTGCTAACAATTTTCGTCGCCACCTTAACCCTCACACTGGTCTATCCTCTTATGTTGAGACTACCCATGAATAGGCTGGACAAGGTTTTAATTGCGCTCTGGCTTATTGGATGGCCGAGCTTCGCCAGAGTTATCAGGGGCGAAGTTCTAAGAGTGAAAAATGAAGACTACATAGAAGCTGCTAGGGCGTCTGGAGCTTCTGACATTCGAATAGTTATGAAGCATATTCTACCAAACGGAGTATATCCACTTCTAATAATGGCTTCTCTTGACATAGGAGCAATAGTTTTAACAGCTGCAGCCCTCAGTTTTCTAGGATTAGGCGCTCCACCGAATTTTGCAGATTGGGGACAGATAATAGAGAGGTCCAGAAACTGGATTAGCCGGCAAGAATTCCTGGCAAACGCCCATGTATTTATAATTCCTGGAATATTCATTTTCGTTTTCGTCTTAGGATGGAACCTGTTAGGCGACGCAGTCCGAGATGTTCTCGACCCAACGCTTCGAAGGAAATGAAAATGTCGGCGGAAAAAATACTTGAAATAAACGGTTTAGTCTTAAACTTCTACACCTATGAAGGAGTAGTTCGAGCCCTAGACGGCGTAAACTTGGAGGTACGAGAGGGTGAAACTTTAGGCTTAGTTGGGGAAACTGGATGCGGAAAAAGCGTGACAAGCTTTTCAACTTTGGTTCTAGTTCCGTCTCCAGGAAAAATAGAGGGTGGACGCATACACTTCAAAGTTCAAGGTAAAAAAGTCGACTTGTTGAGGCAGAGTGACGCTTTTCTGAGAAACATAAGGGGCAATGATATTTCAATGGTTTTCCAAGAGCCAAGAGCCTACCTAAATCCAGTTTATACAGCTTCAGAACAAATTTCCGAAGTCCTAGTCAAACACAGGAAAGAAGAGCTTCTAAAGAGAGCGCTTGAATCCCTTGAGCAGGAGCGAAGGAAAAAGGGATTAAAGGGCTCAACTTTCGAAATGAACCTTTACAAAAGAATGCTCAAAAATCCAAAAGCGTTAAGCGCTAGGATTCTGTCTAAAATACCGCGTTCTCAACGCAGATACAAACAAGAAGTGCGGAAGGAAGTTGTCCAAATTCTTAAAGAAATGGAGATACCCGACCCTGAAAGAGTTGCAAAAATGTATCCTCACGAACTCAGCGGTGGCATGGCTCAGAGGGTAGTAATTGCCATGGCTCTGGCGTGTAATCCAAAACTTCTGATAGCAGATGAACCGACAACAAACCTTGATGTGACAGTGCAAGCTCAAATCTTACATCTAATAAAAATACTGAAAAACAGGTTTAAATCATCTATATTATATATTACTCACGACTTAGGAGTTGTTGCGGAAATAAGCGATAGAGTCGCTGTTATGTATGCCGGAAATGTGGTTGAACTTGCCGATGTGTATGAACTATTCGAGAAACCTTTACACCCATACACGCGTGGACTGCTTGAATCCATCCCGCGTCCCAACAGGCCGCTCAAGTCTATACCTGGCACGGTTCCCGGTTTAATAAATCCTCCATCAGGCTGCAGATTTCATGACAGATGCTCGTATACAATGGAGATTTGCCAAAAAGTTAAACCATCCTTCATAGAAGTTGGGAAAGACCATTCTGTAGCATGCTTTCTCTACGGAGGCTCGAAATGACCAGTCTGATATATGTAAAAGGATTAAAAAAGTACTATCCAATACTTGGCGGTGTCTTGAAGAGGAAAGTAGCTGAAGTTAAGGCCGTTGATGGAGTTAACCTTGCCATAAATAAGGGTGAATGCTTCGGGCTCGTTGGCGAGTCAGGCTGCGGAAAAACAACCCTTGGAAAAACTCTTCTTAGACTTTTCATTCCGAACGCGGGCAGCATCTACTATAATACTCCCGATGACGTTTTAGAGGAAGCCAGTAGACTCGAAAAAGAAGACCCACGCTCCCCAAGGCTGAAGCGGATTAGAGGAGAGTATGACGCGGCTACTTTTCATGGAAGAAAACTGAACCAGTTGCGGCGGAAAATGCAGATTGTTTATCAAGACCCTACAACTTCTCTAGATCCAAGGATGCTTGTTAAGGACATAGTTGCTGAACCGCTCGTTGCACAAGGATTAGGTGGCGGTATGAAAGCTAAAAAACAGGTTGTTGATATACTTGAAAGGGTTGGCTTAAGTGATAAGCATCTTTATCGGTATCCGCATGAGTTTAGTGGTGGACAACGGCAGAGGATTGCCGTGGCTCGAGCTTTGATTCTACATCCAGAATTTGTTGTTTTAGATGAGCCTACATCTTCCGTGGACGTGAGTGTCAGGGCGCAACTTCTAAGTCTCTTCAAAGAGTTAGGGAAAGATTTCGGTTTAACCTACATGTTTGTCAGCCACGATTTGAGCGTAGTGGAAGTTATAAGCAGCAGAGTTGCCGTTATGTATCTCGGAAAAATTGTTGAAGTGGCTCGAACAGAGGAACTTTATAAGAAACCCCTACACCCATATGCTCAAGCATTGTTTGCCTCTATTCCTCTACCAGACCCCACCAAGAGGAAGGAACGTGCTCCTTTAAGGGGAGAAGTTCCGAGTCCGGTTAACCCGCCGAGTGGTTGCAGATTTCATCCTAGGTGCCCTTTGGCTGTTGATGTTTGTCGCCGAGAAGAGCCTCCGCTTATTGATGCTGAAAATGGACATCTCGTAGCTTGCCATGTTGTTACAGCTGAGTTAGGTAAATAGTTTCTTCAAAATTCTTTATTGTTTTGTTGGGGGGTTTGCTTCATCTTAGCTTGGCTACTAGAAGATAATTCCGCAATACTTAAATCTAGAAGACACAAATTATATCTTGCTAAAAGGAGAAGGGAGAAATTAGATGAAAAATACTTTAACAGCTATTAGCGTTCTGCTTGTTGCAATGCTCGCTATCGGAATGTTCCTAGCAATTCCAGTAGCCTATGCTGTGACCGCAAACATGTCAGTGCTGAATCCTGACTATACACATGACTTGGTACATGTTAATCCTTCTTATTGGACTGCAGCCCGCACCTACGACACGAAGCATGATGCGACCCCTGCTGGACTAGGCGACGTAATATTCCACGCTGACACGCATGCTGACGACATATTCTATGTACGAGTAAACGTTCAAAATGTTGTAAACCTTTGGAACTGGCAGATAAAATTGTTGTTTGACACTACTCTGCTGAATTGCACAAATGCTTTCGTTGCACCTGGTACCATATTTGACTTCGCTATTGACTCTCCAGTAATAATTGACAACATCGCCGGCTCTGTCATGTTTGGTTCGGGCGGACTTACCGAACCTCCTGTCAGCGGCACTGATGACTTAGGTTGGATCGTATTCAGCATAAAGAAAGGCGTTAGCTACGGGGAATACTTCAGTTGCGACCTTGTCCTCGACGACGTTGACAGCTACCTAAACGACGGGGATATGGTAGAGATACCTTTTACAATACAGAATGGGCGCTATGAAATATTCTGGGTTCCTCCAACGGACCACCCATACTTCGAAGTAGATCCGTCGGTGTACTACGCAGACTCCTTAGGTGAGGATGTGGCAATTGACATCTACGTGTGGAACGTTGACCCAGCATGGGAGATTATAGCGTTACAGTTTGCACTAAGATTCAATGCATCACTCTTAGATCCAATGAGCGTCGAAGCAGGGACATTCATGGAAGCCTTCGCTAATGATGGTGAAAGTGTTATCTACGCAGAAGGACACGATTATATGGGTGACGCAGCCCTTCCAGATGGCTTCAACGCTTGGACAGTAGGTGTAATAATACTGCCAGACGGCATGGGTAACTGGCATGCACCATATCCAGCGGATGGCGGCCTAGTCTGTAGGCTACACTTCAATGCTACATTGGCCACGATATCTCCTACCGAAGCATGGACAGACCTAAGCTTCACTTATCTTGAAAACAACCCACTGAACCCCGGTGACGACTTCTATCCACTGGCACTAAACGGCCTCATGGACGAAATATCAATAAGCTTAACAGATTGTAAAGGAGGCAACTACCGCGCTCCAATGACAGTCTTAGGCTTAGCGATAGACCTGTACTGCCAGTGGCCAAGCCCATATGGCGGACAAGGCTTTAACATGACAGCCGACGCTTTCCAGCCGCAAGAGCAAGTTGATCTCTTTGCTCGAGTAACATACAACGAAGGCCCAGTCCAACAGAAACTCGTAGGCTTCGAAGTGCGCCACGGTGAATTCGAGTTCACCAGAATGGCATTCACAAATGATGTAGGCATAGCTCACGTCTCATACAGAATTCCATGGCCATGCGATGATCCAGCAGGCCGTGTGCTCGGCGAATGGATAGCCAGAGCAACGGTTGAAGTGGCAAAGCAGGTTGCAAACGACACAATGCCGTTCAAAGTCTGGTGGACAGTTGAAATCACAAGCATCGAACCCAAAGAAACATACTACTACAAGAGGAAACCGTTAACAAGCGACCCATTCACGTTCGTAATGAACTTCCGCACATACCGCATGCAACAAGTTCCAGTGGTGCTCACAGCAGTAGTCTATGACGAGCTTGGCTTCATGATAGGCTATGACACAAAGGTGATTTCAGCCTTCGGCTGGGGCGAATACGGACACTACTGTCACTTCTACGAGGACACATGGGAATTTGAGATAGCGATGCCTTCACACGCAATGGTAGGCAAATGCACAGTCTACGCCAACGCATTTGACAAGCTTCCATGGATCTACGGAACACCGTACTGCCCAGAAGTAACGAATGCAAACAGCTTCTACGTCAAACTACCGTAACAAGCATAAAATCGCAACACATCCCCCTTTTTTGTTTTATCCCCTGAACTTAAAAGAATATTCCATAAGCCTTATTACCGTCAAAATACGTTTCTTTAATGATAATGACGTGACCATGATGAAAATCGCAAAATCCTCTTTTTTCAATATTGCTACGATCATTGTAATGTTAAGTCTAGTTTTCATAGTCACAAACCCAGCTTCAGCTTCCACACTTACATTAGTATTGAAAACAGACAAACCAGTGTACAACGCCGGAGAGACGGTCAACATCCAAGGAAACCTCACATTAGACGGCGTGCCAGTACAAGATGCTCTCGTAGCATTAGAAATCGACTCAAAGAACGGCTACTACGTTTTCCGAACGATACAAACAGGGGCTATTCAAGGTGCAAACTGGCTTGTGGAAATAGTCGATTTATATTCATGCGACCAGTATGGGAATCCCAAAAATGCTTCCAGAATAGACTCCACGGGCTATCTAAACGTAACCTGGAGAAATAACAGCGCTTTCTCGAAAAACGTTACGACAGCGCTATACCTGCAATTCTCAACTGGATCCCCATTCCTAACCTTTGTCAGCCGAGGAGAAATTTCCGCGAACGCCACAGTATATCAGATCGATTCATTTCCAATACCTTCCACTGCCCCAACTGGAACAACAACCATCTACGCAAGCCTTTACACAGACTTTCCGAAGAATGGCGGAATTCCCTTCTGCCCTGAAAAGAACGCTACATTCACGATAACCTCAACCTTTGGTTTTGAAAGCCAATCATCACCATACAGAGCGATTTCCACATCTGCTTCAAGCTTCCAAACTACCATAACACTACCAAGAAAAGATGTAGTGCTTGCTAATTACATAATTTACGCAACATGCCAATACAATAGTCAAAGCGCCTCAGACATGGCACTATTCCAAGCAATACTAGTCGGAGACGTAGACGGAAACAAGAAAGTAGACATGGCTGACATAGGCTTAGTATGCAAGGCTTACGGATCAAAGCCAGGTGATCCAAAATGGGACTCAAGATGTGACCTTAACGGCGACGGAAAAATAGACATGAAAGACGTAGGCATAGTATGCAGAAACTACGGAAACACAGGCGTATAAAGATTCTGCCAAGCCTAGGTATAAAAAATCCCATTAATTATCGAATAAGGGTGTGCACAATTCTACTTTTTGGTAACTTGTTGCGATTTTACTGTCAATAGAAAGCTATCCATCAGAAGAGTTATCCACCAAAAGCTAAACGAAATCGAATAGTACACACCCCTGTATCGAATAGAAAATGATTTCATAACCCTTAAATCCCGTGAAGACCTCTTACTAAGCTGGGGCAACACAAACGCAGAAGAAGTTGGTAAGTATCCTATCACTGCTTACGCTTATACTGACCATATCAATTTGCACCAAATTGTACGTAAACTTAACGGCGGCCGAGCCTGGTTTGGGAGTCACCGTAAGTACTAACAAGCAAGCGTATGACATCAGAGAGCTGGTAAACATCAGTGGAAATCTAACTTTTGACGGTTTAGGTGTTGACCAACTGGTAGCCTTAGAAATCTCAGACATCTACGGTCATTCTCTTTTATGCCGCACAATCCCAACGAACAACTTCTTAGGCCAAGAGATTTTCGACATAACCGTAGTCCCCTGCAATTCCACCCTTAATCCAAAGAACAGCTTTGCCATAGGTGATGAACCGTATTTCAATATAACTATCACAAACAAAGACAGTTTTCAACACGCGGGATATATGGTTCTCTCAGTTATGGACGGTAATATGAAGCCAATTGTCCTGGGTTGTTTTTCAAGTTTTAATCTCATGCCAAATTCAACAACTAGCTTTGGGAAAGGCGTCAGCCAGATTCCAGAATGGGCCTATACAGGACAAGCAAAAGCCATTGTATGCTTATTTACAAACAAGCCGAAAGACGGAGGGATGCCTTATTCTGCAGAAGAGACTGCGCCGTTCTGGATATATACTGGCGAGTCTCCAGAGTATGAAAGCCAATTTTCCTCTTCTAGCACTCAAACAGGAACATCATCTGTGACAGGGCAATACAACACGACCTTTAGAGTGCCTCCTGCGGCGCTACCTGACGTCTATTCAGTTTATGCAACCTCAAAATATGACAATTACCAAGCAAGTCAAACCACAACATTCACTGTAAATCCCGCAAGTGCTCCCCCTAAAGCATCGTTCGCTTACTATCCCCTAAAAGCATATGCAAACTTGACGGTAACCTTTGACGCATCTGACTCCTCGCCTGAAGGATACGATGATATTATTATTCGCTATGAATGGAACTTTGGAGACGGTAGCCCCCGTGAAATTAAACAAGGCAACGCCACAAATCCGCCGAGCGCGCTAGCCCTGCACAACTTCACTCAAGCAGGAACATTCTACGTAACATTAAATGTGACAGATACCGAAAACCTATGGTGCACAACACAGAAACCCGTTACCATTCTGCCAGCGTCTCCCCCCACAGCGGTCTTCATCTTTTACCCATCAAAGCCCTACCCAAACCAAACGATAACCTTCGATGCATCCTCTTCAAAACCAGGATGGAACGGTACAGCATATCCTCCAATAGTCAACTACACATGGAACTTCGGCGATGAGAACACAACCAACGTTTCAAACCCAACAATAACCCATAAATATACAGCTTCCGGAAACTACACCGTAATTCTAACAGTAACCGATGCTCGAGGTCTATCTGACAACACAAATCAAACAGTAATGGTTTCTGAGGCACCCCCGCTTGTGGGCGACGTAAACGGAGATGGGAAAGTAGACATGATAGACATAGGTTTGGTTTGCAAGGCTTACGGTACAAGTCCAGAAGTTCCACGATGGGATCCACGTTGTGATTTAAACGGTGACAACAAGATAGATATGAAAGACATAGGCTTAGCATGCATGCACTATGGCGAACACATCTAGATCTACCTAGTTCAATGAATTCGCAAATAGGCTCCCCACATTTTATTTTTTGCTACCTTCACTCTCTTTCTCCCTCTAGCCTTAGGAACAGGCAAGAACCAAGCTTCAATTGGTCTTCCTTATAGAATATATTTCCAGAAACCTTAAATGAAGCCTCAATCCTAACTTATATCGTAAAAGAGAAAGGAGAAGGGGAAATGAGAATTAAGACAGCCATGATAGTTGTCGTATGGCTTGCGGCAATAATTTTCTCATCATCAATGTTGATCACCAAACCAGTTCGCGCACAAGGAACAACTCTTTGGATAAACCCACCTTCAATAATAGACCCTTCAAAAGACATTTGCACAACATTCATCGTTAACGCCACTGTAAGCGACGTGGTTAGCCTATGGAACTGGCAAGTTAGAGTCATCTTCAACCCAAGTGTACTAGAATGCACTCGAGTATTCGTTCCACCCGGAAGCCCGTTTGACTTTCCAGTAAAGCCGGCACCAATAATCGACAATGCTACAGGCTATGCCCAATTAGGCGCGTCAAAAATAGAGGCTATAGGAGTCAGTGGCAGCGGAGTCCTAGCTTGCATCGAATTTCACGTTAAGGGCAGAGGCGTCTCATACTTAAACTATTCAAGACCGTACGGTGAAGACACATTTCTAAATGACCCCGACATGGTTTTAATTCCGGCCAATCTAGAAGATGGCTACTTTAGCAACTGGGTAGCCGCTCCACCAGCAAAACTCTATGTGAACCCCCCAAGAGTGGTTGACCCGACATTAACTCCATGTCACGAATTCAACGTAAACATAAGCATAATAAACGCCACAGACCTCTACGCTTGGCAACTAAGCATCTGGTTCCCAATAGACCTATTAAATGTGACAAACGTTGCGGAAGGGCCATTTCTGCAATCCGGCGGTGCAACGCATTTCGAATACTCAATACTTTACACAATCAATGGAACACACGGCGGAGTCGTGATGAGCTGTGAAATAACAAGTGGTGTAGGCGTCAGCGGCAACGGAGACCTCGCAACAATCACTTTCCACGTCGAAAACTTGGGAGAATCAGCGATACCAATATTCGACGATGTCCTCCAGGATTCGATGGCTCATACTCTTCCACATAACACTTTCAACGGCTACTTCAGCAACGTACTACTAGCGAAGCTCAGCGTAGTACCTCCAGAAATAATAGACCCGACACTTGTTCCATGTACGCAGTTTGACATCAACATAACCTTGGATGATGTTGAGAACATGAAGTCCTGCCAGTTCAACCTAACCTACAACACTGCTCCGCTAGGTTTCGTCGGCATTACCTTGTTCAAAGCACTGAACCAAACCCCATCAACAAGCATAATTCAAGACGAAGATGCGGGCTTTATATGGATAAAGCTCACCTATCCAAACCCGATAACAACCTACGAATCGATACCACTGGTTAGAATAACCTTCCATGTCGATACTTATGGCGTCAGTCCGTTGAACTTGACAGACACGATCCTTAAAGATTCGCTAGGTCAGCCGATAGTGCATGAAGTTCAACATGGATTCTTCGCTTCAGTTATAAGAAACGTGGCAGTACTCAATATTGAAGTACCTTACGATTGGGTTTATCAAGGATGGCTTGTAGACATTAACGTTACCGTTAAGAACAAAGGAGACCTTCCCGAAACATTCGACGTTAAAGCTTTCTACGACACAACACTCGTCGGCACAATAACTGTTGAAAACTTGCTTCCAAACGATACTACTACAATAACATTTGTTTGGAACACCAAGACTGTACCCACATGCCACAATTACACAATATCAGCAGAAGCCGCTCCAGTTCCGTACGAAACAGATCTATCAGACAACACCCTCCCCGACGGAACAATAAAAGTTCGTTTGATGGGAGATGTAAACGGTGATGGCAAAGTAGACATGGTCGACATAGGCCTAATCTGCTTAGCTTTCGGTTCAGGCACCATGCATCCACGTTGGAATCCTGACGCTGACTTGAATCAAGACAACCGAATAGACATGAAAGACATAGGATACTCCGCGTTGAACTACGGAAAAAGTTGCACCTAACCCCCTTTTTTATTTAAAACGAACAAATTTTTGAAGAGCCGGCGGCAATCTTATAAGTTGCAGTTATTTTAACTAAATGGCTAAAGGTGTTCAACATTGCGCAATGGAAAATCACACTTCAAAGTCATAATCTTATTAACAATCACGATTTTAGTAGCTTCGCCTTATAATATTTTTAACGTATGTGCTTCTCCAGAAACAAAAGTTTCTGTAGTTGATGCCGCAACTGGAGAAAACATTATAAAAGATTTATCGCCTGGTCAATGGGCAATCGGAATATATGTTTCTCCTTCAGTCCCGTCACCCTTGAATGTTACTCCAACAGAACTTGTTCCTGACTGGTCTAATGTTACCTACTCGCCTTACAACTTGAGTACAGGCGACATAGGCAATCCGGTTATGACCGCCAGCAAAGTAACCGACAGAGAGAACGTCTCTTCTGTTTATGATCCACGTCTCTTCTACGAAAACGGCACTTGGTACATGTTTTTCACAGTTTCTTCTGCCGTAGGCGAAGACATTGGCTTAGCTAACAGTACCGACGGCATCAACTGGAATTATTCAGGGATTGTGCTCGACGAACCTTTCCATGTGGCTTCACCAACAGTTTTCAAATGGGAAGGCAACTACTACATGGTACCCGAAACATACACCATCAAGTCTGTTAGACTCTACACGGCCACAAACTTCCCGTATAACTGGTCCTATAGCACTACACTAATAAGCGGCGGAGCTTTCGTAGAGTCCTCCGTATTCCGTTATAACGATACTTGGTGGATGTTCGTAGGCGGCGCCGCAAATCGTAACTGCACCATCTACTACTCCAGCAACCTCACCGAACTAAGTTCTTGGAAAGAGCATCCAATGGGCCCCATAGTAGACAACAACCTCACAATGGCTCGTCCTGCAGGACGCACCATCGTTTTCAACGGCACCAAAATTGTAAGATGGGCTACGAAATGCGACGTAGTATTCGGCGAAACAGTTAGAGCCTTTGAAGTTGACACGTTAACAAACACCAGTTATGCTGAACACGAAGTTTCTGAAAGCCCAATTCTAACGAAAAGCGGCAGCGGATGGAACAGAGATGGTATGCACAATGTCGACCCATGGTGGACTGGCGACAGATGGCTAGTTGCAGTGGACGGTGTTTCTTCGGGTGTCACTGTGGACGGGCGTCCGCGTCCGCGCTCATTTACAGTTAATGTAACCGTTAGCGATGTTAAAGGCCTATACGGCTGGCAGGTTGCAATAGAATTTCGGACGGCTTTTGTAGATTTGACTACTGCTTGGCTTCCGGAAAATAACATTTTCAAAGGCAAAGCCCCTATAACAGCGGAAATATTTGAGAATTTTCCCGCAGAGGGCTACGGTTACATAATGTTTGGAGCAACCCTACTAACTGAAACTGTTGACGTCTCCGGAACTGGAATACTGTTTCAGATGAACTTCTCGGTGCTGGGTGTTGGACAAACGTTTCTAAGAGTTGCGACCAAAAACCACCCAGTAACACCCCCGAACGCATACCAGCTGCCAAACAACGGACCCTGGATGCCATACGCATTCTGGGCATTCTTATCAGACATTGACATGAACGAGATTGATTTCAACGAAGAAAGCTGCCAAATTTTGACCGTGGGAGCGAAGGCTCCGCCTATTGCGATTTTCACTATTTCACCAACGGTTTTGGAACATGAAGGGCGTTTGCTTATTGGTAATACAACATATCTTGTCAACGAACCCATTCAATTTAACGCTTCTCGCTCTTATGATCCTGACGGATACATTACATTGTATGTTTGGAATCTTGGCGACGGTACCATATTCAACACTACCGATCCGGTGACTAATCATACCTATAGTAAGACTCAGAAGTCAGCCACAGTTACACTGTTTGTCGTGGATAACGATGGGCTTTCCTCAACCACAGTTTCTTCTCCCACCTT
>Ga0315285_10001232_pt1 | contig 26818 bp, 29 predicted proteins | sample YL17G09_36_MG_FD_203698 | JGI IMG/M metagenome (GOLD analysis project Ga0315285, IMG submission 203698) | Sediment microbial communities from Yellowstone Lake, YNP, Wyoming, USA - YL17G09_36 | ecosystem: Environmental > Aquatic > Freshwater > Lake > Sediment | place: USA: Wyoming | collected... | reverse complement strand
TCGCTCGCTTGCGCAGCTATGTAAGCACGCTCATCAAACAACACCGTCACGTCCTCACTCACATCGCCAATGCCATCGCAGGAACACCCTGGATTCCTCATCCCTCCGAAGCTGCTGGATAGTTACCGGAAATGACCGTCTTCGAGCAGATCAAGACCGGTCTCGAAGGCGGACCTGCAATACCGGGATGTCTACGAATACGCCGTGGGGCATGGCGTGGCAACGAATGCCGTTCTCGAAGCGGACGCGCTTTCGGAAGCGCGCCACTGCCACGAGGTGAGCACGTGCTGGATTCCTTCGGCGGAAGTCGAGCGGGTTGCACCTTCGCCCATTGCAGGCGTGGAGCTCTCGATGGAGGCCCTGTCCCAACTCACGGACAGCGCGGAAGCCCGACAGAAACTGGAGTCTCTGGTAACGAATTACCGCCAATGGATTAGCGAGCAACGGGCGGCTATCCCTTCGGGACCATCGAAGCGCGCCCAAACCGGTAAGGAGTTGCTCGACCGGGCGGAAGTTGCGGCGAAACGCATCGAAGCGGGCATCCAGTTGTTGAATGACCCGGTAGCGTTGGATGCGTTCAAGATTGCCAATCGAACGATGGCAACGGCGGCACGACGGCGGTTTGGCGTCATGCAGGGCAAAGACCCGGCAGCGGTATCGGCTCCCTCGTGGCGGCCCTTCCAGTTGGCGTTCATCTTGATGAATCTGGAGGGCATTGCATCGCCCACGCACCTTGACCGCGAGATTGTAGACTTGCTGTTCTTCCCCACGGGCGGCGGCAAGACGGAAGCCTACTTGGGCTTGGCGGCATTCACGCTCGTATTGCGGCGGCTGCGTAATCCGGGCATCGCGTCCGCTGGATTGAGCGTGTTGATGCGCTACACCCTGCGTCTGCTTACGCTGGACCAGTTGAGCCGCGCCGCCACACTTATCTGCGCATTGGAACTGGAACGGCAGAAAGATCCGGAGAAGTTCGGGACATGGCCCTTTGAAATCGGCCTCTGGGTTGGACGTGCCGCCACTCCCAATCGTATGGGGGAAAGAGGGGACAACGATTCCGAATCAGCGCGCGCGAAAACCATCGCGTACAAGAACGATACTCGTAAAGAATCCCCCATACCCTTGGAAGAATGCCCGTGGTGCGGCACGAAATTCACGCGGAACTCGTTCCAACTTAAACCCAACGAGGAGGCCCCCACCGACCTGCGCGTGCTGTGCATGAATAGGAACTGTGATTTCACGCGGGACAGGGCCTTGCCGATACTTGCCGTGGATGAGCCCATCTACCGGCGTGTGCCGTGCTTCATGATTGCCACGGTGGATAAGTTTGCGGCGATGCCGTGGACAGGTGAAGTGGGCATGTTCTTCGGGGGCGCGGAACGCTATGACAAGAACGGATTCTACGGGCCGTGTACGCCGGGTGTGGGCGCGCGCTTGGAAAAGCCGTTGCTACCTCCCGATTTGGTCATCCAGGACGAGCTTCACCTGATTTCCGGGCCACTCGGGACGATGGTGGGATTGTATGAGACCGCGTTGGATGAACTATGTGCCCGGCCCATAGGCGACAAGAGCGTCCGGCCCAAGATAGTGGCTTCAACGGCAACCGTGCGGCGTGCTGAGAAACAGATTCAGGCGTTGTTTAACCGCCGCGTGGTTGAGGTGTTTCCGCCACCGGGTTTGGACCGGCGTGATTCCTATTTCGCGCGAACGCATTCGGTCCAAGAGAGCAATGCCCGGTTATATGTGGGCATCGCGGCACAGGGTCGAAGCCTCAAGGTTGTGTTGTTGCGGACCTATCTGGCGCTCCTCGGCGCGGCACAAAAGACATACAAAGCGGCGGGCGGACATCGCAACAAAAACAATCCCGCAGACCCGTATATGACGCTCTTGGGATACTTCAACAGCTTGCGGGAATTGGGCGGCAGCCGCCGGATTATCGAAGACGAAGTGAGTATGCGATTGACAGGCTATGCCAAACACAAGCGTGAAGGCGAGCAAGAGGGCCTGTTCGATGACCGGAAGATTGCATACGAAGTCGTTGAATTGACTTCCCGCGTGAGCACGGACAAGGTGGCGGACGCGAAACGGAAACTGGCGCGGCCTTTCCACGAGGATGACCGTGTAGACGTGGCGATTGCCACCAATATGATTTCTGTGGGTCTGGATATCGTCCGATTGGGCCTGATGGTGGTCCTCGGACAGCCCAAGACGAGTGCGGAGTACATCCAGGCTACAAGCCGTGTGGGCCGTGACCCGGAACGTCCTGGATTGGTGGTGACGCTGCTCAATATCCATCGTCCGCGCGACCGCTCACATTATGAACGCTTCACCGCATACCACCAATCGTTCTATCGCAGCGTCGAGGCGACCAGCGTGACGCCGTTTTCTCCACGGGCAATGGACCGGGGCCTTGCGGGAACGGCAGTGGCGTTGGCACGATTAGGGCTTTCTGCCATGACGCCGCCGCGGGGCGCCGAAGCCATTCAAACGGAGTTAGGGCGACTGGACTTTGTCGTGGATGCAATCTCCGAGCGTGCTTCTGCTCATAAGAAGATGAACAACGTTGAGAAGGATGCCTTGCGACAGAATGTCAGGGATCGCGTTAACGACTTGCTAAACACATGGGAGCAGATTGCACACGACTACGGCAATCAAGGGGTCCATTTACAGTACCAACGCGAACTGGGCGCGGCGCGACAGTTGCTCTATGAATTTCTCAACGCGGACCTGAAGTCGCTTCATCCAAGGCATAAGAAGTTTCGCGCCAACCGCTCGATGCGGGATGTGGAGCCCAGCGTCAATCTGTGGTTAAAAACCCTGGACGACGTGGACGTGGAGGCCGAAGACCTATGAAAAGGCCCGCAAGTAAGAGGCCGCACGGCCAGATACGTCAAAGCCAAACCGTCACCACGTTCGGGCCGGGCGCATTGCTTGACCTTCCGAATCATTCCGTTATCGTGGGCGGATTGGACGACTGGAACGGCGTCAGTGAGGAAGTCCATGAAGCCCGCCTCGTAGAGAAGGTAACGAAGCTCCTCAAAATACCCGGACTGAAACTCTACGCACCGCCGCCCGATAACGAAGACCCAACGGCCCCGACTACGGGCATACGCGCATGGCAATTCCCGGAATGGTTCATCACACAAGACATGATGGACGCGGGCAAACCGAGCGGAATACGTTCGAGGTTGCTGGTCCATCGAAAGGCGCTTACCAAAGGCAAGTTTATTGACGCCGACAAGACCAAGCGCGCGGTTGTGCCGATACGTTTCGTGCGTGCGTGTCGGCGCGGGCATATCGGCGATATTGACTGGTACGGTTTCGTTCACCGGGGTAAACAATGCAAGCGCCAGCTTTGGATTGATGAGCGCGGCACCACGGGCGACATTTCGGAAATATGGGTCCGTTGTGAATGCGGCGATGAGCGTTCCGTTGGTGACGCGGCGTTTCTCGAAAACAAGGCGCTATTCACGTGCGATGGATTCCGGCCCTGGCTTGGCCCATGTTCGCGGGAGCAATGCGGGGAGCCGAATCGGTTGCTGGTGCGTTCGGCAAGCAACGCCTACTTCCCGCAGAAACTGACCGTCATTTCCTTGCCTGCCCGCTACGAATTATTGGCGCAGGCTGTTGCACAAGCATGGACTCTTTACCTGCAGAAGGTGGATTCGCTGGATAACCTGAAGCTCATGCTGGGCCTCTTGCCCCCGCTGAAGGAGATGCTTGCCGATTTCTCGCCGGAAGAAATATTCACTGAGATTCAGGCGCGCCATGGAGCGACCACGTCTGCGGCGGGCAAGTCCGTGAAACAGGCTGAGATTGAGATGCTGATTTCGAGTCAGGAAGAGATTGGCAATGACGTTCCCGACGGCGATTTCTATGCGCGGGCGCTTCCTCGTGCGCAATGGGATTCTCCGAATACCCAATCCATAGAACGCGTGGTGCTGGTGCATCGTTTGAGAGAGGTTACCGCCCAAGTTGGATTCACTCGTCTGGAATCTTCCGCGCCGGACGTGGAAGGGGAATTGGATGCCGGGGTCACGCGTGCGGCGCTAGCCCGTGAGACGAAATGGCTGCCCGCTATTGAGAATCGCGGCGAGGGCGTGTTCCTGCTCTTCAAGGAACAGGCGGTCAAAGACTGGTTGAGCCGTACCGCTGTGAAAGCGCGCGGCAGGCAATTGATGGACGGCTTTCAGTGTTGGAGTGAAGACCACAAGGGAAGCAAGCGGGAATTTTTCGGATTGCCGTATATCATGCTGCATTCGTTATCGCACTTGCTGATTACGGCGGTGTCGTTGGAATGCGGTTATCCCGCCAGTTCCATCCGCGAACGTATCTACGCGGGCAGCGCCGGATATGCGATTTTGCTCTATACGGGAACGTCCGATGCCGAGGGCACGCTTGGCGGACTTGTCGAGGTAGGAAAAAGGATTGAACACCATCTGCACAATGCCTTGGAGTTGGGTCGGCTGTGCTCGAATGACCCTGTGTGTTCGCAACATGGCCCCGCGAATACGCATGAGCGGCGTTTCTTGCACGGCGCGGCCTGCCACGGCTGCCTCTTGATTGCGGAAACCTCGTGTGAACAGTACAACGACTTTCTGGATCGGGCGCTTGTCGTACCTACGGTTGAAAACCTTGGGGCGGAATTCTTCGTCACGACATGAGGATTATGGACTCGATTCACGATTTGGCAGCAGCAGACTTACGAACCTTGGCGGACGCGCTAAGGATGGGCCGGATGTCTGCGCCGTTTTCGGCTGTCGGTATCCAACGGTATTGCCCCAATGGTGACGCGACAGCCATTGCCGAAACGCTTCAGAAGTTGAGCGATACGGGGGCCACGTCGGGTTCAATTGCCATGATGTTGGCCATACTCGCGGATGGCAAGACGCCAAGCCACGCGAGTGACGACGTTGTGGACCTCGTGTGGACGGGGCCGGAAGCGCCGGAAGCGCCAAGCCGCGATACCGGGGTAGTCCTGCGGGAGTTATTCACGGCGGCGCGCGAGCACGTCCTTGTGGCGGGTTATGCGGTGTACCAAGGCAAAGAAGTCTTCCGCGCCCTCGCCGAACGGATGGATGCGTGTCCCGAACTCAAGGTGGAGATGTTCCTCGACATCCAGCGCGGCCATGGTGACACAACGATTGCCGAAAACCTCGTTCGGCGCTTCGTGGACAGATTCAAAACCAAAGAGTGGCCCGGACAGCGGATGCCCGACATCTATTACGACCCGCGCGCGCTGGAAATGGACCGGACGAAGAAAGCCGCCCTCCATGCCAAATGCGTCGTCGTGGACCGCTCCGTAGCCTTCGTGTCCTCCGCCAATTTCACTGAAGCCGCCCAGAATCGCAACATCGAAGTCGGCGCGCTCATCAAGTCGCCATCGTATGCCGCCCGGCTCGTGCATCATTTCCAAGCCCTCGCGGCAGCGGGACTGCTCTACCGGGTGCCTGGCCTTGGCATCGAAATTCACCGCAAGGAGATGTGACGTGGAAGGCGAATATCCATTCTTGGAGCACTACAGGACGTTATTAAAGAATCTCGACGCCCGTGTAGGAGGGACAAGTGGACGGCTTCCGGCAACGCTTTACCATTACACCCCGGCCGAAGGGTTGGCGGGACTCCTTGCCCGGCGACCGCTACTCGGTCTCCTTGTCCATCATGGCGGCGCACAAGTTCCAGTTTCCCGAAATCTCAACTGTCATGTCCATCTGCCTTCTTTGTTCCGTCCTCCAGGCATTCCGACAGCGCCCCAACGGCCTTGCGGACTTGCCTCAGCCGCCATCCGCCGACATCCTCGCGCACCATGACCACGACATCCGGTGCGACCGCGTAGGAACTCCAACGCACGGGCGCCGGCAGCTTTGAAAAGTCCGATCCCCCAAGCCGCCGCTGCCGGATCTCCGCCAGGGTCAGCCCCTGCTTCTGCAGGCGTTGGACCTCGGCGAGTGCCGCCAGATGCTCGGCGCCATACGCCGCTTTCCTGCCTCCCCGCAGGGGACCGGGGATTAACCCACGGGCGATGTACAAGCGGATGGTTCGCGCCGGCACACCCGACTTCCTGGCCAATTCATCCAGCTTCAGTTCCCGCATACCCATCGCCCCGTCCTTGATTGATGTCCTCTTTCACGAGATATTATAGAAGACACTACTCGACACTGTCAATATTTGTTGGGGGGCTCTCTGACAACTTCACTGGCGCGGGACTCGCCTTTTTTTCGACCGGGGTGTCGGGATAATCGCGAAAACTCTGGGCAATATCATTGGTCACTCAGTGCTAACCGCCCGTAAAACCCTTCCCAAAGCCGCCTGGAAGATCAACAAGAAGAGATGACTTGGCTATTATGAATAACAGCTGCACATACGGCAAGGCCATTGTCCTTTGGGATGGAGAACCACGTAAACGGGTACGCCGGTTACTGGACATCTCGTGCACATGCGCAGTCCATTCGAGGTATGGCATGTAAGAGCTCCGCTTGCTTGAAGGTGCGCGTCCTGTATAATGGTCCCGGGAAGGCCACAATCGTCTGGCCGTTCGACCGGTACTATATGGGAGAAGCCGCGGCGCCCCAAGCCGAACAAGTCTACCGCCAACGGGTCCGCAGTTCCTCCACCTACATTACGGTCCGCGTATCGGGCGGCACAGGCGTTATTACAGGCCTGTCTATGGACGGCAAGCCGATCGAGGACACGCACCAGTAGAACACGCTACGCGCTTGGTCTTCAACATTCGACACGAACAGCGGGCATGGAGGATGGACGGACTTTGGACAGCGTACGCCATTTTGAATGTCCAGGTTGCTGAAACATCTGGGCTTTCACAATAACAAATGGATGCCTCGGCGGTTCCATTTGAGAACGGGTGCACAGTTTGGTTGTTCGCTGCGTCTATATGGGCAGAAAAGGAAAGAAGGAGATTTGCTGCTGCCCTTAAAGAACAATGCGAGAACATCGCGACATGGGCGAGTTCTCGCATTGGAACTTCTATGGCTCCCCGTATTGCGAACACAGCGAAACATTGCCTCCGGCTGGCACGTCGTTCCGGTGTTCTGTAACTCATCTGACCGCAATGTGATATACACGATCTCGCCTCCGAACAGACCTGAAAAGGCCACGCCGGTAAGCCCCGTAACACTCGCTCTCGCTTTCCAACGAATGCTGGATGAGGGAGAGGTTAACAGCCGGTCAGACCTCGCAAAGCAGGTTGAATTAACACGGGCAAGGGTCACGCAGATTCTGAATCTTCTCAATCTTCCTACGAAGATTCTTGATGAACTGGCGACAATCCATGAACCCACGCAAATTGCCTTCTACAGTGAAAGAAGGTTGCGTCCCATCACGCAAATCTCGTCTCCAAAACGACAGATGGCTGCTTTCAGGAAAATACGCGCCCAGTTTGACACGAACGGCGGGTTTCCCAGCTCCCACTCCATCTGATTGGTCGGTACTATACCGGCCCTACATTGTTTCTCATTGTGCTTGTGAAGTCGTCGAACCAGGACCTGGATGGAACTGTCTCTTGATTCCTTCAAAACGCTTATCGAAAAGGGCCTTCTGTTCAGGGTTAAGCAGAAGGTGGATCTTTTCCTGTGTGCTTTCCATCTGCGCCAGCACTTCGGCGTCCACCCGCGCGCGAAGAGTCTCCAACTGCTCCCGATTCTGTTTGAAAAGGTGCAGCACGGCCTTTGCCTGTTCATCGTTGAGACTGAGTTCGTTGCGAAGATCTTGTGTTATGTTCTCGGGTCCATGCTCCGGAATGCCGTGTATTTTCATTGGCTGCGCCCCCACAACGCGAAACGTGATGGCCATGCCGATGACGATCCCGCACGCGAGAATCACGCTCGCCAACAGGAATATCTTTGTCCATCGTCTGCGCAAATGGGGGAGGCGTATGCTTGGGTCGTGCCCGGTTGCCGTCATGGTACGTTCCTTTATAGGTTTAGAGATGCCATTTTGAAGAAGACGAGAATTGGGTCGGGTGTCGCGTTGCCGTTGTAGCTGATGATGCTGATCGCGGCTATGGCGGCAAAGGCCAATGCCCCTGCGGTAAACACGCCCCAAGGTCGCACAAGAGGCGGTGTTCGCATTTCCCTCAGCCGTGCCAGCGCCTGGGGCAGAACATGTCCCCGCGGGAGTTCCTCTTGCGTGGCGCACTCGGCCAACTGCTCTACGTATTTCAGTGGATTATCCATGTTGAGTCTTCCCATACCCGGCTTCCGTGAGCATCCGTTTCAGTTTCCGGCACGCCCGGTGCATTTGAACGCGGACAAGCACAACGCTCCAGCCCGTCCTCTCGGAAATCTCCTTCGTGTCACATTTTTCAAAGTAATACAGCGTCAACACCAATCGGTCACGTGGGGCAAGACGCTCCAGCATATGGAAAAGCGCCTCGCCCGCTTCGGAAGGGGTCTGTCGATCAGCGCTCTCAGGGCCTCTCCACGCTCGCGCCAGAAGTTCGCGCCGTTGACGGGCGCGATTCTCGAGTTTCCAATGTCGATAGCCGACCCGTGTCGCGATTCTTCTCACCCAATGCAGGAACGGCGCACTTTCACGATAGTTAGCCAACCTTTACGGTGGATCAAAACTGGTAATTTCTCATCTGTTAGTAAAGCGGCAAGCAAGGGCTGCTCGTTTCATTTTGCTCATTTTGCTCAGGATCGAGTATGCGAGAACGACAGGGGTTCTAGAACACTTTCGGAGCGTGGAACGTCCTGACCCATTTTGGCCATCCTTCTGCGCGCGCAGAGGAGCCTTGACATAGGCGGTTTTCTGCTGCATAATTCAATTGCACAATTGAAATGCGCGTTAGGGCGCGTGGAGGATCTCAAGATGAATGACCGAAGGCGTGGCGAAAATACAAAAGAAAGGGTCCTCGAAGAAGCCTGCAAGGTTTTCGCCGAAAAGGGCTACAGGGACGCCACCCATGCGGAGATCTGCCGCCGCGCCGGCACGAATGCGGCGGCCGTCAATTACTATTTTGCGTCCAAGGAGAGCCTGTACCGGGCCGTTTTCGAGCACCTGCTCCAGAAGGTGGAGCGCCTCTACCCATTGGACGGCGGTTTGCCGGTATCGTCCCCGCCCCAGAAGCGGCTTCACGCTTTTATTCACGCCCATCTCAGCAGGATGTTTGATCCTGAACTTCTTGGAGACGCCCACCGGATCCGCATGGCGGAGATGTTCGACCCGACCGGGCTGCTAGAAGAGTTGCTAGCCCGCCAACTGGCGCACGACCGAAAGCACATTCTCAGCGCCCTGCGCGAGCTCATGGGACCGCAGGCGCCGCACAGGGATGTCGAATGGTGCGAAATGAGTATTGTGAGCCAGTGCTTTATCGCCGCGCCCGGTCCGTCCGACAAGGCCCCTCGAGACATTTTCGGTCTCAACGCGTCCGAAGTGGATCGTCTTGCAGAACACATCCTGACGTTCTCGATGGCCGGAATTCAGGCCGTTCGCCGGAAAAGCAACGTGTATTCAAAGGGTGAACGGAACAGAACCGAGAACCTGCCATGACCGAATCCAACACGGAAAAGAGCCGGGATGTCACCAAGACGCTGGGTCTTGACAAGCCCCGCTCAAGAATGCGCCGCCTCCGGAACCTCCTGTTGTTCATCTTTGCCGTTGCGGCGCTGGTGGCCGCAGGCATGTTCTGGCTTACGCGCAGCAAGACAAACTCCGTAGCCTACGACACACAGCCCGCGCGCCGAGGCGACTTGGTGGTCACCGTGAGCGCCACGGGTACCCTTGAGCCGATGAAGAAAGTGGAAGTTGGAATCGAGGTGTCCGGGACGATCAAGACGGTAGAAGTGGACTATAACGACCACGTGGAAGTAGGCCAGGTTCTGGCGCGGCTCGACACTTCGAAGCTCGAGGCGCAGGCCCTGCAATCCAGTTCCGCACTCGAGGCCGCGCGCGCCAAATTGCTTCAGGCGCAAGCCACGGTTCAAGAGACCGAGGCACAGATGGCGCGGTTAGAGGAGGTCCGCAAGCTGAGCGGCGGCAAAATGCCGTCGCAAACCGAGTTTGACACGCAAAAGGCCGCACAAGCCCGGGCTCGGGCCGATGAAGCCAGCGCGAAGGCGGCCGTGGCGCAGGCGCAGGCCACGCTGGACGCCAACAAATCTGATTTGGCTAAGGCTGTGATTCACTCACCCATCAATGGCGTGGTTTTGGAGCGTTCCATTGAACCGGGACAAACAGTCGCCGCTATGTTTCAGTCACCGGTCCTGTTCACGCTGGCCGAAGACTTGACACAAATGGAACTCCAGGCGGACGTGGATGAAGCGGACGTGGGCGTGGTGTCCGAAGGCCAGGAAGCGACGTTCACCGTGGACGCATACCCGGACCGGGTCTTCCCCGCGCGCACGACGCAGGTACGCTATGGTTCCGAGAGTGTAGAAGGCGTCGTCACCTACAAGGCGGTGCTGAAGGTAGATAACTCGAGTCTTGCCTTGCGGCCGGGCATGACGGCAACCGTCCTGATTACGGTCGACAGGCGGGAGAGCGCGCTCCTCATTCCCAATGCGGCGTTGCGCTTCACACCACCGAAAGCGCAAACAGAGGAGAAACCGCGTGGGGGCGGTATTCTCAGCGCAATTCTGCCGCACCCCCCTGCTCAGACATCGACGCCGCGGGAGGACGCCAATGGCAAGGGTAAGGACCAACAGGTTTGGATTCTTCGGGACGGGCAGTTGACGGCCGTCTCCATCACCAAGGGGTTGAGCGACGGGAAAATGACTGAAGTGACCGGCGGCGAGCTTGAACCGGGCATGGAATTGGTCACCGACATGACGACAGGCAAATGACTAGCGCGAATACAAATAGTGAGTCGCGCCAGCCGATCATCGAGCTGAGCGGCGTCACCAAGGTGTATGGCGCCGGCACGGCCGCTATGGAAGCACTTCGCGGAGTGGATCTGCGCATCTACCCGGGCGAGTTCGTGGCGGTAATGGGGCCGAGCGGGTCCGGCAAGAGCACTTGCATGAACATACTCGGCTGCCTGGACACGCCCACCTCGGGTGCGTACCACTTCTGCGGCGTCGAAGTCGGCAAGCTCACGCGCAACCAGCGGGCGTTGTTGCGCCGTCATTATCTTGGATTCGTGTTTCAGGGGTATAACCTTCTGAACCGCACGTCCGCGTTGGAGAACGTCGAACTCCCACTGATTTACCGGGGCGAGAGGCTGCGCGCCAGACACCAGCGGGCGCGGCAATCGCTGGAGGTGGTCGGCTTGACGGGCTGGCAACATCACACGCCGGGCGAATTGTCCGGAGGCCAGCAGCAGCGCGTCGCCATCGCGCGTGCCATTGTCACCGAACCCCTGGTACTGCTCGCGGACGAGCCGACGGGCAATCTGGATTCCGCGCGCAGCATCGAGATCATGGGACTGCTGACTTCGCTGAACCGCGACCGGGACATTACCGTCGTGATGGTAACTCATGAGCCCGACATGGCCGCCTATGCCAGGCGAACCGTGCATTTCAAGGACGGACTAATCGCGACGGACCATGAGCACAAGGAAGACGTCTAATGCTTGGAAATGCTTTGTTGCTTGCGCTGCGTGAACTTCGCCGTAATGTGATGCGCTCCTTCTTGACCATGCTGGGCATCATCATCGGAGTGGCGTCGGTGATCATTCTGGTGACGCTCGGCGGCGGAGCCACCAAGCAGGTTACGGAACAAATATCGAGCCTGGGCAGCAATCTCATGATGGTCGCCCCGGGTAAGAGTATGGGCCCGGGCCAAGGGGCGAACAGCGCTCCCTTCAAGCTGGCCGACGCGGAGGCCATCGCACGGGAGATCACGGCGCTTCGGGCGGTGGCCCCTGTGGCGTCCAGTGCCGTCACGTCTGTATTTGGAAACGAGAACTGGTCGAGCTCGGTGACAGGCACGACGGAAGCATACTTTGATGTGGTTAATCGGCGGATAGAAGACGGCCGGGTATTCACGCAGTCCGAGGCGCGGTCGGGCGTGGCTGTGTGCGTAATCGGCGAGACGGTACGGGAGAAACTGTTTGGAGGCCAGGATCCAATTGGCAGCAAGATTCGGCTTGGCAAGGTCTCCTGCGAAGTCATTGGCCTCCTTGAGGCCAAAGGCCAATCCACCATGGGCCAGGATCAGGATGACGTCATCCTGATGCCATTGCGTACGTTTCAGCGTCGTGTTGTCGGCAACGATGACGTTAGTCTCATCCAGGTTTCCGTCAAGGACGGTGTGTCCACCGACAAAGTGAAGATGGATATCGGCCGCTTGATGCGCGTTCGCCGGCATCTCTCGTCCAACGAAGACGACAATTTCAGCGTGATGGATTTGAAGGAAATCTCGACGATGCTGTCCGGCACGACGCGGGTGCTCACGGGTTTGCTGGGTGCGGTGGCCGCGGTGAGTCTATTGGTGGGCGGCATCGGCATCATGAACATCATGCTCGTGTCGGTAACGGAGCGCACGCGCGAAATCGGCACTCGCCTGGCCATCGGAGCGCTCGAGCGGGAAGTGCTGCTGCAATTCCTGGTCGAGTCGGTCGTTCTCGCCTCGTTTGGCGGCCTTATAGGGATCGTCTTGGCCTTGGGGGTGTCTCTTGGACTGGCGGCCGTCCTTCAGATTCCCTTTGTTTTCAATGCGACGATAGTTGTTGTTGGTTTCGCCTTTTCCGGCGTCATCGGCGTTGTGTTTGGCTACTTTCCCGCGAGCAAGGCCGCCAGACTGGATCCTATCGAGGCGTTGCGCCATGAATAACGTGTCTCGAAAGATCGGGGGGGGCATGCAGTGCGACAAGGCAAAGATGCGGGTTCGTGCGGCGGGCGGTTTCATGCTGCTCTTGCTGCTGGCGGCCTGTACCACCGGGCCGGACTATCATCGCCCTGCACTGAATCCACCGCCCGGTTACAAGAGTGCATTCGCCGACGGAACGTCGGGCGGCGAATCTGCTGAACCTGGACTCGGCCAGGATTGGTGGCGTCTCTTCAACGATCCGGAACTCAATGCACTGATAGAGGAGGCACTCGAGGCAAATCAAGATCTCAAGGCGGCTATGGCGCGAGTGGCGCAATCGCGGGCTTCAGCGCGGGCGGTCAAGAGTTCGTTCTTTCCTGTAGTCACATTGGACCCCTCGACGACACGTTCTCGCACTCCAGGCGCGGATACGTCAGGAGATTCCACATCCGACAAACTTTCCGAGGTCTCTTCGGTCATAAATCAGGTATCGAGCATAGTGGGGCAGATCAATTCGCTGACCCAGGGCGGCGCGACGAGCAACCCGAGTGCGGGTGGCAGTTCACAAAATGCGGCTTCGTTAGGCGACACGTCTATCGGGGCAACGGCCAGCAACCGTTTTCAGATCCCGTTTGATCTTTCCTACGAGATCGATATCTGGGGACGCGTCCGCCGCTCGTACGAATCCGCCAAGGCACAGGCCCAAGCCTCCATCTACGATCTCGAGGTGGTTCGCCAGACCCTTCTGGCGGATCTCGTCCGGAACTACTTCAACCTCCGTTCGTTCGATGCCCAGTACGAAATCCTCACGCGGAATCTGGACTTGTATCAGGAGCAGGTTGATCTGATCGGATTTCAATACAAGGCCGGCCTGATCAACGAGACCAATCTGCTGCAAGCCACGGTGCAACTCGAGTCGACGCGGACGCAGGCCGCGGATATCCAACGGCAGCGCACGGACCTTGAACACGCCATCGCCATCCTGCTAGGGAGAGCGCCGGCGGAGTTCTCGTTGGATGTCCGGCCTCTCAATACAATGCCGCTCGTGATTCCCGCCGGGCTACCCGCGGATTTGTTGCGGCAGCGGCCCGACGTGGCCGAGGCAGAGCAGAATCTGGTTGCCGCCAGCGCGGAAATTGGTGTGGCGAAGGCCGACTTTTTCCCCGCCGTGAAACTCACCGGTTCGGCGGGTTTCCAAAGTGCCGATATCAAGAACGTCCTTGACTGGCGAAACCTCGCGTGGTCTGTTGGGCCCAGCGTTTCTCTTCCCATATTCAAGGGCGGACAATTGCGAGCCAGCCTGCGGAAAGCCAAAGCGCGATATGATGAACTCGAGGCAACGTACCGCAACAAGGTGCTGAGCGCGTTCGTTGACGTGGAGGATTCGTTGACAGACCTCCACATGCGTGCGGATGCGGCCGAATCGCAAGCCAAGGCGGTTGCTGCGGCCCGGGAATACTTGCGGCTTACTCAGATTCAGTACGAGACCGGCGTTACCGACTACCTGCACGTAGTCAACGCGGAACAAACCCTGCTGACCAACGAACTATCCGAGGCTCAGATTCTGAACCAGCGCATGGTCTCGACCGTCCTGCTGATCAAAGCGCTCGGCGGTGGGTGGGACTCACAACCTTCCGCGCCGACGGAAGGAGCAAATCCTCTACATACCGCAACAGCAGGCCCTGAACAATAAGACACGTTAGGAGTCCATGCGATACACACGTCAATGGCCTGCCGCAGCAGCAACTGAAACGCCGTCTTCGTTTCTGCCGCATTGTTGTTAGGACGAAACGAAAGGAGAACAGAAACGACGAGAACCTCAAGGGAATGAAAATCGCCCTGTATGGCCATCTTACGCATACAGGGGGCATATCAGGAAACTCCGGCACTCGCCAAGATGGCAGTTTCGCTGGAGTGGCATGTCTGGCTCCCCGGGCCGGACTCGAACCAGTCAACTCTTGGTGCGACGGGTCAGCGGATCGGTTGGAGCATAACATCTGCACAACCTTGCATAACCGTGTCGATCGGGACAGGTAATCTGGAAGGCGAACTTGGCATCGACCGGAAAAAGGACGCTATCCAAGACGCTATCCAATTGGTAGCTCGGGGCGGATTCGAACCACCGAACTTTGTGTTCCTGCCCTTCAGGTGCTGAGTATGAAACGTAGATTGGGGCCTCCCGTATTGAATGCATATTCCTTTGTACATCCTCGTCCGGGTACCGATTCTTTCCTATGAGAGACGCTCTTGCTGGCCTTACAACGCCCTTATACAGACGCGCCAGAAGTGTCAAGAGTTTCCCAAAGTGCTTCACCAACAATGGTTTGTACGTCACGACTAAGCGGATCATAGCTGCACATACGGCAGGGCTGTTATCCGTTGCCGTATAGAACCACACGGATGGACTGGAGCTTGAGCGGATGATCTCGTCTTCGTTCAGACAGAGAAGGTGGAGGTTGTTGATCTCAGCAGCGATAAAGCAGCCGTGCAAGCGAAGCCATGCGTGGATAGCCTCCTCTTCCCAGCTGTCATTCTCTGTTTCGAGTCAGCTTGGTGCTATGACTTAGAGTCGGGTCTAATGCGCCGTAGGGCGAAAGCCCCCGTGATAATGCAGATAACATATAGTAGGAGGAAGCCAGCCATGGTTAGCGCGGGCAAGATGCCTTCCCCTTCCCCTTCCCCTTCCCCTTCGCCCTCCCCTTCCCCTTCGCCTTCCCCTTCTCCCTCACCCTCGCCCTCACCTTCTCCCTCTCCGGCCATGAACACTGCTGTCACGGTTTTGTCCCTGGTCATGAAAACCGTTGTCAGGCGTGCTTCCATGTCCGCAACATTGCCCACCCAGTGGTCGAACTCCCAACCCACATCAGGTGTCGCCTCTAGACGCACCAAAGTGCGCTGATCGTAAGGATGCTCGCCGACTCCGGGGTCTACGGAGCCGTCGCCTTCAATCGCCACGGTAAGCATATAGGATGCAAACTCATCAGCCCCGATGTCGAAGCCATCCCCCTCGGGACGCGGATCGCCGTCGATGTCTTCACTGACATATGCCGAGACGTCCATCCCCGCCTCGATGTTGTGAGAATCGTTGGCTAGGTGATAGTCAAACACAAAGTACTCGCAGGCGCGTCGTGTCAATTGTGTTGAGGTGTACTGAGCCATGATTGAGAAGGAGGATGTGCGGATGACATCGTGGACATCCCGGGTAAGGCAGATCCAGCCGCCCGGAACTGCTGTTTAGACAGTGGGGGTCCAACGAGGTTTTGAATTGTGATTGAGAAAACTATGGGCGGCGGGTACAGATGCTATATAATGTACCAAGTTGTCATAGGACGTGTGTTTGAACAGCCTTAGTGATTGGGAACAAAAAAGGAGCGAAGAAGTGATCCAAAGCATCGACATTCATAGTAGCGTGGCCGTCTATGTCCAGATAGAAAACCACGTGCAGTTCGCCATTGCTTCGGGCCGTCTTAAGCCTGGCGACCGACTCCCCTCAGTTCGTGAACTCTCAGAGCGTCTCGACATCAATCCCAACACGGTCGCAAAAGCGTACCGCGATCTCGAGGTCATGGGCTTGTTGTACACCCGCCGCGGTATGGGCGTGTTTATCAACAAAGACATCGAAACCAAGTGTGGTCAGGACTGCCGCAAACGCATCATCGGCCGGTGTTATGAAGTCATCTCAGAAGCCAAGGCCGCGGGCATGTCACGCAAGGAAGTGCTTACCATCGTCGAAGCAAGCATTGCCGTCGATGCCGCCCCATACGGCGAGACCCCCGCATCCCTCACCGCCCTCGCTAAACAGCCAAAGAAGACATCCAAGTAAAACCATAACGTTTCTGGCATCGAAAACAATAACGTGGCCGCCTCCAACGGGGGGGGCCACATTTGCCTTCTGTCAGAAGCGAAAGGTGCCGGTATGACGCCGCAGGAAATCAAGGCCGTCTGCACTGCAAGTTGTGCGACCGATGCAGAACCTTACGGTGAAACGCCAGAGGCTGTGCTGGCCTTGGCGAAGACGAAGAAAGGCTGAAAAAGGAGACACGCAAATGGGAGACAAAAGCAAGAAAGACAAGGAAAAGAGCCTGAAACAAAAATCAACAAAACAGGAGCAAGAGTCAAAAGCAAAGCGGGACAAGCAACCGACAAGAACCCCGTAGCTGGCCTGACGGACGAGGTTAGCTCCAAGAATACAGTACCGCTTGAGAACCTGCTTAAGAACCGCCATTGCGAGAGGAGCCGACTATGCCAACCTATTCGTATCGATGCCAGGTCTGCCGGAAGAGCTTCTCACGGCAAATGACTATTGCGGAGCACGATAGGGCTCGGACGAAGTGCCCCAAGTGCGGGAGCCGCAAGGTCCGGCAGAGCATTGCTTCCTTCGGCGCCATTACCTCGAAGAAGAGCTGATTCATCCCACCTCTTCATATGGGTTAGCCGTCGGGAGCAATGCTATGTGAACCACAGTGTCAGAACCTACGTTTCGTCAAGTTCTGCGGGTTCACCGGTTCGCCGCTCAATTTCTTCCGCGAGTTCTTCTAAAGAATGAAAGTGTATGCGTTGATCGATTCCTATCGACTCCGTGTAGTCGTTGCCGTCATCGTCTTCGATGGAGACAACCTGGAAAGTCTCCTGTGGTCCGGCCTGTTCAGAAGTCTGCCGGTCTAAGTGAGCATAGTAATGCATTCGATTCAGCCCTTTCTCTTTGTGCAATACGCAGAATGCAAAAACGTCGGTTATACGTTGAAATCAATACGCGCCATCGCCACGCCTGTTGTTCGCATGTAAGAGATGTCGTCATTACGGCTCCTGGGTTTCGGCCGGCTGCGCGGCTGCACTTTGCCTAGACGTGCCCATGCAGAAGTCGACGTATCTCGGCACGAACAAACGATTGTGGCATGGGCCACCCGGTGCAGCGCAAACTTCCCGAACGTGAGAACCTGAGCAGGCCTTTATGTGCCGGCCCCGCAGGTGCTGAGTATGAATACGGGGATTGGGGCCTCCCGCATTGAATGCGTATTCCTTCTCACATCCTCGTTTGGGCACGGATTCTCTCCTCGCGCGTGGTCCTTCCCAGGGCCTTATTCTGCCCTTACAAGGGATCCTGAAGAGCGTCAAGGGTTTTGCAATATACTGTTATGCTGAGCCTTACGTGCCATGGGTGCGCAACTGCTTGTTGCACATACGGCCGTCGTTTATGTCCTTTTCGTCCCTTATGTCCCTTCGTTACGTGCGGATTTGGGGACCGGATGCCCCCTTGACAAGAGTCCGCAATCCTGATTTCATAGAGGGGTGCAGGTTTTCTGGTTTCGTGCGGCCGTTTCCGAGGTCAGGCGCTCCAATGAATGGGAAAACCGGTTTACACCTTCCGTGTCAGGCAATCCTGATGGTAATGTCGCTTGCCTCACTGGCGTGCTCTTTGGAGAAGGCTGGGTCTGAACCCGAGTCGCCCAAGCTTCCACCCGCCACGGATCCTTATGTCAAGCAGCGAGAGGTGATGGTTCGGAACGATATTGCCGGCTCTTCGTGGAGTCGGACAGCGGTCAAAGACAAATCAGTACTTGATGTTCTACTGAAAACACCGCGCCATGAGTTCGTGCCGGAGCATCTGACCCACCAGGCATATGAGGATCATCCTCTTCCCATTGGGTACGGCCAGACCATTTCGCAACCGTACATTGTCGGGTACATGACCGAAATGCTGAAGCCAAAGAGCGATCATGAGGTTCTGGAAATCGGCACCGGGTCCGGTTACCAGGCGGCCATTCTGGCGCAACTCGTAAAGAAGGTGTACACGATCGAGATCGTCGCGCCACTTGCCCAAAGCGCCGCCGAACGCCTCAAGCGACTGGGGTATGAAAATGTCGAGGTCCGCACGGGCGACGGATACTTTGGCTGGCCGGAACACGGTCCCTTTGACGCGATCATCGTCACCGCCGCTGCCAGCCATATCCCGCCGCCCCTGGTCGAACAGCTTAAGCCGGGCGGGCGAATGGCAATCCCCGTGGGATCGCCGTTCCAGGTACAACAACTCCTGCTCGTCGAGAAAAAGGCGGATGGATCGGTGACACAATACTCTCATATGCCCGTGCAATTCGTACCACTGACTGGCAAGGGCGGATAGCACCGGCACCCCTATGACTTCAACCACTCCTCAGAAACCTCCCTTGTACGGATTCATTCTCGTCGTCAGTGCTGTGGGCATTGCCCTTCAGATCCTCCTCATGCGTGTTTTCTCGGTGACACAGTGGCACCACTTCGCCTACATGATCATCAGCATCGCAATGCTTGGTTTCGGGGCCGGCGGAACCCTGCTGAGCCTTGCGCGTCATCGCCTTTCCGGGCATGAGACAGGTCTTCTCTTTCTGGTTTCCTTTCTTGTCCCCATCTGTCTTCCGGCGTGTTACACACTAAGCCAACACGTGCCATTTGAACTTTATCAGCTTGTCTCGCAACCCCGACAGTGGGTGTACCTCTTCCTGCTCTACCTGACACTGGCCGTTCCATTTGCGCTCATCTCGATTTGCATCACGCTAGCCTTCTTGATAGTGCCCGGGGCGGTTGCACGCCTGTACGCGGCAAGCATGATCGGCTCAGGACTCGGTGCGCTGGGGATCATAGGGTTACTCTGCCTTGCTTCTCCGTCCCGTTTACCCTTTCTGCTTGCGGTCGCCACCGCCCTCGGCCACATTCTGCTCTGGAGGAGAACAAAGCGGGGATGGGTGAGCGGGGGAGCCCAATTCTTGGCACTCGCCGTACTTGCGGTCTCAGGCAATGCCGCGCCTCTGCGGATTTCGGAGTACAAGCCGTTGTCATACGCACTCCAATTGCCGGATGCGCGCATTCTCGAAGAACGGTACAGTCCTCTGTCGGTCATCACAGCCGTCCAGTCGCAACTGATACGCGAAACGCCCGGACAACTGGGGAACTACCCGATGAGTCGCATGGGGCCGCTGCCCGGCCAGGTCGGGCTGTTCTTTGACGCAGGCAGCGCGTCTCCCGTCCACGACTTCCGCGATGGTGATATCGGGAAGTTCGGGTTCCTCGACTACACGACATCGGCCGTAGCGTATCGGCTCGTCGAAAGACCCCGGGTGTTGGTTCTTGGTTCGGGAGGCGGAACGGATGTCCTGAGCGCATTGTCACACGGAGCCGAACACGTCACGGCAGTTGAAGTAGACCCGGGGGTGATGGACGTGATGACGGGCGATCTTGGCACGTTTTCAGGAAACCTGTACACCTCGCCGGGTGTCCAGGCAATTCGGGCCGAAGGGAGGAGCTTTCTCGAATCGACTTCGGAATCGTGGGACTTGATTCAGTTGCCCTTGTTCGGGTCGTTTACCGCGGCTGCCGCGGGCGTCTATGCACTCAGCGAAAGCTACCTCTATACGACTCAGGCGTTCGAACTCTATCTGCGCCGGCTCTCCAAGAAGGGTGTACTGGCCGTCAACTGCTGGATGAAAGCCTTTCCCTGCGAAGCGGTGAAGCTCTTTGCCACGTGTGTCGAGGGCGGCGAGCGTTTAGGCATTGCCGATCCGGGGCATCATCTGGTCATGATCCGTTCCTGGAACAGCGCCACGCTCCTGGCGACCCGACAGCCGCTGACCGAATCCCAAATAGACGCCGTGCGCTGCTTCTGCCGCGAACGGGGTTTCGATCTTTGCTGGCTTCCCGGTCTTCGGCCCTCGGAGACAAATCGCTACACGATTCTGGAAAGGCCCTTCTACTATGAGGCGGCTCAAGCGTTGTTGTCGCCAAATCGTCCCGAATTCTATGAGACCTACCTGTTCAACGTTCGGCCCGCAACGGATGATTGCCCCTACTTCTTTCAGTTCTTCAAATGGGGTGCCTTGCTCCGGCTTCTCCGTGGTATGGGCACAGAATGGGTGCCGTTCGTCGAATGGGGATACCTGGCACTACTCGCAACACTTCTGCAGTCGTTATTGTTTGGAGTCGCCCTTATCCTGTTTCCGGTACTTTTCGGACGACGCCGCCCTCTCGGGGCGCTGGAACGAAAAACGGTCTTTCTCTACTTCGCCGCCCTGGGGTTCGCGTACATGTTTCTGGAGATTGCCCTCATACAGAAGTTCATGCTCTTTCTCGCATACCCGATGTATGCGGTCGGCGTCGTGCTCGCCGCCCTGCTCGTTTTCTCCGGCTGCGGCGCGTTGTGGGCCGGGACGGGCACACTCACCGTCAGCAGGCGAGTGGGATTGGCTGTGACGGGCATTATTGTCCTGAGCGCATGCTGTCTGCTGCTCTTGCCGGGCCTCTTCGCTTTCGCAGCGGATTGGGCAGACCCTGCCAAGATTGTCCTCTCTATGTTTCTTCTGGCCCCCTTGGCATTCTGTATGGGCGTTCCTTTTCCCGCGGGTTTGCAGGCCGTGTCCCGTCAAACGCCGGAGTTGGTTTCCTGGGTCTGGGCCGTAAACGCATGCACGTCTACCATCGCCGCATCTCTCGCTTCGCTGACCGCCATCCACCTCGGGTTTCGCGTGGTTGTTATCCTTGCCGCAGGTATGTACCTCCTTGCCGCAGGGTATGCCCGAAATGCAACATCCCAAGATTAGGGCTGCCATGAGCGCTGATCCCCAGGCACCGATCAGCCCAAAGACCGCTTACACGCCGCGTGAGCCCTTGCTACGCCTTATGGGAGATTGAGGAAACTTGCAGGCATCGACTGTTGGGGTACTACAACTACCACGCCATCCCCGGCAATATGCCCGCGCTCGAAACCTTCCACAGGGAGACGGTGCGTGTGTGGCGGCTTGCCCTTCGGCGGCGCAGCCAACGGCACCGCATGAACTGGAAACGGTTTCACAAACTGGAAGAACGCTGGATTCCATAACCCAAGATTCTGCATCCCTATCCAAACGTGCGTTTCTACGCCAAACACCCAAGGTAGGAGCCGTATGCGGGAAAACCGCTCGTGCCGATCTGTGCGGGGTGCCGCTCGCAAGGGCGGTCCCTACCGCGACCGTGGAGTTGTGCAGAGCGTCAATGGTTTTGCAAGATGCTGCAACGAGGCATCTTACGTGCCCTGATCACGTAAACGCTTGTTGCACATACGGTCTGGTTATATTGCATAATCGTGTGATTTGTGTGAAGCAGATGTGCTCAAGTGAGATTTGGCGGGATTCCAAGCGCGCCTACCATGTCGGAGCCGAAGACCAAGAGTCAGCGGTTCGAATCCGTCCCCTGCCAGCCGTATAATGCGGCGCGGTATTTGGGAATGCAGGCTGCGCGGTACACAGTTCCGCGAATAACGACGGTTATCGGGAAGCTCATGACGCCCTTCCAGACAAAAGAGGAATTCGTAGCCATCTTGTCAGCTCTTTGGGCGAGGATTGTAGCCGCGCCGGAAGTCGCGGAGCCGTTGTCCAAGACGGGGCTCGTGGCCCGGTTTCGGTTTTCCGACTACGAAGCGGATCTCTATCTGGATGCTTCGGGCAATCACTTGACGTTCTATTGGGATCCGGAAGGGAGGCCGGCTCCCGATGTTGAGATGATCCTTTCTTCGGAGACAGCCCACAGGTTCTGGATGCGTGATCTGAACGTTCCGCTCGCGATTGCGAGCCGGAAGGTCATCGCTAAGGGTTCCGTGCAGAAAGCCTTGAAGCTTTTGCCGGCGTTGAAACCGGCGTTTTCTCTCTATCCGGTGATTCTCCGAGAGATGGGGAGAGTCGACCTTCTCGGCGATCGGGAGAAGGGTGTGAAGCGAAGGAGCGCGCGCGCGGTTTCGACTGTTCAGAGGGAGAAGAAGAACATCCTGCGATCTCAGTGGAATTCCCTCGTTTCCCATCGAGTTTTGCCGCGAGCCGAGTCCGATCCGTTTACCGCGCGCCGTCCATGACGTGCCGAGTGTCTCCGACACGGAACTGCTTCGGATGATGTACCGGATTCGTTTTTTTGAACAGCATCTGTCGGAATCGTTCCGCCGGGGGGACCTTCCGACCGAAGCCATTCATCTTTCCATCAGCCAGGAAGCCATAGAGAACGCCATGCTGCCGAATCCGGAAGACATTGCGCGGAAAATCCAGCGCGCCTTGACGTAGCAAGAATAAGGTACGCGAAAAGCGGGGACAGACACGCTTTTTCCCAAACCGCCTACGGGCCGGGAAAAAGCGAGTCAGTCCCCGTTTTTCGCTTGTTTCAGCTATGAGAGGCTCAACGAACGGGCGGGCAGGCGATGAACCCAGTCGAGTCCACCCCTGCCCGCCGACTGTGAATGGATACGTTTCGGCAAGTCAGAGCTATGGCATGGCGATCGTCTCGTTAGTGAAGAAGCCACCCGGCTGAGAGCAGGTGCCTTGCACCGACAGCGTCGCCGTCCCCGGAGGTACAGCCCCTCCGGAAAACTTCAGTGTGCATGTTTTGCTGCCACCTGCTTTGAGAGTTCCGAGTGACAAAGGCAGCCGCGAGGCCGTGCTCACGCCTCCCAAATCGGCCACAGTCACCGTGTTCGTAACTGCGGCAGATATGCTTCGGTTGGTGAACCGCACCATCAGTGTGATGGTCTTTCCCTTGCGGACAACGCTCTGAGCCGAGACCGCCAGCGCCGACACATTTATAGTGACGGTCTCCGTATCAGTAGCTCCGGCGGCATCGGTCACGCTCACGTCGAAACTGATGGCGCCAGCGCCAGATACCGTCCACGTAAACACGCCCGTAGCAGGATCGATACTGGCGCCGGCTGGCGCGTTCACCAGGCTGAAAGTTAGCGTGTCGCCCGGATCGGGGTCGGTCGCGGTGGCTGTGAACGTAGTGGGTATACCCACGACGCCTGTCGTTGGAGCGGCGGAGACGTCGAGCGTAGGCGCCTCGTTGGGTGGTATCGATTTCCAGACGCAGGCATGGTAGGGATAAAACAGTTCACCGAACACACTTGAGTAGCCAACCACATCTCCATTGTCATTCAGGTCGAACGCAAAAGTTTCGCCTGCTTCCAAGCCCGGCAGTATTTGTAACTCGGTATCGCCGGCGGTCCACAGGAATGGAGCCCAGGCGCCGGTAAGGCCGATCATCTGGCCTGAGTTGTTGTGGTACGGACCGTTCGAAATACTATTGGGCACCACGCAGTCTGTCACGACACCGTCCTGCCAGACCCATAGCACGGTGTTCCAGTCGGGGGGCGCCACCACGTAGCCGTAGGCCCTCCCTGCCTCATCGATACCGACTGGCTGGGCGTAGCCGTCGGGGTACCTGGGATACACCCACTCCGACCCATCCCATTCAGGATAACCTACGATCATCAGGCGAGTGAGTGCCCCATCCCGCCAGATGTAGAGATCATCCGACTGTATGTCAATGAGAACCTCGGATGAGTTGTTGATCGCCACGCCGCGGCCGCTCTGTCCGGGAGTCAAATTCGTGACCGTGGTATTGCCCTCAAGATCCCGTTCCCACATGACTGCAGGGTACCGGCCATCAATGTAGCTCGACCCGGCTATCTGTCCCAAGTCATTCATAGCGTATGCGCCGACGCGGTTGCCATCCGCGTCTGTGACGGCCTCCATCGCGCCGTTTCGGTAGAGCCATGAGCCGATAACCTCCCACGGGGGCTCGGAGTAGTTGCTGGTACCGATGACCCACCCGTTCGCGTTGATAGATTCCGGATAGATGTCCCAGTCGCGGACGCCGTCGTGGTACAGCGCGCCCATGTCAACCATGCCGTTGGTGCTGTCCCAGATAAACGCGGCCTCGGCGTAGTCGCCGATGGTGCCCACAACCTGCCCGCCGTCGCCGATGGCTCTCACGGAGGTGTTCCCAAACACCCCCTCAGGGTCCAGGACGGTCATAGCGCCTGTGCTGTCCCACATGACTGCACGCATGTACCAGTCGACCACGTTGCCTTCCTCGTCGAACAGGTAGTAGTAACATGTACCGGCAATCTGGCCCGCGTTATTGATGGCCACAGCCTGGCTGAGGCTAGCCTCGGCTGGATGCAGATCGGTCACGGTCAATTCCGCGGCGCTGGGCCCCGCAATTCCGAGTATGGCGACCATCGCTAACAAGGCCGTCACTTTCAAAAGAGTATACGGTTGCATTTTCCTAATCTCCTTTCGTATTAAGCCTGGGACAGGGGCCAAAAAGCCTGAAATGCTCCGGAACGTGAAAAGTTCTCCCCATGAGACATTAGAAAGCAGCCCTGCCCACCTTCAATACTAAGGCCGCCGGGGAGATTTGTCTGCAACGGGTTGTACGTACATTTAGGCGAGGGAAACCCACCACGCTCATGTAGCGAGATTCCCCTACAGAAAGGGGCGCGGGGTCTCAAGGGGTACGGTTGCGGAGATGATTAATGGCGTTTCTTCGAAGTTCGCGCATTCCATCCAACCCCAGCTTGACCAGGATGCGCGAATAGTAAGACTCGACGGTGCGGGTACTAATATTCATGGCGGCGGCGATCCCGGAGGTGCTTTCGCCCTCGCCCAAAAGGCGGTAGACTAGCCGCTCCTGGTTGCTCAGTTCACCATGGGAGGCTTCTGTTTGGCCTTCGGCGATGTGATCGGCCAAGGCGAGGGCGGCCTTGGGGCTGACGAACCGGCGGCCTGCCGCCACCTCCCGGATTGCCTGCACAAGTACCTGACGCAGCTCGCGTTTGGTGACATAGCCAAGCGCGCCGGCGGCGAAGGCGCTCTCCACGTGGCGGCCATCTTCGTACATCGAGTAAACGAGCGTCGGCACGGCATGCTCATCTAAGTCCGCGATAAGCACCAAGCCGTCCTCCTCGCCCAGCGACAGGTCGACCAGCACCAGGTCCGGGCGACACTCCTCGATGCGGGCCAGCGCCTCGGCGCGTCCGCCCGCCTCGGCGCAGACCGTGATGCCCTCCGGCCCGAGAAGCAACCCCAACCCTTGCCGGACCGCCGGGTGGTCGTCCACAATCAGCGCGCGGATTGACGCCGAGCCTGACACTGGGTCACTGTCCATGGTTTGTGTCTCCCGTAATGTTCAACGGTTCGTCCTGGCGGACGAGGCTGGCATGCGGTACCCGGCAGAACACGCGGGTACCGCCCGCCGGCGCAGACGTCACATTGAACTCCCCTTCCAATAAGTGCGCCCGATGCGCCATAGTGCACAGGCCCATACCGGTTGCCGGAATTCCGCCAGGCAGACCGTCGCCATCATCCAGGATCTGTAAGAAGAGCCCGTCCTTGTCTCCGTGCAGTTCCACGGTGATACGGCTGGCATGGGCGTGGCGAGCCGCGTTGCTCAGCGCCTCCTGAGCGATGCGGTAGAGATGCCGCGCCGCCGCGGGATCGCCAACACTCACATCCCCCGTAGTGGTTAATTCGCAAGGTATGCCAACTGCGGCTTTGGTCCGTTTGACCAACATTGCCAGCGCCGTTTTAAGCGCCCCGGGTTCTGGTTCCAGAGTATAAAGCCCCTGGGCAACCGCGTGTGCCTCGTCGATGGATTCCTCGAGCAACGAAGAGAGCGCGGATAGCTCTTCGGCCGCCAGCGTCTGACCCCGGCCCAGTTGCCGCGCCAGTGCCTCGCAACGCAGCAGCGCGCCCGTGAGTTGCTGGCACACCCCATCGTGTATTTCGAGTCCCAGGCGACGCCGCTCCTCGTCACCGGCCCGTGCCACCTCGTGCTCGAGCCGCCGCCTCTCCCGCATTTCGCGTTCGAGTTTGCGGTAAGCCGCAGAGCGTTCGCCGGACTCTCGCTCGAGGTTTCCCAACGACTGCATGAGGAAATGGTGGAAGCGGTCGAGCAGGAAAATTATGGTAAGCAACAGGGCGGTCAACGCGACTCCTTGCTGCCAAATAAGCTGCAGTGGCATCGCGGCTGGTGCGAGTTCCATGGCGAGCATCCGCATTAAGCCGGGCATGGTGCTCAGGAAAGGGGCGAACAGGAGAACGCCGATGCCGGCAACGACGCCGGCACGGCCCGCCCGCACTCCAAAAAGCACCATCATCATTATCGGCAGGACAACCGGAAACGCGCGCGTGAACGGGCCTTCGGGATTGGCAATATTAATGGCTCTTCCGGTTTTACCGTACTTCAATTGACGAGACCTCCGACCAACTCGTATCGGGTTTCGTGTAGGGCGTAGATTTTCAGTTTGAAGAATTCGGTGTCTCGAAAGCCGTAGGCTTGGTGCTGC
>Ga0315285_10001231_pt1 | contig 26829 bp, 31 predicted proteins | sample YL17G09_36_MG_FD_203698 | JGI IMG/M metagenome (GOLD analysis project Ga0315285, IMG submission 203698) | Sediment microbial communities from Yellowstone Lake, YNP, Wyoming, USA - YL17G09_36 | ecosystem: Environmental > Aquatic > Freshwater > Lake > Sediment | place: USA: Wyoming | collected... | reverse complement strand
CCGCGTTTTCTGCGGCTCGCTATGCGATTGGCTCGATCCGGAGGTGCCGATTGAGTGGTTGGCGGACCTGCTCGATCTGATTCAGCGGACACCGAATCTGAACTGGCTGCTGCTCACGAAACAACCCGGACAGTGGCGCTCGCAAATGAAGCGGCTGCGGAAATTCGATCATGGTTTGACTGCCGAGGATCGCACGTACGCTGGAAATATGGCGGAGCATTGGCTCGCTGGGACTCCGCCCCTCAACGTCCGGTTCGGTGTCAGCGCGGAGGATCAAGAGCGGTGGGACGAGCGCGTGCCGTTATTACGCTCAATTCCAGCGACTTCACGGTTCGTGTCAGTGGAGCCGATGCTGGAGCGGATCGTTTTCACGGGACTGCGGAACATGGCCCGGCCGGCAATCGACTGGATCATTTTCGGCGGCGAGAGCGGTCCGAAGGCGAGGCCATGTGACGTCGCATGGATTCGGGATGGCCTGCGTCAGTGCCGGGAGGCCGGCGTGCCGGCATTCGTGAAGCAGCTCGGGTCGAGGCCAATGACTCAAGACCCTGAAATATGGACTATGCACGGCCTCACCTTCGGACCGCTCACGGTGAGGGATCTCAAAGGGGCCGACCCGTCCGAATGGACCGCGGACCTGCACGTGCGCCAGTTCCCGGGCTGATGTCCAGGCCGATGTCCGTATGACGGTCCTTCCAAGTTCCACTAGCGCAAGGACTTAACCCGCCACGCGAAAAAGCCATGGCCGGAACCGCACATTGATAGATGCGCGGCATTTTCGTTGGTCTTACAAAAGCTGAGCTGGTGGCGATCCGTGGTACTGCCGTTGTGGCTGCTGCTACGGGTCGTGTCACCACGTCATTCACCGCCCCGGGCCTATCGGGGACGCAGCAGGTGTTCCTCGACCCGGCGGAGGCCCTTCTGGAGGCGAACTACGCGTTGCAGAGGCTCGATCCCTCTACGTACGGCCGGCACCTCATCACGAAACGCACCCGCATCGTCTTCGCGTGAACAACAAGCGTCCAATCCTGTACGGTCCGACTGGCAAGCGCGTCCGCGCCGGGCTCTATGAGGGGGCGCAACCGCGGCTGCGGCGATCAACAGTGATCGGCTCGAATTACGCCAATGATACCAGCAAACTGCTTTCCGAGTACGACCGGACGCAGTTGCTGAGCATGGGGCGCTACCTGTTCGCCAATTGCGGGACACTGCAGGCCGCCATTTTGGAAATCGGGACCTACTCGGTCGGCACGGCGTTTCAGCCGATTTACGCTGGTCGTGACACAGCCTGGGGCGAGGAGGCTAAGACATGGTTGGAAGGATGGTTTGAGAATTCGGACGTTCGCGGCGCGCCGTTCGATTTGATCACCAGTCTGTTCCTCGCCTCGGTGGCGATTGATCGCGATGGCGATGCGGCCTGCGTCCTCACGCGATCAGTGGATGGTGACTGGCCCTTTTTGCAGTGGATTCCCAGTCACCGAATCGGCTCACGCCGGACCTACGTGGGAGATCGAGTCACCGACGGACCCTACCAGGGACTCCGCACCTCCCACGGGGTCATTTTCAACGCTCAGGGCCGATCCGTAGCCATCCGGGTCCTGGGCGATGATACGTCCGGCGCCGACGACCGTGACATCAGCCTGCGCGATGCGGTGTTGCTGTTCGAGCCTCTTTGGTTCGATCAGGGGCGAGGCATCCCAGCCATTTCCGCCGCGGTGCGCGACTGGCAAGACGCGCTCGACATCGTGTCGTACGAAAAAACGGCGATCAAGGCTGGGTCGTCCATTGCATTGATCGAGGACAATGAGGTCGGCTCCACCGATCCGGGTGAAGTACAGTTCGCCGAGGAACCCACCGAGGCCGGGGTAGGTGGCGTGTTCGCTGAAACGTTCGAGGAGGGGTCGGTTAGGTATTTCCGGGCGAAGTCGGGCGCCGGATTGAAACCGTTTGAACAAAAGCGGCCGTCGAGTGAGGTTCGCGATTTTCTCAAGAACACCGTTCTGCGCAGTGCGTTCGCCGGGCTCGGCTGGCCTTTTGAGTTCGCGTTCGACGCGAGTGATCTGACTGGCCCCGCGGTGCGGATGATCCTGGGCAAGGCCGACCGGAAGGTCCGCGCGCGCCAGCGCCGGCTGATTTCTCTATGGATGCGCGTGGTGACCTATGCATTGGCTAAAGCGATGAAGTCGGGGGCCATCAGTCGATCCGACGACTGGCTCGCGTGGGATATGACACTGCCGCGGATGGTGTCGATTGATCTCGGTCGGGATGGTCGGGCGGCCATCGAAGGTCTGAAGTCTGGCACCACGACGTTGTCTGAGATCACCGGCGAGGCTGGACTCGATTGGCGCCAGGTTATCCGACAGAAAGCCGTTGAAGCGCGAGCCATTCGCGACGAAGCCGCGCGGGTCGGTGTTGACCCGCGTGAGATTCAGGACCTTGCCCTAACGGCCCAACCGGCCACCCCTCCGGTGGATGGAACACCATGAAACTTTCGCGCGTAATCCAGGCGGTCTATGCCCGGCCCTGGGTCATTACCAGGAGCGGATGGGAAACCGTTCATCGACTGGTGCAATCGAAGTTGGCCGGCGATGTCGTGACGCGGCGTGTCCAAAACGACGGCCTTGACATTTTCGGCGAGCCGATGCCGGTCCCCGAGACGTACGGGGGAATCCGTGTGATCCCGATCCAGGGAATCATCGGCCATAAAGTTGGGCTCCTGGAGAAGTCGTGTGGTGTCTGTGATGTGCTCGACGTGCGAGAGCAGGTGGCCGAAGCACTGGCCTCCGTCGATGTGACGGCCATCCTGCTCGACATCGATTCTCCAGGCGGAATCGTCACGGGCGTTCCTGAGCTGGCGGACGTGGTCCGCACCGCCGATGCGATGAAACCGGTCTATGCGTTCACGGATGACATGATGTGCAGTGCGGCCTACTGGCTCGGCTCGCAGGCGCGCGGCGTGTTCGCAACTCGTACCGCGGACGTTGGCAGCATCGGCGTATACATGGCCATTCTCGACGAGAGCCTGGCATTTCAGATGGCAGGCCTTCATCTCGACGTGTTCAAGGGCGGCACGCAGAAGGGGGCCGGGCTGCCCGGCACGTCATTGAACGATGAGCAGCGTGCGCATTTTCAGGGCGAGATCGACCAGATTTACGGTTGGTTCAAAAGAGCCGTGACGCGGGGGAGGCAGGGCAATGTGACAGAGGAAACCATGCAGGGCCAATCGTTTTTGGCAGAGGCCGCCGCCGAATTTAGGCTGATCGACGGCATTGTCGCAGATCGAGCCGAGTTACTAAACCAAATCGCAATCAAACCCGAAACATCATGACCATCATCGAACAGCGCGACGCAGCGCAAAATCAAGTCACCGACACATTGGCGAAGGTCGCCACCCTTGAAGGGGCGCTACTCAAGGCGCAGACCGAGCGCGATGAATTCGCCGAGAGTCTGCTCGCGACCAGCACGGAATTGACGGCCGCCAAACAGTCGCTTGCCACCTTTCGCGGGCGATCAGACTCGGGGTTGCAGGCCCAGATTGACGCTCTCACCTCCGAGTTGGAGGCAGCGCGCAACGGCTTTGATTCTGCGGTGGCCGCCAAAGCGCAGGCCCAACTGGCGGCCGTGGGCGCGCCGCCCGTGAACATGACGCCAACGCTGAGCGCTGCCGCCATCAATCCCATTTCCGGTGACGAGATCCTTGCGTCCTACCGGAAGCTCGCCGCAACGGATCCGGCACAAAAGACCGTGTTCTATCGCGCGAACAAGGAGGCCATCCTCAACGCGATGCGCGACGAGGCATCCGGCAAAAACAAGGGTCAGTAACCGCAACCACCCGCAAGGGAAAAAAGAGAAAACACTATGGCTAACGCACTCACAAACCTAACCGACACGATCATTGTTGACGCCGCTTTCCAGGCGTACACGGCCGCTGTCGCTCCACTCCGGGCATTCGCGCTGAATTGCTCTCCGGGCATCGCCCAACGAGGCGACAAAGTCAAGGTTCTCTATGTGCCGTCGCAAGACGCGGCCGGAGAATTTTCCAGTTCATATTCGATGCAAGACGCTGATGCTACCGGCATCGATGTGACACTCAACCAACATTTCTACGCGTCTTGGGCGCTCACCGACCGGGAGATCGCCGATCAACCTCAGGTGCAGGTGGAAAGTTTCGGCCGGCAGAAGGGATTCCAATTGGCGAAGCAGGTGTTCCAGAAGGTCCTGTCAACGCTGACCTTTGCAAACTTCGGCTCGTCCGCATTGGTGAAAGCCGCCTCGGCGCCCGTCGTGTTGGATGATGTCGCCGCTCTACGACTGTACGCAAGTGCTCGGAATTGGCCCGAGGGGATGCGGACCCTGGTATGGGACTCCGCGTATACCGCCTACTTGCTGAAGGACGCCGGCATTCAGTCCGCGGCTGCGTTCGGATCGAACGAGGCGATTCGCGAAGGGAAAGTGACGCGCGTGTTCGGGTTCGACGTTTTCGACTCGACGATTGTTCCGGCCAACGCCGGTCAGAAAATCGGCGGCTTCATCTGCACGCCGGATGCGTTGCTGATTGCGATGCGTTACCTCGCGCCGCAACCGGGGCACAACTATTCCGAGGCCAGTGTCGTCACTGATCCTTCCGGCTTCACGCTCGGTTTCCGGGCATGGTACGACCCGGATAGTGGGCAGGCTCGTCGGGTGCTGGAAGCCCTCTACGGCTTCGAGGTCGGCAACGCGGCTGCACTCGGTTTGATCCGTACCGAGGCGTCGATCTACTCGTAAGGCGGGTTGCATGGCGAGGGGGTGGCGCCCGTGTTGTGCGCCGCCCCCGTTTTCGGTATGTCCGTTTTAGCGGGCGCACCTCTCTGCTATGTCCGACATAACCAACGTGATGTCGCTTGTGCTGAGCGAGGTGACCGATCTGTCCGGGGGCACACTCGTTCACGGCGGGAACACATACATGGTCTGTAAGGCGTTTACATCGGGCGAGACGCGCGGGCTCCTGCCGGCCGGGTTTGAAGCGGATGTGGCCGATCTGGTTGTCCTCATGTTCGCTGGTGACGTCAAAACTCCGGCGCCTCAAGCGAAGGACCTCGCAATCCTTGACGGCGAGTCCTACGTGATTGGCGCCGAGATACAGAAGAATGCCGTTTACTGGCAGATTCCTCTTAGGAAAGCGACCTGATCATGGCCGTAATCACTGTCAACTCGGACCGTTTCAATTCCGCTCTGGCTCGTCTGGCGCAGGTTGGCGGGCCGGAGGCGATCCGTCCGCAGGCCGGCCTGCTGGTGCGCGAGTTGATTTCCATCACGCCCCCCAAGTCTCTATCACAAGGACGCAAGGCCGTTGCGCGCGATCTCCGCCGCGCGGTCGAGCCGCTGATCCTTGAAAAATTCAGAAGCAAGCGGCTCCAAAGAGCTATCGCGGCAAAGAACGCTGCCCAAGCTGAGTCTGAATTGTCGTTCATCCGCAAAATCCAATGGTTAGTTGTGGGTTTTGACGCGGAACTGCACCGAAGTGCTCGGAATTCCCGGGGGCGTGTCCCATATCGTCATCCCGTCGCCACGTTAGACGTGGTAGCATGGCGCAAGTATTTGCGCTACCTGCAAGGCCGGGTTGGCCGCATGAAGGCCGCGTGGCGCCCCGCCGCGGAGAGATTGGGCGTGGCCGTGGCCGCGTTCGTTGCGCGGCAGGTGGCTCCATCTGGCAGCGCGGTTGATAACCTGAGGGCCACGGACCCGAGTTTCCGCATGGATTCATTCGCACCGGGCGTCGAGAGCGAAACCGGGCGGCTCATCCGCCGGGCCTTGGAAGGCCGGGCGAAAGCGATTGCTGGCCATGTCCGCTACCTGCTGCGGGAGGCCGCCCAAAAAGGAGGGCTGTAATGGCCGCCGCCGCCAACTGGGAACTGTTGTTCAATTTCGAGGATCTTCTCGAATCCGCCGCGAAGGCCGTGCTTACGGCTGCCAGCATCAGCGGGCTCAACATCTACATGCAGCAGGATGTGACTGATGTGGTGACCCCGGCCGTGTCCCTCCAGTTCACTATTCGGGGCGCCGTGGAGCATTACGGGTTTCGGTCTGACGGCGAGCGGTTCGTTGATCTCTGGGAGGGGACGCTGGAAGTGGCGCTCGAAACGGATCGGGCGAAAGCGAGAGGAGGGGCCACTCAGTCACATGCTGCGCTCAGGGCAGATTGCCGACGGCACCTTGGTTCGATTGCGGCATGGAACGCAGTTGCGGCCGTGTCTCTGCCGTATCACGTCATCTGGAAAGTTCTTGAGGGCGCCTCGACGCCAAAGATCGAGGCCGACAAGGACCGCGACATCTCAGTCATCAGTTTCAACATCATGTTCGGTGTTCGGCCCGGTGCGTGGCCGGTCCCCGTCTAACCAGCAACAAAGCAAAAATCTATGGCAGCTACCTACAACGACGGCGCGGTTCCCTACGGCAGTCGAGTCCTGACAATCAATGCGGTGACCTACGTGGCGGATGCGTTTACGATTACGCGCGGCACCAAAATCATCGAGCGCAACAATGAGCTGGGTGAACCCTCCGGCTGGGTGGCCGTCGCCACGGTGCCCACCGGCACGGCGACGCTCCAATTGGCGGCAGCCGCCACGGCGATCCCGACCCTCGGTCTGACATTCACAATCACTGAGGGCACTTTCGCGCTGATCGATGTCGGCCAGCCTGAGGGGGAAGGCGACACGAAGAAGGTCACGATTTCGTTCCGGAAAGACATCGTGGCGTAACCCAATAACCGAGAAAATCTATGGCAGCTACCTACAACGACGGCATCGTGCCCTACGGCTCGCGTGTCATCAAAATCCCAGTCACCACTGGTGACGATTTCGTCGCAGAATCGATCAGCGTCTCCCGCGGCACCAAGATCATCGAGCGCAATAACGAGCTGGGTGAACCCTCCGGCTGGGTGGCGGTCCCTGCATTCGTGACGGGCACGGCAACCCTTCAGATTGCGACCGGGATCGATGCTCCGCTGTTGGGTGAGACATTCACGGCGACATTCGTGACGTCGATTGGCGTCGAGACGTTCGTGTTGAGCGAGGTCTCCCAGCCGGAGGCTGAGGGAGACATCAAGAAGGCGACGATTTCGTTCCGGAAGAAAATCAACTAAAATGAGTGGACGCGCCAACCTGTTCGGGATCATCCCTGGGTATCGCAAGGCCGTTCAGCTTGAGTTCGATGAGCGCCGTGAGGCATTCCTCGACCTGGCTGATGACATCGCTGGTGTCGAGGTGCGCCCGTTCTCTCTGCGACATGCCCTGACACTGGAGTCGGTAGGCTCGCCGTTCCTCTGCGGCGGAGGCATCGCGCCGGCCGATGTGGTGATTTTTCTGTGGGTTGTTTCCACGGCCTACCGGCCCGATGGGGAAGGGCGTGAGCAGTTCATCGCACACATTCGGGACACCCCATTCATCGCCACTTGCGAAGGGATCCAGGGCTATCTGGACGCCGCACTGGCGGATTCTCCGGCCGGCGGCCAGGCGGATGATAGTTGCGTTGCGTGGCCGGCCCGCTTCGTGGACACATTCGCCCGTGAATACGGATGGAGCGACGAGACGATTCTGCAACTGCCGTTCAAACGCGCCTTCCAATACCTCCGCTGTATCGCACAACGCTACAATCCGAAGGTGATCTTCATTGACCGATCGGATCGCGTCCGGGGCGAGTGGCTGCAATCACAGAACGCCCTGGGGGCAATTCATTCGGAAACTCCAGTATGATCAATGAGTGCTGAGCATGTAAGCGTGATCATGGGGTTGCACCGGGCCGAGTTCCAGAAGGGACTCGCCGGGGCGAAGGGGGACGTTGCTGGCTTGGGGGCGTCAATGGAGCAGAGCATGGCCGCCTCAACGGCCGTGAGTGGCCGGTCAATCGTCAAGGGCATCAAGCTCCTAAAACGGGACATGAGCATGATCGGCGCGATGCTCGGCGCGGAACTGGGGGGGCAACTCGGCTCAAGCGCGGGTAAAAGCGTCTCAATGGGGCTGGCCGGGGCGATGACGGGCCTCTTTATCGGCGGACCTCTGGGGGCGATCATCGGCGGCATTGCCGGCAGTCTCGTTGGACTGGTCGCGACCTACCGGGAGCACGCATCGGCCATCAAGGATTTACGCGAGCAGATGAACCTGACAAAACTTGAAGCCGAGGGGTTGCTGCGCGCCTTTGGCAAGGACAAAGCTGGGCTGGCTGAGGGGACCAAACTACTGGAACAGTATCTCGCGTTGGTCGCCAAACTCCGCATGGGCGATAAGGAGGCTGGTCAGACAGCAGGATGGTTCAGGCCGCTGGCGTCGGAGACCGACGCGGAAGCCGTGCGTCGCCTCGCCAAAGAAGTGGACGGCCTCGGTGAGTCCGTCGCGAAATACCGGCGTGTCCTCCGCCTGCCCGGCGGAGAAGGGGGGCTTGCCAAGATGCTGGCGGTCGAAACAGGGACAAAGGCTGCTGCGATTTTGCCGCAGACTGCGATGTTCTTGGCTATCACCGAACCGGGCGCCGCATTGCCCGATACAGCAGAGATCAAGTCCACCCTTTTGGCTCAACAGAAGGCCGCCGACAAGGGCGCTGCCGCTGATCGCGCATCGGTTGCGGCCAAGGACACCCTACTGGACAAGGCCCGGAAACTCAATGCTGTCGAGGACCACCGCATCAAAACCGCCAAGGAAACCGCAGAGGCATACGCGGACGCGGGCCGTGAGTATGAGCGGAGCCGGGTGGCGTTGATGGCCGACGAGGAAGCCATCGTTGATGCCGCGGCACGGCTCAATGAATTGGAGACGGAATGCGGCCGGCTCAAAGAAGGGACGGAGGAACACGCCAAGAAGATTCTGGAGATCGAGAAGGCCAGTGGTGATGTCGTTGCGGGCACACTCAAGGTCGAGAAGGAGAGAGCCGCCCTCGCCAAGCAACTCACGGTGGCCACTGAACACCAGATTATCGCCCGGAAGGCGCTTCGCGTGGCGCAGGGCGACCGCACCGCATCCAGCCTACAGGAAATCGTCATGATGCAGCCTGCTACCCGGTTCGGCTGGTGGCAACAGCATGCCGCCCAACAAGTGATGGGCGACGAAGAACGGGCCAAGTATGCACGGGTTCAGGGCCGTGACGATCTGGCCAACCGCTTCCAGGGCCGGGCGGACTGGTTCCGAGGCCGGATGACGGGACTGTCGGCCGCCGACCGAGATCCGATGGGCGCATTACGGGAGACGGCGGAAAAAACCACCATCGCTGTCGAGGCACTAGCGGCGCAGGCCGCAGGCGAGGGAATGCTCGTCCGGGCAAAAATGGGAAACTGACATGAGCCATTACTACTCCGGCGATTTCACGGTTGCCGTGGCTGTCTCAGGCCGGGTGGCGACGTACCCGTTCCCGGGCGACCGCGTATCCCGCGTCTTCGCGCAGGACTTTATGCAGCGGCTGGCCGATTTTGAGCCGCTAGCGCTCGACACGCCGAACGACGACGATCCGAATGCCTACCTGGTTGACGAATCAGAGGTAACGCCGGTGGGCGGTGGCGTCGTGCAATGGACGCGCACGTGGGCGCACGTGCCCCGGAGCCGCCGTGAGGTCCAGACGTTCTCCTACACGATTCCGGGGATCGACACGGCATCGAGTTTTCTGCTGCGCGCAATCGTCTCTATGGTTTCAATCGCGGGTGGCCGGCGCGTGGAGACATCTGCGCCGCATGGTTGGACAAACAGCGACATCGGTGAGCTTGTGTCCATCTCGTACTGGGTGAAGGATGAGTCCGAGCAGATACTTTTCCAGCGGTTGATCACGACCACAATCACCGCGATTCACAGCACAACGGAGGTTGATGTTGGCTACTGGAATGAGCCATTGCCGGTTTCCGTGTGGAACAACATTTCGCTGGCCCAGGTTGCGCGCCAGACGATTCAGCGTGTCGTTACGTCATGGGTCCACTTCGACTATTTTCTACCCGGGGTGTCGCCCGGCATCGGCAATGAGTCGCAGATCCCCATCTTGCAGCCGTTTCTGATTGTCGATTCGACCGGTAACGTGACAGACAGTTTCGGTGAGTTCACCACCCCGAGCGTTGTTGACTACCGAGCGTTGGTGCGGGCGAAGTCGCTGATCGTGGTGGAACCGTCGTCATTACGCCGGTGGACCGGCAACATTTTTGAGCGGGCAACTCGGTATACCATCGCCATCTGATGCGCGCGCCACTAACATCAACCGCCCCCGAGACCATCAAGACATTCGTTGCGGGCAGTCTCGACTCACCGCTGTCCGCGGCAAGGATGAATGACATGGTTTGGCTATTGAACATTCTGGCCGCGATGCGCGGCGAAAATCACATTGTAGTCCAGCTCGCGGAGGGCAACCTCGTGGTGAAACTGGACGACAAGTTCAAAAAGCAACTCGAAAGCGTGATTGCCGGGGAAGGAGGAGGCGGCTCTTTCGGATGGCGGGGCGAGTGGTCGAGTAACGGCGTCGAGTATGCCGTAGGCGACGTAGTGATCTGTGTCAGCACAGCATCTCTGAATGAGGCACAAAACGCGGGCACGTTCATTTGTTTGGAGGCCCATACATCATCGGCATCCATCCGCCCACCGCAGGGACATGACGTCTACAACAGTAAATGGAGGACTCTGGCGCGGTCTCGTTTCGCCCCGTTTTGGTCGTATGACGATACGGACGCCCCAAGCCAGTCACGCGGTTACACATGTCTCAACGGAGGTGACCTTATCGTGGATTTCGGCACACGCACCGCCGCGAATGGGGTGAACGCCAAACTGGTGCTGAATGACAACAGCCTGGTCACGGCCATCAATGGCAAGACATTTCAACCGAGAGAAATTTACGTCTGCGTGAATGGGAATTTAAGATCGATGTGGGTCTTAGGCACGGAACCCGCGGTCATACCGTAATAATGAGCGCGTTCAACAATGGCAAGACGTATGTGCTCGGTCCGTGTGGCTCCTGCTATGCCCCCCGGCGGCGGATGATCCGCGCGTGCCATCCTAGACCGGGTTGGCCGCGGTTCGATTACCAGTTTCCTCCTGAAGGTTATTCCCCTGCGGAATATCTCCAGTGTATTACATGGCTCAGAGACTCGCAAACCGGCCTGTACAGTTTCGGCTGGTGCGCGAGGGATCCTCTAACTGGGGTCTTAACGGGAGATGGTTGGGCCAACCCTGAGACCGCACCCTACCAGAACGGGGGCGGGACGGGAGGGTGGGAGATCACGGGAAACGGAACGAGGGCGGAATTGTGGGATGAAAATTCGGGAGCCTATGCCGTGCGGCACTTGTTGACCGGGCCGTTCGATGGTTATGAGTCCATTCTTGACGGTCTGCTCGGCTGGGCTGCGGAAACACTTGGTGATTGGGATGGCGTTGCAAACGAGTTTTACATCGCGCGATGGGCATGGCCGATAACAGGAGGCATCTACAAGGTGCTGTTGCCCGTATATGATCCGACCGATAGTGGATTTTTCCTAATCGGGCGGGAATTGCTTGGGGGCCAGCACGGGGATATGTCGGAAATCAGTGCGGACCAGTCTTGGTGTTGGTGCGCGTGTAATAAGGACGCTGCGGAATTTAAGGGGCCTGAAATGTATTCCAAATTTTTCTTTAGCGCCATCGACAATACTCAATTTTACTGGGAGTTCCCCTGGAGCGCAGGTTATCTTTTACGGCAGTACTCAAACATCTATCACCTCGTGAATTGTGCCGACGTGTCCGGCAACTGTTATCAATCACACCGCTTCTCGGTGGATCCCCCCACACGGGCGCAGTTAGACGAGCAGGCAACCTATAACGGTTGGGTCGTGGTAGGAACGCGGACGGACTGCTCAGGCTGATATGGAGCGCTCCCAAATGAAAATCTGCGAGCAATGCTCCCGGCTCTTACCTGAGCGGGAATTTGAGAGACAATGGATTTGTCGGGAATGCGCTGCCGCGCCGGTCACAGTCGAACAATCTCTCGACCAATTAATGCAGAAGAATTACGGGAAACCGTGCCAAGGCTGTGATTAACTGAAACTTACTATGAATCTCGACCTATTCCTCAATCCCAGGGTCAGCCCGAACCGCGGGCTGGTGCTATCGGCGGAGAGCCTGCGCCCAGTCGCCATGCCGAACTTGGTGCTGGGGGACACACTGAGTCTGCGCGCGTTCATCTGCGACGGCGAGGGCGGAATCGACGATGCATCGGGTGACGCCACTTTTACGCTCAGGGTTGCCATCGGTCTGCTCGGCGGCGCACCGACGGGGGGCACCTTTTCGCTCACCTACGGAGGGTATACCGTCACGGGGCTCGCGCACAATGCGACCGCTGCGGCGGTCCAGGCTGCCCTTCAGAGCATCCCCACGATTGGCACCAACAACGTGCTGGTCACCGGGGCCGCGCCGGTTTACACGGTAGAATTCGTCGGGTCCCTGGCCAACGGGAACCGCAGTGAGATCTCGGGTTCGGGAGGATCGCTGACTCCTCAATCGAACGTCACGGTCGTGACGTTGCAGGACGGTGGCGGGGGCCTGAACGAGAAACAACTGATCCGCCTCGTGCTCTTACCGTACACGGAACAGACGACATGGAAGACGATCACGGACGGCTGGAGCGGCACCCTGCCAATCAACACGGTCGAATTTGCCAATGCCCTGGGCGATGACCCATTTGTGGCTCTCACCCTGGAGGTGGAATTAACTGACCCAGACGGTTATCGACGAACAGTTGTTCAGGTGCCCGTGACGGTCTTCAACGAGGTCATCACTCAAGCTCTCGCGACGTATGCCCCGCTCGACCCGGCCGAACTGCGCTACATCCGGAACCGCTGGGACCTGCTCCATCTGACCGGCGGTGGGGCGCTGAGGCTGGACGGGATCGACACGTTGAGCTGGCCGGTGGGCCGGAAAATCTCATGCCGCATCGCGGGCGTGGACTACTCCTATCAGTTGACGGCCGGCACAGACGCAGAATCGTCTCCAGAGGTAATCCGGCCGGATGACTACAACGGCAGTACCAATGCAAAGGTCTGGCTACTGGATGTTGCGGCCGGCGGGGGCGGAGTTTCATACGGGACTGTCGACCCATCATCCGCCCCTCCCGGTAACTCGGGAATTTACTATCGCACCGACACGGGGGGCGTGTGGGTCTGGAATCCGGTCTCTGTGGAGTGGGACTCAATCATAGCATAAAATGAAAACCAAAATTCTTCTGCTTACTCTGCTGGCGGCCATGACGTGTGCGGCAGCGCCCGCGCCGCCCTTTCTGCGCACCCAGTTCACGACCAACTTGGGGGCTTCCGCCTTGGCCACCGTGTCAACGAACTGGTGGACGTTGGCCGTCGTGCCGGACACTCAGTACTCGACCAACGTCACCCAAGCCGCCCTGGGCGCCTACCTCCAGAGTATCCGTTACAGCAAAAATCTCCGCATGGTGATGACGACAGGGGACACTGTGGACGACGTGCTCTCCGCGGCGCAATGGCGCAACTCGACAAACCTGTTCTACCCGCTCCGGGCCGACGGCATTCCGCACCTCATCACCCTGGGGAACCATGATTACGATGAATCCTCGATGGGGTGGACACATACCCCGCCATGGGCGACCAACTGGTCCGTCAATTACGGGTCGGCCTATTATTCGGGGTTGACCTGGTTCAACGGCTCGAATTACGGGACCAACACCGATAACACGTTTATCACCCAGCGCATTGCCGGTCAGGACTGGCTGTTCATGACGCTAGAGGTCGGCCCGCGTGCCGCCGTGGCCGCCTGGGCCAAGGGCATCATTACCAATCATCCGACGCATCGCGTCATCGTCGCCACTCATGTCTATCTGCGGCAGGAAGGGACTCGGGACGGCATAGTTGTCCGGCCCGCGTACTATCAGTTTGGAATCCACGACGCCCAGGGCACCAATGATGTGACTCGTTACGACGCGGAGCAACTCTGGCAAACCACGTTCAAGGACTGCCCGAACATTGTCGCCGTCCTGTCCGGCCACTTCATTAACTATTTCAACGAGGCCACCGCCAACCTTCGCGCCCTCCATGGCCCCGGCCGGAATATCGCCTATGGCACGGCCGGCAACGCTGTGCATGAGATCGTGCAGGACTTCCAGGGGCAGGAGGTTGAAACCCTTGCCGAGAAACAGGGCGGGTATGTTCGCTTATTCACTTTCAACGGCGACACGGTCCACGTCCAGACCTACAGCGCCACTGGCGCCACGAACATGACCGATGCCGTGAACGATTTTACCATCGCGCTCAACCAGGCCCCGCGCGTTCCGGGCGCCCTATCTGTCTCTGGACTGTCTGCGTACACGCGCACCATTTCGCCGCCCGACTCGGACCTGGCCGACGGCCTGTTCTTCTACGCGCCGCTCAACGAACAGTTCGGCACCAACATGCTGGATGTCATCTCCGGCACCGTGGGCCATCCCTACGCGCGCGCTGGGCACGCTGTCGCTGTCCTTTACACGACCAACGGCCTCCGCGGGAGCGCCCTTACCTTCGGTAATTGGACGCATGTCGATTTCGGTAATGTCCCCAGTCCGCCGCTGTCCGCTCTGACAGTCTCAACCTGGTATAACTGCGGGCCCGCAGGGTCGTCATCCGATGGCTGTTTGGTCTCCAGACATTACGGAGGAGCGGCGGGCCAGTTCTGGCTCTGCGTCTGGCCGTCGAGCAGCGCGATAACAGTTAAGCTGATCGACGCTGCCAGCACATCGGTCACTCGCACTTTCACGACACCGCAGCAGGCCCTCGATAGCGTCTGGCACAACTACGCATTTGTCTATGACGGGACGAATGTGACCGGGTATTTCGACGGGCAATCTCTCGGCGCCCAAGCAGGTCCCGGCGGCAGTCCCTTCCTCATGACGAGCACTGCAAGTGTCTGGCTCGGAGATTACTCAGGGATGGGCGGCGGGGATGAATACACCCTCAACGGCACGCTCGATGAAGTCAAACTCTGGTCCCGCGCGCTATCACCGGATGAAATGGCTTACATCGCGCGGGCGTCCCCACTTGGCCTGACCCGGACGACGGCGATTCAGAGTCTCTCTGTCGGCACGGCCATCGTGGCCAATGCCCCTGTCGTCCGCGTGGTCGGCAATGGCGGGGCTGTGGACCTCACATGTGCCCCAACCGTCGCCGATGGTGTAGATGGACAGGTGCTGGAAATCTGGGGTACTGACAACACCTACACCGTTACGGTCAGTGATGCGGGGCGGCTAACTGGATGCAACCTTCAGCTCGGCGAACAAACGCGCGTGCTAGGGCTATATGATTGCCTGCGGTTGCGGTTCAACCGCGCTACGGGATATTGGCTCGAAACCGGATTTTCAGGCGCTGGCTCAGGCGGGAGTTTGTCGGGTAATAATACATGGACCGGCAACAACACGTTTGAGGGCTGGGTCCACTTTTCCGGCAGTAGTTCTAATACGGCCGACAGCCTCTACAGCACTAATTTTCTTGCCACGGGCGGTTATTTGTCCGCTCCGACAATGGTGGGTCAGACTGTGGAGTCAGGCAATATCGGCGCGCTGCTCAGCGTTGGCTCGACCTCCTACCTCGATATCAATATCGCCGCTGCTACGAATAATGTCAGCGGAACATTCACCCTCCTTTACGCGACGAATGGAGTTGACCTGGTATACAAGGCTGTGACGCGCTGGTTTTTCAACAACAGCGGGTCCGATCAAACTTTAGCCATCCCGGCTGGATGGCGCACGAATGTTCTCTCGGCCGTTCCCACGAAAATCACCAACGGGACCATTACCAAAATGATCGTGGAATGCGGTGGGCCGACGGATTCGACGGCGCTGCAAACCAATTGTTACAACGTGGTGTTCTCGTACTACAAATGAAAACGAACCGCCGCCTTTTCCTCCGCAATGGTCTTTGGATTGCGGCGCCCGCTTTATTCATTCCGCGTCTGCTGCGCGCGCAGACAATCTTCGGCGCTGGCACGATCAGCGGCCAGGGCACTGTGAGTCTAGGAGCACCTGTCGGAGGCGCGAACCTGCTGGAGGAGAACTTTGAGTATCCAGGTTACGATAACAACAACGCGAATGCGTGGGCCGAGGATTTGAACCCGAATCAAGCCTACACGACAACGCCCCTGGCCGGTTCGTATTCGTTCAACAGCGTTCAGGACGGTTCGAGAGCTCATGCGCATTTCATCAGCAGCACCGAATTGTGGTGGTACTGTCTGGTACGGTACAACAGCATTAACGATGGCAGCGGGTTCGCTCCGTGGGCCGATACTGCTGGTAATATGTACACAGACTTCAATGTCGGCAGCGGCAGGATCAAAGTTCACCAGGGTAGTTCGTCCGCTAATACGACGGACGGCATGGTCATCAACACGACATACCACTTGTGGATGCACTGGAAGAACGACGGGACTAACTCGGTCGAGTTTTCCACCGACGGAATCAAGCTCGGCAGCGGGACCAAGTACGCTGCGGCAAGCGGGGGCAACGGAAACTCGAACGTCGACACCATCTACATCGGGCTCGGGCGACAGATGGACGTGATCATTGACAAGGTGCGCGTGTCGGCAACCGACCCTGGAAGCAATCCTGCGTGAGAATGACCCGATTCATAGCGGTTCTGCTGCTGCTGGCCCAGACAACCTGGGCGGCAACCTGGTATGTCGACTACGCGGCCACCGGCTCGAATAACGGCACCTCCTGGGTAAATGCGTTCAGCAATCTCGTCTCAATCAACTGGAGTCCAGTCACTGCCGGAGACACCGTAGAGATTTCAGGTGGAGATTACAGCTTGGCTAGTTTCGCTGATTGGGTCATTCCTGACAAAGGCTTGACGAACGCTCCCTTGGTCATCAAATCGTCCCAGGCGACCGGGCACAACGGGCTGGTTACCATCCAGGGGCAGATTCTCATGAAGCACTGGCAGACCCTGGATGGCTCCAAGTATCCCAATTACGAAACGAACTTGGTGAGTACATTTGACGTTGCTCTGGTCACCAACAACTGCAATATCTTCATCTCCAATCAAACGAATTGGGCCGGGGTAAACACGGCCGTTCACGTGCAGGGTGCGGACAGTTGGGGGCTCAGCGTCAAGTGGTGTCGCATGGAGAGTGGTACCAACAAGAGCATTTACCAGGCGACGGTTCTTGCGGACGGGTATCACCAGAACGGCATTGATATTGGGTACAATTGGTTTAGTTTCTGCATCGGCAACAATTTCGACGCCAATCAGACAAGCAGTCCGCTGATGGGAGGCTGCCAAATCCATCACAATCTGTTTGAGAACTTCTCTGGTAACCTCATCAACGTGTCCGGTGGCATTGACTTCCATCACAATTACTCTCGGCACATAGACCCCACAAGGATCAACAGTGAGATTGACCTGATTCAACTAGCGCAAGGTCCCAATCTCCGAATGTACAACAACGTCATGGTGGGCAGTGGGAACAGCATTATTCAGGGGGAAACCACCTCGGCGCGATTGGATAACTGGTACATCTACGGGAATCTGTTCATTCCTCTGGAGGGCACGCTATGGCATGAGCACGGCCCGGTAACCGGTATCCAGATCAACACGGCGGAATGGACGTACTCAGCAGACGTGACGATTTCCAACATCTACATTCTCAACAACACCACCATTGGCAATGTAACCAATGGCTTTGCCAGCCTTGTCTCGTTCTTGAACCGAGCCTACGCCCAAGTTCCAACCCCATCTTACCCATTGATGAAGCCCATCACGAACGGCATCATCATCAAGAACAATCTCAACTTCAATACTGGGAGCAGCGGGGTAGGTTGTATGCCCGCCTATCATCTCCAGCAGGGACAAGCTGAAGATGGCTGGTATTATCCACTGACAAACTTTGTGATCCTGGACTATAATTCAATGTGGTCTCCGGGTAGTCACTACGCGGTGAGTTGGGCTGATACCACGTACTACAAGAACTATCGAGAGTTTGCGAATGCTGCGGAGATTGCCACGGTGCTCCACTATACGCACAACAACAATGTGCAGCCAACGTTTCTGGACGAAACCAACCGGGACTACAGATTGGCGGCAACTGACACCGCAGCTCGGAATAATGGTGTTGATTTGACTTCACTCACTAACATTATGCCGGGCTTGGATATTGATTTGTGGGGACACCCGCGAGGCTACGATGGCGCGTGGGACATCGGCGCGAATGAGTTTTCCGGCGATCTGCTGTTGCACCTTTGTTTCATGCCAACAGACTGGCCCAGTACTGGCGTGATTGTTGACCAATCCGGGAACACCAATCATGGTATCCGATACTCGCTGACCAACTGGCCGACCCTAACAAATGGACCGAGGGTAGGGATGTACGCCGCGCACTATTGCCCTCCCACAAATGTCACGCAAGGCGAGGAGCTGCACGCCTACGGAGAGTATGTCGCAGTGACTAACGCTGCTATTTTCCAGAAAATCACGAATGGCACCGTTGCAATTTGGGCCTATGCAAACTCGAACAGCTACGGTAACTCGACATTGTTAGACGCGTCATCGGTGGGCGGCATTGGTAGCGGGGGTGTCTGGACAAATTGCTGGTACATCAATCGCGGTGGCAACGAGAATTTTCGGTTCAAGGTGATGGACAGCGTAGGTGACTGGAGGAACATTATCTATTTCCCGGACGACACCATCGGGCACGGCAGCGGGCCTGATGCGTTTACCATGACAAATTGGTGTCACTATGCGGTGACCTGGGATGCCGCCGCGGATCGTGTCGTTGGCTATCACAACGGGATTCCCTGCCAAACGAATACACTGGATGCACCGTGGTTACGGGCCTGTGATCTCACACTGGAGAATCCCAGCAATCCTAGATGGGTCGGGGTTGGCGTGATAACCCACAACGGAACACCGCAGATGGATTTCGGGTTGCAGGGAGGTGACATGTATCCGAACAACGGATGGTTCAGTGGCAACCTCGCTGATATGCGGATTTACGCCCGTGCGCTCACCGCAAGCGAGATACTGGATGTATGGGGCGGCGCCCCGCCGGAGGAACCGCCCTTGGGCTCTGCAAAGCTTCGCGCCGGCGGCAAGATGACCATCCGAGGAAAGTTCAGCTTATGACACCCGGCAACAACCAGCGGACCAAACTCGTCCTCTACGTCGCGATTGCGGCCCTGACCGCATTTTGCACTGACCAGACCGTTCTCGCCTGTCTGAATGAACCGGCTGTTATCGGACAAATGCATTGGTTCCAGTGGGCCGTCCTCGCCATCCGCTGCGTCCTATCCGGCTTGATCGTGTGGAAAGCCGTGTTGCATGATCCAGCAGCAGTTGAAGCCGAAACGCCGAGTTCACCGGGCGGTGAACATGCCTGATTCCGTGAACATACCCCCCCAAACTCCAATGAAACGCTACAAACTCCCCATCCTTGCCGCCCTGGTGGCCGCCCTAACCCTGGGCGGGTGCGGACAACTGGATCGCCTGCTGATCCGCCAGCAAGTCGCGCCCGGCCAAACCGTCGTCACCACGGATGCCGCCGGGCAGGTTGAGGCAGTCCTCACGCCCCCGGTGACCAATTACGTGGTGTCGCCCGCGGTGGCCACCGTCACAGCGGTTGCCGGCGCCCTGCCGATCCCGTGGGCGGGCACCGTTGCCAGTCTGCTGGGCCTGGGGGCCTCGCTCTATGTCGGCGCGCGGCGCCGGCGGTTGACGGTCGCGCTGGTTGAGGGAATCGAGGCCGGCCGCGTGTTGCTCCAAGCATCGCCAGAGGGACGGGCACTGGACGCGCAGGTGCGGGATGCGTTGATCCACCACCAGGAGATTGCGGGCGTGCTTGGCGCAGCCGCGACACTGGTCAGCAAGTACACCCAGAACACTGTCAAATGAGACCTATCCTCGCAGCCATCGGAAGCGCAATCGCCGAGCCGGACGTGATCAGGACCAACGCCATCGCCATCGCATCCGTGGCCGCCGCCGCGATCCTCAGTCGGATTGACGTGCTCGTCCAGGTGCTGATCTTGTTGGCGTCACTGGCCTACACGGTCACCAAGGCCGCCTCCGCCATTATTTCCACGGTGCGCATCGCCCGCGCGGCGGGTGAAATCTCCCCACATGCGCCCCGGAGCGCCATCCTGCCCGAATGTCGCAACATCGCGCAGTGCCCGTTGCTCCTGGCCGCGAGGAAGATCTCAAAGCTGAAGCGACAAACCGCTGTCCGCTATCGCCGTGCCTGACCTGCCGACCAATCAACGACTGTTGCTGGCGCTCCAGTTCTGGGACGGTGATTCGGAGCGCGCTGGGCAGCTCGCCGATTTCCTGTGCGCACAGGAACCGTCCCCACAATGGCGGGCCGACCTGCTTTTTTTCGCCCGGTCCGACGCCGCGAAGCCCGCATGGACTGATCACCCGCATCCAAATTTCCAGACCTATTTCGCCAGGTCCGCACGGGTTGGCACCGGCTGGCCCGACGGCCCGAATCAACTCTGGTTCGGGCTGATCGAATACCTGCGGTCCGCTTGCCGCGATGGCCGGATGCCGCGGTATTCGGGCATTTTCACGCTCGAGCCCGACTGCATCCCAATCCGACAGGACTGGGTCCATCTTTTATTTCAGGAATGGCACAAGAGGGGTGTCGATTTTCTCGGGGCGGCCATGAATGGACCCGATCTGGCGGTTGCTCCACATACCAACGGCAACATGATCGTCCGAGGGTCGGATGAGGTCCTGTCCGCGGTGGCCGAACAGGCCGCAGAATGTCCGAAGGACCAGGCATGGGATGTTTGGCTTTACCCGTTCCTAGCACGAAATTTCCGGGTTTCCGGTAGCGATTTGATCTTTAACTGCTGGCAGTCGCCAACGATTGCTGCGGCCGCCGTCTATCATTGGCGGCGGCAGGGCATCGCCCTGATCCATGGCGTTCGTGACGACAGTTGCCTGCGGCATGCTCGGGAACAATTGCCGCCGCTCACTCCCCGTGAAACTTGACCGCGTTATTTTCTGCTGGGACGGTCATCCGCAGTTTATCGGAATGTGGGAACTTGTTTCCGCCGCCTGGAACAGGTTGGGCGTCGAAAGTACGATCTTCCTGTCCGGGGGAATGCGATGGGGACTGTCGGCAATCAAGAACCTGTCCGGTGATACTCGCAGGCTCGTTCCGCCGGGTGGCAGCGGCCAATGGCGCGACTGGCAAACGACAATGGCGTTGCTATGGGGCGCCTGCCAATTCCCGGGCGAGACTGTGATGACGAGCGGACTGGATCAGTTCCCGCTCAGCCGTCGGTTTCAGACCGCACTGGCCGATGAACCGGATGACGCCGTCGTAGTGGGGTTCGCAGGCGCCCGATCCTACACCGATCATGGCACCGCTTTCGGTTGCCGTTACTACCCGTCTGCCTATGTCGCCGCCCGTAGTGATCTCTGGCGCCGGGTCATCCAGCCACAGGAGGATTTCGCCGATTTCGTGCGCTGGGCGACGACGACTGGCTGGCAGGCGATGTGGATGGCCGGTCGTGACCTGTGGGGGATGGACGAGGCCGTCCTATCACATCGGATCAAAGAAGCCCAGTCCGCGAACGGTCGGGTGAGGTCCTGGTTGCGGCTGCGATTGTTCTCAACCGAATTTTTTGACGACTGGCGGTCGCGGCGGGTCGAACGCGGGGATCCTCGTGTCACTGACTACGATCTTGACCTACTTCGCCAGGAGTATTTCTCCGAAATGCACCTCAACCGGCCCCTGACCGACTCCGACCGACAATTCGCTGAGGCGTTCCTCGCATTACCTGAGGTGATGTGATACTGCCCAAAATTTCGCGCGACGTTGGTCTGAGGCGCACTTTTCTGACCTGGGCGCTACCCTGACATTGGGATGAAACTCGCTGTTTTCTGCTATACGTTTGGCACCCGCAAAACCCAGGAGGGGCTCGCGAAGTTGGCCCTCTATGGTTTCCTTCCGTCGCTCATGCTCGCTGCTCCCCCAGTTGAGTTCACGTTCTACCGGTCGGCACGGATTGCCCCGCGCGGCCTGTCCGCCGAGTCACCCAAAGCCCTGGCGCGGTACTACGGCATCCGTTACATCGAGACGCCGCACAACGACGGAGGGTGCGGGGCCATGCTCCGACACTGCGAGATTGATGCGGGCGTCATCCTCGGCGCCCGAATCCTGAAACAGCCGACGATTGACGCAGTGCGCTACGGAATCATCAACTTGCATCCGGGCCAACTACCGGAGAACCGTGGATTGGATAATATCAAATGGGCGATCCTGGAGGGGCTGCCGCAGGTGGCCACGGCGCATTACATCGACGCTGCCATCGACCGGGGCCGCTTCCTGTGCGAACGGCGGGTGAGTGTGTTTCGCGACGACACACTGTTGGACCTTCACTTCCGCGTTCAGGATGCTGAGCGTGATGTGATGATTAGGGCTCTACAGATCGTCGAGAAGGAGCCCCTGCCCGAACGCTACCTGCCGCTCGGGACCGGTTCCTATCACCGGGCAGTCCCGGCCGCAATCGAGAGGATCCTGCCGCGAGCTTTCGATGTGTACAAGAACATCTGCGGCGAACCATGAATCTCATCGCGTTCACCGTTTACGGTGACGATCCCATCTACCGGGAGGGCCTGGTAGCACAGGTTAAGCTTCGGGACGTGTTCTACCCGGGGTGGGACATCGTCTGTTTTTCTGACCAACCAGTCCCAGCGCTGGTTGGTCTGTCCGGTGTCACGCAGCTTTTGGCCCCGGCCACCATCGAAAATCCGATGGCGTGGCGACTCGCTGCCGCCGATCTGGATTCCGACCGTGTGATCTTCCGCGATCTCGACAGCCGGTTCGGCCGGCGTGAGACGGCGGCTGTGGCGGCATGGATCGCATCCGGCCTCCCTTATCACGTCATGCGGGACCATCCCCACCACTACCACGCTATCCTCGGCGGCATGTGGGGAATCACGGCGGCGGCCACCGTCCACGGCCAGTTGCTCAGCCTCCTGCGAGTATGGCAGGGCCTCCACCCCGGCCGGGTGGAGTATGGTGCGGATGAGGCGTTCCTTTCAGAGGTTGTTTGGCCCCGGGCGCAACAGGAGGGCGTCCTCCAGCACGATGCGTTCATGCACTTCCCTGGGGGCCAGCCGTTCCCGACTGATGATCATTTCGGTCATTTCGTGGGTGAGAAAATCAAGCAATTCCCCCTTTTCCCCAAAGGCGGACTTAATTGACGCACCTAATTCTACAAGGCGTTTGTAGAATCGTCACAAATACTAGTGCGTTTTTGTGACAAACCATTGACAATACCAAACCGCTGTGGTATTGGTGGGGGAGTAAAAGAAACCCCGGCCCGCAAGGGCCACAACGAAAGGCAAAATGAAAACCAAACTGTTAAATGACGGGAAGCGGCTGTTTTCCACACTCCAAAGAAACTGTTCCCGAACGGTACAGATGACCGACGCGGACCTGAAGGGGCGGGCTAATCAAGAAACTGAAATGTTCGGACCCACCGACCCGGAAACCATACGGGAAAACGCGCGACGAGTCCAGGATTCTCTCGATAGACAGGGTCGCGACGCGTATGCGGAAGAATATGCCGCGACCCAGATTCTGAACCTAGGGCCGCAGTAACCCCGGCCCGCGAGGCCCAGAAAGAAACCATGATTTTGAAAACTACCACAACAATGCGGACATCGTCCTGGAGAGAGGGAGAATTTGTTTTTACTGGCCGGGGGTGGCAACAACAGGCCGGCCTGTGTGATGTTCCTCGCGTACCGCGGGATGCTGATCGAGCGCGTCGGCATTTGCGCCATCGGTTCGGTTCCTGCCGAAATCTCCGGCGATGGGGCCTCGGCGGTTGGGCCTGGGAAATTTCGAGTGAGTGACAACCGGCCCGCGAGGGCCTCAACGAGAGTATGAAAAAACGAATAATCCGCATCAGCGGTGACGCGACCCATTACGATAATGGAGTGTGGTGTCGAGAGCGCCCAGCAGGGTTGCCGGAATACTCCCTCGATGGAAAGACCTGGCACCGCCGCTACGGCGCCCGATCCATCGCTCTCAGCGCCGTCCCGTCGTGGATCGAACGAGGAGGGGACAATGTTAAGAACCCATCGGCAGTCGCGCTCGGTCGGTTGGGAGGCATGGCCCGGTCACCCTCGAAGACGCGCGCGGTGCGCAAAAACGCGAAACTGGGAGGCTGGCCACTGGGTAGAAGGCGAAAAACAATCCAGGTGAGCCAGTAGTCCACTGGGCATACCACAAGGCCGCCGCTCCTGCCCCCCGGGGCCTCCCGGCGGATTCCCTGTAGAGACCTTGCTGACAGGTTTTTGCGTATCCTGCGGCCTCCTGCGGCATGGGACGTTTTGTGCCTTCTAAGCAGAGGGTCGCGCGTTCGAATCGCGCCGAGCGTGCCAAATATCAAGGACTTACACAAGTTGGGCGACGATGCCCTTATGCCCGCATACCGCCCGGCATACCACTACTTCTCCCCAGGCGCCTCCAAATCGTCGGCCACATCCGACAAAGTCCATTCAATAGTGTCTGGATACCATCCGCCGATTGCCAGTGCCTGTCCCGGCCGCAAACTGTAAATCCGCTTCTGCTCCCGCCCCCCTGCGACCGCAAACCGAACGCCAACCCGCCGAGCCTTCCCCCCTTTGCTTGGTGACGTGTCCAACATGATCTTGAGCCCCGGCCCCCCCCTCCAAAAGCCGACGCTATTTGGCCTTGGCTTGAGCCATTTCCCGCGAGTCCCGGGATCGACGTCTGCGCCCATCGTTAAAACCCGCAAGCGCACGATGTTCTTCCCGGCCCACTCCGGCGCCGTCTTGTTCACAACGTATTCTGGCCCCGACTTACAGCTCGCCAGGACTAAACCCACCACCGCCACTGCCATCATTCCTGCTCTCATTTCTGCTCCTTTCCCAATGCATCCCAAGCCGCCGGACCATTGGCCGGCAACCAACCGATTTTTCCCCCACCCCGCCAGTTCGGCGGGACGGCGCCGTAGGTCGAAGAAATGATTGAGGCCCCGGTCGAGTCACCAATCTCCGCCGCGATCTGGGCATCTGATATTCCCTGCGACCGCCTCGCCGTGACGTAGTAGGCCCGCATCCCGTGACTGGTCATCCGCCGACCCACGACCAGAGGGCAGGCCCGTCGGAGGCCGTGCGCGAGCGTTGACACCCCGAGCGCCTCCATCGGCGACCGGGGCGAGGGGAGGAACCAAGGCGCCGCAGGGAATCGCATCTGGCGCCACCGCTGCAACGCCGTGAGGCACTGAGTGAGTGCCGGATGGATCACCACGAACGGATTCACCCCACCTTTGGTCCTGGCCAACCACAACCAGCCGTTCTCCACGTACCCAGGGCGTCCGGGCGCCGCATCCCATCGTAGGGCCAGCACCTCACATGTCCGACACCCCGTCATGGCTTCCAGGAGCACCTGCCAGCCCATTGGTTCGGATGCTGGCGCCGCGAAGAAGAAGGCCGCCAGGCGGTGCAGTTCGTCCGCATCGCGCGGTGCGCAGTCGCGGCAATGGACAACCACATCCCCGGCGAACCGCGGTCGATCTGCTGCCAGTGCGTTGACCGCCGCGCGGCGGGTCCTCAGCGCCCAGGCCAACGCATTCGAGAGCGTCGCCAACTCCAAGTCCACGCATCGGCCGCCGTGACACTCAGGGCGGGCAGGATTACGGCGCCGTGCGGCGAAGTATGCCTGGCAGTCGCCGACAGGATCAATTTTCTCCGCTAGTCTGGCCTTCCAGAAGGGCAGCAACTGTCCGATCCGCCAACCCTCCGCAGCGAGGCCCTGAGCGCGGCGCGGTCGCAGTTCGCGGTCTGGGCATCCCGCGGCGGTGTAGGCGTTCAGAATCTCGCCCACTGTGGCCGACTGGGGACCGTAGGGATCACGGGCGAGGCCCAGCGCGGCGCGTGCGGCATCTGTCCGACGTGACGCGAGCGCTTCTCGGGCGACCTTGAGGTTGACCGCGGGCAGCAAACGCCATGTGCGCCTACCGTTCACCCAGGGCCGTTCGTAGAAGTGATTGGTTCTCGCGTCTCGGTAAATTCGTTCGCCGACCCGCTTGTATCGGTTCTTCCCCCACGTCCGCGGCGCCGGAGTTGATCTGCGCGCGGAGTAGATCGAGCCAGGGGTCATCGTTGCCGAGCGCATAACGCACCGCCGCCCGGAAGATTTCCGATTGACCCACGCGGGTTTTTTCTGATGCATTCCTGAGTGCCTTCCTGAGTGACATCGGAAGCCTCACACAAATTGTCACGGAATCTTCCGTTCGATCTTTCATGGCTCATTAGTGGCCTCCCTTTGGTTTTTTTCAATGTTTTTCACACGCATTTTATGCCCGTCAACACGCAGCAAACTACTCTTTTGTATATCACTGTCAAGCGGAAATCGCTTGCAAATATATCACTGCTGATATACAGGTAATGCAGTTGATATATGAAACCGACCCAAGCGACTTACCTCCTCCGGCTGCCGGCCCCGCTCAAGGCAGCTCTCCACCGCAGGGCACGGCGCGGGAAAACGTCCATGCAACGCCTCGCCGTTGCCGCCCTCACCGAATTCCTGGGCAAGTGATTTCCCTGCGACAACGAAACCTAAACAAGAACAGCAAAAATGAAATCGCTAAAAACACTACTAACCTTCTCAACCCTCCTATCCTGCCTTTTTGCATTCCAGTTGCGAGCCGCCGGTCCAACGCTGTGCGAAACCAACACGGGCGGCAACTTGGACGGTCAAGACAACGAGGCTCTCTACCAACGACTTGACTACAGGGAAGCAACAATTCCTTGGACGTCGGCCTGGGTTGAAAAAACCAACATCTGGTCAAACAGCCATTGGTCCACGAACAAGACGACGGGACAGGTAAAGA
>Ga0315285_10001230_pt1 | contig 26837 bp, 10 predicted proteins | sample YL17G09_36_MG_FD_203698 | JGI IMG/M metagenome (GOLD analysis project Ga0315285, IMG submission 203698) | Sediment microbial communities from Yellowstone Lake, YNP, Wyoming, USA - YL17G09_36 | ecosystem: Environmental > Aquatic > Freshwater > Lake > Sediment | place: USA: Wyoming | collected... | reverse complement strand
GCTGCTATACTGCTGATTGAAACTGTCACAACCTGACCCGCCCCATCGTGCACGTGCCGAGGAGGGCATCGTAGACAACACAGAGCCGACCCCCTGCCAGCAGGCGTTTTGGCGGGCGGTCGGCTCTTTGTTCATCTTGGGATAGGACTGGTGGGAGTTGCGCTTTTTTGCGTTATGTGATACACTCTACATACCAGCAACACTAGGACGGTGCAAAGTTTGCGGTATCACCCTCGTAGCAAAAAAAGCAGGGACGCTGGAGCCAGCCCCTCCTCTCGTCCTCATTTCACCCCTGACCTGCCAGGACCGGGTCAAAGGAGTTCAAATTGTGGTACAACGCCGCTACTCTGGCAAGTCAGGGCAGCGGCTTTTGACTTTGGTGGGTGACCCCCTTGGATCAACTCGAACATGTCAAAAGTTGTATTGACCAGACTTACTGAACTGGAACAGCTTATGCCTGACATCGGCCGGCAATATCACAGGCTTGTTCTGATTGTCGGGCCGGTAGGTGCGGGCAAGACGCCGCTGCTCAAAGAGTTGTGCGGCCGGCAGAGGATTCCCTACATCAACGTCAACCTGGCTCTCAGCCAGCGATTGCTTGATCTGACCAGCAAAGAACGCCCCCTGCGTGTGCGTCGCTTACTGGATGACGCGATCGGCGAGCAGCCAGGGAACATTGCTGCTCTGGACAATATCGAGCTGCTTTTCGACCCGGCCTTGCACCAGGACCCACTGGCATGCCTGCAGGCACTCAGCCGCAACAAGACACTCGTCGTGGCCTGGGGTGGTGCATATACGGAGAACGTGCTGACGTATGCCGAGCCGGGACACCCTGAGTACCGCCGGTATGAACGTCCTGAGGTGGTCGTCATTGCCTTGCCGTAGGAGGAAAGCGGGCCTATGAAGTACAACGATCTGGTCCAATTCGAGCCTATCGAGACCGTCGTGCAATTGCGGGAAGCCGACGACAAGCGAGAAGCGGCAACGCTGGTCAAGACTTACGTCATCTCTGACCGCATGGCCGATATATTGACTCGACTGGTGATTCCTCAACTGCAGTTTGCGGAACCGAAGGACAACAGAGGGCTGCTGGTCGTCGGCAATTATGGCACCGGCAAGTCGCACCTGATGTCGGCCCTATCGGCGGTAGCGGAACACGGTGACCTGGCGGCGTCCCTGACCAATGCGCGTGTCGCCACTGTCGCCAGTGCCATCGCGGGCCAGTTCCGCGTGGTACGCACCGAGATCGGCACGACAACGATGCCCCTGCGCGACATTCTGTTCGGCGAACTGGAGTTGGCGCTGGACGAGATGGGCATCCCCTACTCGTTCCCGGCCATGAGCGAAGCGCCCAACAGTAAGGACTTGCTGGTGGCGATGATGAGCGCCTTCCACGAGCGGTACCCGGAACAGGGACTGCTGCTGGTCGTGGACGAGTTGCTCGACTTTCTCCGCTCGCGACGAGATCAGGAATTGGTGCTGGACCTGACTTTCTTGCGCGAGTTGGGCGAGGCTTGCCGGTTGACCCGCTTCCGCTTCGTAGCCGGCATCCAGGAGTCACTCTTCGACAGCCCACGCTTCCAGTTTGTGGCTGACTCGGTGCGCCGGGTCAAGGACCGCTTCGAGCAGGTACGCATCGCCCGCGAGGACGTGGCCTACGTGGTCGCCGAGCGGCTGCTGCGCAAGGACGCCCGGCAGCGAGGGCGCATCCGCGAACACCTGCAACAGTTCACACCCCTGTATGGCACGATGGCCGAGCGGATGGACGACTTCGTGCGGCTCTTCCCGGTCCATCCGGCCTACCTGGAAGTGTTCGAGCGGGTGTACGTGGCAGAGAAACGGGAAGTGCTCAAGACGCTCAGCGCCGAGATGCAGGCCCACCTGGAGGACGACGTGCCGACGGACCAACCAGGCCTGATCGCTTACGATTCCTACTGGACCAGGCTGCGCGAGAACCCTTCTTTCCGCAGCGTCCCGGAGATCAAAGCGGTGATTGACAGAAGCCAGGTCCTGGAAGACCGCGTGCGCAACGCCTTCACCCGGCCTCAGTACCGGCCGGCGGCCCTGCGCATCATCCACGCGCTCAGCGTTCACCGGCTGACCACCGGCGACATCTACGCGCCGCTGGGCGCTACCGCCGAGGAACTGCGTGACAGCCTCTGTCTTTACCTCCCTGTGCCGGAGCGGGATGCTGACTTTCTCAAAACGTTGGTCGAGGCCACGCTGCGGGAGATCATGCGCACCGTCAGCGGCCAGTTCGTCTCATTCAATCCTGACAACGGCCAGTATTACCTCGACCTGAAAAAGATCATTGACTTCGACGCCCAGATCGAGCAGCGGGCCGATAGCCTGGGGATGGGCCAGCTCGACCGCTACTACTTTGAGGTGCTGAAACAGGTGATGGAATGTGCCGAGACCACCTACGTCCCCGGCTTCAACATCTGGGAATATGAGGTGGAGTGGCGCGAGCGGCGGGTGACGCGCCCCGGCTATCTCTTCTTCGGTGCACCCAACCAGCGTTCCACCGCTCAGCCGCCCCGCGAGTTCTACCTGTATATGCTCCAGCCTTACGAGCCGCCGCCGTTCGCCGACGAACGGAAGGCCGACGAGGTCTTCTTCCGGTTGGCCCGGCGGGATGAAGTGTTCGAGACGGCGCTCAGGCTCTACAGTGGCGCGCGCGAGGTGGCCCAATCCGCCTCGGGGAACAACCGGCTCCAGTACGAGAAGAAGGCGGAAGCCCACCTCCAGGCCATGCAAAAGTGGCTGCGGGAGAATGCGCCCCAGGCGATGGACGTGACCTATAAAGGCGTGACTCGCCCTCTCATTGAGTGGGTCAAGGGGGGCGCGGCGTCGGTGCGCGACCTGATCAACGCTGTGGCTTCGGCATGCCTTTCCACCCACTTTGCGGAGAAGTTGCCCGACTATCCGACCTTTTCTATACTCGTTACCCAGGCCAGCCGGGAGCAGGCAGCCCAGGAGGCAGTGCGCTGGCTGGCGGGCGGGCTCAAGACGCGGCAAGGGACCGCCGTGCTCGACGCGCTGGACCTGCTGGACGACGGCCGGGTCAAGGGCCGTGACTCGCGCTACGGCGGTTATTTCCTGGCGCAGTTGACTCACAAGGGCGAGGGGCAGGTGCTCAATCGCTCGGAGTTGATCGTTGGTAAGATGGGGACCGAGGCTGACCCGTACTTCAGGTTAGAGCCGGAGTGGGTGGCCGTAGTCCTGCTGGCACTGGTCTACGCTGGTGAAATTACGCTGGCCCTGCCCGGCCGCAAGATAGACGCCAGCAATCTGGAGGAGACGATCAAGATCGGCATCGGCGACCTGGCCGACTGGAAGTTTATCGAACGGCCCAAGGGGCTGCCATTGGCCGCGCTCACCGAGCTGTTCCAATTGTTGGAACTACCTGCCGGCCTGATCAAGGATGCCAACCAGCACACCTCAGCCGTCGAACAACTGCAGAAGCGCGTGGCCGACGAACTGGACCGCCTGGTGCTGGTCCGCCAGAAGGTGCAAGACGGCTTGCCGGTCTGGGAGGCCAACCTGCTGGAGGGCCAGGTCAAAGCGGATCTGGTGGGTCGTCTCGATGCCCACAAAACCTTCCTGGAGTCGCTTCAGACCTACAACACGCCCGGCAAGCTGCGCAACTTCCGCTACAGTGCTGGCGAAGTAGAAGCCCAGGCAGCGGGAAGGGCGCTCGTGGCCGACCTGGAGGCCCTGGCCGAAGTGGTCGCTGCGGTCCAGCCGCTGACTGCCTACCTGGGCGTGGCGTTGGCCGTGCTGCCCGTCAATCACGAGTGGTCTCGGAAGGTCAAGGCGCTGCAGCAAGAGCATGTGGCCCGACTGCGCGATCCGCAGAACTGGCGCCAGCCGGCGCTCCGTGCGTCGCTGAGCGGTGCGCTGGAAAACCTGAAGAGTGAGTACGTCCAGGTCTACCTGGACCTGCACCGCCGCGCACGGCTGAACGCCGCCGAGGACGACCGCAAGAAACAGTTGATGGGCGACATGCGCCACAAGCAATTGACTGCGCTGGCGGCGATCGAATTTCTGCCGGTGGCCGACCTGAAGCAATGGGAGAGCGACCTGGCCAGGCTGCGTCCCTGTTACGCCATCGGCGCGTCGGATTTGAAGGAGCATCCCCTGTGCCCCAATTGCGGCTACCGCCCCGTAGAGGAACCGGCAGGAGCACACGCCGCCGCCGTGCTCGACCAGCAGGAAGAGGTACTGGGCCAGCTCTACGCCGACTGGACCAATGCGCTGTTGACCAACCTGCACCAGGAAGCGACCCAGGCCAACGTCGCGCTGATGACGCCTGAGCAGCGGAAGCTCGCCGAGGATTTCCTGGAGGCGGGCGTACTGCCGGAGAAGGTGGGCTACGACTTCGTGCAGACGGTCAAAGAGGCACTTGCCGGGCTGGAACGGGTGGCCGTGCCGCCGGAGGACATCCTGATGGCGTTGACGCAGGGTGGGATGCCCTGCACGGTGCAGGAACTCCTGGCCCGCTTCCGCCGCTTCGTGGAGGAGCGGACCGAGGGCAAGGACTCCAATAAGGTGCGGATTGTGGTGGAGTGGTAGTTAGGAGGCCCCAGATGCGACGGTATGCACATCGAGATGACAGATCGAGAGCCCTCGAACACATCCCAGGTTGGCTGAACTGGGCTAAGCGACAGCCAGATGTAGCAGCTCAGTATATGGCCACCTGGATGGCTTTCAACGCCATCTATGTCGCCGAGTACAAATGTCCGTATGCCACTTTTAAGGAAAAGAATGGAACGAAGCAATTCGTGAATCGCTATGGATATGGCTATCAAATGGTCGATGTTGAATCGGCCTCAGAGCGAAAGATGATACAGTGTGTGCTGAAGAACCTCCCTGACGACTTCAAACGGAAACTGGTAACATTGCCATCGCCTCAAATAGATGATACCTGTCTTGGCTTCTTTGCCCATCGCGTACCGCTCTGGCATGGAGTTAGCATTGAGCGGGATACCCTTGGCCAAACTGTTCGCGGAGTGATAAACGTCCGCGAGACCATATCCAAGGATCATCCGCGTTGGGTGCCGGTTGACCAGAAATTGCTCAATGATTTTCTGTCTCAATGCAAGGCTGGCATCGAGGTAAGTGTGCCGGACAGGTTGATTGAGCAGGTAGGCGACATACTATATACCGTTCGCAACAATCTCTTCCATGGGTGCAAAGGGCCAGAGGACTCCAACGATGATGATGTCTTACGCCATGCCTTGGAGATGTTGCGCACCATCGTGGAATTCTACACTGCCTAGACAGAACAGGTTGCACGTACATGGATAATGCAGAAAGAGTAGTTATGCCTCATCAGCCTGAGCTCCTTCCCGACCAACCCTCCCCCGACCAGGCTGCCCGCGACGCCGAGCGGGCTGAGTACCTGGAGCGGCTGCGCGAGAAACTGAAGGATCCCGAATTCCGCGCCATCGAGGGCTTCCCCGTCGGCGAGGACAAGGACATCTTAGCCCTCTCCGACCCACCCTACTACACCGCCTGCCCCAACCCCTTCCTGCCCGAAATCGTCGCCCGTTGGCAGGCCGACCGCACCGAATTGCGTGCCGACCTGGGTCTCCCCGATGACAGTGCCGACAACGGCAACTCGCAACTGGCAAATGGCAAATCGCAAATCGCCATTCGCAATTCGCAATTCGTCTACCACCGCGAACCCTTCGCCGCCGACGTCTCCGAGGGCAAGAACGACCCCCTCTACAACGCCCACTCCTACCACACCAAAGTGCCCCACAAGGCAGTGATGCGCTACATTCTGCACTACACCGACCCCGGCGACATCGTCTTCGACGGCTTCTGCGGCACCGGCATGACCGGCGTGGCTGCCCAACTGTGCGGCGACAAGAAGGGGGTGCAGAGGCTGGGCTACCAGGTGCAAAAGGACGGCACAATCCTGGACGAGAAGGCGCAACCCATTTCCGGCCTGGGCGCGCGCAAGGCCGTGCTGGTGGACCTCTCTCCGGCGGCCACCTTTATCGCCTACAACTATAACACGCCGGTGGATGTGGCTGTTTTTGAGCGCGAAGCCAAGCGTATCCTGCGCGAGGTGGAGGAAGAATGCGGCTGGATGTACGAAACACTGCACACAGGTTGGTCAAGTAGGGAGCGTGATCCATCCAAGTGGGAAAACTCTTCACGTCCCCTGGGACCATTAACGGGCAAGATTGAATATGTTGTCTGGTCAGACACTTTCGTCTGCCCTCAGTGTGGAGATGAACTTGTTCTTTGGGATGTTGCCGTCGATGTTGCTGCAGGAAGATTCTACGATGAGATACACTGTCCTCGATGCGGAGTTCAGGTCAAAGAGAGAGAGCTTGAGCGCGCTTGGGAGACAGTATATGACACTGCATTGGATAAGACCGTAAAGCGTGCCCGGCAGAAACCCGTGCTGATCAACTATTCAGTTGGTACAAGGCGTTTCGAGAAGAAGCCTGACAACTCGGACCTAACACTCATTGGGAGAGTTGAGGAATATAGGTCTCGAAGTTGGTTCCCAACAGATGAACTTCCTGATGGAGATAACACTAATCAGCCAAAGGGTTCACACGGTGCTGAACACACACATCAGTATTTTACCACACGCAATAACCTAGTATTGTCTGGTTTTTGGGAACTGGCGGACAGTGAAAAGGTGGCATTCGAAATACGAGGGAGATTGTCGTTTTGCGCTACGGCATCAATGCTAAAGCTTTCTAGGCGGATTATGTTCTCCCCCGCTCGTCTTGGTGGAGGTACAGTTGCAACAGTTGCACTCTACTTCCCATCACTCTCATGGGAAAAGAATGTCATCGAGTTTCTGAGAAGGAAGGCCAAAGCAGTTGCCAAAGCAGCGAGTAGTTCAAACCTCTCAAGCTCAGATCGCCCCATCATTGCTACACAGTCGAGCCAATCATTCATAATGCCATCCTCCTCCGTTGACTACATCTTTGTCGATCCTCCCTTTGGTGGCAACTTGATGTATTCTGAATTGAACTATGTGTGGGAAGCATGGCTTCGGGTGCTTACAAATAACGCGCCTGAGGCGATAATTAACAAATCTCAAAGAAAAGCACTTGCTGATTACCAGAGACTGATGGAGTCTTGTCTCCGAGAGTTCTACAGGATTCTGAAGCCAGGTCGTTGGATGACGATCGAGTTCCATAATTCTAGTAACAGGGTTTGGAACGCAATTCAAGAAGCCGTTCTCAGGGTCGGATTTATGGTAGCTGACGTTCGGGTCTTGGACAAGAAGCAGTCGAGTTTCAAACAAGAAACCAGTGTTTCCATAGCCAAGAAAGATCTCATCATCTCCGCCTACAAACCCCGCACCGGCTTCGAGCGCCGTTTCCTGGAGCAGGCCGGCAGCGAAGAAGGTGCCTGGGCCTTCGTCCGCCAGCACTTGGAGCAGTTGCCCATCGCCGTCGAGCAGGACGGCACGTTGGAAGTCGTCGCCGAGCGGCAAGGCTATCTGCTCTACGACCGCATGGTCGCCTTCCACATCCAGCGTGGCTTCAGCGTGCCCCTGGGCGCTGCCGAGTTCTACGCCGGCCTCAAGCAGCGCTTCCCCGAGCGGGACGGCATGTACTTCCTGCCCCATCAGGTCGCCGAGTACGACCAGCGCCGCCTGCAGGCCAGCAGAGTCGAGCAACTGGCCCTCTTCGTCACCGACGAGAAGTCGGCCATCCAGTGGCTGCGCCGCGAACTGGATCCCATCACCGGCTCCGGCCCCCAGACCTACCAGGACCTCCAGCCCAGGTTCCTGCGCGAACTGCACCAGGCCCGCCACGAGGCGCTGCCCGAATTGAGCGACGTGCTGGCCCAGAGCTTTCTCAAGGACGAGCGCGATCGCTGGTACGTGCCCGACCCGGCCCGCCAGGAGGACCTGGAGCGGCTGCGCGAGCGATCGCTATTGCGGGAGTTCCAGGAGTACGCTCAGGGTAAGGGACTGCTCAAAATCTTCCGCACGGAGGCGGTACGGGCCGGCTTCAAGCACGCCTGGCACGAGCGGGGCTACCGGCTGATCATTCAGGTGGCCGAGCGGCTGCCGGAGTCGGTGCTGCAGGAAGACGCGGGCCTGCTGATGTACTACGACAACGCGCTGATGCGGGCCGAGTCGGAGCCGGAGCAGGGGAGCTTGTTGTAGAATGAATTCAATGACTTATGGAGGTGCGTGCGGAAATGGACTTGGCACCCGATACGGTAAAGAGAGAGTCTGGGCCGTCGGCACTTATTGAGCAGGTGAGGGACGTTTACCAGTGGCGCAAAGTGCTGGAATACTATATTGCGTGCTTGAATATAGAGAATCGCCTACATTATGTAATCAAGCCAGAGGATATTGCCAAAGCCTGTTACTCCCTCTTGGGCATGGGAGGCCAGTTCCTGAGTGAAGATGAAGAGACCCTTACACTTACGTCTCGCCACGCCAATGCCGTCGAAGCGCTACGGCGCTTTGTTCTCGGTGATCCATCGAAGACTATCCGCCCCCCAGTTAGTTTTGGTTACCCGTTCTTCGTCAGCACACAGGGCCAACTTATGCCGTTGCTGTACGTGGATGTCAAAGGCATGGAGACACCCGGCGGTGTCATGCTTGTTAAGAGCAGCCCTGAAGTTGAGGTAAATTTCGCTGCACTGTGGGAGCTGATGCCTGGAGACAGAGAGGTCGGCCTGGAAAACTTGTTCACTCGTTATGAGGCCCTTGAAATCCAACCCGGGGAGTCTTTATTCGATCGACAATTGGCTTTTCTTCTCTCAGAGATTGAGGAGTTCTCTGGCTTCCCTGTGCAGCATATAAGTCAGTGTGAGTTCGACCTCGAAAACATGCCCAAAAACGCTGTTGTCGAGTGTCCTGTACTGTTTCGAGTGCATCCTGGGTTCACCAGTCAATTACTGAGAGAGTTGAACCAGTTGCTGAAATGGCATAGCTGGGACGATGTGTTACCTGCACTGCGCGAGTGCCTTGCCGGATCTCAACATATTCCCTATCCCCAGGTGTCAGATTTGGCTGTTGATCCTCGTTTGTATGTCGTTCCTGCCAACGACAGTCAACGCCAGGCGGTGGCCGCTACCAGTCAAAGGCTACTGACTGTGGTCACTGGCCCACCCGGCACTGGGAAGTCACAACTCATACTGAACATTGTAGGAGACGCTGTCTTGCGGGGCGAGACGGTACTGATTGCCAGCCGTAACAACCAGGCTGTCGAGGTCATCTCGGAACGGTTTCTTGACAAGGTGAGATACCCTGGCGCCGTGCGCACCGGTAGCTACAACTATCGGAAGACGATGCCTGCACTAATGGAACAGGCTTTTGCAACTGTACAGCAAGGCCGCTTAACCAACCGCATGGCCGAGATACGTGCGCAATATGACCGGGTTCTTAAGTCACTGGAATCCCAACAGCAATTGATCGTTCAAATAGAGCAACTGATGTACGACCGCCGGGTCTATCAGTCTGAATTACGCGACTTGATTTCTCTCCTACCTTCACCTTTAGATCAAACGATTGGCAGAGTACAGATATATCTGTCTGAAGAGGAAGGCGTCAAACTGAGCGCTCCCCTGCGTACCTTGCTAACCGATGCCGAGGCAATAGTAGATCGGCAGCGGAATCTAGCACAGGAAACACAGGAGGTGCTAACCGAGAATCGCGACGACCTGGCGTTGCTCAGGCAAATGGGGGTTGAAGAAGAGCGACCGGGACCCTTTGCCAGTGTGTTGCGTAAACATGCTAATCTCAATTCCCTGGAGGCAATATCTGTCTATCTGGAAATGTGGAACTCCTTGGTGGAGGCTTTACGTCTGTGTTCCCAATTGGAAGGACTATCGTCCGATGTGTTAAAAACACAGCATCAAGCTGAGATGGATCGAGAAGAGTTGCCTGATGAGTGGGCAGCCGACCTGAAGGTCAGTGCAGCGCATTTCGATATGGCGGCAGAACAGGAAATGCGACGGTCGCTACAGTCCCTTCAGTCGGAGATCCAGAGGTTGCTGAACGAGCATCGTATACTCATCGAACGTCTGACAGAACTCATACAATGGTCGGCCTTCACCCATGCAGTGGCTGATCTCATGGGATGGCACAAAGCAGGGACCGGTCACCTGGAACGAGTTGATCTCGTCTTTGTACGGGACGCACTTTGTTTGTTAAACCGCACATGGTACGTGTATAGGGAAAGTGCGCAATACGCTAACCTTTCACGACGACTACAGCTATTGCAGGCTGATCAGGACCATAAACTAACCGAGTTCACCGAGAAACTCGCGGACATGGACGAGCGCATCATCGCGATGAGGGCACAGATTCCTGCTCTCGCGATCATGCAAGCGTCGTCTGCCGCTGAGAAAGGAGACTACAAAGCGTGGCGTGATCTCGCTCGTCAGTTCTATCGTCTCGATGAGTGGTGTCAACGAGTTCGCAAGGGAAAACTTAGAGTTTCAGAGCGCCTGCAACAGGTAGTCTCTCCTAAGTGGGCTATAGATCGGGTCATCCAAGAAGTGAAGGGAATTTCATCGTCGTTTGGTCGCCTAGCGACGCTCAACCCTCTGGACCTCCCTTCGCAGGACGCGTCGTTCGAAGAATGGACCGACTATGTTCAAGGCTGGCTGGCTTTTGCCAGTGTATGTGCGCACACAAATCACCGCAAATCCATAGAGGAACAGCACAATGCTTATCGGTCTCAGAGCGATAGAGAACTGGCTGAGTTGAGAGAGTTGTTCTCAAGGACAGAGAACGCGCTACGGGAACAAACAGTCAATCTGCCCAGGTCTGTAACAGAGAAGCTGCTTTCCAGTAGCTGGTCATTCAGCGAACAAGAGTCATTCATAACCTCAGCCCTGGCCGTTGTCCAGGCACAATACGGCGCTGTTGCTGCTGGTTACACAAAGGCGGTTCGGTATCTGCAGGATCTCCAGGGCAGGTATATGCCAATGTTGACTCGTCTGAAGGGGCTAATAGATGCGCTTGTCCTACCTGGGGCTATAGATGCCGCCGGGCATGATAGCTTTCTGAGGACGGGCATTTTAATCGAACCTGCCTCGATAAACGCGTTAGTGTTGACTTGGTCACATTTCTCCAAGGCTACCGAAGCTGAACATCGCCTTCTGGTGGCACAGCGCAAGATAGCGGATGTGCAGCAAGATTTCGACGTTATTTGCGACAGGCTACCAGAGGAGACTCGCAACAATTTAAGATCAGCTCACATCGAATATGCCGATGCTGCTGTTCAACCCCTTGGATCCCGGCTTGCGGATCTAAGAGGGCGACTAACTCAGATTCAAGATAGTTGGGAGGAGCTACAAAGGCGTGCCGACCAACTTCTCAGGCAAAACTGTCTACAGAGCACTGCTCTGGCACAGGCACTTGAGCGGGCCCCAAAAGAACCATCCTATCTGGCTGATTTGATGGACGACAAAGCCTACCATTGCTTAGAAGAGCTTATTCGTGAATTGCGAACCTGGGAAGGAATCCTTCGAGTGTGGCGGGCAATGACCCAGTTGGCTGTGACCAATGACAAACTGAAACAGGTCCCTCCCCTCGAGTTGGCTCGGACAGATATAGACAGACTCTACCAAGAACGCCAGTCATTGGCTGGTCAGGTTTTAGCTGAACGGTGGAAAGAAACAGGCAACGAGTTATCTACCGATCAGATTCGCTCTATTGGCCACTACTTGGATGCTATCCAGGCCTTGGCCGGAGACCCAGGAAGCAGCTTCCGCTTGCTGAAACAGCAGACAGAGTCCCATTTTGCAGATGCACTCAGATTATTCCCGGTCTGGTCAACCACTAACCTGTCCACTCAGGATATTCCGCTAAGACCCGGGCTTTTCGACTGTGTCATTATTGACGAGGCGTCTCAATGCGACATCCCCTCTGCTTTACCACTCCTCTTCCGCGCTAAACGTATTGTCATCATCGGTGACGCCAATCAACTCAAGCACATAGCTTCTCTTCCCAGGCCTGTCCACGATCAACTTGTGGCAGAACACACGATTGGAGCAAGCTACTCTTACCGTGATCAATCTCTTTTCGACCTGGCTGCTGACAGTGTGGCCGGGGTGCCGGGTGTAATTCTGTTGAATGAACACTATCGGTCTCATGAGGAGATTATCGGGTTCTCTAACCAGGCTTTCTACGGGTGTCGTCTTCAAGTCCATACCGATCTCTCCAACGTGCCGGCACAGTATCGTGCTCAAGCTTGCGGCATCTATTGGCTGGATATCAAAGGCCGCGCCGAGCGGCCAGGTCCAGGGCGAATCTTTAACCGCGATGAGGAAAGAGTCGTCGTTGAGTTACTGCCCAGATTAGCCGGACTCCTGGGTTCTCTGAATATGCCTGACCGTAACATAGGAGTTGTGACACCATTTCGCGCCCAGGCCGACAACCTCAAGAGATCTGTCAACCGCTTACGGTTCTCCGATGAACGCATCCGAGTGGGCACGGTTCACACCTATCAAGGGGACGAACGGGATGTAATGCTATTTAGCACAGTCGCTACAGGTCATTTGCCGGAGAAAACATTCCAGTTCATGGACGATCGCAATCTGCTCAACGTGGCTGTCACCAGGGCTCGCCTGACTTTGATCGTCATCGGTGATCATGCTTTCTTCATGGGGCAACACAACCGATCTCCTTACCACAGTTTGGCTACTTATGTCCAAGAGCGGAACCGAGTCTTTGCAGGCATTGATGAACTTCCCTTGTTTCAGCCGGTAAGCGATGAAGATCAAGGCTTTGATCTAGGCAGAGGTGTCGCTCTGGACAAGCATTCTCCTTACTCCAACAGGCTGACCCTACGTCGGTTGTTGGCATCCTGTCGGGAATATCTGTGGTGGTATGATCCATACATGAATATTGACGCCCTTGATGCCCTGGTACTGGCACAACATGGGTGGGGCGATAGTATGCGCGAAGTGCGTCTTCTCACCAGCGAGCGCTTCTGGGAGAACCAAAAGGAAGAGCCTTTGTGTATCACGAAAAAAGCTATACGCCCCCTACAAAGAGAGTTGGAGTCCAGAGGAATCAAACTGCAATTGGGTATTAGTGCATACGACCGGGATTCGCCGCCTCCGCATGATCGCTATCTGTTCTCTGCTGGATTGGCTGTCAATATGCCTCCTATCAAGAACATCTATCAAGATGCAGCCAGACTGGCCGAGTTCCTCCCTTCTACAGTCAGGCCGGCAGAGTTTGAGGAATGGTGGCAGAAGGCTAGAATAGTTGTAAGTTAGCGCTGTTTGTCGCAGGAATAGAGATGGGTGAACAACATGGCCTTGGTGGCAAGAGTGCGTTGGAAGACTGGGAAGCCTGGCTCGCCCCCCAGGTTCGCCAGGTCGAACTGTTGGGCGAAATCCCCATCACCGCCGGCGAGTGCGCCCAACTGGGTGAAATCATCGGCCTGCGCGTGGCCGCCGTGGGGCATAGACGTGCCTTGCGTGCGCTGCGGCACGATTACCCGTGCACCTTCGCCGTCTACCTGGTGGCACAGGGCATCTACGGCTACCAGGGCGGCGACTACTGGAGCGAGGTCGTCCAGGTCACCGGCCTGAGCGGTAACTACACGTCACAGATCGGCCGGGCCTTCGAGCAAGTCCTGGAAGACCTGGGGTTGCCACTCTTTTACGACATGCGCGCCGATGCCCAGCGCTACGTCAGCCTGATCCTGGCCCACGGAGGCATACCCGACTATTGCCTGCCCGATTTCTTCGCCAACATGTTGCAGCCCTCCATCCTGCGCGCGCAATACGCCGGCATGTCGGCCGCCGAGTTGATTGACGAGTGGCGCTGGCGCTCCAGCGTCCAGTATTTCACCGACAAGCCAGTGCTCCACTTCCTGGCCTGCGGCAGCCAGGTGGCCGAGGACTTTGTTGAGCGCTGCCGCGAGATGGCCTGGGGGGTCCTGGACAGCGGCAGCGTGCCCGGCGCAGAAGAGATTGGCCTCCCGAAACGGGTAGTGGATGCCTATAGTCGCTGGATTGCCGAGCAGAGCACCGACCAGATGCAGCGCGAATTGGCCGACCGTTGGCGTCTACGCAAGCCGGATGTATTGGTTGACCCGTGGGGAGAGGGCGTGATCCTCAATCTGCCGCCGCAACAGGTACCAGCCACCATGATCTATGCCGACATTGCCTGGCAGGTGAAGGTAGGCGAGGAGACGTACACAATCCCTGTCCGCGTGCGCCGGACCGGTTTCGACCTGAAGACCGAAGCCGAGTCAACCCGCCTGAACCAACCATCCGCGATCTACCAGGTATCGCTGTTGGCCGATGGCCAGGTCAAGCGCACCTGGCACTTTCAGGGTGTAGACGACGAGCGGCCCCTGCTTGTCTTCGACGCGGAGCGCTCGGCCTTGCTCTCGTGGCAGTACTCTCTCCCGGCACGTTGCCTGGGATTGCTCCATCCTGCCCGGTTTGCTTTGCAGATCGAAGGAGAGGCCAGACTCCTGGAGGAACTGCCTCGCATGCCGTGGGGCTGGTCCGACTTCTGCGGAGCAGTGTGGGACCTGAGCCAGGGCACCTGTCTCAGGCTGTTGAAAGATGGGGAAGCAGTCCTGAGCGCGACGCTGAGGCCGGACGAGACTATGCAGCGTCCCTACTTGTTGGGCGGGCAACTTTTCTCACCAGAAGTGCCCGGTGTCCGTGCCCCGGTCTACGTTGGTCCTCCGCCTGTGGTTCGGATTCCCCTCACCGGCCGGCGGGGCCTGGATGAGGAGTTGGCGCGCTGGCGACTGACGGTGCGCAACAAGTGGTCGGCTGTCCCCGAGGTAAACGCTACAATGACGCTGGCCGACCTGCGTACTGAATTGGCAGTTGGCGAGAGGCACGTTGACCTGCCGTTGAGCCTGCCCTCCCTGCTGGGAGAGGCGCCCTTTGGTAACTTTGTCGTGCGGCTGCGTGGTCCCCTGGGGCGCGACGCGGAATTTACCATGCGCGTCGTGCCACACCTGGCAGTCTGCGGCCACGAGACGCTCTACCTCCCTAATGTCCAAAGTGGTCCGCCATCAGCGACGCTTCTCATCGAAACTGTGCCAGGTGATGGCCTCGAGTGCCGGGGGGAGGAGGGTGAATGCCGGGTCCAGGCAGTGGAGCGGCATGAGGGCCGTTGGGTATACAAGGTCGAGGCTGGACCCGATGTGACAGAGGTCGAATTAACGATCTCACGGCCCTTGCCCTCTGGCGACGCCGTGCGCGTGCCGGTTCCCCTGTCCATCCGTCGCCTCCGCTGGGCGCTGGTAGGGGCGCAAACGGGGCCAAGCCGAAGAGAATGGACGGGCCGCATTATCAGGCGCTCAGTGGACGCGCTGCTCCAAACCCAGTCCCCTTGTTTGCTGGTCAACCTGCCCCTGGATGATCAGAACAACACCCACCTGGAACTCCGACTGCTGGACGTGGATGGCACCGAACTGCAAACGATGGACCTGGCTTCGACATCTCCACACCAGCGCATGTGGCGTTTCGACCTGTCGGCCTTCCTGGATACGATCAGAGCCGGTCGGTCGCCTATCCTACGCTTTCAACTTGGCGTGTCGAATTTGCCTGGACGATACAGGCCTCTCCACTTGCCTGTCCTCAGTCTCACTCAGACGTTGGTGGTTGACGATGTCGAGCTGGTGTGTCGTCGTGCGGACGATCGTGTGGTCCTCGAGTTAAGATGGCACGAACCAACTTCTGTGAGGAACCGCCACGTGCGTTTCTGGCCTCTCTGGCGTCCCTGGGATCCCGTCTTTGAGCGATCCATCCCCGATGAGGTCGAGGGAATGTGGAGTTTTGATGTCCCGCCGGACAGGCTCCGCTCGGGGAAGTATCGTGTGGAATTCATCGTGGTTGACCCCTGGGTGTCACCGACTCTGCTCCAGACGCCACCCAAAGGCACCCCCGGCACTGCTGACATCCAACTGATCGCACCCAGCAAGCAATTGCAGGTTCTGGACACTCGCGTTCAGGAGCAGGGAAAATGCTTTGAGCTATGTCTGGAGCGAGCGGTCATTTGCCAGGATGCAGGCGATGCCCAAGGGGCTCGAGCGGGCTGCCAGTGGTGTTTCGAACACCTGGACGATGGGACCATTCCCCAGGTTCTCGCGCTGGTCGAACAAGTGAAAGTATCGGGCGACGGAGCCACACTCCTGGCATCTCAACTGAAGATGTTTGCCCCAGGCCGGATAGAACGCCTTCTGCGCGCCTATAGCCAGGGGGAGGTTTCGCCAGAGCATTTCCAGCGCTATCTGCGCAACTTGCCCCGAGAGGGTCGGCTATTGCCCCAGGCCACGTGCAAGCAGTTGCTGTCGGTCAGGGATGACACGGCGCGCCTGCCCGCTGTAGAGCAACTGATCCACCGGGGGGATATGCTGGCCGTGGACACAGTACTGGAGTGGATCGGTGCCGCCACGCTATCTGATGCCGATGCTGTCGCACTTCTCTTGCTGAACCCCAATTTGGCTGTGGAGTGTCTGCAGGGACGGGTCGAGGATGCGGCAGCGCATCGTCTGTTGGATGGTTTGCACCATGCGTTGGCCGTGGAGGGCTTAGTGCAAGTGGGTAACTGGGTGCATTGTAGCGCAGGATGGGGGCGAGTCGAATGTATTGAGAATCCCCAAACCCGCACCGAAATCAAGTGGATCACAGCAGGGCAGCGCACCGGTCATCGGCTCCACATCACGTTGCGTCCCGACGTATTCGCCGAGCGGATTGTCATTGACCTGGCGCCGTCAGCATCTGCTCGCTTCTTGGAGGCCGGTCAGGTCCTTGTTTGCACGAAGTGTGCAAGATTCTCAACACGGTGTAAAGACATCCTACAACAGCATTTCCAGGAGGCCCATCCCATTCGGAGCAGGAAAGGAGTCCCACAACTCAGATATCGCCGCTGTGAGGAAGCAATCCCGCTACAACTGTTGGAGTTCACCTCCACAGAGCCGCGCAACCAACTGGTCTGAGTTTCCCGAAGGCTCAAGACTTCCGGGAAGCATTGAGTAAGGTAAAATAAGGAGGACTATGCCTGGACAACTCCATCCCCTACAAACCACCGCTCTCATCCGCGACAGTTACCTGCGCTACCTGAAAACCATCTACCCCTTCCAGGAGCAGGACCTGCGCGAGCAGTTCTGGCGGGCGTTGGAAACGCCCGATCTGCTGGTCAAGGGGCCGCTGCTGGAGGCATCTCCCCCTTTTGAGACCGGACGCAGCATCGGGGCTCTAATTGAGGCCGGTTTGCTGCATCCAGGGTTCCGTACGCTGTGCTCCGACGTCCTTCCTTTGGTGCGTCCATTGTACCTGCATCAGGAGCAGGGCATTGACAGGGTGGTGCGCGGCGGGCGCAATGTAGTTGTCGCGACCGGCACCGGCAGTGGCAAAACCGAGGCGTTTCTCATTCCCATTTTCGACCACCTGCTGCGTGAGGATGAGGCTGGCACGCTCGATCAGCCGGGCGTAAGGGCGTTGTTGCTTTATCCGATGAATGCGCTGGCTAACGACCAACTCAAGCGGCTGCGCCAGGTATTGGGTGGTTTCCCGGCCATCACCTTTGGGCGCTACACTGGGGAAACCGAGGAGATGGAGCATGAAGCCGAGAACACCTTTCGAGACCAGTTCCCCCACGAGCCCCGCCTGGACAACGAACTGATCAGCCGGGAGCGCATGCGTGCGGAACCGCCACACATCTTGCTTACCAACTATGCCATGCTGGAATACCTGCTCCTCCGCCCGCAGGATTGTGAGTTTTTCGACGGCGAGACGGGGCGACACTGGCGTTTCATCGTCCTGGACGAGGCCCACGTCTACGATGGTGCTGCCGGCATTGAGATCGCCATGCTGCTGCGGCGCTTGAAGGATCGCGTCGTGCGCAGCGAGCCGGGCCGCCTGCGTTGCATCGCTACCAGCGCCACGCTGGGCCGGGGGCGGGAGGACTTTCCTGCTGTGACGTCCTTCGCTGCTGAAATCTTCGGCGAGCGCTTCGAGTGGGTGAACGGTGATCCCGAACGTCAGGACGTGGTAGCGGCGACGCGCTTACCCCTGGCTGCCATGGGCACGCCGTGGGGTGAAGGGCTTCCCGAACTCTACGAGGCCTTGCAGCAGACCATGGCCGGTGAGACGGAGCCTCAGGACGTGCTTCAAGTACTGGCCGAGATAGCCATGCGGTACGGCATGCCGCAGGCCACTGTTGAGGAGGCAAGGCGAAGTGCAGTCCAGGTGCAGGGCCACGAGGCTGTGGACCGGTTCCTGTACTTTTTGCTGCGCGGGGATGAGCGCGTGCGTGCACTCCAGAATCGGCTGGCCGAGGAACCATGTTTCTTGGGCGAGCTGGCTGCTGATCTCTTTCCCGATCGGGAAGACGCGGCCGAACGGCTGATCCACATGGTCAACCTGGCCGTACACGCCAGACCAGACCCTGCCAGTCTCTCCCTGCTGCCAGCCCGCTATCACGTTTTCGCTCGGGCACTCGAAGGGGCCTTCGTCTGTCTCAATACCGCCGCCCATAGAGATATGGGTAATGACCCGCCCCGCCTGTTTCTGACTCGCCGGGAGGAATGCCCGCACTGCGGTTCTCAGGTCGTCGAGTTGGCCACCTGTGCCCGATGTGGTGCGGCCTATGTGGTGGGCCGCCTGACCCATGATCGAGACACCGACCGGCAGTCACCCTTTTCCGACATAGGGAGGGGGCGGGGGAGGGGGCAGATGGTCTTGCGTCACCTGACCGGCCAGCCGGACGACCCGCGTGGCGAGAAAGCATACTTCCTGCTGGCTGGAGAGACCGCCGGGCTGGATGAGGACGAGGCGGTTGCCACCGGCGAAGACCTGGACTCAATCACCGAAGACGAGTGCGAACGCTACGTCCTTTGTGTCGCTTGTGGCGCGATTGCGCCAGGTATCGGCGCTGACCCAGGGTGCGAATGTGACCCATCCTCTCCAAGAGTGACGCTACGGCGGGTGGATCTCCAGGGCAAGCCCGAATTGCAGCGCTGCGTGTCGTGTGGAGCGCGTGGCGGCGCCGGCGTCGTCTATCGCTTCCTGACCGGCCAGGATGCCCCAGTCAGTGTGCTGGCCACGGCGCTCTACCAGGCGCTGCCTGCCTCGACTGATGCCGCGATGGAAGACCTTCCCGGGCAGGGGCGCAAATTGCTGGCCTTCTCTGATAGCCGGCAGGATGCGGCCTTTTTCGCTCCCTACCTGGAACACACCTACGAGCAGGTCTTGCGCCGCCGCCTGATCCTGAAGACGCTGGTCGAGGACCCTACAGGACGCGCAGGGCGCTTGCGGTTGCAGGACCTGGTCGGACGGTTGGAGCGCCAGGCAGAGGAGGCCGGCGTTTTCACCCAACGCCAGAGCTACGACGAGCGGCAGCAGATCGTGCTTACCTGGCTGATGCAGGAATTGATCGCCTGGGACCGTCGCATCAGCCTGGAAGGGCTGGGATTGCTCAAATTCCGCCTGGTACGTCCTGATCGCTGGTATCCCCCCCAACCGCTCCTGGAACCTCCCTGGAATCTGACCCCTGACGAAGCCTGGCAATTGCTGGCGCTGCTCCTGGATACGCTGCGTCACCAGGGCGTGGTCACCTTTCCACGCAACGTAGATCCCCGCAGCGAAGCGTTTGCCCCACGCAACCGGGAGTTGCTCATGCGCGAAGACAAGGCCGATGCATCGAAAGGTATCTTTGGCTGGGCGCCGGCGCGAGGGAACAACCGCCGCCTGGACATCCTGGCCCGCCTGCTGGCGCGCACGGCAGACCTTGCGGAGGAGGAGCGCCAAACGGTGGCTGCCGATACGTTGCGGGGCCTATGGCATCACCTGACCGCCCCAGGCTCTGTCTGGCGTGACCACCTGCCCAGTGAGAACCGGCGGCAAGCAGGAGTCGTCTACCACATCAGCCATCGCTACTGGGAAGTGGTACCGCTTGCCGCCGAGTATTGGCCTGAAGAGGCGGTATTGGAGGGTACCGAGTCCTACGCTGTCGGTTCCATGGCAGCACGGGCTATCGAGAAGGTCTACCGTTGTAGCCGTTGCCACGGCCTCTCTCCTATCAACGTGCGAGGTGTCTGTCCTTCCTATCGTTGCGACGGCACTTTAGAACCCGTAGATTCGGCCGCGCCAGGCTGGGCACAGAACCACTATCGCCATCTGTACCTGCATCTGGTCCCCATTCCGATCAGCGCTGAAGAGCACACGGCTCAGTGGACCAGTACTGAGGCGGCAGCTGTGCAGGAGCGATTCGTGCGTGGCGAGGTGAACGCACTCAGTTGTTCTACCACGTTCGAGTTGGGCGTAGACGTGGGCGAATTACAGGCCGTGCTGATGCGCAACGTGCCGCCGACGACGGCCAACTACGTCCAGCGTGCCGGTCGTGCTGGACGGCGCACCGATTCGGCCGCCTTTGCTCTTACCTATGCCCAGCGTCGCTCCCACGATCTCACACATTATGCGCGCCCCGAACGCATCGTCGCTGGTCGCATCCGCCCGCCAGCGGTGGTGGTGACGAATGAGAAAATCGTGCGCCGTCACGTCCATTCTGTGCTATTCGCGGCCTTCTTCCGCTGGGCTGTCCAGAAGTACGATGTCCATTTCCGCAATGTGGGCGCCTTCTTTGACCCGGATGGGCCGGCAGGGCCGGAATTGCTGCGCGAGTACATCGAGGCCCGCCCTCCAGAGGTACGACAAGCACTGCACCGTATCGTCCCGGAGAGCTTGCAGGATGAACTGGGCATCGCCGGCTGGGGATGGTTACCCAACTTGCATAATGAAGATGGCAACGGTATTCTCGATCGGGTGATCCAGGAAGTGACGGACGACCTGGCGTTGTTTCACCGACTGGAGGAGGAAGCCGTAGCAGAGCGCGATTACCAACGGGGTGAGCACTTTCAGCGGGTAGCCAGGACGGTACGTGGTCGTGACCTGCTCGGGTTCCTTGGCTCCCGCAACGTGTTGCCCAAGTATGGCTTCCCTACCGACGTCGTCGAGCTCAGGACAAACCATCTGCGGTTAGAGGAGGCCAGCCGCATCGAGTTGCAGCGCGACCTGCGAATTGCTATTTCTGAATACGCACCCGGCGGAGAAGTCGTGGCGGCCAAGCACGTCTGGGTTAGCAGCGGGCTAAACAGGCGTCCCAACCGTGACTGGCCGACCTACTACTACGCTGTCTGCCCCGAGTGTGGTCGCTTCCATCGCTCGGCGACCCGCATCGAGGGACCCTGTACCGTTTGCGGTGGAAATCTGTTCGGCTGGCCGCGTCTCTACGGCGAGTTCATCATCCCCGAGTTTGGATTCATTGTCGGAGATCCTCCACGGCCATCGGGGGAAGCTCGACCGCAACGGCTTTACTCATCGCGGGTCTACTTTGCCGAATATGCTATGCCTGAGAAACAAGGTGTGCCCTCCGACCCACCCTTTGAAGAGACGCCAGACCTTTCCAGTGCGCGCGTGCAGGTATGGCGGCGCTACTCGCGCTACGGTAAGCTGGCGCTGGTGAATCCTGGGCCGCTCAACCGGGGTTTCCACGTATGCAACGCCTGTGGCTTTGCCGAGCCTGTGCCCGACCAGCCTAGCGGGCGACGTCGTCGCACCCCACCTGCCCATCGCAACCCTCGCACCGGTCAGGATTGTCGAGGACGGCTTGCTACATACCACCTGGGGCATGAGTTCATCACCGATGTCCTGGAGCTGCGCTTTGATGGCCTCCTGGCCTCGACGGTTGATTATGAACTGTGGCTCTCATCGCTCTATGCCCTGTTGGAAGGAGCCAGCGAGATCCTGGGCATCCGGCGGGACGACCTGGACGGCACACTCTATCGCTACGTCGTGGGTATCGCGCCGGCCCTGGTACTGTACGACAATGTACCAGGAGGTGCTGGCCACGTCCGCCGCATCGCCGACGAACTGCGGGATGTCTTCATGGCTGCCTGGCAGCGCGTAGACCGGTGCGAGTGTGGTGAGGAGACCAGTTGTTATGAGTGCCTGCGCAACTTCCGCAACCAGCCCTATCACGATCAGTTAAAGCGGGGGCTGGCGCGCGATTTCCTGCGCAGTTTGCTGCAGGCTGCAGGCATCGCGACGAATAGCGAGGTGTGAAATGGCCCGGATGTACCCTGAACCAATACGGCCGGACACGCAAAGCCACGCCGAGCGGGAACTGTATCTGGCCTTCCAAAGCCAACTGCCGGACGACTTCGTCGTCTTTCACTCGGCTCCGTGGCAGGTGAGGGACACGACGACCGGTGCGCGCGATGGCGAGGCTGACTTTGTCGTTACCCATCCTGATTTTGGCATCCTTCTGGTGGAAGTCAAGGGTGGTCGCATCCGCTACGATGGCCAGACAGGACAGTGGTTCAGCAACGAAAACCCCATCAAGGACCCGTTCAAACAGGGCAACGACGGCAAATACAGCTTGTTGGAAAAGCTGAAAGAACTCCGCTACTGGCGCGACCGCTGGGTCACCGTCGGGAATGCGGCCGCCTTTCCCGACGTGATCGTCAAGGGCGACTTGCGTCTCGATGCTCCGCGAGAGTTGATCCTGGATGCCTCCGACATGGCGGACTTGGCGACCTGGGTGAACCAGGCCTTCCGGTACCTGCAGGGCCAGAGGCCAGGTGATGCTCCGTTGGGAACGCGAGGGATTGAGGAGTTGGTTGCCTTCTTGAGTCCGTCGTGGGACCTGCGACCCTTGTTGTCCACTGCCATCGCGGAGGAAAGGCGAGAACTGGCCCGCTTGACCGAAGAGCAGTTCATCATGCTGGACTTCCTGAGCCGCCACCGGCGGGCGGCGATCAGCGGATGTGCCGGTTCCGGCAAGACGACCCTGGCCGTGGAAAAAGGAAGACGCCTGGCCGGGCAGGGGTTCCACGTCCTGCTGACCTGCTACAACGTCAATCTGGCCAGGTTCCTGAGCAGCGACGAGACCTTGCCCCGGTCTCTGGACGTGGTCAACTTCCACAAGTTGGCCCAGGATCTGGCACGCACTGCGGACTTGGCGTATTCCGGGCCTCGTGACGATCATTACTTCAATGATATCTTGCCGGAGTTGATGATGCAGGCCATAGACCGGCTGGGGGCAAAGTACGACGCCGTTATCGTGGACGAGGGCCAGGATTTCCACGACAACTGGTGGGTGCCGTTGCAGTGCCTCCTGAACGACCCCGACCAGGGCATCTTTTACGTCTTCTTCGACGACAACCAGAACCTCTACCGCACGACGCATACCATTCCGCTGGCACTGGCGCCTTGCGCCCTGACCCGCAACTGCCGCAACACGCAGCATATCCACCGGACGGTCATGCGGTTCTACCAGTCGGATCAGACGCCGGTTGTGCAAGGGCCTGTGGGACGGCCGGTGCAGGTTCATACGTACGCGTATTCTGGCGGGCTTCAGCGCATCCTACGCCAGGTGCTTCACCGGTTGGTCATGGAAGAAAATGTGCCGTCGGAGGACATCGTCATCCTCACCCCCAAGGGACGGGAACGCAGCCATCTGTGGCGCTTGGGGCCGGTGGGTAACTTCCTCCTCACCGATGAATGGCCCGCTGGCAGCGGCGAGATATTTTGCTCAACGGTTCATTCCTTCAAAGGCTTGGAAAGCCCTGTCGTCATCCTGGCGGAGATCGAGCCCTCGACTGCTCAAGACCTGCAGACGGTTCTCTATGTGGGATGCTCCAGAGCGTGTAACCACCTGATCGTTATGGCTTCAGCCGGCCTGCCAGAAGATGTGAGGCAGAGGCTGATCTCGGAACGTCAATTGAGGAGCCACACGTCTGATGTCGAACTGGCGTGACTATATCCTGCAACACTTCCGCCAACCCATCCACCGGCTGACACTGGTGGCCGATCCCGACGGGCTTATGTTGGAGGAAGAAATGCTGGCCGCCATCCGGCAGAACGGCTTTGATCTGCTTCCCTTTGAGGATCACATTGCCTTCCGCTACGCTTACGAGTCCCGCTACCGCCAGCACTGGGACGATGGCCAGGATACTGACCTGGTCGTGATCCTGCGCTCGCCTGAGGCTGACTTGCGCTCGTTGCCCTACGACCTGCTCCAGAGTGGCCGGACGCTCACCTTCAGTCTGCCTGACTTGCTCCCCAAGTTGAGCTACCCGGTAGTCAGTGACCTGGATCTCGTCTACCTGCAACCGCTCTACGAGGCCTACCAACGATATACCGGATCGGAGATGGGGGACCGGGCGAGTGCGTTGTTCGTGCTCAGGCACGTCTTTGGCATTGTGCCCGACTTGATCAGGTCGCCGGCCGACTTGCTCAGACTGTTGCTGTCGCGCCACGCGCGAGGGGAGCGGGTGCCACCCCATCTCGACACACTGTTGCTCGAGTGGCTCCGTCGCAGCCACTTATTCGATAGTTGGCCGTTGGAGGCGCTGTGGCACAGCACGACGGATTTCTTTGCCTTTCTGCAAGAACGATGGACCGCCTACCTGGCTGCTCAACAGCCAGCCGGGGCTCTGGCCCGGGAGGTGGGACCAGCTTACGCTGCTGGCGACCTCTTGCCCTTCGACGAGCCAGACGTCCGTGCCTACGTGGACACCTTGTTCCTGGAGGGCAAGCTGAAGCCGGTGTCCTTACCTGAGGATTGGATCATCCAGGGATGGGCACACGTCGGCGTCGAGTTCGATGAACAAGCATTTGAACTGCGGCGCTTCGCGGGGTTGCTGAAACACCTGGATGGCGAATTGCCCGCCAGTCATGCCACCCACAAGGATTGGATAGCATTTGCAGCCCGGTGGGCCGAGCTGACGGTATTGCGCCATCGCCTCACTCCCGACTTGAGTGAAGAGGTGACTGACCAGTACACGGCTTTGCACCTCAGGGTAGAGCAACGGTTTGCTGATTGGATGATGGTGCGCTATCATGCCCTACACAGTCTGCCCTTTCTGCCTGCACCGGTGATGAACCACCATATCCTTGACTACTTGGCTGCCTATTGCAACCAACACCCCGCATCGCGCCTGGCACTGGTCGTGGTGGATGGCCTGGCGTTGGACCAATGGCTCATCATCCGTGACATCTGGGCCGAAGAGGCCCATGCCTGGGCTATGCAGGAGAGTGCAGTTTTTTCCTGGGTACCAACGCTGACGTCCATTTCGCGCCAGGCGCTCTTTGCTGGGGTCATGCCGCAGCTCTTCCCCGATTCATGGCAGACTACAGAGCGGGAACCGTCTCTCTGGCAGCACTTCTGGTGTGAGCGGGGGCTTCACCCGACGAGCGTGGGCTACCTGCGCAATCTGGGCGTGAAGGGATTGGGGCCTGACGGCAGTATCCTTCCAGACGGCGGGGCGACATTGGAGACAGAACTTGAAGAGCTGGTGGAAAACCCACAGATCACAGTGGTGGGGTTGGCACTGAACACAGTAGACAACATTATGCACGGCATGCAACTGGGGACCGCTGGTATGCATCAGCAGGTGCATTTGTGGCTCACTCGCTATCGCTACCTGACCAAACTCGTGAACAAACTGATCGAAGAATCGTTCACCGTGTACCTCGCCTCAGATCACGGCAACGTCTGGGCCCAAGGCATTGGTCGCCCAAGCGAGGGAGTGTTGGTAGACCAACGCGGTGAGCGGGCTCGTGTCTACACCGATCCCGCCTTTCTGGCTCTGGCCAAGCAGCAGTCGCCAACTGCTGTCGAGTGGACTAGTGTGGGTTTGCCAGCACAGCTCAAGGTGCTCCTTGCTCCGCATTTGGATGCATTCTTGAATGTAGGACATCATGCCGTATGCCACGGCGGCATAGCCTTGGAGGAAGTCATTGTGCCATTCGTCCAAATCTCACAGGATCCCATCGCATGAACCACATCATCGGCTTTGACCGCAGACTACAACTGGATTGGCTGGATACTACAGTCGGCTTGTGTCGGGAGAGCGCCGATCCCGGTGCTATCGCCGGGCACCTGCGACGAAAGTTGGAACGCGAGATTGCGGGAGCTGAAGCGCGAAACAAGACGATCACTGTGCTGTCACGTATTTGGGTGAACGTGCCGACCAAAGATGAACGCCTGCGCGACGAGGCGCTTCAACTGGCGGCCCAAATAAGCCCAGAGGAGCGCCTGTGGCTACACTGGGGCATGTCGTTGTTGGCGTACTCTTTCTTCCGTGATGTGGCTGCCATCGTGGGTCAACTGGGCCGTTTGCAAGGCAGGTTCAGCCAGGCCCAGGTCCAGCGGCGCATGATTGAGAGCTGGGGGCAACGCACGACGCTTCAACGAGCAGTCCAACGGCTTCTGCGCACTTTCGTTGATTGGGGTGTGCTACGGGACACAGATGTACGTGGCAGGTATGACACTGCTCCACGCCAGCGGACGGAGAATCGGGCTCTGGCGCTGTGGCTCTTGGACTGTGCGTTGCGGGCCAATGAATCCGACCAGGTCCCGCTGATTGAGTTAGGGCAGTTGTCGTATACATTCCCGTTTGACCTACTACCCTTTGTAAGCGACATTCGACGCTCGGAACGATTTGAGATTGAGCGCCAGGGGCTTGACCTGGAGATGGTTGCGGCTGTTGTAATCTGACAAACCGACTCGCCGACTTGCTCGTACTCGCGCTGGAAGCGGTCGCCGCTCGCTGGTGTCGCCGGCCTTGGCCTCCGCGACCTCGGTCGGGACGGTTGACCACGTGTAGTCGTCAATCACGTCGTACGACGAGACGCCCTGTCCGGCGTCGAGCACGATTGCCAGGTGGGCCAGCGCTTCCTCGAATGGGGTTTTCGAATTCGATTTGCGACGAGTTGGTAGGTATCGTCAACTGGGTGCTACACGATTGTTGAACCAGAACGAGAGCACTGCTTTGAGCAAGTGCGTGACAAGATTGCCGAAGAGATTTTGGCTCTATTGTAACACACTCCAATGT
>Ga0315285_10001228_pt1 | contig 26842 bp, 22 predicted proteins | sample YL17G09_36_MG_FD_203698 | JGI IMG/M metagenome (GOLD analysis project Ga0315285, IMG submission 203698) | Sediment microbial communities from Yellowstone Lake, YNP, Wyoming, USA - YL17G09_36 | ecosystem: Environmental > Aquatic > Freshwater > Lake > Sediment | place: USA: Wyoming | collected... | reverse complement strand
AAATCGAGTAGGAGCTGAGCGATTAATTCGCTCAGCGTCCTCTCACACCACCGTACGTACCGTTCGGTATACGGCGGTTCATCAGAATTAATAAACCGCAAGCCTTGTTGTTAGACTTAAGAAGCCCTGATTTTCAAGGTACTTATTGGTTAAGGTTATGGTCAGAATATAGCTACCAGCGGTATGCCAGTAGCTCTTCCGAGTATTGGCGTACATCCACGCTTTGTGTTGATTCAGTCCCAATCTCATTAGATTCTCACGTTTGGTGCAGGTTTTCTTCCACTGCTTCCAGTAGCACATGCGAATCCGTCTTCTGATCCATTGGTCAAGCTTTCCAGCCACGCCATCCATGTCGGCAATGTGAAAATAGTTCACCCAGCCCCTTATTAGCTGATTTAACTTCTCTTTTCGCATCTCCATTCTCATTGCATTGCTTCTCGACGTTATTTTCTTCACCTGCACCTTGAATCTGGCTAACGGCTTCTTATGGATAAAATTCCGAGCTTTCCCTTCCCTGGTATAGAAGGAAAACCCCAGAAATTTTCTCCTGCTCGGTTTATCTACGGCACTTTTGTTCCGATTAACCTTCAGCTTGAGCACTTTTTCTATGTAATGAGTAATGCTTTCCATCACGCGCTCTCCGGCTTTCCGACTTCTTACGTAGATATTACAGTCATCGGCATACCGGCAGAATTTGTGCCCACGCTTTTCCAGTTCTTTGTCCAGTTCATCCAGTATGATATTAGCCAGTAGCGGGCTTAAGGGTCCTCCTTGTGGAGTCCCTTCTTCATTTTTCACCTTGACCCCATTCAGCATGATGCCAGATTCCAGATACTTCCGCATCAGTTTCAACACCCGCTTGTCCTTGACTTTCCGGGCTACCAAAGCCATCAGTTTATCGTGATTGACTCTGTCGAAAAATTTCTCCAGGTCAATGTCCACTGTCCAGCGGTATCCCTGCTCAATGTAGCTCCTGGCGGCCATAATAGCCTGATGGGCGCTTCTCTGCGGTCGGAATCCATAGCTGCTGTCTGAAAAGCCAGGATCAAAGATTTTGCCAAGCTCCTGGGCTATGGCTTGCTGGATGAATCTGTCTACCACCGTAGGTATTCCAAGCTGTCTTACTCCCCCGTCAGGCTTCGGTATCTCCGTCCGCCTGACGGGTCGAGGATTATACTCCCCCGCAAGTATCCTCTGTCTCAGTGCCTCTCCCTCTTGTTTCAGGTATGGCAGCAGTTCTTCCACTGTCATGCCGTCTATTCCAGGGCTTCCTTTGTTCGCTTTAACCCTTTTATAGGCCTGGTTCAGATTGTCCTTGCTGAGTATCCTCTCTAATGTATCCTCCTTGACTTCCAGTCTATCGTTCCTTCCGCCTTTGAATGCCGGAGAAATACTCGGCGCTCCCGCCTTACCTCTGGGTTCCACCCTTCCTTCCGGCGGCCAGCCTTCATTTCCTGATGGAGTTGTCTGCTTTCTCTGCATTTCCCTCGAATCCTTTCAGTTTCCGGAACCTCTTGACGTTCGGCCCTTCCCTTACGGTACTATGGCCTCGGCTGACTTCTGCCAATTCAGCCGTACATCACTGTACGATTTACTGTTTCCCAACAGCATACTGGCAGATCTCCTCGGGTAAGAGCGGTAACCTTCATCCCATCTACTCGCTGCATTTACTGCATGGGGTTCGGGCAATACTGGACTTCGTTTTGTTTAGCAAACTCATCCGCCCCAAGACAGCCTTATATGCAGTTTTTGTTCATCGAGCCAGGACTTTGCCTCTGGCTTCTTTCAGATTCCACCTCACGGTGGACACCCTTGCCTTTGGCTAATAGTTCCTATTGCCAGGCCTATAGTGGACTTTCACCACCAAGTTATCGCTCATGCCGAGCACACTAAAAAAGGCGGGCTGGTGCCCGCCTTTTTAGCGCAAAACCCGCTGATAATGTCCTATAAGGCTATTAATGCTGCCAGGATTACCAGGGTGATCAGTACCAGGCCATCAGCGACCATGCCGCCAAGCAGGAATCTTACTCTTTTATCCTGTCTCAGTATCTCTGCGAAATTTCTTTTGTTTTCCATTTCTTAACCCCCTGTTTATAAGTATTTTCTTTATGTACATATTATGCCCCGGCTACGAAAAACAGGGAACGGCTGTAAGTATTGTTTTCGGGGCAGGCCGGTATGATTCGCCATAATAAAACAGTACTAGTACCGTCGGTTGACGGAGTACTACCAATGGCCGAGCACCGAGGCAGGCTGTTTAATGACAGGCCGAATTTGCCGAACTCGTCAGGGAGTCTGCCAGTTATATTGCAGGGTTACGTCCTGCCGCTGGAAGCAGGGTATAAACCTGTAGTACACTACGGTCTCACCAGGCGGGATCATTTTGGCTATATTGACGGATGATCCCGACTTAGCTGCTATACTCACATCCGTCAGGTACCAGCGCTTATCGGTATTGGTGATGCTGCCGCTGACAACGCAGGCGTTGGTAGTTGCATATCTCATAAATTCATTCTGGTTGTTCCATACTATAGATGAACTTCCTGGAGGTGATACCGACTGCTGGTCTGCAGTAGGTGTCTGGACTGTGACGGGTTGCCCGCCGGCAGCCCTCAGAATGTTTAAACCAACAGGCACGTAGACCGGGCTGTTCATGGCTCCCTCCGCCGAGATCGTGATAATACCAGTATATTCACCAGGGTCCATGCCCGATGCGTCCACCACGACCTTAATGCTGCTCTCAGATCCGCTGGCGCTCAAGATTTGTTGCAGCGTTACCCAGCGTGAGTTATCGCTCATCGACCAGTTAAACACGCCACCACCTGCATTTGCCACCGATATAACCTGTTCAAGTACAGCCGTATTACCAGGGTCAACAGTGAAAACCATACGGTCGGGTTTGGTCACTATAACCGGCAATTGTGCCGCATTCTTTTGCTGCGGGCTTACAGGTATACACGAAAATAAGAGTAGTGCGATCATCAATGAGAACACTGCTATTAGAGGTAAATTAATTTTTATACGTCTTGCCATGCCATCCCCCTTACTCAATCGATGAGATTAATTTAATAGCATTATATACCCACCGAGATATTTTTCCCATCGTGGTGTGTTTAATGTCCCATCCGTGCTTTGACAATATAGTTCACCCTGCTTATGCCATTAGGAGACAAGATACCCTTATTACAATATTGCGCAACATGAAAATCATCTATCCATCAGCCATGATCCTGTTGACTATATTCGCGGGAGTCAATGCCTCGTGCCTGAGCAAGGAGTATTCCGCTACGGAAAATTACATAGAAACCGCGTACAGGACTGAGTACACCACAGAGACTTACAGCGAAAATGAAACTGTAATTAGGACAGTGTCAGGTGAATACGAGCTTGCGCCGCTGTTTTTCTGGAGCTCCCGTGATCTTAGTTTTAAGGGTTCGGGCAACCTCTGGTATTATGCTTACGACGTACCCGCATACCCACCTTATGACAGTATCGCCATCAAAGTCGCTGTATGGAACCAGTTGCAATACGAAAAGGCAAATATCCGTGTCTTTGATATGACAAATGGCGGACATATAGACACGCCTGCCCCGCAGATTGAAGAAGAGGGTAGCGAAACTGGATTTGTTCCGTGGACGTGGATAACGGGAACGGCAAGGTTCACCTGGCTTGATTCCGCCAATACGAAGATCAACCAGGCCATGTTCCTCGGCGGTAGAACCAACCTCTGGTCAAAAACCAATAACCCTCAAGTGCTTGAATTAAATGCGGGCAAAGCCAGAAATATCGCCATAATCATCACCGGCCCTGAATACCAGTGGAATGCCAGGGTCACGGTGAACGTAATATGGCAGCTTGATACCTTAGAACCCCGGACAGTGATCAAAGAAAGGCAGATCCCCAGGCAGGTACCATACCAGGTGCAGAAACAGAAGACCATTAATAAGGTAAAACAGGTGCCTTTCTGGGAGGTTTTGCTCTACCCATAAAAAATCAGAGTGGCTTTTTATTATTTTATAGACTCGAGTAGAGCTATGAATCAAAGCATGGAGCGTACATTTACGTTAAAAAAGGGTTTCAAGAATATTGCACCTGTAATGCTTCTCGTGATGTCCCTGGCTGGATTTGCATGCACCGGTGTGTCCTATCCAGTAAAGGAGAACTACGTGGAGACAGAGTATATAACGGAGAACCGCACGGAGGTCATTTTAGAGACTGTGCCTGTGACCAGGACCAACATTGGAGAAGAGCAGATTGTTCCATATGTGGTGTGGAGTAACCCCTCACTTAAATTCAAAGAATACGAATATATCTGGTATTACGGATACAACCTGTCCGGGTTACCAGTGCATGACACGTGGAAAATCAGAATTACTATTTATGAGCAAAAGTACTACGAAAACTCGGTACTCGGGGTATTCGATATGACACCGCGCGGGCAGATACTCGCGCCTCCGTTGATTTCCAGTTCGGACACCATACCGCCGGCGCAGGTTCAACAGACATGGATTTCTACGACGGAATATTCGGCATTTATCGGTGATTGGTTAAACCTTGCCAGCGTCAAGCTTAACTTTGCCCGTTTTTTAGGCGGCAGGTCTAACCTGTGGTCGAAAACCGGAAGCGCACACACCCTTGAATTTGATACGATGGGCGCCAGGGAAATTGCAGTCTTGATCAGCGGTCCCACAATCCCTCAGAACGCCAGGTTCAGCGCTGCGCTTGCCTGGTCGGACAACGTTACGGAAAACATAACCGTACCACGTGAACGCCAGGTTCCTTATACGATTGAGCGCAAGGTTGAGAAACAGAGGACGGTGCTGAAAGCCAAGCAGGTGCCGATCTGGGAAGTATTATTCAGTAAATAGTTCTCTTATCAGACCAGGTTAAGATACCAGCCTACCAGTTCCTTACCCCAGATAAGTGCAGCCATGCCACCCAGGCATAAAAACGGTCCGAACGGGATCGGATCTTTACGTTTTTTTTAGCCGTGAGATGAGCAGTATGGCCGCCACCACACCGCCCAGAATGACACCGAGGAACAGCCCCACGAAAACAAGGGGTAAGCCCCATAATCCCCATAAGCCCGGCAAGCTTGACGTCTCCTAAACCCATGCCTCCCCTCGATACCAGTACCACCAGAAGCAGTGACAAAAACCCTGTTACCCCGCCGATAAGTGCATTCACGGCATAGTTATTTATCAGCGCCAGGAAGCCCGTCACCGGGAAATAGAAAGCCCACTGCAGCCTGTAGTGTAAAAACGTCACCAGGAGTGCAACCACTATAGCCAATGCCATGCCCGGGTAGGTAATTACGTCGGGTAACAGGTAATGCTCGAGGTCGGTTATGACCAGGACGATGAAGATCGAGCAGTAAAGGATAAGTATCGCCAGATCCCAGGTCAAACCATAACGCCACATTAGAAATCCAAAGAGGATGCCGCTACCGATCTCGACGAATGGGATCCTCAGCGGTATCTTCTCTCCGCAAACCGGGCACTTTCCCCGGTACATGACATAGCCGGCCAGGGGTACCAGGTACTTCAGCGGCCACCTCTTCCCGCATTTGCTGCAATTTGAGGCAGTGATCCGGGGCGGGCTCTCACGTGTAACGGCGTCAGCAATTAAATTCAAAACGGTGCCTGTGACGATCCCGAGCAAAAAAAATACGGCAACGTACAGAAAATACATAATATTTTTCTACAACGCCCAAATGTGGGGCAAAGGTTAATGCTCGGGTAATGCAGATGCAGCCAAGACTATTTCAAAGGCAAGTACACATGTGCCGTACCTACTCCGACCAATTCGCCGGCCTGATCCTTGGCCCAAAGCTCGAGTGTGACAAAGTCTTCTCCCCTGCCGACGGGATGCTTTTCCGTCACGGTAGCGCCGTAGGTGCAGGTGGTGTTGACAGGCACCGGTTTGATCAGCTTGACCTCTAATCTCTTTATCCTCCCGCCCGAGTGATAAGCCCAGTTGGTTATCACTTTACACATGAGCGAGTAGGTCTGGTTGCCGTGCATCACGGTTACCGGTAGTCCGAATACGCGGGCGGTCCTGCACCATTCCGGGTTGTTATGGACAGGGTTGTAGTCCAGCGAGGCTACGGCATGCTTCCAGATCGTCTCCTGGTCAACGTGCTGCCTGACCTCGAGCAAAACGTCCCCGCAGTTCACCGATTCAAAAGTCACTCTTTTCATCATCATTTTCCCCCAATTATGCTCTCAAATGGCTCACTATCATACCTCCAGCCCGCGTTCGCCCTTGAGAAACTTCATCACATCTTCTTTAGTCCTGGGCAGGATAAGTGTCACGTACATCCTGCTTTTCAACTTTCCATGCTGGTCATACATCTCGGTAAGGTACCGCATGTAGTACTTGCCGCGCTTGATCCACTTATCATACCCCTGGAGCTTCAATGTCAGTATATCGCCGGCTTTTATAGGGTCGTACCATTCTATTATCTGGCCGGGATTCCTCGCGCCCGGCGTGCGTATCCAGCTGCCGTGTCCCTTACGCATTACATAGAAGCCGACCTGGGTGCCGAAAATGGGATGCGCCACAATTCCGTCGTAACCGCACTTTTTAGCGTACTCTTCGTCGTAAAAAACAGGGCTGTCATCGGGGACCCCCTCCGCATAAGCCGTGAGGTCTTCCGCCCTGACCTCGAATTTAACCGGCGCCTCGCTCTCCCTGCCTATCTCGATCTCGTCCCAGAACTCGTATTCCTCCACATCATCGCGCCGCAAAAAATCGGCTCCGAACTCCTTCTGCTTCTCAGTTTTCTGGTACTTCGCCATTTCATCAAGATATCCCATGCCTGCCTCCTTGCTCTTTATTTAAAAATGAAATAAAGTATCAGCTTTTTCCGTGATTATCATTATCCCCGGATATATTTATCCTCACCCATGCCGAAATACTGATTTATTGCTACCTTATTACCCGACCTGTCCTTGATAAACCCGTTGCAGTAGCCCAAGGGCCCCCGGTATTTCACCTTTAAGATAAGGTAATTTATATCGATCTTGCCCATTGTTTCAGGCTTGAAAACCAGGTCCACCATTCCGTACCGGTCACGTATCAGCCAGTCACCTTCAACGCCGTCAGGCCTGTTAAATTTGACCGGCGGCAGGAGGTTCAGCTTACCGTCAAGCCACAGGCAGTTCTCGTTGAACTTCTCCGGGTCCAGGGACTGGTTATCGGTCAGGTTGAACCCGATCAATTGCCCCCGGTCGTTGTAGCCCGCAGCAGTTGCCCAGTCATACTTCATCACGTAAGGGTAAAACCCCTTGTGGTCATCGATAATGGCGAAACTCTCCTGGCGTAAAAATTCGACCTTCTCATCCCCTATGGAGAGGCGGCCCTGCATGGGCATGAGGCATTTGTGAGAGTACACTCCCCTGTTTTTGCCGAATGGAATGGAAACCACGATCGGTTCGACCAGTCCGTCATCGTGGAACGCCTCGAAATGCGCCTCCGTATCCGGCATTCCCCGGTAACCGCGTATCTGTATATTTATGTAAAACCGCCCCCTGCCCAGCTGGCTTATCAGTTCGATACGGCAATTTTTATCCTGGTAGGACTGCCTTGCATCCCATATGGCATCAGGTACTTTGATCATCCACGAGGGTAATACCTTCTCGAAAAGGTATTTCTTTTTATTTTCCTTATCATACGCAATGAACTGCGCCAGCGCGGAGACCTTGGCATTGTAGAGCACCGCAAGCATGAACCACCTGCTGTTGCCCAGCTGGAATGCCTGCCACTCCTTCAGCCTGAAGCCGAGCAGCGGCCCGGGCAACCACATATCCAGCGGTTTCTCAGCATCCAGCGGGTTTACTTTCCGGAATTGGCTGCTAAAAGTGCCGAATTTGAACTTGCCGTCTGTCACCAGTGTCTCGGTGGCTGTGAGCAAGCCCCTCTGTACATATTCTGCCATCTCCACACTTCCTTCTCTCGATTATTTTTACGCATTTGCAGTATAACACTAATGGAGTTCGAGATTAAAGGGCAGCAGTCCGGTTAGCCTGGCATATTCAGGAACAGCCGGCGGTCAGAGTCGAACTCACGGCCGGCGGTTTACGAAGTCTGGTAGTGATTTTGACTGTTTCCGCCACTAAATAGCTTCACAGTTTCGGCCTTAATTTACCTGATAAGGGTGTCAACCTCCGAGCCAATTGCAAGCAAGGATAAATTAGGGGAAAATCGCAGGAAAATCAATGGAAATTAGTCGGGGCAATACTGATATAAAACATTCACCAATATCTCTCTCGTCAAGCCCACTTAACCCAACCACATGGCGCGCTTTACCTTTGACCAGGTGAAAACAAATGATGGCAACAGGGTTCCATAGCAGTTGCAGAGCAATGAAAAGAGAGTAGAAGACCAGACCAGGGTTTGATCATGATTCAGGCATTGGCTTCGCTTCTTTGTTCGATAGCAATACTTTAAGGAGATCGCCTATCATGATATCCCGGCTCACTTGACGCCGCAAAGTCAGGTTCGAGTTTATTTGGTATTGATTAAACCACCCAACTCTTTTTTTGCAGATGTATCCTTCAACTTCGAGATCGCTAATGATGCGTCGCACTGAACGCTCCGTGAGGCCAATGGCTATTGCTATGTCTAGTGCCCTTACCCGTTTATGTTTTGCGATAAAAGCCAGGACAGCTCCATGGCTGGTGATAAAAGTCCACTTTTTCTTAGGCATAATTTTTTTCCTTATTTGTAGGTATAGTTATGTTAAGTCATCTTGACGAACGGTAAAAAACATGATATATATGACATGTGATTCCACTGCGACATTAACTTAGCACAATGTGCAGTCTATGGTAAAGAACGAAATAAGGTAGCAATTTGTTTAGTACGAAGTAAATAATTGATTGGTTTCAGCTTAGTACTTAAATAGAGAGAAATCGTTTCACGAATAACTGACTCTAAGCGGTATGGGAAGAGCATAGAAATCTAAAAAGTTAACTTATTCATTTAAGATATGGGAGCTGAGAACTATCACCTGTATTTGGGCACTTGGGTGATAGGAAGCCAATAGTGAAACCGACCTTTTAACAGGTCGGTTATTATTTTGGTTTAGGATGCCAGGATAGATGGCACAAACATAAAGTTGTAAAAGGGAGATGGCGCTAAGGAAGAGAAAGTTATGCCCTGCATCTGAGATAGGATGTGATGAGGCAAATTAATGTGTGAGATTGATAATAGAAAATATGATAAATATCTAGTGGAAGGAGGTTTAACAATGGATCTTATCAAGAAATGTACAAAAATGATTATAGCCCTGATGATGGTGTGCCTCGTGGCAACCGGCATGGCGCTTGTGGTGAGTCAAGCCGTACATGCCCAGGCGGAGGGCCCAACGATTTCAACAGACAACACCGATTATGAGCCCGGGGAAAATGTTACCATTTCGGGTACTGGCTTTCAGCCGGGCGAGTCGGTGCTTGTCACTGCCCAGGGCGATACCAACGGAACGCAATTAAAGAGCGAAGTTGTGGCAGACGAGAACGGCGGATTCAGCGCCACTCTCGAACTACCTTATGTCTATGAAGCGAATTATGTGCTGACAGCAGCCGGCGTGACCAGCGGGCAAGTGGCACAGACTTCGTTCGCCGATTCTGTCACTGTGAAGATACCTAGTTCGCCTGTAACACTCCATCCAAATGATACACAAACCTACACGGTACTTGTCACTGGAGTCGGAGGCCTACCTGTTGATAAAGCTGTTGTCAATTGGAACGAAGGCACTACCGGCGGCACAATGGATCCAACTACTTCCAAGACTGGTACCGATGGACGCGCTAGTAGTACTCTGACTGCTGGCTCTTCGTCAGGTACATATCACGTTGGAGCAAAGGTTGGATCAGATAAAGCATCTCAAGATTACTACATCGTGCTTGCCTGCACAGCGCCGTCGATTACAGACCAACCCGATGATGCCACGGTGACCGTAGGTGCCTCAGTGACATTCTCCGTTACCGCAAGCGGCACTACGCCTCTTTCTTATCAGTGGCGCAAGGGCAGCGATAATATTTCAGGAGCTACGGGGAGTAGCTATACCATTCTTTCCGTTGTGATGGCTAATGCTGGCTCCTATGATGTCGTGGTGTCCAACGCATGCGGCACTGTGACATCAAATGCAGCCACGTTAACGGTCAATCCCGCCTGCACAGCGCCGTCGATTAGTGTCCATCCTGTTAGTGCCACAAAGACTGTGGGCCAGTCAGTGACATTCTCGGTGACCGCTACCGGCACGGCGCCCTTGTCATACCAGTGGCGCAAGGACGGCGGTAACGTCGGAACGAACAGCAATTCTTATACGATTTCAGCGGTAGCTGTGAGTAATGCTGGTGACTATGATGTCGTGGTGTCCAACTCATGCGGTTCGGCGACATCAAATGCAGCGACATTGACAGTGAATAAGACGACGCCGGTTATTACCTGGGGCAGTCCGGCAGATATTGTCTATGGTACCGCACTGAGCGGCACGCAATTGAATGCTACTGCTTCGGTACCCGGCACTTTTGACTATACTCCAGCAACAGGTACCGTGCTGAAGGCTGGCAATAGCCAGCCTCTGAGCGTGAATTTTACGCCGGAGGATACAGCAAACTACAACAACGCCTCGAAGAACGTGACCATCGACGTGACCCCCAAGCCGGTGACACCGGGCATCACCGCCGACAACAAGGTGTATGATGGGACGAAAGCGGCGGTTATTGCTACCAGGACGCTCACGGGCGTGATTGAAGGAGATGATGTCAGCCTGACGGGTGGCACCGCCATCTTCGATAACGAGAACGTGGGCAATGACAAAACGGTCACGGCCACCGGCCTCAGTCTGACCGGCGCTGATGCTGGAAACTACACGCTCTCCTCAACATCAGCAACCACTACAGCGGATATCACCGCTCGGACACTTACCGTGATGGCGACGGCCTCAAACAAAGTTTATGACGGTAACTCCAATGCCACGGTAACCCTCTCTGACGATCGTGTCGCTGGCGACGTATTAATAGTCAGCTACACAAGCGCCACCTTTGCCGACAAGAACGTAGGCACTGGTAAGACGGTGAATGTGTCTGGCATTTCCATTAGCGGCACTGATGCTGGCAACTATATGCTCGCCGCCACCACAGCGACTACCACTGGCGTTATCACAGCGAGGCCGATCACGGTGACCGCAGGTGCCTCGAGCAAGGTCTATGATGGTCTCTTAACCTCGCCGGGAGTCCCGACAATCACGTCCGGCTCCCTGCTGGCAGGCGATACCGCACCAGCCTGGGTAGAGACATACGACAGTAAGAACGTGGGCACAACTCACGTGATGACGGTGACACCGGCCTCGGTGAACGATGGCAACGGTGGTGCCAACTACACAGTTACCTACAATACCATTGCCACCGGCGTTATCACAGCGAGGCCGATCACGGTGACCGCAGGTGCCTCGGACAAGGTCTATGATGGTCTCTTAACCTCGCCGGGAGTCCCGACGATCACGTCCGGGACACTGGCAGCAGGCGATACCGCACCAGCCTGGGTAGAGACATACGACAGTAAGAACGTGGGCACAACTCACGTGATGACGGTGACACCGGCCCCGGTGAACGATGGCAACGGTGGTGCCAACTACACAGTTACCTACAATACCATTGCCACTGGCGTTATCACAGCGAGGCCGATCACGGTGACCGCAGGTGCAAAAACTAAGGTCTATGGAGCTGATGACCCAGAACTCACCTACACGGTCACGGGTTCGCTAGCGAACGGTGATAGCTGGAGCGGTGCCCTGACCCGTGCTGCCGGTGAGAACGTAGGAACCTATGCCATTCAGCGAGGTACGCTGGCGGTGAATGATGGCAACGGCGGCAATAACTACACCCTGACCTACGTCGGGGCAAACCTCACCATCACCAAGGCGCCGACAACAGCTACTGTAAATGTCTTGCCTAACCCTCAACAATATAGCGATAAGGTGAACTTCAGAGCTTCACTAACTCCGGCCGCCATCAATGGAACTGCCCCTGCTACCGGCGTGACGTTTAAGGTGGGCTCGCAGGTGATGGGTACGGCTTCACTTTCTGTAGCTAGTGGCATGCTCCAAGCGAGCCTCAGCAATGTAGCGCTTCTGGAAACAGTGGCAGGGCAAATGGCACCCGGCAGCCGCGACGTGACGGCGGAGTTCACCGGTGTTAACCCCAACTTTACTGTCACGAACCCCATAGCCACTCCCGCTCTGACAATCAATAAAGAAGACGCACGCGCTACTTATACTGGCTTGTTGTTTACTACCACGGCAACTCCGACAAGCAATACCGCTACGGTGACCCTGTCTGCTACAATCAAAGACATCACGGCTGTTAGCGGTGACCCAGCCTATGATGCCAACGGTGGGGATATCCGTAAAGCCACGGTTACCTTCGTCAATCGGGATACTAACCAAAATATTGCCACAGCGCCTGTGGGACTTGTCAGTGCAGCCGACACAAAGACCGGGACAGCAACCTACAACTGGAGTGTAAATATTGGCAGCGCTAATTCACAAATTTACACCATCGGAATCATTGTGAATGGCTACTACACAAGGAACAGCGCTGATGATAACACTGTAGTCACGGTGTCCAAGCCGCTAACTGATAGCTTTATAACCGGCGGCGGTTATCTGGTGCTGTCCAACTCCAGCGGACTGAAGGCGGGTGGCGTTGGCACAAAGAACAACTTCGGGTTCAATGTGAAGTACAATATGAGCAATAAAAATCTGCAGGGCAATATTAACACTATCATTCGCAGGACTGAGAATGGTGTGCTTCGCATGTACCAGGTCAAGGGTAATTCCATGACCTCGCTGGCGGTTAATCCTGCTACGGCTACAGCAACGTTCATTGGTAAAGCCAATATCCAGGACGTCACCAACCCGCTAGCTCCTGTTGGTGTTGATGGCAATGCTACGTTACAGGTGACTATGACGGACAAAGGCGAACCTGGCAAGAGTGATACCATTGGCATCACGGTTTGGAATAAGTCAGGTGGTCTCTGGTTCTCCAGCAACTGGAATGGCACCAAAACAGTGGAGCAAGTCCTGGGAGGAGGCAACCTGGTTGTCCATTAGACTCTGTGAACTGCGTTAACCAGAAGTAATATCAGGCTAAAGTAAAAATCTGAACCAGATAGAAAAGGCTCTCACTTGACAGTGAGAGCCTTTTTATTAGCGAAATGATAGCCGGCTTACAGCCGACGGTACATGTTGTTTGATTTAGTATCCAAGCAGAAGGTCATTTTCAAAAGAATCGCTGATAGTGGGAGCCTGGTTCACTCAATGAGTTTTAGCGTAATCAAAAGCTTCTTCGATTGTTACACCTGCTAAACTCGGAAGCTGGTTATACGCGTCCGCCGAACCGGTTTTCATCCCTTCCCGGACAAAGTAGTAGGTAAACTGCCCGTGACCACCACCCCATTGGCTACTTTCGTAGGAAAGGCCATCCTCGCAACATGCCATGCAGATTACCCTCCCCGTGTCTTTGAGATCGGTCATGCCACCAGCCAGGCAGCTATCGAAAATAAAAACGATTCTCGACGTTAGGAAACCGCTGAACCAGGTCTTTAAATCACCATCCCCTATGTACTCAAAATCGCCATTATCATCACCGTCGTGAGTTATAATAGCTTCATCGATTGTTTCTCGATCGCGATCGTCTGCCTTACCCTTGGTACTATGCCGCTGAAGAAAAAGACAACTTCGTCATCCGGACCACCACATCAATTCAATTACATATGAAAAATGGAGCCAGCGGTCAGAGTCGAACTGACGGCCGGCGGTTTACGAAACCGCTGCTCTACCACTGAGCTACGCTGGCGTGATTTTTAGTATACCCCGATTCTAATTCCGCGGGCAAGGATTTGTGCTAAAATTACTTGTTCTTTTTCCGTAGGGAGAGGGGATTCTAACGCCTCTGTGAAATTCACTTGTTCGCCTCCTTCATGATATACCTGAAAACGCAATGGTCTTTGCCCGTCTGGTGGCGGTCTTCAAGAATCAGCTTCACATCGGGGTTGTAGCCCTCAAGTATGGCGTAATCAACATATTTGCAGTAAATCTTCGCCAGGTCGCCAGGTCCGAATTCCTTTGCCGCATTCCAGAAAGTGCACTTACCCGCTTTTACCACAAGGTCGTCATTTACCAGGTCCGGGTGCGGATCGAAATTCTTCGAGTCGATATCGCTGTAGATCAGCCAGTTCTTCAGGGTCAGCGGCTTTCCCAATCCTTTTACAATCGAGGCAATGCGTTTACCCCTCGCCAGGCCGAAGTCCCTGACGGCCTTCTTAAGCAAGGCTTCTCCCATTTCCCTGCCAAGATCGTCAATGACAGCTTTAGCCACGAATGAAAACAGTGCGGCGCCCAGCCCGAAGCCCGCTATCTGGTACCTGTCTCCTATTTCCTCCTTCTTAGTCAGAACGTCCGCCATGTATTCCCAGTCAAGCCCCTGCCTCTTTTCCCTTTGCAATTCATCCATGCCTAATCCCTCCTTCAAGTCATTTTATAAGGCCTGCTTTAATGTTATCATTATAGGCACATTTTTTAATCTACACTAGGAGGTCATAATAATGGCGTTTAAATATATTATCCTCGATGTAAACGATGAGGTAGCCACGCTATCGTTGAACCGGCCTGACAAGCTGAACGCGCTGAACACGCCCATCCTGCACGAGATGTCCAAAACCATCAAGCAGCTTAACGAGGACGACAGCATCAAGGCTTTAATCATCACCGGCGCGGGGCGCGCCTTCTGCTCGGGTGCAGACCTTGCCGAGCAGCCGCCTTACGGCACTGATAAAAACCAGCCGGATATAAGCCGCGCAGAGCGCACAGAGCCGTTCGTCAGCTTCGGCTGGGTTATCCGCCAGTTGGAGAGCTTCACCAAGCCGGTCATAGCTGCCGTCAACGGTATTGCAGCGGGTGGTGGCCTGGCGTTTGCGCTGGCTGCCGATATCAGGATCGCATCGGAAAACGCCGCTTTCTCGGCCATATTCGTCAAGCGCGGACTGGTGCCCGACTGCGGTGTCTCCTACCACCTGCCCCGCCTGGTCGGCATCAGCAAGGCACTGGAGCTGATGTGGACAGGGGAGAGAATAGACGCAAAAGATGCCGAGCGCCTGGGCATGGTAAACAAGGTGGTGCCGCATGACGGACTTATGCAGGCAGCATGGGAGTTCGCCCAAAGCCTGGCCAAAGGCCCTTCGCTGGCTATAGAGATGATCAAGCGCATGGCCTATGGTTCCATGAAGGCCGATTCGGTGTTCACGCAAATGGCGGTAGAGGACTTCATGCAGCAGGTATGCCGCGAGTCCGAGGACGTCCGCGAAGGCGTGATGGGCTTCCTCGAGAAGAGGGAACCCAAGTTTAAGGGCAGGTAAATACGCCACATCGCCTTAAAGAAAGTGTGACAATTTCCTAATTGCGTTGACATGCCACTTAAAAGAGTTTAGAATTTCCCCTTGGCAGTTGCCTTTGTGTGTCCCGGAGGGGCGGCCAGTTATAAAAAGAAGGAGTTGATTTTTGTGCCCGAAGTTAGACTAGGCGAAGGGGAAAGCTTTGAAAGCCTCTTGAGGCGTTTCACCCGGAAAGTACAGCAGGAAGGAATCATCAGCGAGGTGCGCCGCAGAGGCTTCTTTGAAAAGCCCAGTATAAAACGCAAACGCAAAGAGGCAACCAAACGGCGCAAAACCAATAAAACAGCATAATTATGTCACTCCAAGATAAACTTTCTACCGACCTCAAAACCGCCATGAGAAGCAAGGAAGAGCTCCGCGTTTCCGTGCTCCGTCTGCTTCTATCGGCTATGAACTACGCTGAGATCGCGCAGCAGAAAAAGCTCGACGATGCCGGCATCATCAGCGTAATCCAGAAAGAGATCAAGCAGCGCCGTGAGAGCATCGAAGCATATGAAAAGGGCAGCCGCGCCGACCTGGCAGATAAAGAGAAGGCCGAGCTTGCCATCCTCCAGGAATATATGCCCGCCCAGATGGGCCGCGATGAAGTAATAGCACTCGTAGAGAAGGCCATAGCAGAGGTTGGCGCCAGGGGCCCCGGCGATAAGGGCAAGGTCATGCAGAAGCTCATGCCGCAGGTAAAGGGCAAGGCGGACGGTGGCGAGGTCAGTAACATCGTCACCGAGTTACTTGGCAAACTTTAATATACCAGGGTTTCATAGAGTGTTTTTTGTCATTGCGGTGAGCCGAAGCTGCGAGCCGAAGGCGTGGCAGGCAGCGAAGCAATCCCTATATTCGAAGATGTAATGCATTGAGATTGCTTCGTCGCTGTGCTCCTCGTAATGACATGGTTGGAGATAGGGCACGCGGGAAATTTCGCCCCTACGTACGCCCCTGCATTTAACAATCCGTAGAGGCGGGTTTTCAAACCCGCCCGAGAAAGAAGGTTCAAATGAAGTTCGGCATAGTGGTCTTCCCCGGCACCTGGAGCGACCGTGACTGCTATTACTCCGTGCACAACATCCTCGGCCAGGAAGCTGCTTACGTCTGGCACAAGGAGACCGATCTCACAGGCCACGATTGCGTCATACTCCCGGGCGGCTTTTCCTATGGCGATTACCTGCGCACCGGCGCCATCGCCCGCTTCTCGCCGGTGATGGAAGCCGTAGCCGAGTTCGCCGGCAAAGGCAAGCCTGTCATAGGCATATGCAACGGCTTCCAGGTACTCTGCGAGGCCCACCTGCTTCCCGGCGTCCTCCGCCAGAACGACCACCTGCAGTACCGCTGCCAGTGGACCTACCTCAAGACCGAGAATACCTCCACCGTTTTTACTTCGAAATGCCATAAAGGCCAGGTGCTCAAGATACCTATCTCCCACTACGAGGGAAGATATTATGCGGATGATGCTGTGCTCAAAGAGCTTGAAGATAACAACCGCGTCGCCTTCCGCTATGCCACGCCGGATGGTGAGGCAACCAGGGAAGCCAACCCCAACGGCGCGCTGAACAACATCGCCGGCATCGTTAACAGGCAGGGCAACGTGCTGGGCATGATGCCGCACCCGGAGCGCTCCTGCGAGGATATACTGGGCAGCGCCGACGGCAATATTATCTGGGAGTCAATCATTGCCAGTATCTAAAGAAACGCTCGACGAGATAGCGCTCAGCCGCAAGGAATACAACCTCATCGTGCAGAAGCTGGGCCGGGAACCCACCGAGGTTGAGCTGGGCATGTTCGGCTCGCTGTGGAGCGAGCACTGCGGCTACAAACACTCTAAAGCTCTGCTCAGGCTGTTCCCCACTATGGGCAAGCACGTGCTGATCAAGCCGGGCGAGGAAAACGCCGGCGTCATCGATATCGGCGACGGCCAGGTCGTTGCCTTTAAAATGGAGTCACACAACCACCCCTCATTCATCGAGCCCTACCAGGGCGCGGCCACCGGCGTCGGCGGCATCGTCCGCGATATCTTCACCATGGGCATTAGGCCGATCGCGCTGATGAACTCGCTGCGTTTCGGCCCGCTTAGCGACCCGCACAACCGCTACCTTATGGGTGGAGTCGTAGGCGGCATCGCCGGTTACGGCAACTGCCTGGGCATCGCCGACGTGGGCGGCGAGATATATTTTGACGAATGCTACTCCAATAACCCGCTGGTCAATGCACTCTGTCTCGGAATCGGCAGGGTGGAGGACCTGGTAAAGGCGCGCGCCTGCGGCGAGGGCAATCTCATCATGCTGGTAGGCGCCGACACTGGACGGGATGGGCTCCACGGTGCATCCGGGCTGGCATCGAGAACCTTTGAAGAGGTGCGCGAACTGCGCTCCGCCGTCCAGGTGGGCAACCCCTTCATGGAGAAACTGCTCATCGAGGCCTGCCTGGAGCTGGCCAGAACGGACTGGATCGTGGGCATGCAGGACTGCGGCGCGGCGGGACTCACCAGCGCCATGGTAGAAGCCGCCGATAAGGGCAAATCCGGACTGGATATAGACGTGCAAAAAGTCCCGCGGCGCGAAAAGGGCATGACGCCCTATGAGGTCATGCTCTCAGAATCGCAGGAGAGGATGGTGATCATAGTAAAAAAGGGCTACGAGGACAGGGTCAAGGCGCTCTTCGACCGCTGGGAACTGCACTCGGATATTATCGGCAGTGTCACCCCGGACGGCCTGGCAACCATCAGGGACGGATCGCAGATAGTGGCAAGCGCACCGGTCGAAATACTTAACACGCCTCCCGTTTACCGCTTCAGGCCGAAAAGGCCTTCGTGGCTGGACAAGCTCCAGCAGTTGGACCTGGCAAAGGTCAAGGATATTTCACCCAAAAAAGCCGGGGACGTCCTGCCGAAGCTGCTGGCTTCGCCCAATATCTGCAGCAAACACAAAGTGTACCGCCAGTATGATCACCAGGTTGGAAACAATACGGTGGTGCTGCCGGGCAGCGATGCGGCAGTCCTGCGTATCCAGCGGACGCAGAAGGCCATTTCCATGGTCACCGATGGCAACGGGCGTTATTGTTATGTCAACCCATTTCTCGGCGGCGTCATTGCCGTGGCGGAGGCGGCGCGCAACACGGCCTGCAGTGGCGCCAGACCTATGGCCATCACCAACTGCCTCAACTTCGGCAACCCGGAAAAGAACGACGTCATTTACCAGCTTCAGGAGTGCATAAAAGGCATGTCCCACGCCTGCAAGAAGCTGAAGATACCCGTCATCAGCGGCAACGTCAGCCTCTACAACGAGACCCGCGGAGTGGCAATCTTCCCCACACCGGTCGTCGGCATGGTGGGCCTTATTAGAGACGTAAAGCATCATTGCTCGGCAGGGTTTAAAAACGAAGGCGATAGCGTGCTCCTGCTGGGCGATAGCGGCGGCGGCGAGAGCCTCGGCAGCAGCGAATACCTTGAACTGTTTCACGGTACAGTCAGGGGCAGCCAGCAGATCGATATCGAGATGGAGAAGAGGCTGCAGGCATGCCTTATCAAAGCGGTTGAGCGCGGCCTGCTTAATTCCGCCCACGACTGCTCTGACGGAGGCCTGGCGGTCGCCCTGGCCGAGAGCTGTATACTCGGTAATACAGGATTTAAAGGAAACCTTGAAGTAACTGGGCGACTGGATGCCGCGCTCTTCGGCGAAGCGCAGTCCAGGGCAGTGGTATCGGTTAGCCCGCGGGCAACACGCCGGCTGGAGAGCCTTGCATTCAAATATAATATTCCCGTCACCAGGCTGGGCTCCGTCGGCGGAAGTAGACTCATCATCAAGGGCTATATCGACCTGCCATTGAACCAGGTACACAACGACTGGTGCAACGGGTTATAATTCGCTAAATTCTGGAGAGACTACATTGGCAGAAGTTACCGAGTTCAGGGGCGTAAGATATAACGTAGAGAAGATCAGGGGCATGGCAGATGTCATCTGCCCCCCTTACGACATCATCTCCCCCGGGGAACAGGCGGCGCTTTACGCTAGAAACGATTTCAACATGGTACGCCTTGAGCACGCCGTGGAGATGCCCGGCGATAACGAGAAGAACAATAAGTACATCCGCTCCAGGGATACCTTTAACAAATGGCTCAAGGACAGGGTCCTGGTTCAGGACATGGTAGCCAGCTACTACGTGCACGAGCACTCCTTCGAGATGGGCGAGGCTAAGAAAAAGCGCATCGGGCTTTTTGCCTGCGTCAGGCTGGAACCGTGGGAGAACAGGGTCATCTTTCCCCACGAATTCACCATATCAGGCGTCAAGGCCGAGCGGCTAAAGCTGATGCAGGCCTGCACCACCAACTTCAGCCCCATCTTCGGCCTCTACGAGGATCCGGGCGGCAAGGTCAACCAGACCATTATCAGCAGGCTCAAGGCCAACCCCGATTACAGCTTCGCCCACAACGGCGAGGGCCACAGGTTCTGGGCGGTCAACGAACCCGAGTTCGTGCAGAGGGTCAGCCACTTCCTGGCGCCCAAGACGATCTACATCGCCGACGGCCACCACCGCTACGAGACCGCGCTGGCATACCGCGATTACCGCCGCCAGCTCAATCCGCATGGTCGCGGCAACGATGCTTATAACTTCGTCATGCTCACCCTTGTCTCCTTCTCCGACCCCGGCATCGTCATACTCCCCATCCACCGCCTCGTCCGCGGCATATCTGACCAGACATTGAAGAAATTCCGGAAGGAAATGGGGGCCTATTTCGAGGTGACGGAGGTGCCGGCGGATACAGTCTCAATAAGCGGCAAGGTAGCTGGTAGTATAAAGATCTACGGCCTGGAGAAAGGCAAAATCCTGTTCCTGAAGCTCCTGCCTAAAATCAAGCTGAACGATATCATGGCGGAAAAGCGCTCGGATGCCTACTGCAGGCTGGATGTCAGCGCCGTGCAGCACATAATCGTGGAGAAACTATTGGGTCTGCCTGCCGGGGACACCGGCAATCTGGCTTATACGCCAAGCAGTGAATCAGCCTGCAGTCTGGTGGAATCGGGGCAGTTCCAGTTTGCCATCCTGCTCAACCCTGTACCCGCAACGACGATCAAGACGATAGCTGATGCCGACGACCGCATGCCGCGCAAGTCCACCTTCTTCTATCCCAAGCTGCCCTCAGGGCTGGTTATTTTTAGGCTGGACGGGACGATATGAGGATCACATCATCGCGAGCGTAGCGTGGCAATCTCCCGATCGGAGGGCACTGTAGGGACGGGTTTTTAGAGCCCGCATCCGGCGGGCGCACCCTACAATTTTGAGTTTAGAGTTTCGTCTTTGTTTAGTATTTAGGGTTTAGAATTTTTCTGTTATTCCTCATACTCAAATACCGTACTCGTATAAGCCTGCCCAACAGCCTCTTCAAAGGTAGCACGCTTCGGCTCCCGCACGGAAAGCAACCGGCCAACCACTTTGGGCTCAAGTTTGCTGAAAAAACCGCACTGCTTCTGTAGAGACAGCAGAGTATCGCGTGTCCCGCCGTATAAAATATAGTCTATTCCCTTCAGGCGCGGCTCAAGGATCTCCCTGGCGTGAGCTTCAACGCGGGTGAAGAAATACTCCATCTGCTTGGCGCGGTGCCGCGCAAAGCGGTTTGCCGATGACCCGCCTTTCTTATGCCTGGCGTGCACCAACCCGGTTCCTGCCTTGCCCTCGATCAGCTTTTCACCCTTAAATATGCCGATGGCGAATTGCCCCAGCCTCACCAGCACCAGGGCAAGATGCCAATCCTTCTCCAGCATTGCCCTTAGCGGTTCACAGCTATATCCACGGATAACCGCGTTATCAGCAAACGGAAACGGCGGCCAGATCACGTAAGCCCTGTCCATTCCATAATATAATACCGCCCCGGTGGCAGATTTCGCTGCTTTGGCTGCTAGCTCATCGAACATCTCTCCCCTGTCCAGGATAGAGCCGAGCATTTTTTCAATCTCCTGCTCGCCGGTGTCCGCTTTTATGTATATGGAGAGGGCTGGCGGGGTGCTGCCAAGCTTATCCAGCCAGCGCAGGGCCTGTGACCGGGTTAAGTTAATTTGTTTAATAAGCATCAAACATCTTTATTGTAGGGGCGGACATGAATGTCCGCCCGAATCCGGGCTTAAAATATTTTTTATATTTTGAATTTGTTTAGGATTTAGAATTTAGGGTTTAGGATTTCCATTCATGTCAGCCTCACGACTGTTACCCCGTCCCCACCCTCTCCCTGCCCGCCGGGACGGAAGGATTTTACCAGGGTGTGGCCTTCTAAAAATTCACGCACCGCCTGGCGGACAGCACCTGTACCGTAGCCGTGTATGATACGTGCCTCGGGCAGGTGCGACATGAAGGCGTCATTCAAATACGTATCCAGAAGCGCGCCGACGATGTCCGCCCGCTGGCCCCTGAGGTCCAGCTCAGGGGGAGCCGGCCTGGTGGTCCTGGGCTTGATCACGGGTTTCTCGATATCGGCTTCCGCACCCGGAGATTCCAGCTTCTCCACGCTGTCTATGCTGAGCGTGAGCCTGATATCGCCGACCTGCGCCTCCAGCTTAGCATTACCTTCATCGACGGCAACTACCTTCGCCACCGTATCCATGTCCCTGAGGCGCACACTATCGCCGACCTCTATGTTATCCACCCCGGCTTCTTCACCTTTAATCACGGCCAGCCTTTCCCCCAGTGTCTTACTGCGCTGGTCGGCTTGCCGTCCTATCTTTTCCAGCGCCTTTTTAGCACGCTCCACTTTCTCCCTGGTTTTCTGCTTCTTAAGCTCCGCCTCAGCCTGGCGGATAGCGCGGTACAGCCCCGCGATTTCCTTATTTAAATTATCCTGTATCTCGCGCAGCATATCGCGCTCTTTCTCCCTGATCCTGGCCATCTCCTCTTCCAACCTGCCTGTAAGCGCGGATACGCTCGCCTTCTCGCCCTCCAGCGAAGCCTGTACCTCCTCGAGCCGCTTGCGCTCAGCGGCAAGGTCGGTGAGCATGGCCTCCACCTCCTGCGAGCCCTTGGACATAATGCTGCGCGCGTTGGCCACGATCTCTTGCGGCAGTCCGAAGCGGGACGCTATATTCAGCGCGTTGCTGCCGCCGGGTATGCCCACGGTGAGGTGGTAGCTGGGCATGAGAGTGACAGGATCGAAATCCAGCGAGGCATTGCGAAATCCGGGATTGAGGTGTGCAAAGGCCTTCAACTCGCTGTAATGTGTGGTTACAGCTACTGAGGCGCCCTTCTCCAGGAAATGCATCAGCGTCGCCTGCGCCAGCGCGGCGCCCTCCCCGGGGTCGGTGCTGATACCCAGTTCATCCAGCAGCACCAGGCTGTGCGGGGTGGAATCCTTCACGATGCGCGCGATGTTGCTGATATGGGCGCTGAAGGTGGACAGCGTCCGCTCGATGCTCTGCTCGTCACCGATATCGGCAAAGACGGCGTCGTAAACCGGCAGGCAGGTCCCGTCGGAACAGGGTATGGGCAGCCCGGCCTGCGCCATCAGGGCCAGCAGCCCGATGGTTTTCAGCGCCACCGTCTTGCCACCTGCGTTCGGTCCGCTGATAATCAATATCGAGAAGTCCCTGCCCAGCTCCACGCTCAGCGGCACCGCGGTGCCTCTCAGCAAGGGGTGTCTGGCATTGACCAGGTTCAGGACATGCTTGCCGCTGTCACTTTCGGCTGCTATCTCAGGTTCGATGGCTCTCATCTTCCCGGCGTAAAGCGCCTTGGCGAGCAGCAGGTCCAGCTCCCCGAGTATCTCTATGTTCCGTGATATCTGCTCCGCCGCGGCGCCGGCCGCTGCGCTGAGAGAGACGAGTATCCGCTCGATTTCCTGCTTCTCCTCGATCTCACACTGGCGCAGCTCGTTCCCTGATTCGATTGTTTCCATGGGCTCGATGAATACCGTCGCGCCTGTATTGGAGATGTCATGCACGATGCCTCTCATCTCTTTTTTCAGCTCGGCTCTGACCGGCAGCACGTAGCGCCCGTTGCGCTCGGTGATGAGCTGTTCCTGCAGCACAGCCTGTCCCTTCTTGGATTTCACGATGGAGGATAGACGTTCCTGAAGCTGACGGCGCGTCTCCTTCACCTGCCAGCGCAGGTTGGACAGCCGCGGCGATGCCGAGTCCATGATCTCTCCCGTAACTGAAACGCAGCGGCTTATCTCTCCTTCCAGCTCGGATTGAACCGAGATATCGCGTGCTATGGCCCATATAGAGGGCAGGTCGTCGGACAGCTTACCCAGGGCTCCCCGTGCCAGCCGCGACGCGGCCAGCGTTTTGAGCACCTTGAGCAGCGTCTGCGTGTCGAGTGAAACGCCTTTCTCAGCCCTCAATACATCTTCTCTGATGTCGAAGGCCTCTCCGATATGGAAATCAGGCTTTATCGAGAGCAGCTTACGCGCTTCCGCCGACTGTTTCAGCAGGAGCACCACACGCTCAGCATTTGATGTAGGCTTCAATGCCAGCGCAAGTTCGTGGCCTGCCGGGAATGACGTATAGTTCGCCAGCCGCTCCCTCACACGGGGGAATTCCAGCATCTCGAGAGTGCTTTTATCCAATGATAACTGCCTTTACATATAAAATGGCGCTGGCTTATTTTACTTTATACAGGGGGGGGGGAATAAAGCCCCTCTCGCTATGGCAGGGGGAGTGGCAGGAGTGAGAGTAAACTTCTTCTTATAGCTTGACCAGCTTCACCACGTTGATATCCGGTATTGCCAGTATCTGCTTGATGTGCTTCTCGGTGGCAGGCTCATCCAGTGCCAGTAGCATGAGGGCTTCGCCCCTGGGCTGCAATCTCGCCACCTGCATGGAGCTGATGTTGATATCTGCTTTGCCCGTGATGGTGCCCACGGCGCCGATGAGGCCGGGCTTGTCCGTGTGGTAGATCAGCATGAAATAGCCGCCGGTGGGCACGATGTCCAGCCAGAACTGGTTGACGCGCACGATATGCGTCTCGTTGCGCAGCACCGTGCCGGCAACGTCAACCGTGCCGCCGCTGGCCACCACTTCAAGGGAAATCAGGCTGGCATAGTTGGCGACTTCCATCTCCTTCTGCTCGGATATTTTCAGGCCGCGCTGCTGTGCCAGCACGTTGGCGTTCACCAGGTTGACCTTCTCCTCGCTCACCGTATCAAGGAGGCCGCTGAGTATGGCCGCTTTAAGCGCCGAGCTCTCGTACTGGGCAATATCGCCGGAGTACCTTATCTTCAGGCTCTTCAACTGCCCGGCCATAAGCTGCCCGGCCATCTTGCCCACCACCGCTGCCACGTCCATGTAGGGACGGAGTATATCCAGCAGCTCGGGTGAGATCTGCGGCACGTTGACCGCGAACTTCGCTGGCTTGCCGTTCAATACGTCAAGTATCTGATCGACCACGTCGATGCAGACGTTGGTCTGTGCCTCCTTCGTGGATGCGCCCAGGTGCGGGGTGACTATTATTTTATCGCTCTTGAAAAGGATGCTGTCCGTGGTCGGCTCCACGGAGAAGACGTCGATGGCAGCGCCGGCAATCTTGCCTTCATCAACAGCCCTGACCAGCGCTTCCTCGTCGATCAGTCCGCCGCGGGCGCAGTTTACTATGCGCGTGCTCTTTTTCATCATGGCGAGCTCTTTCTCGCCTATTATTCCTTTGGTCTGCGGCGTTAAGGGCAAGTGCAGTGTGATGAAATCGGATTCCCTGTAAAGCTGCTCAAGAGGCACAAGTGTAACGCCGATAGTTGAAGCATATTCCTGCGAGGCGAAGGGGTCATAGCCGATCAGCCGCATCTCAAAGCCCTTGGTTCGCATGGCGACATTGGAGCCAACGTTGCCCAGGCCGATGAGGCCCAGCGTCTTATTGCGCAGTTCAACGCCCACGTATTCCTTGCGGTTCCATTTGCCGGCCTTAAGCTGGGCATGCGCCTGTGGAATATTGCGCGCCAGCGCCAGCATGAGCGCTATGGTATGCTCGGCTGCCGCTACGGTGTTGCCCGTGGGGGCATTTACCACCATGATGCCCTGCCGGGTGGCCGCGTTGACATCTACGTTGTCCAGGCCTACACCGGCGCGGGCTATTATCTGCAGTTTCGTGCCGCACTTGATCACGTCGGCGGTTACCTGCGTCTCGCTGCGGACGATGATGGCGTCGTAATCGCCTATGATCGACTTAAGCTCGTCCGGCTTCAGGCCGAGCTTGACATCAACCTCGGTCTTGGCCTTCAGGCTCTCCATGCCTTCCGGCGCCAGCGGATCAGCTACTAATACTTTCATGGTAAACTTCTCCCTACAACTCTTAATAAATCCTAAATCCGAAGCTCTAAACTCTAAACAATGTCAAAATACTAATTTCTTAATAGCTGCGATTTTGAATTTTGTATTTGTTTAGGATTTAGTATTTAGATTTTAGGGTTTTTATTTTATTCCTTCTTCGCCTTCGGCAGTGCTGCGTCCAGGGCCGCAGTGATCTCATCCATGTCCTTCTCGGTGATGAAGCCGAGATGGCCGATGCGGAAGATCTTGCCTTTCATGGCGCCCTGGCCGCCTGCAATCTCCACCTTGTATTCCGTCCTCAGAGTGGAGAGGAATTTGGACACATCCATGTCCGCCGGCGCGTTGATGGCGGTCACCGTGTTGGAAGCGAATTTTTCATCGGGCACCAGCTTCAGACCTCTGGATTTAGCCCACTTCCTGGCCTTGTCCGCCACGCGCGCATGGCGGGCAAAGATGTTCTGCAAGCCCTCTTTCAGCATCACATCCAGGGCAACATCCAGCCCGAAGAAAACTGAGACGGCGGGGGTCCACGGGGTCTGACCGTCGGCGGCAAACTTCCTGGCGCGGCCGTAGTCGAAATAGAACCTGGGCATTTTCGCTTCGGCATGCGCCTTCCAGGCCTTTTCGCTCACGCTGACAAAGGCCAGGCCGGGCGGCACCATCCATCCCTTCTGCGAGCCGGTGACCACCACGTCCAGGTCCCATTCATCGACGGGCAGGTCGATCGAGCTCAGGCTGCTGACCGCGTCCAACAGTATGAGCTTGTCGAACTCCTTTACTACTTTTGCGATCTCCTTGAGCGGGTTGGTGGTGCCGGTCGAGGTCTCGTTGTGTGTGACCAGCACTGCCTTGATGCCCGGGTTGTTCTTAAGAGCTTTTCTAACGTCCTCCGGGTCTACAGCCTTGCCCCATTCGTATTTCAGGGGTATGACCTCGGCGCCGTAGATGCCGGCGCATTCGGCAAAGCGCTCGCCGAAGAAGCCTATGGAGATGCCCAGCACCTTATCGCCGGGCGAAAGCATGTTCACAATTGCAGATTCCAGACCGCCCGTGCCGGAGGTTGTCAAAATAAGCACCTCGTTTTTTGTCTGGAAGCACTGCTTGAGCCTGGGGGCGATACGGTTGGTCATTTCGGCGAATTCCTTACCGCG
>Ga0315285_10001225_pt1 | contig 26864 bp, 20 predicted proteins | sample YL17G09_36_MG_FD_203698 | JGI IMG/M metagenome (GOLD analysis project Ga0315285, IMG submission 203698) | Sediment microbial communities from Yellowstone Lake, YNP, Wyoming, USA - YL17G09_36 | ecosystem: Environmental > Aquatic > Freshwater > Lake > Sediment | place: USA: Wyoming | collected... | reverse complement strand
TACAACAGAGACCAAGTGAACGACCCCGCGTCGTCGCTTCGCTCCGATCCGGCGGGTGGCCGCTTTCAATCGGAATGGCCGGCCGCTTTCCTTCGGAACGCGTGGCCGCTTTCATCGGAATGCGCACAGGTAGGCGGACGGCGTCTGGCTGAAGGCGCCGTCGCTTTCCCGCCGATATGCCTTGTAGCAGTAGCCGTTTGAGACAATCACAGCGCGGCAGTACGGGAAGTGTCGGGCATAGCTCTTGGCCTGCTGTGGCGCGTAGTCGAGTCCCTGACTGAAACCTTTGCTCTCTAGAATGAGGGCGCAGTCCCGGTCGTTGGCGCGTCCCCCGGCGTCGCGCCGGTAGGGTCGAGAGAAGCAGGCTACATCAACCCTCTTGCCTCCCGCCGCAAGCTCGATCTTGAGATGCTGCTCGGGCCACCCGAGCGCCAGCAACAAGGGCAATATCAGAAACGTTCTTGTCTCGTGCTCTCGGATGTCGTCCCACTTGCACTCGCGGTAGTAGTAGCGAGCCAACAGGCGAATGCGCCGGAAGGCAGTCGTAAGCTCCTCGGCGGCAGACGGTCTCAGACCCTCACGGATCACGAACTCGAGGATCTTGGCATCGTTGACTCTTCGGGTCGGTGTCGGCTCTGGGGAGACAGCTGAACGAGCAGGAACGTCTCGAAGAATCCGCTCCGCGAGTTCCTGCAGATGATCCTGATTGGCGCGCTGAATGGTTGCCCGCGTCAGGCCACGCGTTCGGTACGGCTCGGCTGGACAATGCCACTCGACATGGCAGTACGCGGACAAATCCCACCCATCAAAGTCTCGCAGCCACGGCTTGTCGAGGTTGCCGGTCGCTCTGCCATCCCGCTCCACTACCCTTCCGACTGCGACGACTTCAGAAAGACCACGCTTCAGGAGCACTCGGTCGTCGGGCTTGACCTTCGCCATCGTGGCGATCTGGGTCTTGCCACCGACGAACGCCATTCCGTAGCGCAGGAAGCTGTCGGTGTAGTCCCGGCCCAGCGACCCGGCTGCGATCTGCCAGTACCCTGGCTTGTCCGCCGCGGCTGGAGTCATGCTGCCACCTCTGACATGGCTATATCGAGGTCGCTGACGTCCAGCTCGCCGGAGATGAGCTTCGGAAGCAGTAGATCATGGGTCTCTCGTAGCGTGTCTGCTGCCCGCCTTAGCTGCGCTATGAGCTGGTGAATGGGCTTCACATGGCTATCGAACAAATGGACTGCGGACGCGGGCGGCAGGACGACGGGCAGCCCGTGGACATCGTTCCTGTTCAGCGTCGGCACCGCCGCGCCAGAGTTGAACTGCCCAAGTCCGATGGTCTGCAGCAGGTAGTACGCACACAGGGGACTCATCCGTCTGAACTCCCGTACCCAGAGGGTCGTGTTGAGGGGCCAGAAGCCTTCGCCAACATAGAGGACGGTCCCTAGCGAACCGCTGCGCCCGGTAACTACCCCGGGACCCTTCACCTTGACCTGGTTGTGGGTGCCGACGATACCCGTTGCGGCATAGACCGGCACGGCACCCGGGATCCGCGCCTGCACGGGCAGATCGAACCCTCTCTGCAGAAACACCGCGTCGTCCAGCCGCCCGATCTCCCACCCCTCCGGTATTCTCCCCAGCGGCGACTCCACCATCTTCACCCTCTCATGTCCGGGAACGCGGAAGTCGACGAACCACTCCTGGTAGATCGCCTGTGCCATCTCCTCCAGGATCTTGATGCGTCGCAGGTTGTTCTCGATCAGGTCATCGTAGGCGGAGAGGATGGAGGCGATCTTCTCTTGATGCTCCAGTCGGGATGGCAGTCGGACCGCGAACGATGTGAGCACCTGTGCATTTGCGTTGGGTTGGGCTGAGCCGGCACCGGCACCCAGGGCATAGGTGAAGCGCTTGTACTCGCCAGACTCGACTACGTGGCCTACATACCGATGGCTAACACTGGGCTTCAGGCTGATTCTGACCAGGTACGACGCGAATACGGCCTTCGGCGGTCGTCTTACATGTTTGGCGTAGCCGGTGGTCGCGCCTGTGCGGGCAATGACTATGTCACCATCTCGCAGGAGGTAGCGGGTTGCTCTGCCTGGGTCGATCTCCCAGTACGGCACTGAGTCCCAGTCAATGGTCTGGGGGACGATGTCTGTTATGCGCAGGAACTTGGGGCCGACTGGGTCGGACTTGGCGCTGGCCGTGTAGCCGTACTGAACCGATTCGCACAAGTCCCTCAGAGGCACCTCCTCCCAGCCAGAGGGCAGCGACGTCATGCCTCGCCCCCCAGAATGATGCTCGCGTTCTGAGAGATCTGCTCCTCTAGCTCCCGCGCCTCCGCGTTCAGCACCTCCAGCTCCTCGTTCAGCGCCTCGAACCGCTCTCGGAAGTCGAACTCATCCGCTTCTCCTTCCGCGACGCCCACATAGCGGCCGGGATTCAGGCTCCAGCTCTGGGACTCAATCTCCGCGAGCGTGGCGATCCTGCACAGGCCCGGCCTGTCTGCGTACGCAGTCGGCCTCTCGCCGAAGTGCTCGGCAGAGAGCACCTCGCTGCCGCGCACGAGTTCGACTTCCTCGCCGCGGTACAGCCGCACGATGTTGGCCAGGAACTCGATCTGCGCGGGCGTGAATTCGCGATGTGCTCGGTCTATCTGCCGGTAGATGTGCCGCGCGTCCAGAAACAGTACGGTATCCTTGCGCGCTGTGTCCGCCTTGCCCTTGTCTAGGAACCAGAGAGTGCATGGCAGCGTTACTGTGTAGAAGAAGTTCGGCCCCACGCTCACCACCACATCCACCGCGCCGCTTTGGAGCAGCTTCTGACGGATCTCCAGCTCGGAGGCGCGAGCGTCGGCAGCGGAGTTTGCCATCACAAAGCCTGCCCGGCCGGTACCGTTCAGCGCGCTGCAGAATAGCTGAATCCAGAGGTAGTTCGCGTTGTCGGCCCGCGGCAGCCCCAGTGGAAACCTTGCGTCACCCGCCAGCCGCTCCTTGTCAACCCGGTTCACGTTGAACGGAGGATTCGCCATTACGAAGTCGAAACGCCCGACGCACGAGTGCGGGTCCTCGTAGTAGCTGTTGGCCTCGCGGATGTCCCCAGCCAGGCCATGCACCGCCAGGTTCATCTTGCACAGCCTGACCGTCTCCGCCGTCTTCTCCTGACCGTAGACGCTGATCTCCTCGGAGGGACGCTTGCGGTGCTCCTCCACGAACCGCGCGCTCTGCACGAACATGCCGCCGGACCCACAGGCCGGGTCGAACACTCGGCCGTGGAAGGGCTCGATTATCTCGACGATAAGCTTCACTATGGGCGTAGGGGTGAAGAACTCGCCGCCATCCCGGCCTTCTTGCATGGCGAAGTTGCCGAGGAAGTACTCGTAGATCCTCCCGAAGGCATCGCCCTCGATGTCATCGGGGATGCGCTTCATGATGCGCATCAGCTCGACCAGCGGCTCATTGCCAATCTGTGTATAGGACCTAGGGAGCACGCCCTTGAGGTCTGAGTTCTCATCCTCGATGGCTTTCATCGCGTCGTTGAGCGCGCGGCCGATGTTCGCGTCCTCTGGCATCGCCGCGAGCCGGGAGAACCGTGCCGTCTCTGGCAGCCAGAGCACCCCTTGCGCCTGGTAGTCCGCCTTGCCCACAGAGCGCCGGCCTGCGCTCGGTCCGGCCAGCTCACGCTCGGCTTGTGTGAAGCGATAATCGGCATACTTCAGGAAGATCAGGCCGAGGACGGGCACGGAGTATTGCGCGGATGTAAGCCGGGAATTGGCCCGCAGCTCATCCGCTGCGTCCCAGAGCCGCTTCTCAAGGTTACTGTGGTTACCAGGCACCCTCTACCCCTCCGCGGTGTCGTCGCCTGGCCGGTATTGTTCCGCTCGAGGCACGGCTAGACCTGCCGGACACCAGCCTTCGCCCATTCGCCGCGGCAGCCCTTGCGTTGCCGTCCTGGTCGGTCATCGTGCCCACGCGGCCGCGAACGGCGCGCCGTGGGCGCTTGTGTCGGCCGTTCGGCGGCCGGTTGGCGTCATGGCCCGCCCTTGGGCCTCTTCTGGCATTACCGGACGCACAAGCGCCTTGACGGAATCGCCCAACATCCGCCCCTATGTCCTATAGGAAGTTCAGACACTATCCGTAGGGAGGCAGAGGATGGCGAGGAGCCAGCGGCAAGATCGGCGGTCGGACGCGCAGATGCTGGAGGAGTTTCTGGGCGCAATGACGCTGGAGGGACGGTCGCCCCATTCGATCGGGGCCTATCGCAGGGATCTGGAGGCACTGCTGGCAGCGCTGCCTGGGCCGCTCGGCGAGGTGCGGCCGGCCGACTTGCGCGATCACTTCCGTGAACAACTGAATGCTGGCAGATCGCCATCGACCATCAACCGCGCCATTGCCGCGACGCGGTCTTTCTGTCGGTTCCTCTTCGAGGAGGGCCGGCTGGAGTCGAACCCCGCCCAGGCGCTGCGCTCGATCCGCCTGGGGCCGCCACTCGCCCCGAAGCATCTCACCGTACCCGAGGTCCAGCGCCTGCTCTCCTTGCCCGATACCGATACGCCCACCGGCCGTCGAGACCACGCCATCCTGATGCTGCTCTACAACACCGGCCTGCGGGTCGGGGAGCTGTGTGCCCTGAGCCGGGAGGATGTGATGCTGCCCGCGGAAGGCTGGGGCGCACTGCAGGTGGTGGGTAAGGGGCGACGGCTACACCGGCTGCCCATCAACCGCCCCGCGGCCGACGCGCTGCTGGCCTACCTCGCCGACCGCGATGATGTTGAGCCGGCGCTCTTCCTGAATCGTAGCCAGCACCGCTTCTCCGTGCGCGGCATTGCCCTGCTGGTGAACCGCTACCTGCGGGCCGCTGGGATCACCGATCGCTCCGGCCCGCACCTGCTTCGCCACACCTTCGCCACCCACGCCCTCCGTGCCCGGCCCAACATCCGCGCGGTGCAGGAGCTGCTGGGCCACGCCTGGGTGACTACCACCCAGCGCTACACTCACCTCGAGGTCGAGGACCTGCAGGCGCAAGTGGCAGAGTTGCCCGCGAACCAGCATACCTCCTAGTCGGATGCCGATGCTGTCTGCCGCCCACCTAGCCCACCGTCGACTGCTGCCAGAGCCCAAGTGGGGCCCACTCGAGGGCCCTGGGCGTGAACTGTCCGAACGCTGGGATCAGGGGCGCAGTACACAGGAGGGCCGCTCAGCGCGTACCCGCGAGGGCAGCGTACACGGCCTCGGCGAGCGCCCGACGGATTCCCGCCACCAAGTCGTACCCGACCAAGGGTGGCACTGACTCGACCGTTTCTCGCTCAAGGATTCGCGCGAGTTGATCGCGAAGTGGAGGAGTGACAGCTTCGGCAGCCCTCAGCAGACCCGTCGCGGTCACGGCCAGATCCGCTTGTCCTGATAGCCAGCCGCTAATCCCTTCCTTCACCGCGTCGGATTCCCTGATTCCGAGCTCGATGACGTGAACAATCTCGGGGTCTCTGTAGATCGCCCCTCGTGAGCACTGGGCTATGTACTCTGCGACGCCGTCGACTAGGCGACTCGGCTCCTTGCGGAGTCGTGCGAGTTGCAGGTACAGCAGCCAGGGGATCGACTGACCGTTGACTGCCGCTACGCGTCCCTGATACGCCTCCGAGTCCGGCCAGCCCCAAGATAGTGCAACTGTGACCACCCAGTTACGACCAGAGGCATCCATCTCCCTTAACTGGCGCAGAGCGGCATCTTGCCCGCCAAAGTGACCGCCGAAGAGGCGAGCAGCAACTCCCCACGACTGCCAGAAGCGGTTCTCTTCGACGATCTTCAGCGTCGAAAGGCAGGCCGTTCGCAGCACTTCGGACCTGGGCATGACATTCGCGATAGCTGTTAGCGTGGCACCGGCGAGCGGCCTCTGGCACGCGTCCACCGCGTATGTCTCGAAGTCAGAGCGCAGGTCGGGGAACTCCTCAACCCATGGCGACATGACCTCCCAGAACCCGTCCTCGTGGATGCCGAGCGTTGCAGAAGCACCCGGCGGCAGATCTGCCTTCACTGATGACCATTGTGACGCCAGGAGGCGAAGGGCAGGTAGGTTGGGATGCAGGAGGTTGAAGACTGCTTCGAATGGATTGCCAACCCGAGACTGCGACACATGCTGCAGGAGGTCCGCAGTCCTGCCTCCCTGAAGCAGGCCAGCGACCCCGGAAGGTCTGCGCCGGTCCATCTCCGGCCCAAGGCAGGTCGCTTCCGTGCGCAGGAACTCGATCACGCTGTCGGTGCTCTTGCCAGTGGCTGCCGTCTGCAATACCAGCCCCACCGCGGCCGAACTGCGCGCGAGAGCATCATCCTCTGAACGGAGCGTGCTGAGAAGCGGAAGGGCGGACTCAGCGGACGTGGACCGCCGCGACAACTGCTCAGCCAGCAGGCGCCGTATGAAGGTCGGGGCCGACGTGGCTGCGCGAAGGATGATCGGCCTGAACTCATCGTCATGCTCATAGGCTCGCGCAAGCACCGTGGGGAAGAAAGCCGTTGGCTCCTGCAGCAGCGCCCGCGCCACCTCCTTCGCCCTTGGATGGGAAGGGAAAGCCTCCACGATGATCCCTTGCACGGTCTGGGCGGCCAGAAACCAGACCTTGTCGAGCCCCTGCAACGCTGGCTCGATCAACTCATCCGGGTCCCACTGGACCTCCTCGTCGAGCAGTGCCCGGAGCACCGTGTGTGGCTCACGCCGATGATCGGCCCTCAGTAGCGACAGCAGGAGTCCTCTTCTGCGCTGGCCTTCGGGGTAGATGAGTCTGAAGAACCGGGCCAGGCTCTCGGCGTGCGAAGGGTCCTCCTCCACCCACTGCTTGACGCGGTCTAGAACGGCGTCGTCTCCGGGCCAGCCTGTGAGCAGATCGGCCGCTAGGTTAGCGTCGGTGATAATGCCCTGGTTCGTCGGGAAGCGCTCAAGCGCGAACTCCTTGGCTTCATCGGTGCCGCAAGCAAGGACGGCTCTTCCGCCAGGTCGGAAGTACCAACCCGGATCTCGTCTGAGATAGCCCAGGATCGCGGGAGCAAGGGCCGCATGCCCTCTGAAACTCTGTGCAAGAAGATCCCAGACCCCTGTCCACCCGGGCAGATGCAGCATGCCGAACGGGTCGTCCTTGCTCGACGACAGCAGGTCAGCGAAGCACGCCGCTATCTCATCATCGCCAGGCCATCCCGTTAGGAGCACGAAGACCGCCTGCTCCAGCCTGTCACCGTGAAGCAGGCCTCCGGCATATCGAAACAGATTCAGGCATTCACTCCGCAGATCGCCACTTGACGGCCAGCCTAGAAGCAGCGCCGGGGCCACTTCATCCCGCCGCCTGTAGGCGAGGGGGGTGTTCTCCGCGACAGCTGACCACAGGACCTGTCGGTCCTCGTCTGTGTGAAGCGAGAGATGTATTCTGGCCTCGACGGCGGACAGGCGGACGCCCGGATCGCCGTCGACCATGCTCCGCGCAAGCAAGTCCGAGAGCTGAGACCCATCAGGCCAGCCGAACGCCAGCGCCAGTAAAGCACCCTCACGCGGGCCCGGCGCAACCGAGTGGCGCGCGACCCAGAGCAACCGCTCGCCAACTACATCGTCGCCGCCGCAGACGTGAGCGATGGACCGGCCAGCCACGGCGCGACACCGTGGGTCCTCGTCGTACAGGGCTGCGAACAGGGTCTCCCGCAGGTCCGGTGCCACCGCCCACTTGCCCAGCCGCTCGAGGACCGAGTCACGGCTGAACTCGCTCCAAGCAGGGAACCACCGAGATGCGCTCCGTTCAACGACTTCGCTGACCGCGCCGGTGTGGAGAGCTGGCACTGCGGTCAAGGCAATGCTGGCCGCATGGTCTGGGAACGGCGACTCACGAACCAGATCGAGGAGACGCTGGGCCTCGATGCGGACGTACCAAGCTGGGAGTCCCAGGTGAGCAAACACAGCATCAGCCAGCAGCATGTCGAGTTGGCATCGACCGAAAGCTGATGCAGTTCGGGTCCTCAGATTCCGAAGCAGGTCGATGGCGAACTGGCGCCCGTCATCGGTGCTGCATCGGATCTCCAGGAAGGCCAGAGTGACCTCTCGCCATTGGGGCTCCAGGTAGTGCTGAGTGATGTACTGCGATTGTTCCTCCGCGCGTCGCAACGATAGCCCGACCGCTGCCAGCCAGTGCTGCAGACCAAGGTGAGAGAAGGCGATCCCATCCGGGGGCTGATTGCTGAGGACACCGGCCTCGCGCACGGCGTCCTCGATCAGGGCGCGCGCCAGCTGCCGGGCTGCAGCACGATCATAGGCCCACACGTCGCTCGGGTCACTGAGCCGAGCAGCGAGGAAGTCGACACACTGCTGCTCCGGCATAGCACCCGCCCCACCCATTCTCTGGAGTTCGAGTGCCAGATAGGCTAGCAGGTTCCGGCGATCCGTCAGATCTAGGTCGCCCTCCGAGATCTGCCCGGCTGCGCGGCGGCGCTGAGCCGGTTGCTCCTCGAGCAGACAGTCAACCAGCCTGCTGTAGACCTGGAAGCGCCTCTGCGGGATCGTCACGTTGTGCCGTCGCAGCTCAACCAGCATTCTCAGGGTGAGGGGCACCTCTGCCAGAGCTGATAGCTCCGGCCTGGAGGCGACCTCTGCGAGTAGGGAGTCAGCCTCTCCGTCTGAGAGGGCCTCAGCGTTCGCATCCTCGCCGCCCATGAGCCAGCGAAACCAGAAGCGTGTGAAGCGACGCTGTTGCTCTTCGGAAAGCGGAGCAAGACGAGCGTGAGCCCACTCTGACCCCGCCCGGGCGACCGTCTCATAGCCTGCCGGTCTGCTCGTCATGATGACTGGGACATCGTGGTTCGCGAGGAATGCCTCCAGCAGATCCAGTGCGATCACGGCAGCTTCGTCGCTGCTGCGCTCATCGAGGCCGTCAACCAGAAGTAGTAGCCGTCCGTCATCGACCAACCGGCTGACCAGGCCAGCAACGTCATCGGCGCTGTGCCGGTGCAGCCAGGTCGTCACATAGTCAACTAGGCTGACCCCTGACTGTGCCTCGAGGACAGCCTTAGTCCATCCGGCGAACGGGACCCAGATCGGCACAAACTCGTTCCATTGCCCGGAGAGTTCAGGAGCCTTAGCATCCACAGACAGGATTTCCAGCGCCACGCTTCTAAGCAGCGAACTCTTCCCCGTGCCGAGGTCACCCAACACGACGGCTCTGTGCTGGCGTGCCAGCCACTGCGCAACGGGAATTCGGACAGCCTGAGAACGCGACGGCCACGCGGCGACTTCCCTCTTCTCACGAGCGGCTAGCAAGTCGCCACTAGCATCCCGCGCCCTCGCTGTCAAAGCGGCGGTTCCCTCGGCGGCGGAGGTCGCGACCTCGCGCTCGACAAGAACGTCCGGCCAGACATAGCGGGAGCGCAGCGGAAGGGCGCGCGCCGATGATGGTGCAATACCGGGATCGTGTTGGCCGAACAGGCGCTCATACAGCGCCAGCAGCCTATGGCGCAACTGAACTGCGTCTGCGCCGGTGAGCCGGGCCGAGAGCGCGGAAGCAGCTTCACTCCCGTTGAAAGCCTCGACCCAAGCGCGACCGAAGAAGTCGTCGACCAACTCGGGACACTGCTTCAGCCGTTGATTCAGATTGCCGCTGTCCCAGACACCGAACTCTACACCACGTTCCGCAAGCGGTCTCTCTTGGGCGGCTATTGCGTTCGCTGTCTCCGGCGTGGTAAGCGCCTGGCTCACGCAGAGGGTGAATCTGGTCGGCAAACAGCCCCGCCAGGATGCGACGAACTCGTTCACCCAGCCAGCCACATCCGCAGCAGTAACGCGCTGCCAGCGCTTGCACTGGTAAACCCAGGTCACCTTCCCTGATGCGCCCTTTGGGCGAGCGATGAAGTCGACCCCCTCCTGCCGCTGGCCCGGGCCTCCGTAGGGACGAGCCGACTCGACGTCTGACTCCGCTGTCACAAGACGCAGGCAAAGACGCTCGAAGTTCGGCCAGGTCAGGTCCTGGAATGGTAGCTCCTGAAGGCGCGTCTGAACAGGCGGATCAACGATGGCATCCGCTGGCTTTCTGAGTTCGCCAAGTAGGTCGGCCATCTCTCGGTCCGGGGACCTCGTCTCCCTGCAAGACCAGCATAGCGCGGGCAAGGGCGCGCTGCAACCCTGAGCAGTCGTGGCGGCGTAGGGCGCGTTCGGTGGACACAGTAGGCAGAAGACGTATGGCTGCGTCGGCCCTGAGGCCCGCTCCTGCGCTGTCTGCGGGACCTGACGGCAGGGAAGCCCAGGGGGTACGGCCCCGCCGTCCAGTCGCACACGTGTCTCGGCCGCCGTACGATATGGGCATCGGCGACGGCAGGGGCCTCGGCCCAGGCGCAGTAACAGACCATCGAGCCCGTCTCAAACGCGGGCTTAGGCCCGCCGCGTGATTCCCCCCTCTAGCGTGGCGGGCCTTCCTCGCGACCGGGGAACGCCGCGACCATCATCGTCGCCGCCGATAGGACCGAGCGGCTAGATCGACAAGTCCCAGGCCCGTGCGATGTAGACCGCCATCTGATCTCTGGTTACCTGGACAGTCGGCCGGTAGTACCCGTCAGGGTAGCCTTGCACTACCCCATTGAAGACACATGACTGGACAGCTGTCCCTGACCAGTAGCCAGCGGGTACGTCGGTGAAGAGCTGAGGGGCGGTTGTCATGTCATCGCCGATGCTCACCCAGCCCTTTGCGCGGGCGATGAACACTGCCATCTGGCCTCTGGTGACGACCCAGCCGGGCTGGTAACTGCCATCGCCATAGCCAGCTACGACCCCGTTCGCCACAGCGTACTCGATGGGGTCATAGGCCCACTGACTTTCGGGCACGTCAGAGAACGTTGGCTGCTCAGGGCCTGCTGGTATGGCATCATCTCCACCCGCCATTGCCCTGGACACGAAGACCGCCATCTGATCCCGGGCCACGGCGACGTTGGGGCGGTAGAGGCCGTCGGGATATCCCAGCGCCACGCCGGCGTCCAGGCACTCAGCGATCTCCTCCAGTGCCCAGTAGTCGTTGGCCAGGTCCTTTGGAACGATGGTGACGAAGTCACTCCCCTGGAAGGCGATGCCGCCGTAGGTAGAGCCGGTGAGTACAGCATAGTCGCCGACGAACTGACTGGGGTCGATCCCCTCGGTATCGAAGTGCAACCGCACATCCATCAGCCCGTCGCCGTTCTCGTCCTTCTCCTCGATCATCCACCGTTGGTCATCGGGGTTCTGGGCAACGGAAGCGCCCGCCAGGTAGACCGTGCTCGGGTCAATATCGGTGGCGTCGAAGGTGTCGGAGGAGAAGACTGCCACCGGCAGCACTCCCTCTGACTTCGGGTTGACAGGGTTGCGCTCACTGCCCGGCTTGATGTCGATCACCACCGCCACCCCGGTTGGCGTTACCGTGATCATGATCTGCTCCGTGTCCGACAGCAGACCGTCAGATACCTCGAACGTCACCCCCGGATAGGAGCCGGCCTGCCCTGAGGTCGGTGTCCAGTTGAACTGCTCCGTCACCGGGTCGAAGCTTGCTCCGGCTGGCAGGCCAGAGGCAGAGCAGACAAGTGTGTCCCCTTCGGGGTCAGAGCAGGAGAGGGCGAAGCTTAGGGTGGCCATCACCTCGACGGTCTTGTCACCAATGGGGTCGAGCACAGGCGGACGGTTCACATCGCCTACCGAGATGTTGATCTCCTCGAAGTCCGACAGCTCGCCATCGCTCACCTCGAAGCGAACGCCTGGGTAGTTGCCGGTCTGGGCGAAGGTGGGTGTCCAGGAGAAGGTGCGGGTGTCGGAGTCGAAGGCAGCACCGTCTGGCAAGTTGGAGGCGGTGTAGGCCAAGGGATCGTCGTCCGGATCGCTCCCGCCGACGACAAAGGTGAGGAGCTCGCCTTCATCCACTTCCTTGTTCCCAATGGAATCCAGCACCGGGGGCCTGTTGGTACTTCTCGCAGTGATGGTGATGTCTTCTGAGTCCGTCAGCTCTCCGTCGTCAGCGACCTCGAAGTGCACGCCGGGATAGGTCCCCGCATCGCCGTAGCCTGGTGTCCAGCTGAACTCGCCGGTGTCCGGATCGAAGACAGCGCCGGCCGGTAGATTCGAGGCTGAGAGAATAATCGGGTCATCGTCCGGATCGGTGGCGGAGACGGTGAAGGAGAGAAGCTCTCCCTCCGAGACGATCTGGTCGCCGATCGGCGCGAGCTCGGGAGGGAGGTTGACGTAACGGTAGATATCCCAGTCACCGTCACCATCGCCCTGCCAGACGATGACGTCTCCGTCGATGTCTGGGTGGCCCTCCCATCCCGGGCCGTGGCTCAGCTCTTTGAACTCGTCAGTGGCGAGGTCGTACAGGTAGACACCCCCTGATGCATGCCACACTACCTTTGTTCCGGAGACTCTTGGATCGTACTGCACTGCATCCTGAGGGTAGACGGGGCCGGTCTCGGAAGTGGATAGGTTGTAGAACCAGATTGTGAAGGTGCCGCTGCGGTAGTCCGTCCAGACGACGATGTCGCCGTCAATGTCAGGGGTCATCTGCCTGCCGGTGGCAATGCAGATTGGCGTTAGGGTGGCAGTGCCGAAATCGTAGAGGTAGATATCCCCTTCGTCGCTGCTCTGGTCCTCCCAAACAACCCGCTCGCCATCGAGTTCCGGGACCCATTGCCCGCCAGGGGTGGAATAGACGGGCCCCTGGATGTGGCTAACGGGATCCTCGGTGTAGAGGATGTAGTGTGAGATGTCATCATGGTTGTCGACCCAGACCACCCGATCTCCAGAGATGGATGGCTGGTACTGGGCTCCGGCTGCGACAGCAACGGGACCCAACAGGCTGGATGAGATGTCGTAACCGAAGACGTCGTAATCCCAGCCCACGGTGACCCACCGGTAGTCAGTCCATACGACTCGATCACCGGAGATGGATGCCTGATACTGGCGAACACCATCGTTCGTGAGTCGGGTAGCAATCCCGCTACTGAGCTGGTGGATGTAGATCTCTTCATTGTCAAACCAGACCCCGGAGCCCGTGCCAGTCACGTACACAAGCCAGTCGCCGGAGATGCGTACTGCGTACTCGTCGTAGGGGGTGTCTGTGACCCGGGTGACTCCGGCATCCGCACTCGGCGATAGCGCAGGAGCTAGCACAGCAAGACAGAGGAGCAGCAGACCCCAGCGACATACGAGACGCGCCATCCCCGCCTCCTTACCGCAGTCCGCCGACGGCCGGCTCTGGACATCGCTCAGCTTCGGAACTCAGTGGGGAGTATTCCTGGGCCGCCGACTGGTGTCGCCTGCTTCTCCCAGGGGCAGGGCCATCCCTCTCAGCTGTGGAGTGTGCCGCGGCCGACAGGACCGGAACCGCCTGTCATGGAACGGTCTGGCCAGCGCGTTCCCATCTGCCCGAGCCCCCATCGCGCGGCGATGCCTTTCATCTCGGAAGGGAGGTTGCCATGTGGTCACGGACCCTACGCCTGGCTCTGTTGATCGCGCTGCTTTCCCTGCTTCCCGCTGTCCATCATTGCTCTGCTGCCCCTGCGCCGGACAGAATCAGAATCGCCTCCTGGAACGTGCTGAACCTGTACCCGAGCACACCTGTCGCCAACCGCGCCCATGTCATCGCCCAGTATGACATCGTCGCTCTCCAGGAAGTGAGATCGCCGGCGAGACTGGACGACCTCCGTGCGGCGGTGGAGAAGGAGACCGGCGTGCCCTGGAAGGCCGTCGTGTCCAGGAAGGTGGGGAAGGGCAACGCGGCCGAGTACTACGCTTTCCTCTACCGCACTGATCGCGTGCAGGAGGTGAAGGGGCCGCGCGGCATCTACCCGCAGTCGAGCGCCAGAAGCTTCTCCCGCCCTCCGTTCTACGCCACCTTCAAATCGGGGCAGTTCGACTTCACGCTCGTCACCATCCACGTCACCTTTGCGACTCCCGAGAGCAAGCGAACAGAGGAAGTGCAGCGCCTCAAGAACGTCTGGCTCTACGTGCAGTCGCGCGACCAGAAAGAGAACGACCTGCTGCTGATGGGGGACTTCAACCGGAACCGGCCGACCCACGCGGCATTCGCGCCGCTGCGCGATGAACTGAAGCTGGCGCACCTGATCACCGGCGACAACACCACGTTCACTACCTACGGTACGCGCAAAGACAGCGTGGGCGCAGCCTGGTACGACAACATCTGGGCGGACTCCGGCTACACCGGCAGGGAGTACACGGGGCGCAGCGGCATCGACTACACCTACAAGCACTTCTACACTCGCGACCCCCACCCTCATCTGAAGGTGCGCAAGACGATCTCCGATCACTGCCCGGTCTGGGCCGCGTTCAGCACGGCCGGTCCGGACGACGACTAACCGCACCGTTCTGGGGCGAGGGGGTACCCGCATATCACCGCGGTCCTACCACCACCCCGCTCCCGAACGCGCCCTGCAGCCAACGTGACGCGCGGATGTCCGGCACGCACCCTCGATGCTTTCAGGTGGGTAGGCAGGTAAGCAGACACGCACAGGGATAACCACAGCGCAGGAGAGCCGGTTGACCTACTAGGCGAGCGGGAGTGCTGCTATGCAACGAGGTATTCGGTTCAAGCGAACTCGTGTGACCAGGGAGGAAGCTGGCATTGTCGCTCCTCCTGCAGACTGGGGTGAGGTAGCGGCCGTAGCGCGAGAGCTCCCCGTCTCGCAGGCAGCCCTGTGCCTTTCGCTCATCGGGCTAGTGCTATACAGCGTCCGGGATCGAGAGGCGGCGCAGCGCTCCGTGCTTAGCATGGTACGGTCCGCCAAGGTCCGTGACGCTATTGGCGGATGCCTGGGCACAGGGGACTCCGTACTGGCCCTGGCCGAGCCTAGCCAGATAGTGGCGGCGTGGCGAGAACTCGCGTTCGCTGCCAGATTGGATGATCCGCGTATTGCCGATCCTTCGGTAGCGGAAGCGCGGTTCTGGCAATGGCTGATGATGATCTCGGAGGCGATTGAAGGCGACATGCGGAGCAAGATCCCGCGACGGGTGGGCCTGACATCTGACGAGGCCCTGTCCGTGATCGCAGCTGGAAGCCATGTGGAGACTCGCGACCTGCCGAATTCCCTCTTGGCACGGACGTACGAGGTACTGAACCGGACAGCAACGCAGCTAGCTGTCTCCAAACGGGGGATGCAGATCGACCTCTCTGACGAGATCGCGAGAGCGGAGGGTTTCGACTGGCGAGATCTGCTTGCGATGGCGATGAGCGTAGTCTCCAGGGTGGACCCTGGTTCCAACGATGCTAACGAGTCTACCGAGCCCTTCGATGGACTTGAGCCGAACGAGTTCTTCCCGAACGGATTCGATAGGGGCGAGGCTCAACGGTTCATCGAGCTTATGTCTGGCACCCTGACCGATCTTCGCCGTGCTTACGAGGACCTGGGTAGCAGGCACACCTATCCACCGGACTGGCTGCCGCTTGCGAGGCGGCCGCTGATTCGCTTGCCGAATGGGCGGTACTGCGTGACGCTGCCGCAGTTCGTGTTCGAGCGTTTCTCGCTGACGGGTATCTATCACGTCCTTGCGGGTACCTGGAGGAAAAGAACGGGGAAGGCTACTAACGCGTTCACCCATTCTTGGGGGAGACTCCTGGAGTCCTATGTCGACAGTTTGTTCGAGGCCGTCTATCCCAGGCAGGCTGGTGACCGTAAGCTCTGGCTCGACCAAGACTTGCCGTACAAAGTCAAGAAGAAGCAGTACGACCCGACAGACATCATGCTTGATGGCGGCGATACGCTAGTCCTGTTCGAGGTCACAACTTCCGGGATCGGCATGAAGGCAAAGACGCGGGCCGACGCGGCGGCGTTCAGAGAAGACTTGAGGAAGGTCGTGCTGTGCAAGGCGGCACAGCTGCACAGGGTGATCCGCGACTTCCGCGATGGCTGTTTCAAGCTCGGCGCGGCCGATGCTTCTCGCTTCTCCAAGTTCCTGCCTGTCATCGTGAGCTGGGAGGCGGTCCCGATGTTCGCGCCGACGACGGAGTATATCCAGCAGACTCTCCAGATGGAGCGCATCCTGAGTGACCCGGATACCTTGCCCTGTCAGGTCTTGTCTCTTCAGGAATGCGAAGGGCTGTTGGGCGCTGTCGCCAGAGGGGAGGTGCTTCTTGACGTACTGATGCAGAAGATAGGCAGTCCGAACCACTGCTACGGGAGTTTCATCGACTTCCGAATAGCGACGGGTAAGCCTATCAGTGCCTTGGATCATCCGGTGCTGTACAGGGCTCTGGGGGAACTGTGGGACAGGTCAACCGTGTTCCTATTCGGCCCTTCAACGCCAGCGCTGGGGCCTCACCCCGGGTTTCCCTTGGGCCACACCGACCCAGAACCACGGGACGGTACGAGCGGGCCAGGGAGAACCTGACGGGCGACAAGGACCCTGGGACTCGCGATTCCCGCCGCGCCCCTACCTCCACCTCCCTGCCGAACGCGCCGCTGAAGCCAACGTGGCGCGCCGTTTGGGCGCTGTCTGGGCGAGAATGCCTGGAATCGCGCGAACCCGCCGAGTCAGCGGTCAAGGCGCACGCGAGCCCAGCGGTTCCCGTGCCAGCGTTGCGCGTCGTCCCACGGCAAGCGACTGACCCCACCCGATCCTCGGCGGGTGGGTCTTCGCGGAGGAGCGCCGGTTTCCTGCACCACGGCTCACGCCAAGAACCCGCCGACGAGTGCCGTGCTCTGCCAAAATGCTTGGACCACGGCGTCCCCATCATCTGTGCTCCGCCCGATCCGCCTGCGGATGTCGTCCTTGCTCTCCAGCACGATCTTCCCCCCGCTGCTCATCCTCCAATGCGGCGCCGTCAGGTCGCCCGTCAGCATGTCGTCGGGCGGCAGCGCGATCGCGTGCCCCTGTGCCGGGTCAAGTAACTCCCGCAAGCTCCACCAGGCGGCCGAGCGCAGGTTGGCGAATTGCAGCGTCTGGCTCACGTCCTGCCAGTCGGTATGCTCGCCGGCGTTGAATGACTGGACGTTTGCTCCCTGCTCACGCATCCTGTCGACCACGCCGGCGCCGATCCCGATCACGTCCACGATCGCATACGCCTCAGTCCCGGCGATTGCTGAGACGGCCTCGCCAGTCGTCTGCATCGTGTCTTGCCGTGGGAACTTCCGCAGTTCGCGGATCGCGTCACCATGGCGTACAGCAAGCACGGTCCGGTCCTCGCCACTGCGAGCCACGTCTACGCCGACGCAGGTCAACTCGCCCCAGTCATCGATGTCGTTCAGCACTTCCCAGCGCTCGTTGGCAGCCACTACCCATGCCAGCGGGATGATGCCATCGGCATCGCTTGCCGCGAACTCACCCAGCACGCGGTTCTGGTAGACCGCCGAGCCTTCGCCCCACTGCAGACGCCGCTGCTCGGCCCACTCCGGCAGCACTCTGCCGGCCGCGATGCACTCCTCCAGCGTCACGTGGCGCACCCACCAATCCTCGAACCCTGGCTTGCGACTGTGGATGTCGTAGAAGCGCCCCTGTGGTTCTCCCGGCGTGGAGATCGCCAGCGCCATGCAGTCACCCGACGCCAGCGCGCCCTCCGCCGCGTCCCATGTCGCTCCCGGTATTGCCTTCGCCTCGTCGAACACATACAGCAGCCGGTCGGCGTGGGCGCCTTCGATCAAGTCCGGCTTGTCCGAGGCCGCGCAGAAGGCCTGGCCGTGCTGGAGGTTGAGCATGAGCTGGAGCAGCTCCGTCCGCTGGTCGAATGGCCCACGCCCCAGCTTGTCCCAGCGCAGGCGCCGCGACCACTTGTGAATCTCCGGCGCCAGGTAGTGCGAGAGTTGCCGCCAGGCGCTGGCCGTCATCACGATCTTCCAGTCGCCCGCGCCCGATGCGTCGCGGGTCAACGCGAACCAGAGCGCGATCCAGGCAGCCAGCGCGGTCTTCCCGCTACCATGGGGGGAGCGCACCGCGACCCGCCTACGTCTCACGATCTCCCGCAGAATCTCGCGCTGATATGGCGTCGGCCCCTCGCCCTCGCCCCACTCGAAGCACTCCAGCACGAAGCGGTCTGGACTGTTCCGGTAGCATGCGAAGGAGGCCTCCGCCGCCTGGGCCATGAACTCGCGGGCGATTATGCCTAGCAGGCTACTCGGCGGTGGCGCTGTCGATCTCGTTGATGCGCGCGGCCAGCTCATCCCATCGCTCCCGGGGAACGAAGTCCCTCATCAACTCCGCCACTCTGCGGACGGTCTCGCGCAGCTCGGTCCCCTGGTAGATGAACTCAGTTAGCTCGTGCTTCTGGGGCGGCGGCCCATCGTGGTAGTCGAAGATAAGCCGCACCATGGCCGCATTGCCCTTTGCCGCGTTCACTACGATGGACTCGGTGAGCAGCTCGTAGAACTCCTTCTCACCGCCCTTGCCGTCCTTCGCCTTCTTGCGCAAAGCCTCGATCAGCAGATTGCGCAGACTCTTGCTGCCCCGGGGCCGGCCCCCGGGATTGCCGGATTGGCCGGGCAGGAATCCCTTGCCGGTAACGCCGCCCAGGTTGTTCTTCGGTTGTTCTTGAACATCATCGGTCATGTCAGCACTCGCTCTCCACTCCGCGCGCCTCGGCCGCCTCGGAGAAGCTCTGCCCCGTCGCCTCCAGCACTGCCTCCTTGCCGGTGAGCGTTTGCCAGCGGAGCACCGACACGTCCACGTAGGCCGGACTCAGTTCCATCCCGAAGGCGCGGCAGCCCAACTGCTGGGCTGCGATCACCGCCGGGCCGCTGCCCAGGAACAGGTCCAGCATGATCTCGCCGGGGGCGAGGTGGTTGCGCACCGGAACGCGCCAGAGCTCCGTCGGCTTCGTGGTCGGGTGCTGGTGCTCGCTCTGCCGGGCGATCTGCCAGACCGTCGACTGGTTGCGCTCACCGAGAAACGTGTGCCGTTCTCGCCACCCATACAGGCACGGCTCGTGCTGCCAGTGGTAGTCGGAGCGGCTGAACTGGAAACCCTCCTTGACCCAGACGATCTCCTGGTGCACTTGCACGCCCACGGAGGCGAGAGCGGCCAGGAATGCCGGACGGGTGGTCGAGGCATGCCAGATATACCAGGCGGCGTCTTCGGTGGTATGAATGGCGGCCGCCCGGAAGGCGGCCGTCAGGAAGGCCTCCAGCGCGGGTCCCTCCAGATCGTCGTTGGCGATGGGATTGTAGATTCGCCCCCCGCCGTGCTCCCGGCGGTGCGCGTTGCCATCGTAGGCCACGCCGTAGGGAGGATCAGTCGCAAGAAGGCCCGCCTTCTCTCCGGCCACCAGTCTTCCGACTGCGGTCGGATCAGTGGAGTCCGCGCAGAGCACGCGATGCTGTGGCATCGGGACCGCGGTGAACCGTTTGCCGCAGTGTCCGCAGGTGCATTCAATGACTAGGCCCTCCGGGCCGCCATCCCGGCCTGTTGGCTCAGGGACCGTTCCGCTCATCGCGCACCTCCGCGAAGGTCTGGCCAGTGGCGGCAAGGGTCGGCTGCTTTCCGGTGAGGCTCGTCCAGCGGATCAGCGCGACATCCACATAGGCGGGAGAGATGTCCATGCCCAGACACCTCCGACCCACTTGCTCAGCAGCCACCAACGTCGTGCCGCTGCCCAGGAACGGCTCGAGGATTGCCGCGCCATCGCCGGCATAGTTGCTCAGGAGGTCGGCCCACATCCGCACCGGCTTGGGACAGGGGTGGCCGCCGGTACCCTTGTGGGTGCCGGCCGGGAAGTCGAAGACGTCGTTGGGCCGCGTGCGGGGCCAGCGCTCCCCGAAGAACAGGATCGGCTCCCAGCACCAGAAGCGGGAGACCTTGCCATTTGTCATCGCATTGGTCTTTGTCCACGGCGCCACGTGGTAGGGAGAGAAGAGCCGCAGCCACAGGGAGAGGTTGTTGCAGCCGGGCGTGACGATCTGCCGTTGGCTGAGAACGCGCGCCGCCTCGAACCACCGCCGAGTGAACTCCCGATAGGCCTCTGCGCTCTTGCTGTCATCGGTTTCCTCGTCATATCCGAGGCCGACGTTGTAGGGCGGATCGGTTGCCAGCAGCTCAGGGGTTTCACCAGAAGCCAGTGCCGCCAGATCCGCCTGACTGGTGGCATCGCCGCAGAGCACGCGATGCTTCGCCTGCGGCTCCGCTTCGAACCGATGCCCGCAGTGGTGACAGGTGCACTCAGACATCAGTGAGCCTCCCACAGCGCGGGCAGCGTGCGACCCGGCCCAGGAGCCAGAGATCGCCCGGCCGCGTCACCGGGTGTGCAGGGGGCTCCGGCGCCTCGACCTCCTGAGGCTCTTCCTCAGGCTCGAACTGCGCCATCAGCTCGGCCAGCGCCTGGTCAGTATAGCCGGTGAGCTCCAGGTTCGCGCCCGCGACCTCGAGCATCCCTGAGTCCAGTTGCTGGAGCAGCTCCTTGAGGGTGGGGTTGTCCATCTCCGACAGTTCGCTGAGACGGTTATCGGCGATGAGGTCCGCCCATTCCTCCGCCTCGGTGGCATAGTCCTGGCGGTCCACGGGCACTAGGTCAACACCGAGCAGCTTCGCCGCCGCCAGCCGGCCGTGTCCCCGGACGATGAAGCCCGAGCGATTCGAGACCGTGATGGGCGCGCGCCAGCCCTGATGCTTGATGATCTTCGAGAGCAGACGGAGCTGCTCGTCGCTGTGGCGGTTCGGATTTCGCGGATTGGGGATGAGCGTCTCGACATCGGCGAGCACGTCGTGCGCGCAGTGCACAGGGATGCCGGAGGCATAGACGGTCTCCGTCAAGGTACCAGCTGATCCACTCGCGACACGATCTGGCGCCTGGTCCATCATCCCACCTCTTCCCTCAGCCGCATTGGCGGCCGATCACGAGAGTGCACCCCAAAAAGAGACAGCCAGCCCCTGGGCTCAGACTCGGGTTAGCTAGACCCTATCTCAGCTCAGACGCCGGCTGATATCCGCCAGCTCTTCACCCCAAACCCACAGGGCCAGGGGCCTTTATTGTCCGCACAGAGTATACCACGAAACGCCGGTTCGTAAAGGCCTAAGGCCTTCGTCCGGTCAGTCATGCGGGGTGTGAAGCTGGCAGTTTTCGGTTGCCTCGGTCCACCCCATCGCCGGACCTACACGCGACGCCTATGGCCGCCAAGAACAGCCGCTATGCGCGGAAGCCTACCGCGTGAGGGCGACTCGCTACGCAAGTAGCTAGAGGGACGAAGTAAAGGTGCAGTTAGATCGGCGGCCAAGGCCGCGGCGATACCCTTCACAGAAAGCCATCGCGATGGTATAAGGAGGGGAAGGAGTGATGCTCCGATGCCCAAGCGTGAACCGAAGATGAAGTTGACATGGAGGCGGGTATGGTACGCTGGGCATCCACACGACGGCCCACGAGTCGGGCGCTGGGACTCGTTCCTGGGCGTGCTCTGGATTCGACCAGAGGGTGCCGTACGGAGACTGGCGTCCGACAGTGAAACCGAGTGGTCTCCTGAGCGCGCTGGTCTGACGCTGGAAGGTGTGGGGCAATCCATATCTTTCACGGGCGATGCTGTAATGGCTTGGGTCATAGGGTGGGAGCCCGGCGTGCGCTGGGGAGAGTTCACGCCGCCAAAGGTCTACAAGTTGCCCCGCGTGCTCGGTGAGTGGAAAGCGAGGAGTGAGAGTAGACTGCTGGAGAAGGCCAGGGACCAACTCGCGAAATGGGAGCTAGACCACAACTGCTTCGATGGAGCAGCCGTCCTTGAGGTCATCCCTGTACCAAGGGCTATGGGGCTGTTTTCCAGTTGACTGTGCGCCCGCATCGTGGTATATGTTTGGTAAGAGATGCTCCCCCTAGGGCAAGGGGGACGAAGCACAGAATGACCTAAGCTGTCGGCCGCAGCGCCGGAGGCCCGAGAGATCGTGCGCGACTCTGTTCACGTTGGAGCAGGGTCGCGTGTCCATTTCAGACCGTAGTCCCTTCGAGCATGCGCTCAGACTTACCGGCCTTTCGCAGGCGGATTTCGCCAAGCGCCTGAACGTCAGCCAAGCGAGCATCTCTCGCTGGTGTGCCGGCCACAGAAGACCCCCTGATCCTGCCTTCGCTGAACTCGCTGCGATTCTAGCGTCGCCACAGCTGCGCGACGAGCACGACCGGTGGCTCACTTCGTGCCGCCGCCAGCCCTCCGCCGGAGTCGTTGTTGAGGTTGATCTTCCCGAAGGTCTAGACGCCGAGACCGCGCGGCGCGTCTGCCTAGCGGCATTGAGCCAGGCGCGGACCGGAGGGGGTGCCCGGTGACCGGCCAGCCCCCCAAGCCCCACTCGCCGTATCCGCATGTCGTCGCTACGCGGCAGTCGGCCGAGGCTACCCACAAGAAGCCTCGTCGCACGAGCCGCGCGACGAACGGTGCGACGTTCTCCTTTCACAGAGAACTGCCCATCGGCATGGACCCCGATGAGGCCCGCCATCGATGTGAAGAGGCCTTCCGCGCGCTGGCCGAGGGGGTGGGGCGGTGACCGGGGCGCTGGACTATGCCGGCATCAAGGCGCTCGCGCGGGAACTCGGTTGTTCCTACCGCGACCTCCTAGCGCTCGCCCCTCAGCACGACCCCTTCTACCAGGGAACTCCGACGGCGCAGGGGCAAGCGGAGTGGTTCGCCGACCTCTGGCAGCAGGCCGGGGCGTCCTGCGTTCACCTGCGGCGACTGCACTACTGGGCCGTATCGCAGGGTGACCTTACCCGGCACGACGGCGCTCCCTACGAGAACACCGAGGCGTGTTGGAAGTACCTCGGCCTGGCCGCGCTCCGGGCCCGCTACCTTGGACTCGTCGAGATGGCGGACATAGAAGACCGGAAGAATCCCGAAGCGCACGTGGCGGCGCCGCTGCGGGATTCGATACAGGCGCGCGTGACGGTCAACGTCCCTGATCTAGACCGCCCGACGGCCTGGCTCGGCCCAGACCTGGAGGGGTTCGAGCCCACGTACGTTCAGCCATACCACCTCGAGCTCTGGATCGAGAAGTCGACCATGAACGACGTACTCCTCCCTGTCTGCCGGCGCTATGGCGCGACTCTGCAGACCGGCGAGGGAGAGCTGTCTCTGACCGCGGTTCACGATCTGATACGGCGCGTCAGATCTCGGGGGCGACCGGCGCGCGTCTTCTACCTCTCGGACCACGACCCGGCCGGCGCCTGCATGCCGGTTTCCATCGCCCGGAAGATTGAATGGTTCTGCACGAATGACCCCAGCATCCCCGAAGTCAAGCTCGCGCACCTGGCGCTAACGGGCGAACAGGTGGCCAAGTTCGACCTCCCCCGCGTCCCCATAAAGGAGACAGAAGCGAGGGCCGGCGCCTTCCAGGACCGGCACGGCGAGGGTGGGACCGAGTTGGATGCACTGGAGGCGCTGCGCCCCGGCGCACTCAGAGCCCTGGTGGAGGAGGCCTTCTCGGACTATTGGAGCGCGGAGGCCGAGCGGGAGGCAGCCGAGCAGGAGGCCGCGTTACGTCTCGCCGTGACGCGCAAGGTCGAGGCCGTCACCGGGCGCTATCGGGAGCAGATCGAGGCGCTGGAGAGGATGCTCGGCGAGCTGGCGGAGGTTGGGCGAGGGGATTGGTCGGCCTATGAACCCCGACGCGCCCTCCCCGACGATGTAACCGGCGACAACGGCCGACCGTGGCTGTTTGACTCGTCGCGCGCCTACCTCGACCAGATCGCCGCATATCGCCAGGCGCAGGGCAGGGACGAGCGGTGACGGTGACTTCCCTCGACCGCGAGATGCTGATCGATGTGGCGGCGCACCACTGGCGGCACGGATGGTTCCCTGTCCCCGGGACCCCCGGGAAGAAACCAGCGCTGGAAGAGTGGGCTGGCTGGGCGAAGCTGGCCCGCCGCGGTGATCGCCCCGATTGGCCGGAGGTCGAGCGCACCTTCCATGGCGAGCGCGTCGTGGGCATCGGTCACCTGATCCTCGCGGGGTGGTGCGGCGTGGATGTGGACGGGCCAGCGGGCGAGGCCGTGCTCTCGGCGGGGGATGTGCCGGAAGGCCCGGAAGTCGCGACGGTGCATGGACGCCATTTGTACTTCACCGGCGCCAAGTCCCTGCCATCGTTCGTCAAGCTCGGCCCCAAGATCCACCTCCTCGGCCCCGGTCATTACGTCGAACTTCCCCCGACGAACGGGAAAGAGTGGGTGCGGCACGTTGGCGATACGATTCCCCGCCTGCCTCGGCACCTGCGCGAGATCGTGCGGGATCAGAAGGCGAGCAAATCGTCAAGCGCGCCTCACGGTCTCAAGGCTGACGCAGAGGCCGAGCTCGCAGCCTGGCAGGAACTGCTTGGCGAGCTGCACGGCAGCGGCCCATGGAGAGGGCCCTGTCCGCTTCACCCCGATGACCGATTCAGCTTCTCGGTCTTCCCTGGGAGGGATGACGGCCGTCTGATCGGGCGCTGCTTCGCGGGCTGCGGTTTCTGGACTCTGCGGCGGCTGCGGCAGCGGCTCGGCCGCCGTCTGGTCGTGCAGTACACGCGCGCCCACGAAGCTGTCACCGCGCTGGGCGACTCCATCGACGCGCCGACCCGCGACGCGCTGCGCTGGATCGTGCGGCAGGCCGAAACCTATGGGCTCGACCTGGCCGACCGCGAGGGCATCGGCGCCTCTTACCGGCAGCTGGCACGGGCGACGGGCGTTAGCAACGTGAGCGAAGACGGCCGCCTGTCCAACGGTCGCGCGGTCGTTCGGCTTCTGGAGAGGCTGCTCGCTCTCGGTGTTGGTGTCATACCCGGCCAGGAATACACACCAGACGGCGGCGGAGGGAGGGCCACTCGCCTCGTCCTTCCGGCGGCCTGGCTTCAGCCGTGCCGGGGAGAGGTGCAACAATAGGAGACGCACGTCAACAGTAGGAGACACCTTCGTACTGTTGCAGAAGGGTGAGACATGCCTCTCTGGGGGCGGGCGACTACGGGGCTCCGGAGATGGGCTTCTGTGCCGGGAAGCAGAGGTCAGAAGTGAGTAGGAGATAGAGACGGTGAGCGTACTGACCAGCAGACCCAGAGACGCGCAGGCAGGCGAGATGCAGGCCACTCGGCACCCCGACGCCGATTCGGCGACAAGAATGCGGCCCGGAGGCCTTCCCAGGACGGCGGTTGTATGGCAGGTTGTAGCCGGTAAGCATGGAGGGATCGTGGAACGGTCTGGCACTTCAAAGATCGCGTCTGGACACCTCGGCACCGTCCGTGCTTGCCACGCTGGACGTTCTGCGGCTGAGGTGTCCTCTCGTGGGGAGGTGTAACGTGGCGGACCACGGAGTTGTGTACACTCGGGTGAGTTCACCTGGGCAGGCGACTGCGGACGCGGCGAGCCTGGATGCGCAGGAGCAGATCGCCCGCGGCATCGCGGCGCAGGACGGCAGGGAGGTCGGCGAGCACTACCAGGACGCGGGGAAGAGCGCGACCCAGGACGATCTCGACAACCGGCCGGCGATGCGCCGGCTGCTGGCCGATGCGGCGGCCGGGCGCTTCAAGCACCTGTACTGCTACCACGAGGACAGACTCGCCCGAAACGTAGAGGTGGCCGCGATCATTGCCGCGCAGCTGCGGCGCGCGGGAGTCACCATTCACACCCAGCGGGGCCCGGTTGACCTGGACCGGTTCGGCGGCAGGCTCCTGTACTACGTGAACGGCCTGCTGGCAGAGGAAGAGGCGCGGCGGATACGTGAGCGGTGTGACAACGGCCGGCGCACCTATGCTAAGCGTGGCGAGATCGTCTACTGGCAGGAACCCTTCGGGTACAGGTGGATACCGGGGGATCTGCGGAAGGGCATCCCGAACCGGCTGGAGGCCGTCCCTGAGGAGCTGAAGACGTTGCGCCTGATGTATGATTTGGCGACGAAGCGGGGCATCACCATCCGCAAGATCACAACGACGCTGAATGAGAGACACGTCCCCACCAGGGGCGGGGGTAAGTGGTATCCGGGCGACGTGGCGGACATGATGAAAGACCCGCGCTACATGGGCCGCTGGCGGGTATGGGCTGAGGACGGCGAGGAGTGGTTCGCCCGCGAGGATCTGATACCGGAGCTCGCGGTGAGCGAGAGGCAATGGCAGCAGGCGCAGAAGGCGCGGGCGCACCATCGGACCAAGACCCGCCGGCCGATGAAACATCACTTCCTGCTGAACGGCTACCTCGTCTGCGCCACCTGCGGCGCTCCGATGACCGGACACGTGCTGTACGAGAACGCGGACGGGACACCAGCGCTTCGATACTACGTCTGCTCGAAGAAGAAGGCGAACGAGGACAAGCCTTGCCGGGCACGGTACGTCCCGGCCGAGTGTCTGGAGGCTGAGGCAATGGCGCTGCTGACCGAACTCGCCGAGCACCCTCACATGGCGCGCATCTACGCCGACGCGACCCGCCAGAAGGCGCTGCCTGGCATGGTCGAGAACAGGGAGCGCCTGGAGCGGGCCATCGCAGCGTGTGATCGGGAGGTCGAGACCCTCCTGGGCAAGCTCGCCAAGGAGGTCATCACCGATGACGACTTCCGTCTTGCGCGCCGTCGGCTGGACGCAGATAGGGCGGCATGGCAGGAGCGGCTGTCGGAGATCGAGCCACTGATCGCCGACGCGGAGCTATCGGCGCGGGCGGCGGAGGCGGTGGCGGACACCCTCTCCGGCGTGAGCATCCAGGACCTCGACCTCCAGCAGCGGCGCTGGCTGCTGGCGCAGATCGACTTCGTGATGGTGCTGGCGTGCGAGGACTGGCGCGCCAAGAGCGCCTGCCGGAAGTACGCGGTCCACATCAAGTGGGCCGGACAGGCGCTCTTGGGCGAATCCGCTACTCGGGATTATGTAGGTAGCTCGAAGGCTCTCTGGATATATGCCGCCATTTGATCTCGCGTGACTGTACGCGTGGGAAGGTACGTGCCATCCGGATAGCCGGAGACGACCCCCTGCGCTTTGAGGTACTC